>Ga0075426_10000389_pt1 | contig 30296 bp, 26 predicted proteins | sample SoiMethybrSBSTD5_FD_75304 | JGI IMG/M metagenome (GOLD analysis project Ga0075426, IMG submission 75304) | Bulk soil microbial communities from a Populus tree surrounding site in Tennessee, USA - Soil MetaG P. TD hybrid SBSTD5 | ecosystem: Environmental > Terrestrial > Soil > Tree plantation... | reverse complement strand
GGGGGGCCCGATGTACGGTAAAGCCCTTCGGATGAACCGGATCTTCCCGGGAGGGTCCCGGCGGCTCTTCTCGGTGCCGTTGGACCACTCGGTCTCGATGGGCCCGATCGACGGGCTCGAGGCGATGGCCCCGGTGGTTGAGGAGCTGCAATCGTCCGGCGTCGACATGGTCGTCGTGACGAAGGGAGCGGTGCGCGAGGTCGTTCCCGTGCTCCGGAAGCCGACGCTGCTCGGCGTCCACATCTCGGCGTCGACCTCCCTCGGTCCGTCGCCCAACCACAAGGTGCTCGTGGGCTCGGCGGCGGAAGCGGTGAGCCTCGGCGCGGACCTGCTCTCGGTCCAGGTCAACTTCGGCACGCCCGAGGAGGGTGCCATGCTCCAAGATCTCGGGGTCGCCGTCGACCAGGCCCGAACCCTCGGTCTCCCGCTGATGTGCATGTCCTATGTGAAGCGACCGAACGGCCCGACCCTCGATGAACTGCGCCACGGCGCGAGGGCGGCCGCCGACCTCGGGGCGGACATCGTCAAGACCAGCTACCCTGGCTCGGAGGAAGGCTTCCGCGCCCTCGTCGCGTCGACCCCCGTGCCGGTGCTCATCGGCGGCGGGGTGCGCGACGACAGCGAGGACGCGTTCGTCGAGACGGTTCGCGCTTCGATTCGGGCCGGCGGGGCCGGGATCTGCATCGGGCGCAACCTGTTCCAGCGTCGCCCGATCGGGCCGCTGGCCCAGCGCCTCGCCGAACTGCTCCATCCCCCGATCTGAGGCGGCGTGACGCGGGAACGGATCGTCATCGCCCCCACCGCGCCCAGCGCGGAAGAGCGGAGCGAGATACTCCGCCACGCCGCCCGCCGAGGGTTCCACCGCTACGTCCTGGAACATCCCGACGAGGCGGGTGAGCTGCCCGCGGCCCGCGTCCATCGGCGCACGAGCGAGACGATCGGACCGGTCGTCCCCGCCGAGGGACCGACGATCACCCTCGTGCCCGTTCGAGGCCCCGACGACATCCCCGCCGCGGCCGCCGTCGGTCGCCGGGACGGCGCCGTCGGCGTCCTCTGGTCCGCGGAACGGGTGATCCCCCTCGAGAACCTCCTCGCCGACGCCCACGGGCACTACCCGGTCTGGGTCGTCGTCGACCGCCTTCGCGACCTACCCGCGATGCTCGGCGCCCTCGAGCACGGGGCGGACGTCGTCGTCGTCGAGATCAGCGCGGTGTCGGAGCTGGACGCCGTCGAGACCGCGCTCGACGAGGTCCGCGGCGAGTCGATCCCCTGGGAGCTCATCGAAGTCCGGCGGCTCGTGCCCGCCGGCATCGGCGACCGGGTGATCGTCGACACGACCTCGATGCTCCGCCCGGCCGAGGGGCTCCTCGTCGGCAGCTCGGCGGCATTCCTGTTCCACGTCGCGAGCGAGGCGGTCGGGTCGCGGTTCACGCGTCCGCGCCCGTTCCGGGTCAACGCGGGCGCCGCCCATTCCTACACCCTCCTCGCCGACGGGACGACGCGCTACCTCGCCGAGCTCGTCGCCGGCGACTCGGTCCTTGTCGCGGAACCGAACGGCCCCGCGCGGGCGGTCCGCGTCGGTCGCATCAAGATCGAACGCCGCCCGATGATCCTCGTCGAAGTCGAACGCGAGGCGCGCCGCTTCACCGTGTTCCTCCAGGAGGCCGAGACCGTCCGTCTCTCCGGCGAGACCGAGGCGATCGCGACCACCCACCTCGCCCCGCCGACGCGCGTCTTCGGAGCCGCCTTCCCGCCGGCGCGCCACATGGGCGGGGTCGTGCAGGAGACGATCGAAGAGCGATGAACCGGGGTTCAGGTCCGATGGTCATCGCCACGTTGCCGTCCCGGTCTGTGGGCGACGCGCGCCGCGACGCCGCGGCCGCCGCTCGTGCGGGGGCCGATGTGGCGGAAGTGCGGCTCGACCGCTGGGACGAGGGCGAGCGGGATCGGGTCGCCTCGCTGTTCCCGTCACCCCTGCCCCTCCTCGCCACGATGCGCTCGCGCGCCGAGGGCGGGGCCGGCCCGGACGATGCCGCGGCCCGCGTCGCATGGCGCGACCGGTGCCGGGCGCTCCCGTTCGAATGGATCGATCTCGAGGCCGACCGGGACCTGCCGGTGGACGCGGGCGCCGCCGCGAACGCTCCCTCGGGAGGCTGGATCGTCTCGTCCCATCTGGCCGAGGGAACGCCGGCCCGCGAGGTCCATCGCCGCCTCGCCGCCTCGTTGCCCCCGCGGTCGGTCGCGAAGGTGATCCTCCCCGCGTCGGTCGCGACCGCCCTTCACGGGATCGCCCCAGAACTGCCCGTTCCTGGGGAGAGCCGGTTCATCGTCCACACGACCGGGCCCTCCGGGGGGCTCCTCCGGGCATGGTCGCGCCGCTTGGGCCTCGCGGGCGTCTACGGATGCCTCCCGGCGGGCAGCGCCAGCGAGCCGGCCGTGGAGCGATCGCAGATCCCCGTGGACCGGTTGCGCCGCTTCCTCGACGCGAACGGGGAAGCTCCCCTCTTCGCGGTGGTCGGTCGTCCGATCGCCCACAGTCGCTCGCCGGACCTCCATCACTTCTGGATGGAACGGGAGCATCGTGACGGGCTCTACATCGCCCTCGAGATCGCGTCGGACGACGAGTTCGTCGACGCCCTCGCTCCGCTCGCTGAGGGAGGATTCCGCGGCCTCAACGTTACGCACCCGTTCAAGGACGCCGCGCTGCGCGCCGCTACCCGGTCCGGGCCCGGGGCGGTCGCTTGCGGCTGCGCCAACACCCTGACCTTCCGGGACGGCGAGGTCGAGGCCGAGAACACCGACCTTCTCGCGATCCTGCGCCGCCTCGAAGAGTACAAGGCCGACGGGTCCTGGGACGGCTCGTCCCTCACACTTCTCGGGACCGGCGGCTCCGCCCGCGCGACGCTCGCGGCCGCTCGGACGCTCGGGGTGCGCACCCAGATCGCGGGCCGTCGCCGGGAGGCGGCCGCGGGTCTGGCGCGGGAGTTCGGGGCCGAGGTCGCCCCCGACGCCGCGACCCACCCTGCTTCGCTGATTGTCAACGCGACGACCGTCGGGCGAAGCCCCGGCGGTCGGCTGTCGTTCGACCTCGGGCCGTGGATCGGGGCGAAGACCCAGCTGCTGGATTTCGTCTACCGTCCGGATGACCCGATACTCGCCCAGACGGTCCATGCGGCCGGTGGCCGGTACGAGGACGGGCGACGGCTCCTCGGATACGCCGCCGCCGCCAGCTACGAGATCTGGTGGGGGGCGCGGCCCGCCCCGCAGCTGGTCGACGCGGCGATCGCGGAGGCCGCATGAGGGGCCTCGGGCGCGCGACGGGCGCGATCACGTTCGTCAACGCTCTCGCCACCGGCATCGGCTCGGCCGCCGGGATCGCTCTTCCCGCCGAAGCCCTCGTCGAGCTCACGGCCGTCCGGTCGGACCCTTCGATCGCAATCGATCCCGCCAGCGACTCCCATCTCGTCCGCGCTACGACCGAGGCCGCGCTGCGGCTCTGGGCCCCGGGGCGGACGTTCCGGGCGCGCGTGACGGTGACCTCCGAGATCCCCCCCGCCCGGGGGCTGAAGAGCTCCTCCGCCGTCAGCGGTGCCGTCGCTCGGGCCGTCGCGTCCGCCCTGGGCGTGTACGTCACGAGCGACGAGGTGGCCCGACTTTCCGCCGACGTTTCCCAATCGATCGGCTTGAGCGCGACGGGGGCGTTCGACGACGCGCTCGCCGCCCTCGAGCCCGGTGTCCACGTCACCGACAACCCCGCGCGACGCCGACTGCGCACCGATTCCCTCGACCCTACGTGGCAGGTCGTTCTGTGGATACCGCGCCAGCCGCACCTCCCGTCCCCGACGTACCGCGAGGCGTTCGATCGCCTGCGAGCGGAGGGGGCGTCCGCCGAGACCGCGGCCCGTCGCGGCGACCCGCTCGCAGCGATGGAGTCGAATACGCGCGTGGTCGAGGAGGCCGTCGGATACGCCTATGGCGGGATCCGCACGGAACTCGCCCGCGGCGGGGCCCTGGCCAGTGGCGTCAGCGGCCTCGGACCGACGCTAGCCTCGGTCGTCACCGTCGATCGGGTCTCCGCCGTGCTCCGGGGCCTCCCACCCGGGGAGGGGGAAGTGCTCGTGACGCGGTTCGCCGCTCGACCCCTCACCCCGCTCTCGGAGGCGCTGTGACGATCATCGAAGTCCGCCCGAGCGCGGTCGTCGGAAAGGTCCGCGCGCCGCCCTCGAAGTCGTACACGCATCGGGCGCTCATCGCGGGGCACCTCGCCGGCCGTCGTTATCGGGTCGTTCACCCCCTCGCGGCCGACGACACGCGGGCGACCCGGCGCGGTCTCGCGGCCCTCGGAACGACGTTCACGGCGACCGCCGACGCCTGGTCGATGCGCCCGAGCCGCGCTCGGCCCGGCCCCGGCGCCCTCGCCAGGATCCACTGCGGCGAGTCGGGCACGACGCTCCGGTTCCTGGTCGCCCTGGCCGCGGGGCAGCCGCGGCCCGCCCGGTTCGACGGTCGCCCGCAACTCGCCCGTCGTCCGATCGAGGGACTGCTTCGGCCGTTGCGCGCCGCCGGCGCGAGCACCACGCTGCCCAAGCGAGGCAGTCTTCCGCTCCGCCTCGAGGGTCCGATCCGGCCCGGCCGCTTCGTCGTCGACGGGTCGGTCAGCTCCCAGTACATCTCGGGGCTCCTGTTCGTCCTCCCGACGCTTCCATCGGCCTCCACGCTGCGCGTCACGGGCGAAGCGGTCTCGGCACCGTACATTCGTGCGACCGAATCCGTCCTCCGCGCGCACGGCATCCGGTTCGCGCGCCAGGGAGCGCGCTGGAGGATCGCGGGCGGGCAGCGATACCGAGGCGACCGGTTCGACGTCCCGGGCGACGCCTCCTCGGCGGCGTACCTCTGGGTCGCGGCGGCGCTCAGCGGGGGCTCCGTGGAGGTCTCGGGCGTCCCCCAGGAGTGGCCGCAGGCCGATCGCGCGATCCTACCGATCCTGCGCGCGGCGGGTGCCTCGGTGTGGGAGCGCGGCGACTCCGTTCGGGTCGTCGGTCCGGCGACCGAAGGATTCGACGTGGACCTCACGGGCAGCCCGGACCTCTACCCCCTCGTCGGCGTCCTCGCCTCAGGGATTCCGGCCTCGTCGCGGCTTCGGGGGGCGCCGCACCTCGTCTTCAAGGAGTCCGACCGAAAGTTGGCGACGCTCCGCCTCGCCCGCGCGATGGGCGCCGCCGTGACCGCCAGTCGGGGTGCACTTCGCATTCGGGGCGCGCGGACGGTGCGGAGCCTCCGCTTGCGCGATCTCGATGACCACCGCGTCGTGATGAGCGCGGCGGTCGCGGGTCTCGTGGGCGCGGGGCCCACCACGCTGGGCGATGCTCGCGCGGTCGCGAAGTCGTTCCCTTCCTTCTGGCGGGTGCTCGCGAAGCTAGGCGGGGAGGTCCGCGCCGTCCGATGATGCGGTTCGGAGAGCGGTACCGCGTGACCATCTTCGGCTCCAGCCACGGCCCGGAGGTCGGGGTCGTCGTCGACGGGCTGCCGCGGGGCACTCGATTGGACCTCGCCGATGTCCAATCGGAACTGGACCGCCGGCGGCCGGTCGGCCGACGGCTCGCGACGCGCCGGCAGGAGGAGGACCAGCTCGTGGTCGACTCCGGGCTTTCGGACGGCGTCGCGGACGGCGGATCGCTCCGCGCCCACGTCGCGAACGTCGACGTGCGGCGTGAGCCGTACGACCGCGCCCGGTTCACCCCTCGGCCCGGCCACGCGGACTACCCCGCCCGGATCCGCTACGGGACCGACGCGGACCTCTCGGGCGGCGGCATCTTCTCCGGCCGGATGACCGTCGGCCTCGTCATCGCCGGCACCTTCGCGCGCCAACTGTGGCGCGCCAAGGGGGTCGACTTCGTCGCCTTCACCCGTTCGATCGGTAGCGTTGACGCGCGCGTTCCCCCTGACGCCACCCTCGAGCAGCTTCGCTCCGCGTCCCAGGCGAACGAGGTCGGGTGCCCGGACCCCGAGGCCGCCGGACGGATGGAGTCCGAGATCGAGGTCGCCCGCCGGGAAGGCGATAGCCTCGGCGGCGTCATCGAGTGCCGGGTCACCGGGCTCCCGGTCGGCCTCGGGGAGCCGTTCTTCGACTCGGTCGAGGGAAGCATCGCCCACGTCGTCTTCTCCGTGCCCGCCGTCAAGGCGGTCGAGTTCGGGACCGGGTTCGGCGCGACGCGCCTGCGCGGCAGCGAACACAACGACCCCTTCTACTTCGACGGCGACCGCGTCGCGACGCGGTCCAACCACGCCGGCGGGATCCTGGGCGGGCTCACCGTCGGCACCCCCCTCGTCTTCCGCGTGGCCGTGAAGCCGACGTCGTCGATCGCGCGCGAGCAGGAGACCATCGACCTCGCCGCGCACACGAGCGTCCGCCTGAAGGTCACCGGTCGGCACGACCCGTGCATCACGCCCCGGGCCGTCCCGGTGATCGAGGCTGTCGCGGCGATCGCCCTCGCCGACCTCGGTCTGCGGGGAGGCTACCTCCCGTGACGGAGCGGTTGCCCTGCGCCGTCCTCGGCGCGAGCGGGTACATCGGTCAGCACTTCGTCCGGCTCCTCGCCGAGCACCCCGAGTTCGACCTGCGGGTCCTGGCCGCGGGGGACCGCTCCGTCGGCCGCCGGCTCTCCGAGGTCTGGCAGCTCACCGAGGCGCCGCCGTCGTCGTTCGCCGCCTCCACGCTGGTACGAACGACCCCCGCGGGCCTGGCGCGGCGCGGCGTGCGCATCGTCTTCAGCGCCCTCCCGTCCGGCCTCGCCGGACCCACCGAGACCGAGTGTGCCCGACGAGGAATCGCGGTGTTCTCGAACGCCGCCGACCATCGCATGGACCCGACGGTCCCGCTGCTGATCCCCGAGGTGAACGCCGACCATCTCCGCCTCCTCGACCAGCGGCCGCGCGGCACCGCGCCCATGGTCACGAACGCGAACTGCAGCACCACGGGCCTCGTGCTCGGGCTCGCCCCGGTGCTGCCCCTGCTGCGACCCAGCGCGATCCACATCGCCACGTACCAAGCCCTCTCGGGGGCGGGATACCCGGGCGTCCCCTCCCTGGCCTCCACCGACAACGTCGTCCCGTACATCGCGAAGGAAGAGGAGAAGATCGTCGAGGAGACCCGGCGGATCTTCGGGACGAGGGGCGCCCGGCGCGTCGTCCCCGCGGCGTTCGACGTGCTCGTGAACTGCGCGCGCGTGCCCGTCCGCGACGGTCACCTCGAAGCGGTCTCGATCGTCGCCACGCGGCGACCGACGCTCGCGGAGCTCGAACGTGCGTGGAGCCGGTTCGATCCCCTCAAGCTCGACGCCCTGCCGACCGCGCCGCACCCGCCGGTGGAGCGACGGACGGAATCGGACCGTCCCCAGCCGGTCCGCGACCGATGGGCGGGCAGTTCGGGCCGCAGCCGTGGCATGGCCGCCGTGGTCGGCCGGGTGCGGTGGGAGCCGCCCCACCTCCGGTTGTTCCTCCTCTCCCACAACGCGGTCCGCGGCGGCGCGGGCGGCTCGGTGCTCAACGCCGAGCTCGCGCTCCGTCGGGGCTTCCTCGACGGGATCGATCGTGCCGGGAGGCGCCCGTGACCCCGAAGCCGGTCGTCCTGAAGTTCGGGGGAGAGTCCCTCAGCGAACCCGAGCTCGTCATCGCACGGATCCGCGAGCTGCGGCGGCGCGGCACGCCGACCGTCGTGATCGTCTCCGCTCGGGCCGGCGTGACCAACCGCCTGCGCTCCGTCTACGACCCGCGCCGACCGAAGTCGCGCTCGTCGTTCGTGGTGGCGGAACTGCGCCGCCTCAATCCGGAGCTGCCGGCCTCGGCAGTGCCGTTGCTCGGCCGGGCCGGGAAGCTCGTCGCGCGCGCGAACCGCAGCCGCCAGGTGCCGCCGTCGCTCAAGGACGAGCTCCTGAGCATCGGAGAGCGCCTCTCCGCCCACTGGTTCGCCCACCGGCTCAGCGCGGCCGGCATCCGCGCCGTCGCGGTCGAGGCCGACCTCCTCGGACTGCGGACCGACGAGGCGTACGGCGCCGCGCGGATCCAGCTCGAGCAGTCGCAGGGCCCGGTCCGCAAGGGCCTCGGCCGCCACCTGAAGCGCGGCACCGTGCCGGTCGTCACGGGGTTCATCGGTCGGTCCCCCGCGGGGCTCGTCGCGACGCTGGGCCGGGGCGGCTCCGACTACTCGGCGAGCGCGATCGGGGCGCTCCTCAACGCCGCGCGCGTCGAGCTCGTCAAGCGCAACGTGGCGATCGCGACGGGCGACCCGTCGGTCCTCCCCGCGGCGCGACCGGTCTCGCACCTCTCCTACGAAGAGGCGGAAGAGATCGCGCAGTTCGGCGCGCAGGTCCTCCACCCGGTCACGATCGAGCCGGCGCGCGACCGTCGGGTGCCGATCTACGTCCGCTCGCTCAACCACCGCCCCCTCCTCACCGTCATCGGCCCGGCCGGTCCCGAAGGGGGCGCGCGCGCCGTCACCCTGCTGGCCCCGCTTCGGCTCGTGAGCCTGCGGGTCGCCGGGGGCCGTCAGAAGCCGGGCCTCATCGCGGAGATCACGCGACGCCTCGCGGAGGCCCACATCAACCTCGCCTCCGTCGTCACGACCGAGGCCGTCTTGGGTCTCCTCGTCGAGCCCGCCGACGCCCGCCGGACCCGGGCGGCGCTGACGGACGTCGCGCGCGAGCACGGTGCGGTCGTCGGCCGTCCGGTGGCGGTCGCCCTCGTGAGCGCGGTCGGCGAGGGGATCCTCGAGGAGATCGCGCGGATCCCGCCGCGCTACCTGCCGCGCGCCGAGGGGCTGCTCGCGACCGCCCGGTCGATCTCCTTCCTCATCCACGAGGAGGCGGCCGTCCCCGCGCTCCGCGAGCTCCATCGGACCTTCGTCGAGCAACGGCCCGCTCGACCGAGAAGCTAAATCCCCGCCCTCGGTCGGCGGCCGCGGCGCGCACCGGCACCGGGTCCCTCGGAACGGTCGACGCCCCCATCGGGTACCGTTGACGACCTTCGTGAAGTTCTCCGGCCTCAAGGACGAGGCGTCCGTCGCGGAGGTCCCCGAAGGAGGCGCCGCGGGGTTCCTCGTCGGGGTGCCGAGCTCGCCGAGGAACGTGGAGATCGAAGCGATCGGTCCGCTGCTCGACGTTCTCCCCAAGGACGCGGAGGCGTGGGCGATCGCCGTCGACCCGTCGGTCGCGTTGGTGCGGGAGCTCCTCGAAACCGGCGTCGACCGGATCCAGGTGTACGGCGCCCTGCCCGAAGGTCTCGAGTTCCTAGAGATCCACTCGCTGGTCCCGTCGCTGCCGATCCCCCGCCCCGGATCCGGGGGACCCGAGCCGGTCGTGCCCCCCGCGGAGGACTACGCGCGGCTCCACCTCGACGCGGCCGGTGACGCGATCGCCGAGGCCAGCGGGTCGCTCCCGGATTGGGAGATCTGCCGACGCCTCGTCGACGGCAATCCCGGTCGCAAGCTCGTCCTCGCGGGGGCCCTCACGTCCGAGAACGTCGGCGAGGCGCTCGACGCGGTGCGACCGTGGGGGGTCGACGTCGCGGCGGGGATCGAGTCCGCGCCGGGCGTCGTCGACGCCGCCCGGATGAAAGCGTTCCTCACGGCGGTCCGCGCGTTCGACGAGCGCACAGCGCCGTAGCGCTGACCGGAGCGCCCGCTCAGCCGCCGCCGACCTTGATCACGAGGTCGGTCGCGTAGCCGAGGACGAAGCCGATCAACAGCCCGACCGTCGCGACGCTCCGGGTTGCGGCTACGAGGAGGGGCCGGGTGATCTGCAGCACGACGTAGAGGATCGCCCCCGCGGCCAGGGCGAAGAAGAGGATCGAGAGGGGGTCGGAGGTCACGACGCTCCCGACGACGGTGCCGAGGAGCGTCGGGCCGCCTCCGACGAGGCCGAGGGCGAGGAGGCGCATCACGGAGAACCGGGAACCGGAGTTGAGGGCCGGGCCCAGGATCCCGAACCCTTCCGTCGAGTTGTGGAGCGCGAAGCCGATCACGAGGACCGTGCCGAGGCTGAGCGCGCCCGCGGCGAACGACGCCCCGATGGCGAGCCCCTCCGAAAAGTTGTGGAACCCGATCCCGACGGCGATCATCGTCGCCAGGGACTTCGGGTCGAGGGACGCCGGTCGCTCCGACGCGTCGGGTCGGTCGGCCTGGGCCCGGATCCGGCGCATGAACGCCTCCTCGAACGCGAGCAGGCCGACGACGCCGACGGTGAGGCCCGCGACGAGGATCGCCGCGTACTCGACGAATTGCCCGCGGTCGCCGACGGCGATCGCGCCGGTGACGATCTCGTTCGCGTTCGCGAGCACGTCGTAGAAAATGAACAGCAGGATGCCGGCGGCGACGGCGCTGAGGGCGGCCCTGGTCCGGCTCGTGAGCCCGCCCGCTCGGACGAAGATCATCCCGAGGTAGATCGTGAACCCCGCGAAGGCGCCGAGACCGATGATCTCCAGCTCGGAAGGTCCGGTCATTCGGTGAACGTCCGACGGGGTGACTCAGAGAGATAACGGTTGGCCCGGCCGCAGCGGGACCTCGTGGCACGCGATCCCTCGCTCTCGGCCATGGATTCGTCGCCGCGGGCGCGAGCCTCGCACCGCGTCGTTCGCCTCCGTGCTGGACCGCCGGTCCATCGATCGGACCCCGGGTACGCCCACGTGCGGCGGGCGACGCTACGGACGGATCCGCTCGAGCTCCAGGAACCGCACGGCGTTCGAGCGCGCGACGCCGGCGATGAGGAACTCCTTGCGGACGCCCTGAGCGACGCGGATCCCCCCCGCGACCTCAGGCCACGTCGCGCGGTGGTCATCGGGCACGGCCTGGACCAGATACCGCGCGTGGGCATTCTCCGGGCTGCGCGGGTACGCGCGGAAATGGGCGCCGTACTTGAACCCCGTTTTCACGACCAGCCCGCGGCCGCGGAGCGTGCGGTACGCCGCGAGCCGCTCCACGAACCTGGGGTCGAGGCGACGGCCACGCCGCAGGAACCGCTCCGCCGCGACCCGGCGCCGGGTCCGCGTGTCACGCAGCTCGATCTGCCCGGTCTCGAGGAGGTACGCGGCCTCGAGAAGGCTGAGCTCCAGCCGCCCGCCGATCCGGCTCCCGTACGCCGACGACTTGCCCAGGCTTTCGACCGCCGAGGGTTCGAAGACGACGACCCGGTCCTCGGAGAGCCATCCGACCGCGGGCGCGGCGAGCGGCCGTGTCACGAGGGAGCCGCTCGGCGTCGGTCGCCGGACCCGGTAGTACGTCAGGTCGGACTCCTCGTCCACGAGAGCGAGGAGGAGGCTCTTCTTCGCGCCCTGGGCCCGCTCGGCGAGGTCGAAGAGCGCGGCCAGGTCGAACGGCGCGCGCTCGGAGTACGGCTGCACCCAGAACCGGGACGGCGTCTTGTGGAGGATTCCGCCCCGCGGCAGGACGGCGAACGCGACCGGGGGCGGCGTCGACCGCACCACGTACCCGCGCTGGCGGAGATCGCGATAGACCAGGTACCGCACCCCGAACCCCGGTTCCGCCTTGACGGCGCGCCGGAACAGCTCGGCCCAGTCGACGGCCCGGCCTCGCGCGTCGCCGACCTCCAGCCGACCCATCTCTACGAGGTATACGGATTCGAACCGGCTGAGGGAGAGCCGACCGTCGGCGAGGGTCCCGAAGTACCCTCGACCGTACACCGCTCCGGCCTCGTCGTGGTCGCGAATCTCGACGGCCGCATCGGGCCGGACGAGACCCGTCACGACCGGTTCCCTCGGAGCTCCTCCCAGGTGACGAGCGGCTCCAGCTCGACCCCGAGGGCCCCGAGCCGCTCGCGCGCGCCCTGCTCCCGGTCGACGACGACGAGGACGCGGTCGACAAGCCCCCCGGCGGCGCGGACGACCTCGACCGTCTCCGCCGAGGAGCCCCCGGTCGTCGCGACGTCCTCGATCACGAGGACGCGGCTCCCGGTGGGGATCTCCCCTTCGAACCGCTGCTGGGTCCCGTGGGCCTTCGCCGCCTTGCGGATCACGACGTAGGGGAGGCGCGTGGCGAGCGCCGTCGCGACGACCAACGGAACGGCGCCGAGCTCCATCCCAGCGAGCCGCTCGGCGGAGCCGACGCGCCGGGCGAGCTCCGTCGCGAGCAGCGCGAGACGCGCCGGGTCGGTCCAGGCCTTCTTGATGTCGACGTAGACGTCGGAGACCTGCCCGGAGGTGAGCGTGAAGCGACCGAACCGAACGGCACCGCACTCGGTGAGCATGCGCGCGATCGCGGCCGGCGCTGTGTCGGTCATCGCGTTGCCGAGGCTACCACGGGACCTTCTTAGCCCCCACCCAGTAGCCGATCCAGTTGAACGACGCGTGGAACCCGAGCGTGAAGACGACGAGCCATAGGATCCCCTCCCACGACAGGAACGCCGGGTCGAACGTCGACGGGTAGAGCCACAGCCCGAGGCCGACCGGGAGCAGCGCGAACGGTAGCTGGTCCAAGAGGAGCGTCCGGGACCCCGACGGCCGACCCAAACGCCGCTTCAGGAACGAGCCGAGCGCATCGCCCGTCATCGCCCCGGCACAGAGGAGCAGGACGACGGGAACGGCCGCGACGAGGGTCGGGCCGAACGTCGGGACGAGCTGGAGGTCCGGCGGAGCGATGAGGATCAGGTACGCCTCGAGGAGGCCGAACGGCAGCGCGAACAGCGTGCCGAAGAGGAACCCCGACCACGTCTTCGAATCGCCCAGGACGCGCCGACCGTCGCGGGCCACCCGGCCGAAGTCCATCGGGGGACCGCGACCGCGGGGGAGCGTCGCGGCCGCGCTCGCGATGTAGGCAGGGGTCAGGAGCCAGAGGACCTTCGCCGGGGCGAGGAGGTGCGGATCGACCACCGGGGCCGCGCCTCCTCAGGTCTCCCGGACGAACCGCTCGATCGTTCGCGCGACCGTGCCGATGAGGCGCGGGTCGACGCTCTCCTCGGCCTCGTGGATGTGGGCCGCGCGGTCCATGCTCCCGAAGACGATGGCGGGAAGCGGCCCGCCGGCCGGGGTCCGGACCTCGGCGAGGGTGCTCGCGTCCGTTCCTCCGTACTCGCCGAAGACGCCGGCTTCGCCGCCCTCGGAGCGCAAGATCCGTTCGAGTCGCAGGAGCTCGGGGTGGTCGACCGCGAGCGCGTAGCCGCGACGGCATCGCTCGTCCGGGGCGTCGACCCGAGCGTCCACCCCGGCGCGTGCGAGCGCGGCACGCACCCGGTCGAGGGCTGGCTGTCGCCCGTCCTTGAGCTCCATCTCGGGGACCAGGCGAAGGTCGACGGCGAACGACGTGTCGACGAGGTCCGAGCGGCCGGTCCATCGCGACCCCAGGGGGAGGGCGAGGACCCGGAGCGCTTCCGGCACGGGGTTGTGACCCCGATGGGGGTATCCACCGTGGGCGCTCTCGCCGACGATCTGCAGCGCGAGGGCGCCGTCGGGGATCTCCAACGACGTCGAGCGGGCCGGGGCGACGCGAAACGGCGGCGCGACGACCTGCGCGAGCTCGCCCGCGATAGCGTCGAGCCCGGCCTTCGGTCCGTGGAAGACCAAGGTGACGGCTTCGGCGATCTGGTTCGCCGCGTCGGTCTCGGCTCGGACCGCAATCAGGCGAGCCCGGTCCGATGCCGACGGGTTCGCAGCAAGGTCCCATTTCGTGACCGTCGCGCGGCCGGTGAGGACCGCCTCGGGGGCCAGGTGGTCCGGCCAGTCCGGCGAACGGTACGTCGACGTCCAACCGCGCGCCATCGCGTGGAGCTGCTCGAGCTCGCGGCCGAGGGTGAGGGCGCTCGACCAGGGGATCCGACCGTTCGATGTCGCATCGAGGAAGGCGAGACCCGACGAGGCGGCCGTCGCGTGCGGGCTCCCGTCGGGGATCAACGCCACGTCTCCCAGGAGGAAACGCCCCGGGTCGCCGGCCGGTAGGGCGTCGTCGTGGGCCTTTAACGACTCGACCCCGCCCTCCCCGCCGGTCTCCTCGTCGCAGCAGACGACCAGTCGGACATTCCGCGGGACGTTCCCCGCGTCGGCGAGCCGCTTGAGGGCGATCAGCGAGGCGACGACCCCGCTACCGAGGTCGTCGTTCGACCCACGACCGTAGAGCCGGCCGTCGGCTCGTCGCGTGAGGACGTGCGGGGGACTCTTCCACCGGTCGAGCTGCTCGGCGGGGACCGGGACGACGTCGTAGTGCGCGAGGATCAGCAGTCGCTGCGCCGCACCCGTCTCGAGGTCGATGATCACGTTGGGCCGCGGGATCCCGGCCAGGTGGGGTTGCGGCGGGCCGTCGGTGAGCGGATCGTAGATGCGCGTCGCGAGGCCGAACTTCCGGGCGGCGCGCGCGATCCGCTCGGTGGCGCGGAGGTAGTTGGGCTTCTCGTAGCGGCGGTGCGCGGGGTCCTCGAGGTTCGTGGGGGCCGTCGCGACGAGGGAGGTCAGCATGTCGAGGGCGCCGGGGTCGCCCATCGCCCGGGCGGGGTCGAGGTCCTTCTCGATGGGGGCTGCCACGCCGAACCGCCTCCGTCAGGCGAAGACGGCGAGGACGACGAGGGACGAGGCGAGGAGGAGGAGGAACGTCATCAGGAAGGCGTTCGCGAACATCGAGAACGTGTCCCCGAGGGAGGTCAAAAGTCGAGCGGTCCAATCGGGACCGAGCACGGGAACGTCCGGGATCGACGCCGACCCGGAGAAGACCGAGACGCCCGTCAGGTCCGCGACGGCCGCCTCGACCGTGCCGCGGACCTCCGCCACGAGGCGGTCCGCCGGCAGCCGCTCGCCGATCGGGTTGACGCCCCCGTCGACCTCGTGGACGACGTGGTTGTCGGTCGTCATCACCTCGGCGGCGTCCACGACCCCCTCGAGCGCCGAGAGGACCGGCGCCCGGAGGCCCCGGACGAGGTTGTTGCCGTCGAGGAGGACGTACGCCGTCGTCGTCCCCCCGCCTCGGACCACGAGCGCGCGGATCCCGGTCGGTCCGATCCCGTCCCGGCCGATCGTGTACCCGGCGCGCACCGCGACCCCGACCTCGACCGGGCCGGGGCGGGCCGCCGCGACCGCGGCCGCGATGGCGGCGCGCGCGTCGTCGATGAGCCGTTCGGCCGTCGGCGTGCCGTAGGTGATGTCCCCCTCGTCCTCGACGTACGAGTTGTGCGCGTCGATCAGCACCACGCGCGGGCCGGCCGCCGGCGCCGACGCGCGTGCGATCTGGTCGGCGACGGCGAAGTCGATGTCGTCGGTCGGGGCGGGGGCTTGCCCGACGACCACGAGCACGGTTTCGCCGAGGAGCTGGGCCCGCGCGAGCGAGCCCGACCGCGGCGCGACGAGCGGGCTCGATCGATCGGCCTGCGGCCCGTCGAGCCGGGCCGCGAGCGCGCGACCGACCTCCCCGATCCGATCGACCTCGGAGGTGGACGGCAGGTCGAGGTCGTGGTTGCACGGCGTGTGGGGCACGAGGACGGTCCCGGCGGCCGGTCCGAGCCGCTCCGAGAGCTTCCGCGGGAGGTCGCTCGCACCGAGCGCCGCGAACGGTCCGGGGTGCACCGTCGGCAGGGCGATCGTCGCGCGCGCGACCCCGCCGCGTCGGAACGATAGCAGCGCGATCGACACCGTTGCGGGTTTCGCGAACCGAGCGAAGAACCGCTCCAACGAGGCGGTGGAGCCCGGGTCGCGCATGCTGATGTGCTCGAGGAGGGGCCGGATGAGCGAGACGCCCGAGACCCCGAACTCCCGGCGCAGCGGTCGGTCGGCGGCCCGCAACAGGAGAGCGCAACAGAGGAACGCCACGAGGAGGTACGCGAGGGCCTCGAGGAGGAGACCCGGTGTCGGGGGGAACAGGACGAACAACCCGACGATCGCTCCGACCGGTTGGAGGAGCGACGGAACGATCGAACCCGCGTGGGACGGCCGCGACACGCCAAAGAGGCTCATGTGGCGCAACCAGAGCATCGGGCCCTGGACGAGCAGGATGACGCTCATCGCGCTCGCGGACGGACCGTTAGGGACGGCGAGCTCGAACCCGCGCCACAGGAGCATCAAGGGCACGGCGAGGAGCGCCGCCGTTACGGCGAGGAGCGAGCTCCGGTGGAGGCGGAACCGTCCCCCCAGCGCCCCCGCCACGGCGGGCGTTGCGAACGCCGCGACGAGGCCGGGGATCAAGAACACGGCGAAGTAGCCCTCGAGGACCCTCGTGGGGTCGGTCCCGGGGACCCACGCAAGTGCGGCGAGCGACGCGGAGATCACGGCCAGCGCTCCGATCGACACCGGCACCGACGGCGCGCGGAACAGCGCCCGCGAGTACCACGACGGGCGGTGGCCCGGCGGGACCGCGTCGGTGCTATCGGCCCCGGGCACGCCCTACCTCGTGGAGGATGCCACGGAACCCTTCCCCCAGACCCTCCTCCTCGGTCACGGTACCCGTGACTAGGATCTGGGCTCCGGCGTCGAGCAGCGCGCGGGCCTCGGGCCCGGTGCGGATGCCGCCGCCGACGATGAGGGGAACGGAGAGGACCGAGCGGACCGCGTGGACCATCGGCGCGGGCACGGGGCTCGGCGCCCCCGAGCCCGCTTCGAGGTAGACGAACTGCATCCCGAGGTACTCCGCGGCGAGCGCGTAGCTCTGGGCCAGCGGGAGGGCTTCGCGGGGTACCGTATCGACCGCTCCGACCTCGCCGACGCGCATCCCCGGCGCGATCACCACGTACCCGAGCGGGATCGGCTCGAGCCCCATCGTGCGAACCTCGGGCGCCGCCTTCACCTGGGCCCGGATCACGAGGTCGAGGTTGCGCGAGTTCAGCAGGCTCATGAACAGGACCGCGTCGGCCTCCGGCGTCAGCGAATCCGGTCCCTGCGGGAAGATGATCACCGGAAGTTTCGAGGACGCTTTGATCGACCGCGCCGCGTGGGCCATCCCCGCGGGCGAGATGCCGGTCGAGCCGCCGAGGAGGATCGCGTCGGAGCCGAGGGCGGCCGCCCCGCGCGCGACCTCGGCCGCACGGTTCCCGGTCGACTTGTCCGGGTCGATCAGCGTCAGATGGAGCGGGCCGCCCACGAGGCGCGCGCGGAGATACTCGAGGATCCGACCCGTCGCCGCCACCCCCTCAGCGGAACGCCGCCGCCAGGAACGCCAGCAGCGCGACGGTCATGGCGCCCTTGCTGACGGTCTGAGCGCGGTGGAGCTCCGAGGGCAACCGCGCGACCGACGCGAGGAAAAGGGCATCGGCCGCGAGGACGAGGGCGAGGTAGATAATCCCCGCGGCCGAGTTGGCCCGAACGAACGTCACGAGGGGGAGCGGACTGAGGACGAGGGCCGCGGCGACGGCGAGCTGGGCGATCCGCGTCGCCCATATGAACCCCCGGATCCGGGGGAACGTCCGACGGTCGAGGTCGCCGGCGGCATCCTCCATGTCCTTGATCAGCTCGCGGCTCAACGTCGCGGCGAACGCCATGCCCGCGAACGGGAGCAGCACGAGCGGGGCGTTTGCGGCCGCTCCGCCGTAGAGGAACACGAGCGCGGTGAGGAAGGCGACGAGCGCGTTCCCGGAGAGGCCCAGCCGCTTGAACCGAAATTCATACGAGAGCAGCGCGGCGATAGCGACCGCGAGCAGGACCGGGAGCCACGGCGCGGCGAGCGCGACCGGAAGGATCACGGCCGCCGACGCCACGAGCAGCCCGGCGGCCAGACGGCGCGCCGTCGGGACGGTGATAGCGCCCGTCACGAGCGGGCGGTCGGGATGGTTGACCCGGTCGGAGCCCAGGTCGAGCAGGTCGTTGAGGACGTTCCCGCCCGCCGTCACGAACGCCGACGAGAGCGCGGCGAGCAGGATCGTCCACGTGAACGACGCGGGAACCCCTACGCCGGTTCCGCGCGCGACGAGGCCGCCGACGAGCACGCCAGCGAACGAGACGAGCGTATTCCCGAACCGTACCAGCCGCAGGGCCGGGTGCACGCCGCCGGATGGTCGGGGGCGCGCCATAAGATTACCGCCGGAACGGCGGGGCGCGCACGAGGGAGGCTCACTCGCTCGAGAGGGCCCGGCGCGACCTCGCGAGGGCCCGACGGAACGACACGACGTCGCGCGAGCGGATCATCGTGCCGAGCTGCGCGAGGGATTCGGTGAGGTGCCGCAGCGCCGGGATCGTTTGGGGGTTGAGCGCCTGAATGCCGAACGAGAGATCGGGATCCTCCGCGGCGACGCGGCGGCTCACCTCGACCTGCCGACGGAGCGAGGGCGTGGCGGCCCGATCGAGCCCTCGGACGGTCCGGCCGGCGCGTTCGAGGGCCAGGGAGAACGCGAGCGACGCGAGGCGTGGGAGAGCTTGGACGTCCGCCATCAGCGCGTCGTGGGCGGCGAGCGGTAGTACCGTGACGCGGAGTCCCATCGGCCGGAAGAGCGAGGCCGCCACGGCCGTTGCGCGTCGGTCGCCGCACTCGAGGACCAGCACCTTCTCGCCGGCGAGCGGGCGCGTCCCCGGCCCGAAGAGGGGATGGACGCTGGTGACGCGGAACCCGGCGCGCCGGCCGCGCTCGATCCACGGTGCGACCGGCGCTTTCACGGAGTAGACGTCGAACACGACGGCTCGGGTACTCGAGTTCCATAGGGACCGGTACACGGCGTCGGCCTTCTGCATCGGCGTCGCCACCACGACGACGTCGGCACCGACCGCGGAGCGGACCAGGTCGCGCACGACCGGGTGTCGACCCGACCGCGCCCCGCGCGCCGCGGGGTCGAGGACCCGCACGGCGTGGCCCGACTCACGGAACCGGTCGGCGAGCAGCCGTCCGATGGCGCCGGCGCCGCCGACGACGAGGATCCGGCGCGGCCGCGCGTGACGGACCGTCGGGCCGCTCTCCTGGACGCGGACGGCCTCGTCGACCAGCCATCGGCCCAGTTGATCTGCCCGACCGCGGGGGATCCCCAATCGGACCAGACCGACGCGCCATCGCCGCAACACCTCGCCTTCGACGCGGCGGTTGCGCACGGGCAGTCCTTGGGAGCGCTTCGCGACGCCGATGCGCCGGGCGATGCGGAGGCGACGCTCGATGGCGCGGCGGATCGCCCGGTCCTCGCGAGCGAGCTCCGCGCGAAGCCGTCCCAGGTCGGCCCTCGCCATGGAAGGATCACGAGCGGCGCACCGGGTATATCAGGGCGCGCGGGCGCCGCACCGCCGGGCCGTCGCCAAGACCGGGCCAGAGGCACCGTCGCGCCAGCGGTCGCTTATATGGCGGGCCGCGTCGGAATCGCCGTGGCGGTCCCGCGCGTCGGCCCTCCCCCGGTCGAGCGATTCTCCCTCCCGAACGGGCTCTCCGTCGTCCTCGCGCCGATCCCGAAAAGCCCGACGGTCAGCGTCTGGGTCTGGTACCGGGTCGGGTCGAAGAACGAGTGGCCCGGGGTCACGGGGGCGTCGCACTGGGTCGAGCACATGCTCTTCCAGGGCTCGCCGCGGTACGGCAAGGGCGAGATCGACCGGGCGATCGTCGAGGTCGGGGGCACGCTCAACGCGTTCACCGACACGGACTTCACCGCCTACTTTTCGACGGTGCCCCGCGAGCACCTGTCGATCCCGCTCGACATCGAGTCCGACCGCATGACCCGCGCAACGATCGCCCCATCGGAGGTCGAACGGGAGCGGACCGTGATCCGCTCGGAACGGGAAGGGAACGAGAACTGGCCCGAGTTCCGCGTGGACGAACAGATCTATGCCCTGGCGTACCAGCGACACCCGTACCGCTGGGACCCGCTCGGATACCCGGACGACATCCTCGCCCTCACCCCCGCGGACCTGGCCGGCTACTACCACAGATTCTACGGTACCCGCAACGCGACGCTCGTGGTCTCCGGCGGATTCGACCCGGCCAACGTCGCCCCCGAGGTGCGACGCCGGTTCTCCCGCCTCCCCCTGAGCGGCGAGGACCCGACGGTCCGCGTCGTCGAGCCCCCGCAACGCGGCGCGCGCTCGGCGACCTTGAGCGGGCCCGGGACGACCCCGTTCCTCGACGCGGCGTGGCGCGCGCCGTCCGTGAGCGACCCGCTCGCACCCGCGGCGATCCTCCTCGACGTCGTCCTCGGGGGGGAGACGCGGCTTTTCGCCCCGGGGTCCGCCTGGAGCCGGTCGCCGGAGCATCCGTCCTCGCGCCTCTACCGGCGCCTCGTCGACCCCGGGCTCGCCGTCCAGGCCGGGAGCAGCTGGCGACCGCGGGTGCACCCCGGTCTCTTCTCGGTGCACGCCCAGGCGGCGCGCGGGGTCGCACTCGAGACCCTCGAGGCGGCGGTCCTGGACGAGGTCGACCGACTCGCCCGCGACGGGCCGACCGCCGCCGAGCTCCGCGAGGCGCGGACGAAGATCGTCGCCGGGGCGGCCCTCGCGTACGAGGGGGCCTCGAAGCGCGGGTTCCGACTCGGCTACTTCGCGATGTTCGGTCCGCCCGGCTCTGAGTCCGACCTGCTCCGACGGGTGCTCGCGGTCTCGCCGCGCTCCGTGCGGACCGCCGCCGCTGCGATCCTCACCCCCGACCAACGCACCGTCGTGCGGTACGAGCCGACCGGAGCTACCCCTGCCGCGTGAGGTGAACGACCCGTTCTGGGTCGAGGGGACTGCGCTCGACAGCGGGCTCGAGGTGTTCCGGCAGGCCGCACCCCCCTCGGCCCGCAGCTTCTCCGCGTCGCTCGTCGCGCCGGCGGGATGGGCGTACGACCCGACGGGCTCCGAGGGCCTGGCGATCGTGACGTCGCTGGTGCAGACCGCCGCGGCCGGGCGACGCGACCGGGTCGAGCTCGCCCGATTCCTCGACCGGCACGGCGCCACGATCACCCGGCGCGTCTCCTCCGAAACCTCGTCGGTCACGGTCTGGGGGCCGTCGTGGTCGTTCGACCCGCTCCTGGAGCTGCTCGCCGACCTCGTCTTCCGACCGAGGTTCGACATGAGCGATCTCGCGCGCGTTCGTCGGCAGGTGTTCGAGCGGCAGCTGCGCGAGTCGAGCCAGCCCGAGAGCCGGGCCGAGCGCGAGCTGCTGGCGATGAACTTCCCGCCCGGGCACCCCTATCGCGCGACCGGGCTCGGCACCCGCCGGTCGGTCAGCGGTCTCCGCCGTTCCGACCTCGCGCGATTTCATCGCGACCATTTCTCCGCGGAGGGCTCGATGCTCGTCGTCACCGCCCGGCCGAGCCTAGCGGACCTGCGGCGCGTCGCGTCCGCCGGGTTCGCGGAGTTCGCCCGTCGATCTCCGCCGCCGACCCCCGACGTGCCCGCCCTCCGATCGACCGGACCGAAGGAGCGACGGATCCCGATGGAGGGCCGCGCGCAGGTCGAGATCCTCATCGGCGGTGCGTCCCTCCCCCGGTCGGACGAGCGGTACCCCGAGGCGTTCCTCGCGAACGAGGTGCTGGGCGGCAGTCTCCTCTCCCGCCTGTTCCAACGGGTGCGCGAGCGCGCAGGGCTCGCCTACCACGCCTCGAGCGACTTCGATGCGCTGCGCTGGGGAGGCCACTGGCAGGCGCGGGCCGGCACCGGGCCCGAGCGGGTCCGCGAGGCCGCGCGCCTCGTCGCCGACGAGGTCCGCAAGATCCGCGAGCGACCGATCCCATCGACCGAACTGCGCCGCATCCGGGAGAGCACGATCGGCGAACTGCCGCTGTCGATCGAGACCGCCCAGGGGGCCCACTCGCTGGCGGTCGATGTCGCCTACCACCACCTCGGGCCCACGTTCCTACGGGCGTGGCCGGCGACGCTGCGCGCGGTGACCCCGCGACGCATCCGCGCCGTCGCGTCCGAGTCGATGAACGTCGCCGCCTCCGCGACCGTCCTGGCGGGGCCGATCCCCCTTCGAGACTAGCCGGCCGCTCGCCGGCGCCACGCGCACCCATACGCATAAATATGGGTCGACTATTCCCCGAATCATGCCGGGAAGCCGTCGGGAGCTGACGAGCGAAGGGATGCTGCGGAAGAACATCACGATCACCCACGAGGAGAACGCTTTCCTCGACCGACACCCCGAGATCAACCAGAGCGCGCTGTTCCGCCAAGTCGTGGAGAGCATGATGATGGCCGAGAAGGCCCCCCACGTCGCCTCGGTCCAGAACCTGCGCCTCGGCAAGTCGGTCTACCGCAGCGGCGCGGTCATGTTCCAGAAGGCCGATCGGCGCAAGTCGTCCAGCGCCTAGGTCGGAACCGGTTCGCGCTTGGGCGCCTCCGCGTCGCGGAGGCGCCGACCCAACCCCTGGATTTTGGTCTCCTCGGCGTCGGCCGTTCGAGCGAAGAGGAACCCCTCGTTCCCTGGCGTTCGATCGAGCGCCCCCGCGACGACCGAACGCGTCGCCGTCGCGAGCCCGTGACGGGAGAGGAGGTGGCCGAACGCCCACCGACGCTCGAGGGCGAGTTCGGTGAAGTGCGGCGCGTAGTGCCCCCCTCCGAGCCCGACGGCGATCCGGTCCTTGGGATCCTCCTCCAGGTGCGGGAGCAGGCGCGCTAGTGCCGCCACCGCGTCGGCGGGCGGGTCGTTCCCCGTCCCGAACCCGATCTCGACGAAGAACGACGGATGCTCCGTCACGGGACCGTGGTGGGTCGCTTCGAACGACGCGGGTAGGCCGAGCGACGCTCCGGCCTCGGCGATCGCCCGCAGGGCGCCGGTCATGAGGCGCGGCGCCGTCGTGACGAGCTGGGCCGGGCGTCCTCCCACTTCCGCGTCGGGGCCGGGGTTGCCGATCGGGTGGGTGGTGAGGCACCGCGTCCCGCTCTCGCTCCGGTGCACGGAAGGGAACACCAACGTGACCGCGGGCACCCGGAAGGCGGCCGGGAGCACGGTGTCCAGGCGGTCGTCGTGGATGTGCAGCCCAGGACGTCGGAGGACGAACGCGCCCGGCGCGAGGGCGCGGATCGGCGTCCCGTCGACGGAATCGCCGGTCGCCGGGGGCGTGCCCCAATGCTGCGCGACGGCCGGAGCGACGGGGTCCGCTTCGGAGACGACGAGCAGGTATCGCGGGGCCATCGGTAGGGGTGGTTCCGGCAGGGGGAGGTGCTCCCGGCGGGAGTCCCCCGGCGGGGTAGGTCCCCCGGCCGATTTGAACCCGCGTCAGAGGCTCGAGAGGCCTCTATCCTTGACCACTAGACTACGGGAGCGCCGTTCGCGGTTAGTCGACCCACTCTTTGAGCCTTTCGTGACGCGAGACGGCGCAGCGGGTGGTGGCGCGACGTCCCGATGGTTCGCGGCGCGCTCGCGTGCCGAGTCCATCGGGGTCGGGGTCCGAATCGCCATATACACGCCTCCCCTAGCAGCGGCAGTGACTCCGCCGGTCAAGGCCCGCAGCGGCCACATCCTGCTCGACGCCCGCCGCTCGTACAAGGACCTGGTCCGCGTCTACCCCGACATCCACCGCAAGGTGCTCGAGGCGAACCGGCCCTTCGTCAAGGAGAGCGAGCCGATCCTCCCGGAGGTCCTGCTCGAGGAGAACCTCCGCGACCTCCGCGCCGACCGAAAGCCCGCCGGCTACAACCGACCCGACCCGTTCGGCATGCGATTGATCTTCCCGTTGAGCGACAAGCGCCACCCTGAGTTCTACTTCTCCAAACCCGCCCGCTGCCAGGAGATCGTCCAGATCACCGAGCTCGTCTCGACGATGCTGCGGCGCCGCGGCGTGAAGCACACGGTCGAGTACGACCGGCTCCCGCTCGGACCACCGCGGGGCGTGCCGGGACTGCCGCCCGTCGGCGCCGGGACCGGCCTCTCTAGCTAGCGCCACCCTACGTGGGGGTAGGTCCGGGCGGCCGTCGGAACGGCCAGAACCCGGGCGTCGCCTGTGCCTCGACGCCCTGGAGCTGACCCTGGAGGAGCTTGAGGGCCGCGCGCGCCTTCTCGAGGGCCGCGCCGTAGTCGGTCGCCCGGTCGTGGATCGACTCGTCGAGGAGCCGCCGTGCCTCCGCGGTGTCGAGGTGGCGCTCGGCCGCGCGCCCGAGCGCGGCGTCGATCAGGTAGTGCAGGTTCAGCAGCTCGCGGTGGAGCGCCTTCCGACGGTTGAGCTCCTCGCTCGACTCGAGCACGAGCTGCGCCGCCTCGATCACGGAGCCGGAGCGGACCAATCCGGGGACCCCCTCGAGCCGAGCGACGACGTCGGCGAGGGCGACGTGGAGCCCCTCGGAGGCGAACACGAGCTCGGTCTGGGTCTCCTTGAGCTTGTCGTCGATGCGGGCGCGGACGAGCTCCTTGAGCTTCGCTTCGCCCCGCTGGAGGAGGTCCGGGACCGGCTCGAGCTGGCCCGACTGAAGGGCGATCTGGGCCTCGCTGAACAGCTCCATCACGGGTGTCGTGTCGAGCCCGAGCTTTTCGCCGATCCAGAGCCGGTCGCGGAGCGCGGCGACGCGCGTCTGGAGGGCGCCGCGCCGCATGTCGCGGGTGCGCGCCTCCTCGACCCGGAGCGTCTCGAGCGCCTGGGGGTACGCCCCGCGGGCCCGCTCGTCGGTGAACCGCGCGATCGCCTGGGTGCGGAGCTCGACCTCGGCCTCCGACGGGTTCCGGTCGGTCCGGTGGAGCGCCTGCACTTCGGCCAAGCGGACCTCGAGGCGGGCGGTGAGCGCCTCGTTGGTGCCGTCGCGGGCCTTCTGCAGGAGGTCGGTCGCCCGCTTCCACTCGCGGGACGTCAGGGCGGCCTCGACCTCCTCGACGGTGCGGTTGACGCGCGCGAGCTCGTCGCCGAGCCCCGCCGTGCGCGCGGTCTCGATCAGGTGCCGGACGTCCGAGAGCGCGCCCGCGTACAGCCGCTCGACGGCCCATCGCGCCCGCTCGGCCGCGTCGCGCGCCTTGCGAACCGCGTCGCCGTACTCGCCCGCCTGGTGAGCGCTGCGCGCCGCGTCCAGCACGCCGACGACGTCGGTGACGTCGGCGCCGAACTCCATCCCTTCCTTGACCTGCCGGTCCGCCGAGTCGAGCGCGTCGCGCGACCGGCGGAAGTTCTCGCGCGCGACCCCGAGGGAGTCTGAGGCGTCGATCGCGAGCTCGAGCACGATCGGGAACAAGCGGTCGCGGAACGCGGCCTCGGCCTCGGAGAACTTCTCGCGCGCGACCTTCGCTCGGACGCCGTCCTGGTCGGCGGCGCCCAGCTTCTGCTCCATCGTCTTGAGCGAGCCCTGGGCGATCCGGACCTGGAGCTCGACGCGCTCGAGCTCGGCCTCGCTGCGCGCGGCGGTCTGCAGCGCCTCGAGAGGTCGTCCCTCCTCGAGGGCCTGCCGCGCCTGGGTGAGAAGGTTCTCGGCGACCGAGGTCTCGGTCCCGTCGTGGCGCGACCGAACGAGGAGCCCCTGGAGGCCGGCCAGGCTCTTGGACACGTGTTGGTAGGTGAGCTGGAGCATCTCGCGCTCGAGGGCGGTGGCGAGATCGACGGAGCGGGCGTACTCGCGCCCCTTGAGCGCGCGCTCGATCGCCCCGAGCCGCTCGCGGGCGGTCGGCCCGCCGACGTGGACCAGGTCCGCCTCGTTGAGCGCGTCGCTCGCCCGCTTAAGCGCGCGCTCCGCGTGCTCGAGGAACCCGCGGGTCTCGATGAGGCGCGACCGGGCGGTCTCGGCGAGCTCGGCGACGCCGACGGGGACCGGTAGGGCGAGGCGCCGCCGCGCCTCGCCGAGCAGCTCGACGACGGGGGCGATCTCGAGGTCCCCCGCGCGCGCGACCTCGAGGTCGCGCTCGAGGCTGCGCAAGTGCTCGGAGAGGACGGGCCGGATCGTGTCGATGAGCTCGACGTGGAGCTGGCGAGCGCTCTGCAGTGCCTCGACCGAGCGGCCTTCGGTCAACGCGGCCTCGGCCTCCGCGAGGCGGCCCGCCGCGGCGTCCGTGGGGAGCCCGAGCTTCACCGCGTCCTCGCGCAGGAGCGCCCCCTCCGAGAGCAGGCGACGGGTCTCGGCGTTCGCCTGCTCCGACTTGAGGAGGGCGTTGACGACGTCGAGCCCGTCGCGGGCGCCCTCGAAGTCGAGGGCGCGGTACGCGGCCTGGACGAGCCGGATCTTCTCGCGGTGCACCTCGACGGAGACCCCGGCCCGTGCGAGCTCTTGGGCGAGGGCGTTCGCCTCCTGGAGGCCGTCGAGGATCGACTGCGCCTTCGCCTTGAGGCGGACCGCCGTCTCCTGGCTCTCCGTCGCGAAGCGGTACGCGTCGGCGTACCGCTGCTCGTGGGCGGCGTCGGCCGCGCGCTCGAGGGTACCGCGCGCGTCCTCGGGCTCGACGCCCATTTGGGCGAGCTCGACCAGGGCGAGCTTCGCGTGGGAGTAGGCGTCCTCGCTGCGGATGAGCTGCTGGTGGTGGGCGCGGGTCCGGATCTCCTGAGAGGCCCGGGACGCCTTCACGAAGTCGCCCATGTTGAAGATCTGTTGGACCTCGTCGATCTGGCGCTGGATCTCGTCCCCCGCGCCGCCCATCGACTCGAGCGTGCGACGCTCCTCCTCGAGGATCTCGACGAGCGCCGAGGCGTGGGCGGCGAACACCGACGTGAACTCGCGCTCGGCGCGCCGCAGGCTGTCGAGCGCGGCGGCGAGGTCCTCCTTCACGCGCAGGTTGACGTCGGCGTCGGCGAGGAGGCGTCGGACGGGGGCGACGAGCGACTCGTCCGGGATGTCCTCGAACCCCTTGCTGAGTTCCTCGACGCGCCGCGCCATGTACGGGCCCGCGCCGGTGCGCAGCCGCACCTCGAACGAGCCGAGCAGCTCGCCGGCCTCGGCGAGCTGACCCTCGTCGAGGAACCGCCGGGCCCGTGCGACGTCCTCCACGGCGCCCGCCGGGAGGAAACCGCGCTCCTCCGCGATCGGTAGGAGCTGCTCGATCGCGGCGAACCGCTCGGCGAAGAACTGGACCGACTCGCCGCCGAGGGTATGGAGGGTCTCGCGGAGCAGCTCGCGGGCGGGCTCGAGCTCGACCCGCGCGAGGAGCGCCTCGATCCGCTCGAGGCGTTCGTTGAACGGCGCCGTCGGGAAACCGGTGGCCCCCAACCGACCGAGGAGGTCGCGGAGCGAGTCCGCCTCGCCGCGCGCTCCGTCGAGGTCCTGGGTCAGGCCGTTGACGCGGTCGATCGCCTCCTGGCTCGCCGCGAGCGCCTCGCTGTAGATCCGCAGGCGCAGCGCCTCGCGGGCCCGGTTCATCGCGGCGAACACCTCGCTCGGGTCCCGGCCGAGCCGGCGCGTCTCCACGAGACGCGGTCGGACGCCGTCGAGCAGGCTCGCGACGATCGCCACGACGGGCTCCTCGGTGGTCGAGCGGGCTTCGGCGAGGATGCGCGGGATCTCCGACGGCGCGGCCGTCGGGACCGCTCCCGCGGCGTTCTGCAGCGCGACGAGCGCTTCCGACGGGTCAACGCCGTACGGCCGGAGCGACTCGATGGTCGCGCGGAGCGAGTCGATCGTCGCTACGACCTTCTCGCGCAGGGTTTCGGCCACTTGGGTCCCTGCCTGCGCGACGGCCTCGGCCGTGGTCGGCCACTCGAGCGGGCTCGCGGCCTGGTCGGCCGCAAGGGTGGGTTCGATCGGGTCGGAGGAAACGCCCAGGTCCTGGGCGGCGGCGAGGATCGCTCGTGCGTCGGCGCGGATCCGGTCGTGGCGCTCGGTGGCGGCCGGCAGGTCGGTCGCGAGCGCCGCCGACACGCGCGCGAGTCCGTCACCGAGGTCCCCCTCGCCGATGCGCTGGAGCGCGGCGTCGAGGTGCTCATCGAGGACGGCGATCGTCTCCGGCGACGCGCCGGTCCACGCGGCGAGGGCGCGGCCCTTCGACCGGACGGTTTTCTTGTACTCCTCCTCGACGGAGGTGGCGAGCGCGTTCAGCGCCGCGAGCGGTCCGACGCCGGCCAGCCAGTCGCCCCCGTCGGGCGGGGCCTGCGCGGCGGCGACGCTCGCGGCGTATCCGTCCGGCACCGGGATCCCGTAGCCGGCCAATCGCTGGGCGCGGTCCGCGATCTCCCGGCGGCGGGTCTCGAACGGTTCCTGCCCGGTCTTCGCGAGGTACTCGAGGAACGACTTCGCCTGGGTCTCGGCACCCTCCCAGTCGGTCTTGCGGGCGAGCGCCTGCAGCGCGGCCCCGCGTTCTTTCGATTCGGGAAGGACGAGACCGATGCTCTCGAGCAGGCGAACCCGTTCGTCGACCTCGCGGATCGCCGCATCGGCGCTCTGCCGGTGCTTCTTGAGCGCCTCGGCCTTCTCTTGGAGGATCCGCGTAAGGCGCGACGATGGGAGCCCGCCCATGCCCCCTCCGGTCGTGGCCTTCGCCTCCCCGTGCGCTAGGCCCGACGCCCAGCGGGAGGGGGGCCCCGGTGGAATTCAGGGTGCCCCCACGATATAATAGGTGGGGGAGACGAACGCGAGCGAACGCCGGCGCTACCGCCGGATCTAGGAACGCGTGATCCGGCGCTTCCCCATCGCATCGACGTACTGGATCTCCCCGCCCGGCGCGAGCTGGCCCTTTAAGTCGGCGTCCAACGGCATGGAGAAGGTCTCGTACGTCTCGAGGTCCATCAGCTGGACCTCGGCATCGGACATGGAGAGCACCTGGGCCTGGCGCTTGCCGATCATCGGCACCTGGACCTTGTGCTTCACCGGGTAGACGACGCTCCGCTTCGAGCCGTCAAAGAGCCCGACGGCGTCGATCCGCGCCTTCGCTTCGCCGTGCTTCCCGGGTTTGGAGGTCTGGATGCTCAGGATGCGGCACGGCTCCTCGTCGATGAGGATGTAGCGGCCCTCCTTGAGCTCGCGGACCTCCTGCTGCGTCCACGCCATCGGAAGGCTCTCCGGGGGTCCCAGCACGCCGTCCGCTTGATAAGAATTGTCCCCGCGCGACCGCGGGCGAGCGCGGGCCGGCGGCGAGGGGCGCGAACGTCCATCGCCGGGCCCTCCGAAGGGCCATAGGGATAAATACGCATTCATACGTAGTCCACCCGCCTCTCGGGGCGAGAAGAACGCGATGGCGAGCAAAAAGGGCCAACGAACGGTGTATCTGATCACGGTGGCAGCAATGGTCGCGATGATCGGCGGCTACGCGCTCGCCGCGACGTCGGTGACGACCCTGAGCCCGCAGCAAGCGTCGAACGTCACCCAGAGCCCGAGCCCGGGCGGCTTCGCCGGGATCGCTTCGATCACCTCCGAGCAGCTCGTCCAGCTCACCGCCGGCATGGCCGGTTCGACCGGCGGCGGCACCCAGATCGCCGGCGCGACCGGACTCGACGGGACCCCCAAGGCGCTGTCGACGTGCGCCCTCGGACCCTGCCCGCTCGCGAACTTCATCACCGCCAGCCCGGCGACGGAGACCACGGGCAACTTCGGCGAGCAGATCGTGATGACCGTGACCCAGCCGGCGGGCGTCGCGGGGAACAGCGTCGGGTTCGACATGGCGTTCGCCGTGTCGATGACGGTCGGCGTGACGACGTCGACGGTGACCGCTCTCGCGTACATCGCGACCGGCTCGACCGGGGTCGCGACGACCTCCTCGATCACCGTGTTCCTCTTCCTCGACCTGGGGACCACGACGGCGCCGGTGATCAACTCGGTCGGCGTCGTGTTCAATCAGTGCTCGAGCGCGTCGGCCTGCCCGTAGGCCGATCCACGGCTGCGCCCCCGGCGAGGGGCCGCCGTCCATGACGGCGGCCCCTCGCCCCCGAACCCCTTCCTTCGCCGGGCCCATCGAGAGTAACGCGGAGATGACCGGAGCCCGATCGGCGTCCCCCTACCGCTCTCGCCCTCGGCGCGGGGCCGCCCTCATCGGGTTCGCTCCTCCGGTTCTGGCGGTACTGCTGCTCCTCGCCGGGTCCGCGAGCGCCGCGACGACCGTCCGCGCCTTCGTCGCCGCGAAGAACGCCGTCGCCGTCGGCCCCGGGCACACGGGAACCTCGGTGACGCCGGTCTCCCACGGCCTACTGAAGGTCACGGCCACGATCGCCCTCGACAAGCGCGCCGGTACCGGTCTCGCGGGCACGCCGGGCGTCGCCGGCTCGACCGTGAAGCTCGCCAACTGCGCGGTGGGCGTCTGCAACGATTCGTTCCGAGGGGCCGGGTTGCCCCGACTCGTCATCGGCCACTTTGCGGAATGGGTCCAGGTGAGCCTCGCGCAGCCCCGCGCCACCGGCGTCCAGTTCGGGTTTGCGCTCGAGCTGGCGGTGCAGCTGGCGTCGGGCTGGGTCTTCGCCGACGGGTACTTCGCGTCCGGGACCACGTCGGCGACCACGCCGCAGACCATCCACCTCAACCTGGTCCTCGACCTCGGTACCACGTCGGCGCCCACCGTTCTCGGGTTCCGGGTCGTCCTCTACGGCTGCGGGAGCACGGCCCAGTGCCCGTGA
>Ga0075426_10000387_pt1 | contig 30323 bp, 17 predicted proteins | sample SoiMethybrSBSTD5_FD_75304 | JGI IMG/M metagenome (GOLD analysis project Ga0075426, IMG submission 75304) | Bulk soil microbial communities from a Populus tree surrounding site in Tennessee, USA - Soil MetaG P. TD hybrid SBSTD5 | ecosystem: Environmental > Terrestrial > Soil > Tree plantation... | reverse complement strand
TGGGTTCGTCGAGCAAACCGAACCACATCGGAACGGTTGAGAGCACGGTGGGCTCGTCCACCGGGTGATTGTTGTTGTCGAGCGCAAAGGCGAAGCGTTTCTTTTCGGCTAGCCAGAACGCTTCATTCATCAGCGGCTGCTGCTGTCCGAAATTCCTTGCAAGCTCTTTGCTCGCGTCTTCCTTGCCCACGAGATGAGCGAGGTTCGAGAGCGCTCGCAACGCTTCGATTCCGAGGCCGGTCTGGTACAGCTCGGTTTTCACCGGGAGCAGCGGACCACCTTCGACCCAGCCGTGGCCGACGCCTTGATTTCTCGCAAAGCCATGTTCGTCGTAAGTGGAGCGCAGAAATTCGCAGGCTTTCCAGAGGCTGTCCCACTTTTCTTTGGCGAAGGCAGCGTCGCCGCTCGCGGTGACGTAATCGTTCATGGCGATGAGGTAGAGAGGCGTCGCGTCGGCGGAAGCGTAGGGATACGGATAACCCTTGAACCAGTCCACAAAATTTGCGCCTTGGGAAATTTCGTGGGGGATCTTGCCGTCTTCGCGCTGGAATTTGCTAACGAAGGCGAGGGCGGTGCGGGCGGTGGAAAAGTCGCCGGAGGCGTTAAGCGCAAGCGAGGTCCAAAAGGAATCGCGGCCAAAAAACCAAGCAAAGCCCGGGCGTTGGCTGGTGCCGGAAGTGCGGTAGCCCGCAACCAGGCCGGTGCCGAGATAAGGATTGATGACTAGGCCCTGGAATTCGCTGATGCGGGCCCAATCGTAGGCTTGCTGGATCTGCGCGTCGGGCAGGTCGAGATTAACGGTGCGCGCTAGATAGTCCTGATAATACTTCGCGGCTTGCTGCTGGAGCTCGGCGTAATCGGCGGTGAGATGCTGATAGGTTTTTAGCGCGGCGTCCTGGCCTTCCGTGGAGGCGGCGATGACGATAAGTTTGCTGTCTTTTCCTTTCGCGGCCAAGCCGAGACGGAAGGAACTGGTTTCCGATTCGGCATAGTTGGTCTGAAATTCGGTATGAGGATCAGTAGCCGTCGGAGAACCGACGAAGGCCGAGAATTTTCGCTGCTCTTCGCCAAAATAAAACGCGTGTTGCTGCGAGTTCCAATCGATGTAGCTGGCGCCGAGCGCCGCGGGCCACATGATTTGGTAATCGCGGTGGAAAACGGCTTCGATTTCGAGGGGCTGCTCGGTTTCCACATTGAAAAGCATAACGGCGCCTTGCGCGTCAACGGGAACGAAAAGCGTTTCGCGTACAGTGAAGGTGTCGCCAGCATAGAGAATAGTCGTGGACTCGGGGCGAACGGTGAGAGTGCGGGCGAGAGTTTCGGCGGGGAGGATGCGTCCTTCCGTAAGAAAACTCAAATGGAACTCGTGAAAGATTTTTAACGGATAGACCCAGGCTTCCATCGTGCCGCTTTCGTCGCCGAATAAGGCAGCGCGCGGTCCTGTGATGGACAAAAATTCCCAGGGGCGCACTGTGCGTGACAGCTCGAGACGCGCGGGCGCGGATTGGTTTTGCTGGCTCATGGAGCGCGGCGAACCGGCGGCCAGGGACAGGGCCGTCCCAAGGCACAGAATAAGTCGCCTTCCCCACCTGGGAGGAATTTCTTTTCCAGTGCCTTCGGAAAACTCGCGCGAGATTTTCATGCTTTTCGCTCCCCTGGGGCGCAAACTTGCAATGCCACGTGCGCCTTACTATAAAAGAAAGCGCGCCATTCCGGCACAGCATCTTCAGGAAAGGGACCGGTTCGATTGGCTTCCACACGACGAAACTTTTTGCATTCGCTGTGCCGGTCCGCGCTGGTGCTCCCGTTCGAAAAGGTCCTGGCCCTGGCGCTGCCTCTGCGAGGTCCGCAAATCCGTTCAAACAATTCTTCCGCTACGGCAACGCGAGCTGCTGGGACTGTTGCTGCGGCGCCCGCGAGGCCGGCGCAGGATTTGGGCGTCACGTTTTTGAATGTGGCGCGCGAGTCGGGACTGAATGCGAAGACGATTTACGGCGGCGAACACAAGAACAAGTATTTGCTAGAAACCACGGGCTGCGGCGTCGCTTTCTATGATTACGATAACGACGGCTGGCTCGACATTTTCCTCGTGAACGGCACGCGCCTCGAAGGTTTTCCCGCCGGACAAGAGCCGACCAATCATCTTTTCAAAAACAATCGTGACGGGACGTTTACGGATGTGACGAAGAAAGCGGGACTCGTGCGTTCGGGATGGGGCCAGGGAGTTTGCGTCGGCGACTACGACAACGACGGCTTCGACGATTTGTTCGTGACGTACTTCGGAAAGAACGTGTTGTATCACAACAACGGCAATAGCACGTTTACGGACGTGAGCGAGAAAGCTGGCGTGGCGGGCAACGGCAAGCGCTGGAACACGGGCTGCGCGTTCGTGGATTACGATCGCGACGGGCGGCTGGATCTATTTGTCGCGAATTACATTGACATGGACTTGAGGACTGCGCCGGTGCCGGAGTCCGGGCCGTGCCTCTACAAAGGGGTGATGGTAGCGTGCGGGCCGCCGGGGTTAAATGGCGGCAAAAACATCTTGTACCACAACAATGGCGACGGCACGTTCACGGACGTCAGCGACAAATCCGGAATATTGAAGGCGAACGGAACATACGGTCTGGGAGTGCTGACCGCGGATCTCGACAACGACGGCTGGCCGGACATTTATGTCGCCAATGATTCGACGGCGAGCGCGCTGTATCAGAACAAAAAGAACGGAACGTTTACGGACATTGCGCTGGAAGCGGGCTGTGCGTTGAGCGCCGACGGCAAGCCGCAAGCGGGCATGGGCATTTCTGCCGCAGATTACGACCTCGACGGAAATCTCGATCTCGTGAAAACCAATTTCGCGGGCGACACGCCTTCGCTTTACCACAATCTGGGCGGCGCGAATTTTGAAGACACCACGTTTCAGAGCGGACTCGGCAAGCACACGCAATACCTGGGCTGGGGCTGCGGCTTCTTTGATATGGACAACGATGGCTGGCCAGACATTTTGATTTGCAACGGGCACGTCTACCCCGAGGTGGAGCAACTGAAGACGGAAGCGGGGTATCCGCAGCGCAAGCTGCTCTACAAGAATCTGCGGAACGGGCGGTTTGATGACGTTTCGTACGACGCGGGGCAAGGGATTTCGACCCAGGTCGCCGCGAGGGGCTGCGCGTTTGGGGATTTCGATAACGATGGCGACCTCGATGTGGCGGTGAATACAGTGAATGATTTTCCGCAGCTTCTGCTGTGCAATTCCACGACGGGCAACAACTGGATCAAAATCAAAACCATCGGGACGAAATCGAATCGCAGCGGGATTGGAGCGCGGATCAAATGCATCACCCATCTACCGGGAGAGAAGGCTTTGCATCCGCAAATAGATGAAGTGCGCAGCGGGGGCGGGTACTTTTCGCAGAACGATTTGCGCGTGCACTTTGGCATCGGAAAAGCGGAGAAGGTCGAAATGCTTGAGATTCGCTGGCCGAGCGGGCTCGTGGAAACGTTCAAAGACATCAAGCCCAATCAGGTCGTCTTTTTGAAAGAAGGCGAAGGCATCGTGCGCAGCATAACGTTCGACCCGCCAAAGCCCAAGAAAACGTGAGTCTTTTTTGTGCGCACTCTCTCCTTGACAACTTAGGAGAGCGTGGCGTATCCTCCTAACCCACTTAGGAGGCGAAATGCCATCGCAAGCACAGATTCTTCCCGGAACACTGGATCTTTTGATTTTGAAGGCGGTGTCGCTTGGCCCGCTCCACGGCTACGGCGTGCTTCTGCGCATCGAGCAAATTTCCCAAGGCGCGCTGCTCATCGAACAAGGTGCACTTTATCCGGCACTGTTCCGGCTTGTCCGCCAGGGCTTGCTCAAGGCAAGCTGGGGCACTTCCGACAACAATCGCCGCGCGAAGTTCTATGAACTGACTTCCGCCGGCCGCAAGCGTCTACGGCAGGAAGCCGATGGCTGGAACCGACTGGCTGCTGCAATTGCGTCCGCCCTCAATACGCAGCCGGAGGAAATATGAGCCTGCTGTCTTCGCTTGGTTCCGTTCTTTCCGCAATGTTGAATCGCCCGCGTGTAGAAAAGGACACTGATGAGGAGTTGCGAGCGCACGTGCAGAATCGCGCAGACGATTTGGAGCGCTCTGGCTTGACGAGGGCGGAGGCGGAGCGGCGAGCACGCATCGAATTTGGCGGCCACGAGAAATTCAAAGAAGAATGCCGGGAAGCCGCGGGCGCACATTTCCTGTACACGCTGTTGCAAGACTTGCGCTTTGGCGCGCGAATGCTGCGCAAGAATCCTGGGTTCACCGCCGTCGCTTTGTTGACGATTGCAATCGGAATCGGAGCCAATGCGGCCGTATTCAGCGTAGTGAACAGCGTGCTGCTGAAGCCGCTGAGTTATCCGAAGCCAGAGGAACTGGTAGCGCTCCACCAGGTCGCTCCCGGAGCCGCTGGGCTGGCGGATTTCGAGAACGGGCTGCTGCTTTCTCCTTCCATGTACTTCACTTATGCAGAGCAAAACCGCACGTTCCAATCCTTGGGCGTCTGGACGAAGGACATCTCCAACGTGACCGGGCTCGAAGAGCCGGAGCAAGTCCGCGCAGTCGTGGTAAGCGACGGGGTGCTTCAAGCGCTAAGCGTGGCACCGCAGGTTGGAAGGTGGCTTATGGCAGCGGACCAAGCGCCGCGCGGGCCGCAACGAGTGATGCTCAGCTATGGCTATTGGCAACGGCGCTTCGGTGGAGACCGCGGAGTCATTGGGCGGAGCATTACGGTTGATTCTAAGTCCGCGGAGATTGTCGGCGTAATGCCGAAGGGATTTCGGTTTGTGGATACGGACTTTGACCTTGTCGAGCCACTGCAGTTCGATCGCGCCAAGCTGATTCTGGCGGGATTTGGATTTAACGGAATTGCACGGCTCAAGCCGGGCGTGACGCTAGCGGAAGCGAATGCCGACTTAACGCGCATGCTGCCGATTTGGATGAACTCGTGGTCGAACGGACCCGGGACAGATCCGCATGCTTACGAGAAGTGGAAGATTACGCCTTTGATTCGTCCGCTGAAGCAGCAAGTGATCGGCAACGTCAGCGAGGTGCTCTGGGTGGTGATGGGGACTCTCGGGCTGGTGATGCTGATTGCGTGTGCCAACGTGACGAATTTGATGCTAGTGCGCGTGGAAGCGCGGCAGCAAGAGTTGGCGGTGCGTACGGCGCTCGGTGCTGGTTGGGGACGAATCGTCGGCGGGCTTCAGGTCGAAAGCGTGATGCTCGGCCTAATGGGCGGCGTGCTGGGCGTTGCTGTCGCCAACGCCGGCGTTCACCTCCTGGTTGCCATGGGGCCCGCGAACCTGCCTCGTTTGAGCGAGATTTCGCTGGACGGACGCACGCTGGAATTCACCGTGCTTCTTTCGCTGCTTTCAGGTTCGCTGTTTGGGTTAATTCCGGCGCTGAAATATGCCGGCCCGAAGGCTTCCCAGGCACTGCAGAGCGCCGGGCGGTCGATGAGCGTAAGCCGGGAGCGCCACCGCGCGCGAAATGTTTTGGTGGTTGTGCAGGTGGCAATGGCGTTGGTGCTGCTCGTAAGCGCGGGTCTAATGATTCGAACGTTCCTGGCGCTAAGGACCGTTGATCCGGGATTTGCAGACGCCCGGCATCTTCAGCTCATGCGCATAGGGATTCCGGATTCCCTGATCCACGAGACCCAGCGCGTCATGCGAACTCAGAACGACATTCTCGATAAACTGGCAGCGATTCCCGGCGTAAAGTTCGCGGCGTTCGCCAGCGAAATGCCGATGGAAGAGTTCGATTCGGACTGGGACACCGTCTTTATCGAAGGCAAGAATTATCACAAAGGGGAAATGCCACCGCTCCATTTCTACAAGCACGTGTCCCCGGGCTTCCTTGCAGCGGCGGGGACGCGAATAATTTCCGGACGCGACTTCACGTGGGATGACGTATACGGCCTCAGGCCCGTGGTGATGATTTCCGAAAATCTGGCTCGTGAAGCGTGGGGTACGGCGGAAAACGCAATTGGAAAGCGACTGACGGAAGACCCGGGCTTGCCGTGGCGCGACGTGATCGGCGTAGTACAGGATGTGCCGGAAAGGGCTGTGCAGGAAAAACCGCCAGCGATCATATATTGGCCGCCCATGGTCGAAAACCTTTTTGGGCGGGGTCCGGCACAACCGACGCGCGTGGTAACGTTCGTGGCGCGAAGCGAGCGCGCGGGCACGGAAAGCCTTCTCCGCGAAATGCGTCAAGCCGTTTGGTCTGTGAACTCGAACTTACCCCTGGCGTCGGTGCGGACCATGGAGGAAGTGTATGACAAATCGATGGCGCGAACTTCCTTCACGCTGGTGATGCTGGGGATCGCTGGCGCGATGGCGCTGGTGCTGGGCCTCATCGGCATTTATGGCGTGATTTCTTATACGGTGTCACAACGCCAGCGCGAAATTGGAATTCGCCTGGCTCTGGGAGCGCAACAAGGAAACGTGCTTCAGATGGTGCTGGGGCAGGGCGCGAAAATGGCGCTCGTCGGAGTGGTAATCGGTATGGGTGCAGCTTTTGCGTTGACCCGCTTGATGAGCAGCCTGCTGTTTGGCGTGACGGCGCACGATCCCATGACCTTCGCCGGCGTTGCCGCGCTCCTCATCTTGGTCGCGCTTGCGGCGTGCTACTTACCGGCGCGAAGGGCCATGCGGGTCGATCCGATGGTGGCCCTGCGGTACGAGTAGGAATCCGGGGCTGACGCGGAGGAAACATGAAAATTCTTGCCTCGCTTCGATCTGTTCTCTCCGGCTTGTTTCTGCGAAGGCGCGTGGAAAGCGATACCGAGGAAGAGTTGCGGGCGCACGTGCAGAATCGCGCGGATGACCTCGAGCACTCCGGCTTGACCCGGGCAGAGGCGGCGCGGCGTGCGCGCATCGAATTTGGCAACCACGAAAAGTTCAAGGAAGAATGCCGGGAAGAACGCGGTGGCTTCCGGCTCGAGACGGTGTGGACTGACATACGCTTTGGCGCGCGGATGTTGCGCCGCTCTCCCGGATTTACGGCAGTGGCGGTTCTTACCCTCGCGCTCGGCATCGGCGCGAACACGGCGATCTTCAGCGTGGTCAACGCTGTTTTGCTCCGCCCATTGCCTTATCCAGACGCAAATCGCCTAACGATTATCTGGTCGACGTGGGGAAAAGAGACGCGGGGGCCAGCTTCCGGCCCGGAGATGATGGAACTGCGCAAGCGCATGCGCGCGTTCGACGAGATTGGCGGAATCTGGGCAACGACGGGCACCATCACCGGGACCGCCGAGCCAGAGCAAGTGCGGCTGGCGTTCACGACGTCCGATTTTCTACCCTTACTCACGGAAAAACCGCAACTGGGACGTCTCTTTGGGCTTGGCGAAGACCGCAGAGGCGCAGCTCCACTGATGATTTTGACGGACGGACTGTGGCGGCGGGCCTTCGGCGCAAATCCGGGCATCATCGGGCAGACGACGCGGCTGAATGGAAATGACTTCACTATTGTTGGCGTGTTGCCGCGCGATTTCAAGCTGCTGTTTCCGGACGGCAGCGGCGTGGTGGCTGATGTGCAGGTGTTCATTCCTTTTCTGGATGACCTGGAGAAACGGCCTCGCGACGTAGGCTTCTTGAGAATGGTCGGCCGGCTTCGCCAGGGTGTGACGGCGACGCAGGCGCAAAGCGAAGCGGAAACGATTGCCACGCAGCTTCGCCGTGAGGCCAAGGAATACGCCGACCAGTCGCTGCACCTGACGGTAGCCTCGCTCCAAGCCGACGACGTAAGACTGATTCAGCCGGCGCTACTTTCATTGTTCGCGGCGGTGGGTTTGGTGCTGCTGGTCACCTGCGCGAATGTCGCGAATTTGTTGTTGGCCCGCTCCGGAGGCAGGAGGCACGAAACGGCGCTCCGTGCAGCAATGGGCGCGGGGAGAGCCCGCATCGTGCGCCAGCTCCTGACGGAAAACCTGCTGCTCGGATGCCTTGGCGGGGTGGTTGCGCTGGGGATCGGATGGGCAGCGCTGAAATGGATTCTCGCCCTCCAGCCGGAAGGAATTTCGCGGCTGATTGCCGTGCGGCTTGACGGCTGGGTGCTGGCGTTCACTCTGGCGCTTTCCATCCTGACGGGCATTTTGTTTGGCCTGGCGCCGGCGTTTTCCGTCGCACGCGGAGAATTGGTTGAAGTTCTAAAGGAAAGCGGAAAAACGTCCACAGCGGGAAGACCGTGGCTGCGCCAGTTGCTGATTGCCAGCGAAGTGGCCCTGGGTTGCATCCTTTTGGTGGGCACGGGCTTGATGATTCGAACGCTCTCGAGCGTGTTGCGCGTGGACCCCGGCTTTCATCCGGAAAATGTCCTGACGTTTCAATTGGCGTTTTCCGGCCAGCGATACCGAACGGTCGACTCTATAACTAATTCTCTGAAGGAGTTGCGGGGCAACCTTGCGGCCCTGCCGGGGACGCAAGCCGCCGCCGGCGTTTCGCATCTTCCACTCGATGAAGGGAAGGGCAATTGGTACAGCTACTACTGGGCGGATGGCGCGCCTGCCGAGCAGCAAAACACCATCATGGCGGACCACCGGTCGACGCTGCCCGGATATTTTCGAAGCCTTGGCGCGACGATGCTGGAAGGTCGCGAATTTGAGGATACAGATGATGCGGCGCACACGCACGTGGCCGTTGTGGACGAGACTGTCGCCGAGCAACTCTGGCCGGGCCAGGATGCTTTAGGAAAGAAAGTGAGCGTGGAAGATTCGCCAGCAGGCCCGTTTCAGTTTGAACGCGAGTCCGTGGTTGTGGTCGGCGTGGTGAAGCACATTCAATCGCACACTTTGACGAGCAAGGGGCGCGGACAGATCTATTTGCCTGTGCCGCTGGCGCCGCGGCCGGTCTATTCCATCGTGGTTCGAACGACCGAGCCGATTGAAACATTCCGGGCCTACGCGTTGCAGGCTGTGAGAAAGCTCGACAAAGACATGCCCATTTCGAATCTGCTGCCGCAGATGAATTATGTCGACAAGGCACGCGCGCAGACGCGATTCGTCACTGTGCTTGCGGGAGCGCTCGGGGCGCTGGCGCTTTTCCTGGCGTGCATTGGCATCTATGGAGTGACGTCGTATTCCGTGACGGAGCGGAAGAGGGAGATTGCCATTCGCATCGCCGTCGGCGCGAATTCTGCGGACGTGGGCAAGATGGTGCTGCGGCAGAGCGGCCTGCCTGTTGTCGCCGGTGTTTTGGCGGGACTCGGGATGGCTGCGGCTCTGACACCTTTGCTCTCCGGGCTCCTTTTCGGCGTGCGCCCTAGTGACCCGCTGACATATGCCCTGATCTCACTTGTGCTGGGAGCCATCGGTGCGCTCGCGTGCTACTTCCCCGCGCGGCGGGCGACGAAAGTCGATCCCATAATTGCGCTCCGATGTGAGTGAGTTAAGACGTTTCCCAGCAGGAGGAAGAATGGGAACAGATAAGTGCTAGACTTTCGGAGTGATGCGCGCAAAAACTTCGACCGCCCTGGCGTTCGTTGTTGCTCTGTCGGCTGCCGCTGCGATTGGTCTCACGGGTCCAACCGGGCAAAGCGTCAGCTTGCCTTTCGGCACGTGGACCCGCGCGTCTGATGCACCCATAGTTTCTCCCCAAGGCACAACGTGGGAATCCGCGGGCACGTTCAATCCTGCCGTCGTTCTTCACAACGGCAAAATCGTGATGCTGTACCGCGCGCAAGACATGGCGGGAACTTCACGTCTCGGTTACGCCGAAAGCAAAGATGGCATTCACTTCACGAGACGGCCCGAACCAGTTCTTTCCCCCGAAGCGGATTATGAAAAGGACGGCGGCGTGGAGGATCCGCGCCTGCAGAAATTTGGCGTCACGTACTATCTCACCTACACGGGCTACAACAAGAAGGATGCGCAGCTTTGCCTCGCCACTTCGCGCGATTTGATTCACTGGGAGCGCAAAGGCGTGATTCTCCCGGCCTACAAAGGAAAATGGAACAAAGGCTGGACGAAATCCGGCGCGATTGTTCCTGAAAAAATTGATGGCAAATACTGGATGTATTGGCTGGGCACCGCCGCAGACAAGACCGACCAGATGGGCCTTTCCTACTCCAGCGACTTGATTCATTGGACCGAGGCGACAGAAACGCCCGTGCTGCCGAAGCGTCATGGAAAATTTGACTCGCGTGTGGTCGAACCAGGCCCGCCGCCGATTCTCACCTCGAGCGGAATCGTCCTGATCTACAACGGCGCCGACGACAACCTTGTCTACCGCACCGGCGTCGCTGTCTTCGACGCGCACGACCCGCGCAAGGTCCTCTATCGCTCCGACACTCCGATCTTCGCGCCCGAAAAAGATTGGCAAAAAGTCGGCCAAGTCCCTAACGTCGTTTTTGTGGAAGGCATACTCCGTCAGAACGGCCGCTGGCTCTTTTATTACGGCGGCGCGGACAAATACGTGGGAGTCGCGGAAGCCCCGTCAAAATAAGGACTTCTTTTGGGTCCAGCTCAGCGCAGACCGCTGAAACTCATTTGCTACGAAAGAAAACGTCAATCTGTTCGCGAACGGCTCCCGGGCATTCCATATAGGTGAAATGTCCGCAGTCTTTCAACGCAACCAGACGTGCATTGGGAATTGCCTGAGCGATGTGCTCAGCCGTGCTGGCGGGGATGAACTCGTGATCCCCGTAGATGACCAGCGCAGGAATCTTCAGGCTCTTCAGCTTAGGGAGCAGGTCGTACGCAGGCAAGGCCCAGGAGTCATTCATGAGCCGGGCCTCGACGGCTCGGGCCTTAAGCACGCCCTCTTTGGTGAAGCTCGTGCTCAACCTGGCCATAAATCTTTCGTATTTCTCCGGTCGCGCGAAAGCAGGTTTGAAATGAATGCGATAGTAGGCCGTGACCGCCTCGGGATCGCCCTCTTTGTAAGCAGCCGATGATGCTATAGCTTTCCTTCGCTCCGTATCGTCGGGCCGTGTCTCGAGCCATTCTTTCCGGAGCTCCTTGTAATCGTCTGTAGATGCTGGCGCTGGATTCATGAGAATCAAGCGGGAAACACGCTCTGGGTATCGAAGCGCGTATTCGAGGGCCAGCACAGTGCCCCAGGAGTGCCCCAGCAACACCACCGAGTCCAGCTTGAAGTGTTGCCTCACCTTCTCGATGTCGGCGACGTCCGATGCGAGTGTCACATCCTCAGGCTTCACCCCATCAGCCGATCGCCCGCGTCCCCGCTGGTCGTAGTAAATGAGCCGGAACGAATCGGCGAGGCGGTCCAGGTCGGGCACAAGGTAGCTGTGATCAAAATCGGGTCCGCCATGAAGGACAATGATTGCCGTGCCGTGCCCGATTTCCCGGGCATACAATTCAGCCCCGCCGACGGGGATGCGGCTTTCGCGCGGCGTGGCGCTGCCCTTGCTCTCTTGAGCGGTATTCAAGCTTGCGGGCAAACGCGCAGCGCATATTCCCGCAACTGCTAGGACGAAGACCAATGTTGCTTTCATGGCGGTAAAAGCTACATGAACCTGCTATTTGGCGCAATCCGTGGGTCGGGATACTCCCGCGCCCGGCGCTGGGTGAAGGAAGTCAGATCTTCCTAAAGATACCGCCGCACCTTGATCATGTAAGCCCTGTAGCTGTCTCCAAATTTTTGGGCAAGGTATCTTTCTTCCGGTACCACGGCGACAAAGTGCACCGCCAGGAGCGAAAACGCCGCGAGCAACGATATCCACAAATTGTTGAGCGTCAGTCCTAGTCCCACTTGGATGCAAGTCAATCCCAAATACATCGGATTCCGCGTGAAATGGTACGACCCGCTCAGCACCAGTTCCGGGGAAGGCTTCCACGGCGCAGGGTCCTGGCCTGTGCGGCGAAAAAGCTTCAAGGCGTCGGCAATCAACCAAGCACCGCCCAATACAATGGCCACTCCGGCCGCCACGGAGAGGTATCGAGGGCATGGAACCGGAAGCCGGGCCGCGTACGCAAGGGCCGCTCCGATGACGATGAAGGCTACATAAACCAGCGGAGGCGGGAATCGAACGTTGGCGCCGCGCTCGACGGATTCTGCTGTGCTCATAGTCGCGTACTTTCCCCGCCGGCGATTGTACTTCGAAATGGCCGGCGTGTGAGGCCCACTCTCGCCGCAGGGAAGACAATCCGGAAGAGCATCTTGCGCTGACCACAGCCTGAATGGCAGCGCGCTACGGCTTGTGAGGCGCAGAATTCGTGGAAATACCGGAGCCTTCCCGCAAGGTGTGAATCGTGTCGACCCTCAGGTTCTCGAAACGTTCGACCACGCCGCTGGGCCAGCGAACTTGCACCCACTCAACCTTTGCGGCCGCACCCAATCCAAAATGAACGCGCATGTCGCTATTCGAGTCATAGCTCGAGCCGCTGCGAATTTCGTCCACGAGCAAGCGGTCCCCCGCCTTGACGGTAATCTTCGCGCCGATGCCATCACGATCGGAACCAAAGGAAATGGCGGACGCATCGCCGTTCGCGTTGTCCTTTGCCTCCTTTATTTCCTTCACGCCCTTCACATCGTTCTTGAACGCTCCGATCGTGCGAAATGCGATCCAATGATTTCCGTTGCGCAAGTCGTTCACCAGTAACATCGGCGGCGCGCTCATGTTGCTGACCACCGCGGACATGCGCCCGTCGTTCCACAAATCGCCGACGGCCAGCCCGCGCGCGGAACTCGTGGCCGTGATCGCAGGGCCGCCGCTGGCAGAAATATCCGTGAACGTTCCGTTCCCGTTGTTGTGATAAAGAATTTTCGGCTCGAGAAAACTGCTGCCAAGGTGCTGGCTGTCGACTTCGGGATAGACGTGGCCATTCACGAGCAAAAGATCGGGCCAGCCGTCATTGTCCACGTCGAGGAACATCGTTCCCCAGCCAAGATATTGGGTGTTTAGCCCAAAGCCCGCGGGAAACGTCTTGTCGTCAAACGTGCCGTCACCGTTGTTGTGCAAGAGCGTGGAAGTATCATCGGAAAAATTTGTCTTGAAAATGTCGAGCCGCCCGTCTCCGTCATAGTCGGCGACCGTCGAGCCCATTCCCGCTTGCTCGCGGCCATCGTCGTTGAAGGCAGCGCCGGAAACGACAGCAACATCCGTGAACGTGCCGTCACGATTGTTGTGGTAGAGAATGCTGGCGGTGCTGTCGCACGCGACGAAAATGTCGGGCCAGCCGTCGTCGTCGTAATCGAGCGTGGACACGCTGAAGGCATAGTGCCCATTGGTCTGGTCGATTTTCGAATTTTTCGTCACGTCCTCGAACGTGCCATCGCCCCGATTGTGATACAAAATGTTTTTTGCCCACGGCAATCCGCGCGGCCCGCACATGACCGGAACGCCTTTCCACATGCAGGATGGCTGCTCGCCGGGCGCGAAGGCCGTGGCCGAGTCGTAGTCAACGTAATTCGCGACCATTAGATCGAGCTTGCCGTCGCGATCGTAGTCCACAAACGCGCAGCCCGTACCCCAATTCTTGCCGTTTCCTGCGACTCCCGCTCTTTCACTCGCCTCCGTGAAAGTGCCGTTTCCGTTGTTGTGGTACAGGACATTTTTCCCGTAATAGGTGACGTAGAGATCTTCAAAACCGTCGTTGTCGTAATCGCCGACGCAGACCCCCTGACCCCAACCCGTATGCGTCAAGCCAGCCTTCTCCGTGACGTCGGTGAACGTTCCGTCGTGATTGTTGTGATAGAGATGGCTCGTCGGCGTTTTGCCTTTGGGAAAGCCTTCGAGCTTCGTGCCGTTCACGATGAAAATGTCAGGCCACCCGTCGTTGTCGTAATCGAAGATGGCCACGCCGGTGCCGGTGGTTTCGATGATGTATTTCTTTGTGTTTTCTCCACCGAAGACGATGGGCGTGTTGAGTCCTGCCTTCGCGGCGATGTCCGTAAAGTGAACGATTGGCGCGGAGGTTTTGACCTGCGTTTGTCCCGCGATTTGCCCAGCTGATCTGCTGAGCTGTAGCGAGAGCCAGGCGCAGAGCCCCAAAAGAAAAAGCGGCCGGAGTGAAGGGAAATGGAGAGTCATCAATCCTTAAGAATAGTAAGTTGGCGGTAGGCAAGGGTCAACCTGAGAGAAAGCTGCTCTCCTCTATGTATGCCGCAGAATCGCATTCCATAATCATGCTAGGATTTTTGTTGCTGAAACAATGAGCACCGTACAAGTGAAATCGACTTCAGTTTGTTGCCGCAGACGTTTGGTCGCATGCTGCGTGCTTTTCCTCTTGTGTTCGTGCGTCGTGAGGATCTGCGGAGCACAAGCGGCCGGCTCGGCTCCCGCCACGCAGTCTGCATCCAAAGCAACCGCGATTTATGAGCAAGGCGTCGCCGCGCTGCAAAAGGGGGACTTGGATTCCGCGCACGCCGCGTTCGAAAAGGTTGTTCGTCTCGCGCCCAAAAGTCCCGAAGGGCACAACTCGTTGGGCTGGGTACTACTGGCGAAAAACGACGTCGATTCCGCCATTCGCCAGTTTCAGGAAGCCTTGCACCTGAAGCCGGATTTTGTGCAGGCGCATGTAAATTTTGCGAACGCACTTATTCGCAAAGGAGATTTAGCCGGTGCGCTCCGCGAGTCGCGGGAGGCCACGCATTTGGCTCCCGACGATTCGGAGACGCACCGAACCTTGGGCCGCGCGCTCGATTTCTCCAAAGATTTTGATGGCGCCATCGCCGAATTCCGCCGGGCAATCGAGCTGGAGCCGCAGCGCGCTGAATTGCACGACGATCTCGGAACTGTGCTAGCCCAGAAATCGGACACCCAAAACGCGGAAGCAGAGTTCTCTGAAGCGCTTCGGCTGCAGCCCGGTTTCGCAAAAGCTCATCTTCATCTGGGCGTTCTGCAGTATCAAGAGAGATCGCTGCCACAAGCTGCCGAACACCTGCAAGCAGCGGCACAACTGGATCCTTCCGATCCGGGCGCGCACTACTACTACGCGCAAGTTCTGAAGTCGCAAGAGAGGGACACGGGGGCGATTGGCGAATTACAAGCGTGCGTGAAACTGAATCCGAATTATCCGGACGCCCAAAACAGCTTGGGTTTGATGCTGCAGCGCCGTGGCGACGTAGAGCAGGCCGTGGCCGCCTTTCGCCAGGCATTGAAATCGCAGCCGGACAATCCGGACATTCACAACAATTTGGGGCTGGCGTATTTACAGAGCGGCGATGCGCAAGGCGCGGTCAAAGAATTCCAGGCAGCAATCCGTTTGCAGCCGCAAGACAGCGGGTATATCGGGAATCTCGGAGCCGCGTATTTGCAAGTGGCTGACTTCGATTCCGCCATGTCCAGTTTTCAGCGGGCACTTAAATTATCCCCGCAGGATGCCACGCTGCACTACAACCTTGGCTTGGCGCTTAAACTAAAAGATAAACTGCCCGAGGCCATTGTCGAGTTCCGCAGGGCTGCGGAGCTGGATCCCCAGCAGGCCGACGCACATTACACATTGGGAGTGACTCTGTGGCAGCAAGGCGATTTTGACGCGGCTGCCAAAGAGCTGACCGCAGCGGTTCGCGCCAAGCCAGATTACGCGGAGGCGTACTACACGCTGGGCACGGTGTTGAAGCAGAAAGGCGACGTACAGGAAGCAGCCAAAGCATTGCGCGAAGCGATTCGCCTGCAGCCGGAGTTCGCGGGCGCGCACACCACGCTCGCGATGGTGCTGCGTCAACTCGGCGATACCGAAGGCGCAGCCGCAGAGAGCCGCGCGGGCGCGGAAATCGCGAAGCGGAAGACCAGCGAGCAAGCCGCACTCTTTGCCACGAATTCAGGAAAGCGCCTGTTCAACGCGGGCGATATCGACGGCGCGATTTCGCAATTTCGCAGCGCCATCGAATCGATACCCAGTTACGCTCCCGCCCATTACCAACTCGGCTTGGCTCTCCAGCGCAAGGGAGACAAACAAGGCGCGGCGCAAGAATTCAAGGCGGCGGCCGACCTCGATCCGAAGCTGAAGGCTCCGACCCCGTAAGGAACTTAAGAATTGTCAAAATGGAAACGGAAGGTATTGGATTCCCTCCCCCCGTTTTTGCGTAAGTGTTGATTCTAAAGGGGATAGTAATCGCGCAAGTCCTTTAGAATCAACAGTTCCGAGGGGACCTGCAGGTGTTCATTCTAAAGGAGTTAGACCCACTGAAGGACTGCACTTGTGGAGACGGGCTTGGCTAGATTCTAGATTTAGGACGGCTCTTTCCGCAGCGCGACAAGCTCCGACCCGACCGGCACGCCGCGCGTCACTTTCACATGAATGACGGCTTCAAACGGCTTCAATTCGCCCGAATTGGAAACGGATAGCCGGAGAAGCAGTTGCTGGAGGTAGTCCGGCTGGCAGACGTACTCAACGGCGGCCTGCGTCCCGATCGTCGTTGTGCCGGCAAGAATGAGTTCCGAGCGCGAGGGATTCAGGCCCTTCACGAGCGCAACGACGGAATAGTCGTCCACAAGCGTCTCATCCGACGGCGTAGCCAGAAAAGATTTTGGCTCGTCCGCCCCGGGGTGCACATTGACGATTTCGACGTTGCCGGTGCGCGGACCGGAAGCAATCTGCCGAAAGACAAATTCCCTGGTGCTGGGAATTTCCAGGAGAGTTAGGTTTTCGGAGGGCGAGCCAATGAAAATCAGATCGTTGTTTTTCGCATCATCCAGGGAGAACAAGCTTCCGCGTTTCACGCGAATGGGCTGGTGCAATTTCACGAAAACGTTGTCCAGAGCGTGCACCGCCAGAACTTCGCCAACTCCGGTGTAGTGATCGAGAATGTGCGCTTGGCCGTCGCGAGCAGATTTGTAGTAGCGCATCCCGCTGTCGGGCCGCCCTACAAAAGCCGCGTTGCTGAAAATGACCCAGGGCTCCTGCGGCGCGGTGAGAAAGCCTTTCCAGAAAACGCGCAGGACGGTCGGCACTTCCGTGCTTTCCGTGTCGAGCCGCGCTTCCGCGGTGCGCCGGTTGAGAAATCGGTCCATGGAAACAGCCACGACGGCAGAGAGGGCAACCGACAACAGGAGGACAGCCGCAAACCATTTACGCGGAGTTTGCGTTGCCTCAGCTAATGATTCGTGAGGCGTACTCCCGTGGTTTCGACCCGCCCCTGCAGGGCGCTCGTGGAAAGTGAGGGCGTAAGTTCCACGGGGGAAATCGACGAGAATCGGGTCCTCGGCACCTTCAGTCGCGTAGTACTCGGCTAATTTGCCGCGAAGGCGGCCCGCTTGAACGCGAACGGTGGAATCCAGGTGAGGGTCAAAATTGCTCGGGCGCCCAAAAACTTCCGTCGCAATTTGATATTCCTTGGGGGCGGCTCCTGGATGGTCTAAAGCCTGGTCTGCCAAATAGCGCAGCAACTTGCACAAAGACTCCGAGCCGTGCAAGGCATGGCTGCTAAGAAGTTTTTCGATCTGTCCCCGGTAATGAGCCTTGTCTGCCACTTCTGCCACCACCCTGGCTCCGACATTGTAACACTACACGAGTAACAACGTTCGTAGCGTATTGAAGGCTCGCGACTTGGCCCGTGTAACCGTATCAGACCCCTTGAGACTATACCTGTTGCGCAAAAAACTGATAGAAGCCATCACAATTGTTCACAGGCCCTATTTTGGGTGCAGGGGAAAGTGTTTTCTTGCTGAGCAGCAGGAGGCGCTCTCCCGATCGTAATCCGGGGCACGGCTAAATTAGTCGTTGGCACGGGTCGAGGAGTTTGGGGGCGATTCACTGCGAACGCATCGGTTCGACAGGTTGCCGTTTGAAGCCATTTTCATTTGAAAAGCTCGGGTGTCCCCTTTGCGGGGGCTGAGCTTCGTTATTTTTTCCGTATCTTGCAACCGGCCATGCAGTGGATCAACAACTCTGAAGCATGCAATTGCATTCAATTTCAAATCTCTTTCTTCAAAGAATGCGAGTGTTCAGGAGGGGTGTAATGAGAAGGCAAGTCAGTTTGGGGCTAGTTCTAGTTGGTTGTTTGGCGTTCTTGCTGTGCACCAGCACGGCGTCGGGCCAAGCCGTTTACGGCAGCATCATCGGGACGGTGACGGACCCGCAGGGTAATGCGGTTTCCGGAGCTAAAGTAACAGTCACTTCGGTGACGAAGAACACGAGCGACGAGACCTCAACGAATGAGAGTGGAAATTTCTCCGTCATCCACCTCATCCCGGACACCTACAAGATCAAGATCGAAGCAGCGGGATTTAAGTCTTACGATGTGGCAAGCGTCGTGGTGCAGGTGGATACATCTACGCGCCTAGACGCGCAACTGCAGGTTGGCGCAGTGACACAATCCGTGGAAGTTACGGGCGAAGTTCCGCAACTCAAGACGGACCGTGCCGACGTTTCGCTTGATTTCAATTCGGATTACGTTGAGAAACTGCCCCTTGTTAACCGCAACTTTCAGTCGCTGTTGCTCTCCGCTCCTGGGACGCAGCAAATAGGCTGGAACCACGCCGCCACGGAGAACCCGCAGGGTTCGCAACAGACTTTTGTCCAGGGGCAGCACTTCAGCGGCACGGGCTATGAACTGGATGGAACCGACAATCAGGACCCCATCTTGGGGATCATCGTCATCAATCCCAACTTGGACTCCGTCGAAGAAGCGAAGATTACGCTGATGAATTTTGACGCTGAATTCGGTAAGTCCATCGCGGGTTTGATGGTGGCGTCAACGAAGTCTGGCACCAATGATATCCACGGCAGCGCTTTCTGGTTCCGAAACTCGGATGCCACACAGGCGCGCAACCCTTTCACCCAGTCAACTGGCGCATTGCCCCATTCGAAGTGGAATCAATTTGGCGGTTCGGTGGGAGGCCCTGTCATCAAGAATAAATTGTTCTTCTTCGCCGACTACCAGGGGACCCGGCAAGCCAATGGCGTTACAGATAACATTGTGATACCCACGTCCAAGGTTCTCAGCACCTGCACCGTTGATCCGGTAGCGAACCCAACTGCGATGTGCGATTTGAGCGAGTACCTCACGGCAGGGGTCACCGGGGGCGGCCAAGCGTACGACCCAGCGACAGGAAACGCCAATACCGGTGCGGGACGCACTGCATTTACAGGTAATTTGATTCCTGTAACGCGGCTCTCTCCGGTGGCTGTAAAATTATTGAAACTCTTTCCACAACCGGCAAATGGAAACGTTAAAGCTTTTAACTTCTTCGGTAATGGTTCTGGACCATTCCACGGGAATGCGTTCGACACGCGGGGCGACTATCAGGCCCCAGGGAATTTGCACATCTTTGGCCGTTACACTCGCGCTTACTATTCCCTAACGGGACAGCCGATTCTGGGTATCGGGCTAGGCGGGCAAGGTACTGGAGTCAATGGGCTGAGCGGCAGCTCCATCATTCACAACCACAGCTTGGCGGCGGGATTCGACAAGGCGATCAGTAGTACACTGCTTACGGACTTCCGTTTCGGTTGGTTCAAGTACAATCCGCATTCGATAAAGCCGGACGCTACCGCGGCGGCCGCGCAAGCGTTGGGGCTGAATGGACTAAACACTAGCGACACGTCCACGGGAGGTCTCCCGGTTTTTGCCTTTGACGGCACGCTGACCAATTTTGGTGACGGTCTCGATCCATCGCGTTGCAACTGCCCGCTGATTGAAGACGAACACCAATACCAGTTCGTTAACAACTGGACCAAGATCAAAGGCAACCACAACATGAAGTTCGGTGTAGACCTGCGCTTTGCACACAACCTGCGCTTCCCGAGTGATGCCAATCGGACCGGGCAGCTATCTTTCAATCACAAAGAAACGTCACTATTCGACCCGGTCAGCGGGAGCAATACGGGCGGATTGGATCTAGCCTCATTTCTTTTGGGTGAGGTTTCCCACTTCGAACGCTTCGACAGCGTGAGCCAAACTGCAGCGGAAAGTCAGAAGCGGTTTTTCCTGTATGCGCAGGACCAATTCCGGATGAGCAACAAATTGACGCTAACCTACGGCATCCGGTGGGAGGATTATTTCCCCGAATCTGTGAATGCCAAGGGTAACGGCGGTTTCGCCAATCTCACCGAAGGCGTCATTCGCGTGGGTGGTTTCGGTAAGTACGGACTCAACGGCAACATCGAGAACAACATTAGCGGATTCGGTCCGCGGATCGGCGTCGCGTACCAAATGAAACCAAAAACCGTGGTCCGTCTCGGGTACGGGCGCAGCTACGACATCGGAGTATTCGGGTCGAACTTTGGTCACGCGGTGACCCAGAATCTTCCTGTCCTTGTTCACCAATCGATAGGGGCGCATGACCTCAATTCCGCAAACATCAACGACAACGTTGCCGTATATCAGATGGACTCTGCGGCCGGACCGCCACCGGCCGTGTTCCCCACTGTTCCTTCCAGCGGAGTGTTGCCACTAAGGGGTCCGGATGGGTCGGTAGCCCCAAGAATGCGTCCGACGAAACAACGCGTAGCCTCGGTCGATATGTGGAACGCAGTGGTCGAGCACCAGTTGACATCCACAATGACAGTGGAAGTGGCTTATCTGGGCAACAAAGGCACGCACGGTTTCGCCGGCGACGGACCGGCCTACAACCCTAATCCGCGGAGTATCGTCGGTTTTGGAACAGCCGCAAATCCGGACAGCCGCCGGCCTTTCTTTAATAAGTTCAGCTATCCGGGATACATTGATCCGGCTACCGGCCTAACTCTGACCTGCTGCTCATCGGACATTGGCGACTATTTTGGTATGGATGCAAGCAGCAATTACAATGCGTTGCAGCTCAAAGTCGAAAAGCGAATCTCCCAGGGACTGCAATTCGTCTCCCATTACACTTTTTCCCGCGCGAGATTCTATGACAGCAATTATTACGCCATCGATCACAAGATCGCCTATGGCCCCATGAACGTGAACCGCAATCATGTGTGGATAACGAACATCCTCTATGAGCTGCCGTTCGGTAAGGGCAAGAAGTACATGAGCGATGCCAACACCGTGATGGACTATGTGGTCGGCGGGTGGAGACTGACCAGCATCACCAACTGGAGCGGGGGTCTGCCGTGGACTCCGAGCTACAATCACTGCGACCAGGATGAGGATGTCGGGGTTTGCCGTCCCGATCGGGCTTCCGGCTCGTTCCCTCTTGGTGTAAAGAGAGATTCTAACGGGTTCCTGACTTGGTTCACACCGATCCCAACCATGGGTGTCGGCGGGTCGGGAGGCGTATTCTCGCGCCCGGCAGCGGGCACGCTCGGTAACATCGGGTTCGACTCGTTCCGCGGACCGCATCTCTTCACTTCAAATCTGTCGCTCGCGAAAAACTTTCGCATTACCGAGCGGTACAGAGCCGAGTTCCGCATGGACGCCAACAACATCTTTAACCACCCCGTCATGGGATTCAACTACACCCAGGGCAATGCTTGTATCGATTGCGGTGGCGATGCCGGCCGAATTACCAACATCGAAAATAACACCTCGATGCGGCTGCTCACATTTGGGCTGAGATTCTCTTTCTAGCAAAGACGAAGGACACCCCACCACCCCGACGGGGAGCCTTGACCGGCTCCCCGTTTTTTTTCGCGGCGGCCGGGCGATAAGCTGGTTAGGAATGAACGCTATGCTGGCGTGGGGGAAACAAATTCTATTGATGATGGGTGGCTTACTGCTCTCCCCGGGCCACGCCCAGGCCCAAACGCCCTCGGAACACTTCTGGGCGCAGCAAGTCGAGGCACCTCAACCGAAGCTCGCTGTGTCGCCGGAGACATCAATTGCCGAAGCGCGGCGCTTAGCGCAGCAGGGGAAATTCGACGAGGCGATTGGGCGACTTGAAGCCCTGGCCGCCAAGCAGCCCGACGCGAAGGACCTCGCCCATGAACTGGGAGTCGTCTACTACAAGAAAGGCGATTATCTGAAGGCCGTCGCCAGCTTCAAGAAAGCTCTCGAAGAAAATCCCAGCGATAGCGAGGCCATCCAGTTAATGGGCTTGTCGTATTACCTTGCGGGGCGGCCTGCCGACGCCATCGCGCCGCTCGAAAGAGTGCAGACCTGGTTTCCCAGCGCGAATGTCGACGCCTCGTACATTCTTGGGATTTGCTATATGCAAACCAAGGACTATCCCAACTCGCGCAAAGCGTTTGCGAAGATGTTTGGCGTCTCGTCGGATTCGGCCGCCAGCTATCTGTTCACGGCGCGGATGATGCTGCGCTTCGACTTTGATGTGGTGGCGGAAGAATACGCGAAGAAGGCTGTCGAGATGGATCCCAAACTTCCGCTGGCGCATTCGTTGCTCGGAGAGATCTGCCTCTACAAGTCGCGCATTCCCGAAGCCACCGAACAATTTCAGAAGGAATTAGACCTGAATCCGGGCGATGCCGCCGTGTACTACAAGCTGGCTGACGCCTACTCTCGCGCGCAGAAATACGAAGACGCGGAAAAGCTTTTGCAGCGCTCGATCTGGCTCGACGCCACATCCACCGGCCCATACATCCTGATGGGAAAGGTGCTGGAGAAAAAAGGAGAGCCGCTGCTTGCCGCTCGCGCTTTGCAGCGGGCCATCGCCATGGATCCGAATAATTCCATTCCGCATCATTTGCTCGGGCTGGCTTACCGGGACTTGGGCAGGACGGAAGACGCCGAGCGCGAACTCAAACTTTCTGAACAACTGCAAAACCATGGAGAAACAAAGCCGTAGAAGAACGGGTCTGGCTTCGGCGAGAAGCCTCAGCCCAAAGAAGACTCGCCACTACATTTTCGAGTTGCAGAATCGCGGAGAAGCAAAGTCGTAGCCGGAACTTTTGAACAGAAACGTTTTCAGGAGAGAAGCCGTGCTCAAGTTCGCTAAGTTCTCTTTTCTCACGATCGCGCTTTGCTTTTGCGTTTCTGCGATTCCGGTCAGAGCGCAGCAGCCTCCTGCTCCAAAGGCTGCGCACACGCACGTCCGTCAAGCCGCTCAGACCGCGCAAGATTCGTGGTGGAAGCACGCGGTGTTTTACGAAATCTATCCGCGCAGCTTTCAGGATTCGGATGGCGACGGCGTCGGCGACATCAACGGCATCGCCTCTCGTCTGGACTATTTGCACGACTTGGGCATCGGCGCCATTTGGATTACGCCGATGTATCCTTCGCCGCTCGTCGATTTCGGATACGACGTGGCGGATTACACCGCCCTCGATCCTCTTTACGGCACGCTTGCGGATTTCGATCGCATGATGGCTGAAGCGAAGAAGCGAAATATCCGCGTAATCATGGATTTAGTTCCCAATCACACCTCAGATCAAAGCTCCTGGTTCAAAGAATCGCGTTCCTCGCGCACGAATCCGAAGCGCGACTGGTACATCTGGCGCGACGGCAAGGGCCCCGGGCAGCCTCCCAATAATTGGCAATCGTGGTTCGGCCATTCCGCGTGGCAATTCGATCCCACGACGGGACAGTATTACTACCACCATTTCTATGTCGAGCAGCCGGATTTGAATTGGCGAAACCCCGAAGTCCGCAAGGCCATGTACGACGCCATGCGTTTCTGGCTGGACCGCGGCGTGGCCGGTTTCCGGCTCGATGCCGTTTCCAGGTTGTTCGAAGACCCGAACCTCCACGACGATCCGATTCTTCCCGGCACAAATGCTTACGGCGACCCGAACATTCAGCACAAATACACGGACAATCTGCCGGAAATACACGAAGTGCTTCGTGAAATGCGGAAGGTCGTGGATGCCTATCCGGGGAATCCGGTGTTGATCAGCGAAGCCGACGAGCCGAACATCAAAGAGCTCGCCAAAATGTACGGCGCGAAAAGCGATGAAGTGCAGTTGCCCATGGATTTCCAGATTGCCGACGTGAACAAACTCTCCGCGCCGGAGTTTCGCAAACTGCTGGGTGAGGTCGAGAACAATCCCGTCCACGGGCAGCCTCACTACTTTTTCAGCAACCACGATCAGCCACGCACCTGGGACCGCTATGGCGACGGCGTTCACAACGATCAAATAGCGAGGCTGATGGCCGCTCTTTTGCTAACGCCGCGCGCGACGCCACTGATGTATTACGGCGAAGAAACTGGCATGCGAACGACGACGCCCACGCGCAAGGAAGACGTCCAGGATCCCATCGGGAAAATCGGCTGGCCGGAAGAAAAAGGCCGCGACGGCGAGCGCACCCCGATGCAGTGGGACAATTCGAAAGATTCCGGCTTTAGCACGGCGGATCATACCTGGTTGCCCATTCCGCCCAGCGCCGCGGAGTACAATGTCAGCGTCGAGGCAGTCGACCCGCATTCGATTCTCTCGTTTTACAAGAAGTTGCTCGCCCTGCGGGAGAGCGAGCCTGGCTTGCGCAACGGAAGCTATGTGTCTTTGGATCGGGATGATCCTTACGTGCTTGCTTTCCTTCGCAAGAATCCCGGCGCCGGCGATTCCGTTCTGGTTGTCCTGAACATGAGTGGCGAACCGCGAACCGTGAAGTTTGATCTCGCCTCGCTTGGCATTAAAGAAAGTTCAGCAAAAACGCTCCTTGCTTCCCCCGAGCCTGCACAAACCTCGCTGCCCCTCGAGCATTTTGCCATTGCCCCGTTCGGTACCTTCGTGGGGACCGTTCACTGATATGGGGTTGGAGCAGTCCAGCAAGGTGAGATTCGGGCAAATTGCGCAACAAGCCCTTTCCACTCAACAGCTTAGAAGCCGACCTCAAGTTTTACTTTAACTTTATGGCGCAAAGTAGCTTGTGGCTCGGGGCCCCTTGTGCCTATTGGATCGTCAGGGATGGCGGCGTGCCGCAGCCTCGACACCTGTCAGCATTTGCTCGATTTCGGCGTGGTAAAAATATCTTCCGTTAACAAAGACGCCAGCAATTTTCTGCGTGTTGGAAGTGTCTTCCAGCGGATTGGCAGCGAGCAGCACCATATCTGCCAGCTTCCCTTCTTCGATCGTGCCAAGCTGGGCTTCCAATCCAAAGAAGCGCGCCGGATTCAGCGTTGCGGTCTGGAGTGCTTCCAGCGGCGTGAATCCCGCAGCGACGAAACGCTGCAATTCTTCATGCAAACTGAAGCCGGGAAAAATATGAACGCCTGCGGGAGTGTCCGTCCCCGCAAGAAACTCCACGCCCGCTTTGTGAAGCATCCGCACAACCTCGAGTTCCTTCTCGACAAATTTCTTGCGCGTGGCAATATCGTCCGTGCCGTATCCCTGCGTGATTTCGTCGGTAAATCGCTTCCACGTTTTGCTTTTCCACGGTCCGGGAACATACTTGACGCGGGTGTCTCCGCTAAAATCGCTCACGTCCAGCAGGTTCCCTCCGCGCTCCCAGACCAACGTCGGGCATTGCCAGGTATGATTCTTCGCCAGCAAAGCCGCCAGCGAAGCCGCGCGCGCTTCATCGTAGGTTGCCAGTAACTTCCCTTCCGTTTTGCCGCCTTTCAAGAAATCGTCTTCCGCCGGTGAACTACCCTCGAAAATTCCGATCAGATGCTCGAAGCTTTTCATCCCGGCTTCTGACATCTCGCTGGCGCGCATCGCATCCGGCACATGCCCCTCAAAGGCAATCTCTCGCTTATTCGCCTCCTCGGCAATGGCCAGCACCGCGTCGCGCGGGATCAGCGATTGCAGCTTGATGAAGTCCGCGCCGCGTTCTTTCAAGCGGTTTACCGCCTGGCGCGCGTCTTGCGGAGTTGTAATCGCGATCGAACTGGGGAAGCGCGGCTTCGGGCCGTCGAGCATGGGGCCGGAAGTAAGAATACGCGGCCCAATCATTCGCCCGGCTTCAATCTCGTTGCGCCAACCCTGCACCACGTCCAGTTCGCTGCCCATGTCGCGGACGCTGGTTACGCCGTTGGCGATGAACAGCGGCAGGGAAACGGCCTTGGCATCCGGGAACCAGTCGCCGAACTCCAGGTGCACGTGCATGTCCCAAAGGCCCGGAATCAAGTACCCTCCCTTGCAATTCACACTGTCCGCGTTGCGGGGATACTTGGCGGATTTGCTCGACCCGATCGAAATATATGTGGTTGCGTTCCAGGATTACCGTTTGATCTGGCTGGAGCTTGCCCGTTCGAACGTCCACCACGGTCACGTTATTCAGAACCAGCAGGTCGGCTGTTGCAGGTTTCTGCGCGCGCGCCGGGCAACTTGCCAACAGCAGCGCGAGTCCTGACACAAGGAAAGGCGAAGCAAGCGATCGCAAAGTTTTCATTCGCCGAGATTGTAGCGTTTTCTGCCGCAAATTCCACACGTTGCCAAGTCGGGAGCATCTCCAAGCTGCGATGAGCCCATCTTAGTTATCATGGAGATTGCGAGCCCGCATCCTCCATTGCGAGCAGCGTGGAGCACGACCATGAGAAGTTCTGAAAACCTGTTGAAAAATTCTATAGGCATGTCATTCCGGGGAGGGGAGCGACGAGGGACCTGCTTTTGTCTGGCGTTCCTCCTCTTAAGTTTGCTTGCCGCAAACGCAGTCTCGGCGCAGGAAAAGCCCGCCGAACCGCCTATGGACATGCAGCACATGCATCACGGAGGCTTCATGCAGGAAGGCATGCATCACTCGGTGGCCAAGGGTGTGACGCTCGACGCAAAATTCTACGCTCCCACCCACTCCTCCACGAATACCGTGATTCTCCGCGTTGGCCCGATGAATCTTCCCGCGCACACCAGCCACATGAAAATGCCGCAGCCGCCGGATCTGGTCTGGCAAGTCCCATTCGACGGGTGGCTTGTCGCTTATCATCCCAGACTCGTAGATGCGTCAGGTAACTCGGTCCCCGGAACCCTTCTGCACCACACCGCCTTCTGGAACGAGAATCGCGCGGACTTTCTTTGCCCCAATAAGGAAGAACACATTTTCGGCGCGGGCAGCGAAATGACGGACTGGGCCGAAGTGCCCGGCTACGGCTATCACGTGCAAAAAGGCGACAAGATCCGCATCGAAACAATGGTCTATAACCCTACAGCAACTTCCTATGACAAGGTTTATCTGGAAGTGGCGATTCCCTTTCAGGACACCACGGAAAGCGCCGCCGCGCGAAAAAATGTTTACCCAGCGTGGATGGACGTGAAGTCTTGCGGGAACTCCGGTTACGATGTGCTTGCCGGTAAAAGCGAAAAATCCGGAACGGTGACCGTGAAATACGACGGCGTGCTTCTCGGCGTGGGCGGGCATCTTCACGACTACGGTCGTGGAATCGTGCTCGAAGACACCACGCGCAAAGAAACGGTAGCCACGCTCGACGCCAAAGTGGACGAGAAGGGCCGCCTCGAGTCCGTGCCGGTGAAGCTGTTTGTCCAGGAAGGCGGTTTCAAATTTTTCGCCGGCGACGTTCTGAAGACTTCCGCGACCTACGATAATCCTACCGGCAAGCTGTTGCGCGATGGCGCTATGGGCATTGCGGTAGGTTATTTTGTTCCTGCGGAGGATTCAAAAATGACTGCGCTGCGCCGCAAAACGCCTGCCATGCACGAAATGGCGGGCATGTCCCACGACCACTGAAGTCCCGTCAAATTAGCAGGTAATGAGAGGCTCCGCTTTAGTCGTCGCTGCGGCGGTAAGGAGGCTTTGGCTGGGGCGCGGCGTTTGGCGTGGCGTCAATAGTTGTGCTTGGAGTTGCGGGCGCCACACAGTTATTTGAATTTGCGCTCTGCGCATCGCCGGGAGCGGCGGGCTTGCAAGCTGCAGCGGGTTGAGATTTGTCGGGATTCTTGGCCTTGGCGTTGGGGTCGTCCTGCGCGGTGGCGTGTTCCAGAATGCGGCGGGCATAGTCGGCAATGTTCTTGACGCTGGAAGCGTAGGCCGGATTGGGAGTGCGGATGCCGCCGTTATAGGCGCCAATAGCTTTCTCGACGTCGCCGCCGAAATGGTCGAGCAGATCGCGCAAGAGCAATCCGGCGTAGGTGGTGAGCACAGCGTCGCTAATGTTGTTCAAGTCCAGTTCGCGCGAAGGCCGCAGGCGCGCGGGCAGCTGGCTGTAGTCGCGCTTGTCGTGCAAATAGAGCTGGTGCGCGGCGCGCAGCGTTTGGCGCGTGATCTGCCAGGTGCCCATGGCGTAGTCGCTGACCTTGACGCGCTTCCGCGTGCGTTGCAGCACGATGTCTCCGCGCTCGGCGCGCTTCTTCCAGACCGCGTGGGTGAGGTCGCCGTTCACGTCCATGTAGTCGTTTTCCATGGCGCCGACGCCCATGAAGTAATCGAGCGGCAGGTCGTAGAAGTGCGCCACGTCCAGAATGTCTGCGGCGAGCTGCATGGCTTGATCGCGCGTCAGGGGCCGAGCCGCGGGATCACTGCTGTCGATCACGCGATTGTCGGTTTGCGATTTGAAAATGAGGAATTGCGCCAGCGCGGGAAGCATCTTGGAAGAGGTCAGGGATTCGAGCTTCTGCTCGGTCGGCACGTCGTAAGCCACGTCGAACATATGGCTCTGCTGCTGGTAATAGTTGTATTCCTTCTGCGACCAGGTCTGGAATTCATAGTGCGTGATGAGGTTGCGGCCTTTGAGGCTGGCAACCTGTGGTTCCGCGGCAAGGAGATCGTTATCGGTCACCAGGAAAATCTTGTATTGCGGTCCCTTTTTTGTATTCAAGGCTGTCAGGTACATGTGTGAGGTGTCGTGTCCCTCGCGCGCTTCGCGCCCGCGGAGATACTCAAAACGCAGAAAGGCTTCCATCTGGTCGCTGAACGTGGCGATTTCCGCGGCAGGAACTTCGGGGCTAAAAGGAACGATCAGCCGCTTGCCTTTCACGGCCGTCACCGGCATGCGCGGATGCGCGGAGGACGGCAAGTCGAGGGGCCAGAGACGATAGTCGGTGTACCCGCAGGCGGCAAAGGCCAGCAGACCGGCGGCCAGACACAACGTATATCGGAGCAGCTTCAAGAGGAATTTCTTTGCCGACATGGCCTCAGCCCTCCTTCCTTTTGATGAATGCCTCTTCCTGAGATTGCGAACCTCACAATCAGGGAGTGCATCCCCATTGCCGCGAGCCCCATTATCTTTGTCATGCCCCTAAGCGATTGATTAGGAACAACTTATAGATACACCTCAGGACAGTGAAAGGGCTGGAAAGATCGGGTGGGCGTGTCTAGTTTACCACAGTGCGGCTACCGGTCGGCCATCTGGGACAGCCCGGCAAAGCTAATTAGGGGGCCAACCGCTCGCCGTTGTCGCCGAACAAGTCCGAGCGTTAGGCCGTAGCTGTTACAGCCTTGGGGGCAACTTCCACGGTATATACGACGACCGCCTTCTTCCCGCCCTTTGCAGCCGTCGCATGGATCGAGTTCAGGTTGACGCCCTTCTTCTCGAGTGATGCGAGACATTGCGCTAGGGCGCCGGCCTTGTTGGGCAGCTCGTACTGCTCCGCAGGAGTCTCTCGATAGACAATCTTGGCGGCATCCAGCGCTTTCTTGGCTTTCTTTGCGTCTTCGGCGACGAGCCGTACGATGCCGCTCGTCCCCTCCGCCGTTCCCAGGAGCGCCAGAATATTCACCTTCGAGTCTCCCAGGGCCTTCGCGATACGTGCGACTGCGCCGGGCTGGTTGTCTACGGGTATCGTAAATTGCTTGGTCTTAGCCATGCCGCACCTCCTTGTCGCGAAGATTATACGCCCGCGGGTCAAGCAGAATGCGGCGACGCTAAATTTGCTGGCCTTTCCAGCGGCCGCGCCGGAAGAGAAGAACTCCAGCCGTGGCGATAGCCGCTTCGGCGACAACGATGGAGATGTACACGCCGTTCGCGCCCACGTGCGCGGGGATGGCGAGAAAATAGGCCAGCGGAATCTCCAGCAACCAGAAGCCGAAAAAATGGACCCAAGTCGGCGTGATTGTGTCGCCCGCGCCGTTGAAGGCCTGGAGCATGACCATGCCATACGCGTAAGCGATGTTGCCGTAGCTCAAAATGCGCAGGCAAGTTGCCGCCAAGGGCACGACCGCGGGATCGTTCGTGAAGAGACGAACGACCGGAGTGGCAAAAACAAGAAAGACCACGCCAATGACGCCGAGAAACAGCATGTTGTAAAAGCCTGTGCGCCAGACAGAAATTTGCGCGCGCTCGGGCTGCTTCGCGCCAAGATTCTGCCCAACGAGTGTGGCGGCGGCGTTGCTCAAGCCCCAACTCGGCAGGAGAATGAAAATAAGTATGCGGATGGCAATGGTGTAGCCGGCCAGAGCATCCGAGCCGAAAACGCTAACGATGCGTACGAGGCCGATCCAACTGGTGTGCGCGATGAGGAATTGCAGAATGCCAGTGAACGAAACGCGCAACAAGCGCCAGAGAACTCCCAGGTTGACGCGGAGCTGGCTGCGCAAAATGCGGATGCGTTCCGAGCCGCGGAGCAGGCGGTAAAACTGATAGAGCACGCCGATGCTGCGGCCGGTGAAGGTGGCGAGGGCCGCGCCGGTGACGCCGAGCTTAGGAAATGGCCCCCAGCCG
>Ga0075426_10000385_pt1 | contig 30348 bp, 29 predicted proteins | sample SoiMethybrSBSTD5_FD_75304 | JGI IMG/M metagenome (GOLD analysis project Ga0075426, IMG submission 75304) | Bulk soil microbial communities from a Populus tree surrounding site in Tennessee, USA - Soil MetaG P. TD hybrid SBSTD5 | ecosystem: Environmental > Terrestrial > Soil > Tree plantation... | reverse complement strand
GGACGCCCACAAGTATTCTGCCCCAAGCTTGTCGGCTTCCGATTCCATGCCTCGATTGAACTTGAGGAAGGTCAGCGGCACGCCGATTTGCGCCGCCTGGTAAGCAATGTAACCAAGTCCACCAGTCATAAAGATAAGCGGTATCATTGCGTAGTTGGCAAGCGTCGCCTTGGATGCCTGCTCAACACCGTGGCGCGCGGCTACGTGGCCGATCTCGTGAGCCATCACACCCGCGAGCTCAGCTTCGGTGTCGGCCGCCAATATCGCGCCCTTGTTGACGTACAAAAAGCCACCCGGCAACGCGAACGCGTTCACATCATCTGAATCGAGCACCTTGATCGTGAAGGGAATCTTTGAATCCGAATGGAGCGCGAGGTTCTGACCTACGCGGTTTACGTATTCAGTCACAACCGGATCGTCGATGAACTTGCCCTGACGATCGACATCAGCGGCGAGTTGACGGCCCAACGCAACTTCTCTGTTGAGTGAATAGAAATTTATCTGGTGTTTGTTGATATCGCGCTTGCCGATCATCAGCGGGTTCTCGTCTTCGCTTAGATGGCCCTTCGGCGCGCCTACTCCGTTGTCTGTGGAGGTCGCTGCGGGCGGATTTGTGGTCGCCTGGGTCTTATCCTGCGCAAGCAACGCAGTAGGCGCAGCGATTGTCGCCGCCAGCGCAAGCACTGTGGCGCGCTTAAACCAAAAACTCTTCATAGTGGTGGACTCCTGTTGTGATGATTGATTCCGAGGAGCCTGCCTCGTTCCGAGGTCAGCATCCTGGAATTTCCAGTCTAGCACAGCGCTGTCTGCGAATTGAATCTCGCAGATTTGCGCAGTCATTATAACGCTATGAGATTAGAAGCGTATTAGCGCCTTATTATAAGCGGCTAATTCAGTAAGGAAATCATCGAACGCCCACCGGCGTTCGATTTCGACGAAGCTCGTCGGTGAGGAAGTGCCCGCGCACAAGATCCACTCCCACCACCGACCCGTGAGGCGGGCGAAGCGTAAGCGTTGGATTCGAAGTTGCCTCTAGCCATATCTGCCGGTTTCCAGTCAGAATCAAGATCGCTTTGTCGCTGGACCAGAACGCTGTTCGTTGAAGCGCTTCGATCTTGTTTGCCAACGCGCCGAGAGCTTCTTCGAATCCTTCGACCTGCGAAGAAGCCGAAGAAGAATCGGAATTTGACGAAAACGAATCTCGATTTGGTCCGAGCTCTCCGCTCTCAGAAACTGCGGCCCCGAGTTTTTCGAACAGCTCGAGAGAGCCCTTGCCTATCATATCTGCGAACTCCGCGAAGTATGCCGCAAGACTAATCTCACTCTCGGCCTCCAGGTAGAGCGCCGAAGAGCTGATGCCCTGGTGAATTCCCCTTAACCGAACCTCCCCGCTGGTAAGGTGTGTAAGATGAAATACACGCAAATGCGCGAGAATCACAGCCCACACATCGTCGGAGACGGTGCCTTCAACCAGCAATTGCGCCACAGGCTTGCCGATTATGCCGACGAAAACTTCTTCAAGCGAGGAGCGATCTTCAACTCCGTTGACAGCCATGTCGACCCATTCAGCCCAGGTGTCTGCGACCTTCACGCCGGCGAAGCTAACGTTTCGCAACTTCGCTCCCGTCAAATTGCAGCCGGTCAGATCGGCGCCGCTAAGATCCGCCTCTCGAAGATCGCAGCCGCTCAAGACGCTGCCTGATAGATTTGCGCCTACCAGATTCGCACCGGCCAAACAGCTCGCGTCGAGGCGCACGCCGGAGAGATCCGTGTGAGAAAGGTCGGCGCCCTCAAGCGTTGCACCAACCAAATTGCTGCCTGCCATCTGGGCCATCCGCACAAACGAGCCGGCGAGGTTTGCACCGCTTAGATCGGTTTCATTTAGAAAAGTTCCTACAAGGTAAGCTCCCGCGAGCTGCGCGCCCTGCATCGTAGCGCCGGTAAGATCGGAGCCGCTGAGATCGGCGCGGCTCAGGTCCGCGCGAGTCAAAATTGCGCCAATCATGCTTGACTCAACCATGTTCGCGCCGACGAGACTTGCGTCGCTCAAAATTGCCCCACTCAAGAAGCATCCCGCCAATCGCGCTTCACTCAGATTCGCGCCGTTGAGATCGGCCATTCTAAGATTAGCTTCGGCGAAGTCCACATGAGATAGGTCCATCCCTGAAAGATCGGTGCGAACCAGATTCGCTTGGCGAAAACCTTCACCTCTGGCGATTCTTTCTAATATGTCGCTTCTGGATAATTGCGGCATCGCGAGTCCTGAGGGAAAGCCGTGGCTAAGTGCGGCAATCGATAGTTGTCACAAGGGGGCGCTTCAAATGAGGGAGGCCGAGACAGGGCTATACTTCGTCTCGATTGGAGGCATCATGTTAGCCAACGCGCAAGGACGAGTAAATACAAATTTCGGTTCGAGACTCAGAGGGCAGTTGATGATCAACAACCGGGGGCGCGGCTAATTCCGGCTTTGAGCCGGGCCATTTCCTGAATGTCTTCCGCGAGTTCCAATGTACGACGAGCGGCCTGACGCGCAACCTGCTGCTCGTTTTCTGCGATGGCGTATCGTTCGAGCAGTAGCCGGCCCAGCTCGTGATGATGCCGTTCATCCGGCTGAATCTGATCGCGATAAAGCCGGGCAGTTTCCCCGTCGCCGCGAGCTTCACAAAAGTCGATGAAGCATTGATTTCGAACCAGCGCGATTCCCTCTCGAGTGAACTGGCCCGCGGCCACGCGCGCGGTCGTGCTTTGAAGCTGGCGCAGATATTCAAACAGAGGAGAATAACCGCCCTCGCGTGGATCGATTCGGTCGGGATCAACGTGAAGCGCCCTGAGCCGCCCGGCTATCAAGCGAAAATGTTTCGCTTCGTCACCGCACTGCCGCGCGAACGCGAGTTTCACATCGAGTTCTGAAGTTGTCGTCATCCATATCGCCGCTATCTCGCTCGCTTCAAGCTCATTCTTCAGCGCGATGTGCAGAAGCTGTTCGATCGTCAGCTCGCGAGGGGCTTCCCCTGCGGAGCTAAGCCGGCCCAGCCGCTCGAGTGAAATCTGGTTCTCATCCGCAAGTGCGGCGACGAACTGTTCTCCGGAAACCGGGATTGACGTTTGATCTTCCAACATTCGCTTTCGTCTCTCTTTAGCCTCAGATTACACTAAACGTGTTCCGCATAAAAGAACGACTCTCGGCCTCATTTGACCAACAACTTGAGCGTGCCATAATATAGCGCCTCGATTCCAAAAGAGGTCGAAAACATGATTGATACAGCCCAGTCAGAAATTCAATCAAAAGCGATTCAGCCCGGCACCGAGCATGCAGGCCAATACCGCTCGCTTTTGCCAGGGCAAACCGTGTGCACGGTTAAGAACGAGAAGGGCGAAAACTGCCAGGGACACGTCAAACAATGGCAGACGGCTCCACCTGAGGTGGTCAGCAAAGCGGCGCCGGGCAACACGATTCACCGATGTCAGCGTTGCCTCACGATTTATGAAGGGCCGCCTCAGGAGTACCTCCATCCGAAGAAGGAAAAGTAGGCGCGAATTCCGCGCAAAGGAAGAATCCGCGTATGAAAAATCGAAGCCTCCCAATGATAGTATCGGCTGCGCTACTGGTGTTAATCACATTCGTAAGCGCTGAAGCAGGGCGGAAGCCGACGAGTCACCCAGACAAGAAAGAAGTGAAAGCACCAATGCTCAAACACGAATACGCCGACGTGAATGGAGTCCGCTTGCATTACGTGACTGCCGGAAAGGGAAAGCTGATCATGTTCGTTCACGGCTTCCCTGAGTTCTGGTACGAGTGGAAGAATCAGCTCGCCGAATTCGGCACTGACTATCAGGCCGTAGCCCCCGACATGCGTGGCTACAATCTCTCATCAAAGCCCGCCGAAGTCGATCAGTATCAGGTCAAGTATCTGGTCGAGGACCTGCGCGCGCTTGCTGAGAAACTCGGTCACAAGAAATTCATTCTGGTTGCGCACGATTGGGGTGGAGCAGTAGCGTGGGCGTTCGCCATCGCGCATCCGGACTACTTAGAAAAGTTGATAATCATCAATGCGCCGCATCCGGGCGTCTTTCAACGTGAATTGCGGGAGAATCCGGCGCAACAGAAAGCAAGCGGTTACATGCTGATGTTCCGCAGCCCACAGGCGGAGCAGACTCTTTCGGCAAACAACTACGCCTTGCTTGTGCAGGTTGTTTTGGGTGAGGGTTTGAAGAATGGCGTCTTTACGGAAGAAGACAAGAAAGCTTACATCGAGGCGTGGTCGCAGCCGGGCGCATTGACCGGGGGATTGAACTACTATCGCGCCGCCCGCGTCGGACCGCCCGCCGAAGGCGATAAACAGCCGGCGAACTTCGCGGCAGGTCTACCATCCCTCGAGGTGAAGGTGCCGACTCTTGTGATATGGGGTGAGAGAGACACCGCCTTACTGACCGGTAATCTCGAAGGTCTCGATAAGTTCGTCCCCAACCTTACAATCAAGCGTATCCCCGAGGGAACGCATTGGGTGATACACGAGAAGCCTGCGCTCGTCGACAGCTACATTCGCGAGTTCATAAAGAGCAAGTAATACGACACAGGAACGCAGCAACCTATTCGGCATCTGGAATCTCATAATCGAGATTTGAGATGCCGAACGAGGTTAAGAAGCTTGAAGGAACGCTCCTCAAAATCTTCTTCTTCGAGCGATAGCGCGCTCCTCGGTCGCCTGCTGTCGGAGCGAAACCAATTCTCCGAACGCACTTCGGACATCGATACGCAGATTCGCGAAGCCTTCGAACAGAATGTTGCTGTTCTCGTTCTTGATATGGTCGGCTTCTCTCGACTCACGGTCGAATACGGAATCATTCATTACCTCGCAATGATTCATCAGATGCAGGAAGCTGCCCGACCCGCGGTCACTGCCAACGGCGGCACGCTTATCAAGCAGGACGCTGACGACATTTTCGCGATCTTTCAAACACCGGCTGCTGCTCTTGACTCAGCGCTTGACATCTTTCGAGCGTTTGACGCTGTGAACAGTGTCGTGCCGCCTGAGCGGGACATCTACGGCTGCATCGGAATCGGCTACGGCGAGACTCTCGTTATCGATGGGAAAGATATTTTCGGATCGGAAGTCAATATCGCCTGCAAGCTGGGCGAGGATCTGGCTGGCAAAAGCGAGATTCTTTTGACGAGCGCCGCCTATCGCGCCTTACCGGCTAATCGCTACGTCTGCGAACCGGTCACGTTCCGAATCAGTGAAATGGAGATCGATGCTTATCGATATGAGAGGTCTCTCTTCCCGGAAAAAGTGAAGTGAGAACTCACGTCTCAAAAATTATTCCTCATCCTCGGTTGCAAAGAATTCTTTCTCTTCTTCGATCACTCTTCGCTCAAATCGAGTTATGACATAAACCGTGGCGACGATGATGACGACAACCAACAGAATGATTTGAATTCTCTTCAGATCGCCGATCAGCTTCTCAACGCCGGTTGCGAATGTGAAACCGAGCCCGGCAAGAAGTCCGACCCAAACAAAGCAACTCGCAATCGTGAGCGCAATGAATTTGATAAAGCCGAAATGAGCGAGGCCCCAAAACATCGCGCTTGCCGTTCGCAGCCCGTACACGTATTTGACGATGAACACCGACAGTACCCCGAACCGTTTCATGAGTCTCTCGAGTCGAGGACGTGCGCGCGCGAAGAAGTGCAAACTTCGAGCGCGGCTTCGGAACCGCGCGCCTATCAGGTAGCTGATTGCATCGCCGATAACGCCTCCCGCGGTCCCGACAAGCAAGGTTTCCTCGAATGTAAACAGTCCCGCGCGCGCCAACACTCCTGAAAAGAGCAGCGTCAGATCGCCTTCGATCATGGTGCCGAAAAAAAGCGCCCACAACCCGTATTTCTGCAGAAGCTCGTACATCTTTATAGTTTCTAATTCCCGATTTTGTAGTTTCCGGTTTGCCCGTTTCTGGCCACGAAGCTGCGGTTCCACTCAAACCGGAAACTAGAAACTACTGAGCAATTAAGTCGGGCATTTTAGCGCAATTTGTGAAAATTGACATCCCTTTCGCGGCTTTGTTATCCTCAATCAACTGAGCTTTAATGCTTGCCGGCATAGCTGCGGTTACTTCTATGACAACAAGCGGGTCAAATGGATCGGTCTTTATAGGAATTGACCTCGGAGGGACCACTCTCAAAGGCGCGCTCGTAAGTCCCACCGGCGAAATAATTCACGAGATAAAAATCGAGAGCGAACAACAGAGCCCTGACGCTTTGTTCAGCCAGGTCGCGCAGGCTGCGCTCGCTCTTCGCGATGACAAGAAGGCCCGAGGAAAAGTTTCCGCGATCGGGATAGGCATACCGGGTCTCGTCAATCGAAAGACGAACCGGATCGAGGTGATGCCGAACCTTCCTACCCTTTCCGAGATCGATATCACCGCGGAGATTTCGCGCGAGACCGGCCTTCCGGTCATTCTGGACAACGACGCAAACGCGGCAGCATACGGGGAGCTTCAAGTCGGAGCGGCTCGAGGACGACGCGAGGTGTTTTTCGTAGCGCTGGGAACAGGGATCGGGGCCGGCTTGATCATCAACGGAGGGATCTATCGCGGAGCTGCCGGATTCGCCGGAGAGTTCGGCCATATGACGATTGATCCCGAAGGCATCGAATGCGCCTGCGGGAATATCGGTTGCCTCGAGACTATTGTTTCAGGTCCGAGCATCGTCCGGCGAACACGCGAACGACTTTATCGCGATCGAACTTCGTCGCTTTCTCGGCTTGCCATCCCTCGTGACCGCGAGTTCACCGCCGAAGACATCGCCAAAGCTGCGAGAGAAGGTGATGAAATGGCGCAGCTCATGCTCGAACGCACGGGCATGTTTCTGGGGATCGCTCTCGCCGCGGTCCTCAACTTGTTGAACGTCGAAATGGTCGTTATGGGTGGCGGTGTAATGGATGCCGGCGACTTGATATTGAAGCCCACGATAAAGGAAACGCGCCGCCGCGCGTTTCCACCATCCTTCAATAGCTGCGAGATTGTCATTGCGAAGCTTGGCCTGTCAGCAGGAATGATTGGCGCGGCGCTTATGGCGCGCGACCAGGCGAGCTAGCAATTCCGTTTAACGACGCTTCACGACTCACTCTTGCATTTCTGTTCGATCAACCTCTTCAACGCAAGCGCATCCTGATCGGTTGGGTCGATCTCGAGGGCCTTGTGAACCGAAACTTGGGCAGTCGCGCAATCGCTCTTCAATACCGCGATTCGACCGAGCAACACGTGAGCGGGTACGAGCTTCGGATTCCAAAAGACCGCAGCCTTGAGCGCATTCGTGGCTCGATCGAAGTCGCCCCGCCGCTCATACACTCGACCCATCAGCAAGTGCGCGTCATAGTTCTGAGGCGCGATTTGCAAAAGCTTCCCAAGTGCTTCGAGCGCGTCTTCATTGCGCCCCGCGGCAAATGCGTTGCGCGCCGATTCGAGCAGTTGATCAGCCTGCGGCGTGAGGCTGGTGATCGGAGCTTGAGTGTTGAGCCGCTCGTCCTGATCTCGCTTGTAGCGATAGTAGTTTATTTTGCTGAAGCTCTGTTTCACTCGCGCAACGAACGGCATTCCTTTCGTTTCCCACTGCGCGAACGAGGGCAACAGTTTCTTGGCTTGATCAGAAGCTGTCGAAGCGCCCGCCTGATCTCCGGACGCGGCAAGGGCTTTGCTCAAAATATAAAACGCCTCGCCATCTGAAGCTCGTTGCTTCGTTTCGCTCTTCAGGGTCGCCGCCGCATTGGCACTGTCCTTCGCCAGAAAAAAAGCGTAGCCGAGATTGAACAGTGTATCGGTGTCGCGCGGCGCCGCTTCCGCTGCAGGCTTCAGATGATCGATCGCGTCTTTGTATTGTTTCTGCTTGATTAGCAAGACGCCGATATTGTTGTAGACCTCGAACAAAGGCAGTCTCGCCGCAAGCTTCTTCAGAGTAGTGAGAGATTCGTCCGTCCTGCCGAGCGCGTCTTGCGCAACTCCGACATAAAACTGCGCTTCGTCATAACGTGGGTTCTTCTCGTCTATAAGCGAAAGCTGTTCGAGAGATTCTTTGTATTCGCCAGCTTCAAAGCGAATGCGGCCCAGCTCAAAGATCGCAGCGATGTACTGCGCTTTTGTTTTTTCCGAATACTCTTTTATCGCGCGCTCGAGAAAGCCGACGCGCGCGTCGCGGTCGCGTGTGAGCGTTCCCTTGATGAAGTTCTCGAATGCCCCAACTGGAGGCACAGTCGCGTCGGTCGTAATCCGATCGCGTGAAACTGGAAGCGCCGGGTTGTGCTGATAGAGAATTTCGTAAGCCAGATCGCCTTGCAGTTTTTGGAGATCGACAAGCGGTCCGCCGCGATTGTATTCCTTGCCAACAAGCCGGCCTTCGCGAATGTCGATCACCCGAGCCGTAATGGTTATCGTGCTGTCGCGTCCTTCTCCAGCGATTCGATACGTTCCCATCACTACCAGATTGGCGCCCGCGCGTTCGGCGATTTTTATCATCGTTGCGCGAGTCAAAATCGCGGTAGGCGGCAAGCCCTCCTGCTTGTAAGCAACGTTTCGCTCGTCCGGTCTGATCGCCACGAGGCCCGGCTTATCGAGCAAATCCGCAAGCGCGGCGGCAAAGCTCTCACCCACCCAGTTGTATTCGGGCCGGCCCGACAAATTCTCGAATGCCATTGTCACGATCGTGTCTGTCGAAGCGGCAGGCACCGGCTGCGAAACGGCAAGCAAAACAATTAGGATAAGAACAACTCGTTTGGTCATGCTTAAAATCAAACGGGCCGCCAGCGCGTCATCTCAATGCTGAACGGTCCTATCAAAAGTGATTCTGGAATCGAACGAATTCAAGTATGTCACTGGAAGAATTGTCGCCACCCACTGCGTTGATTGTCAACGTGCGCGTAATTCGAAACTCTTGCTGCAACGCGAATGGCTCTGAAACAGGCGACGTGTTAGATTTCACGATGGCATGGATGACTTGTCGATCAATCTACGGAGCCTCTGATGAAGAGATTACGCCCTACGCTCAAAGCGTTCTGCCAGGAACAGGAACTTCTTCGGCTCGCATACATCGACACACGCAATCGCCCGCGGGTAGTTCCGGTGTGGTTTGTCATTGTCGGACGCGACTACTTCGTCGGTACCGGCTCGGCAAGTGCGAAGTGGAAGGCAATCAAGCGAAACAGCCGCGTTGCGTGGGTGATCGATGGCGGAAAGCAGGGCAAGTACAAAGGCGTATCGCTGTTCGGAAACGCGAACGAAGTGACGGATCGGAAACTCAGAGCCAGGCTCTATCGCACGTTCGGCAAAAAGTACTTCGGCTCTGCCGATCATCCGAAACACAAAGAAATATGGGGCGAGGTCGACGATCCTTCGGCGGTCTACATGCTCCTGAAGCCGGACGACGGATTCTGGTGGGAGTATTGAGATGAGCGTGCCCGGCACAGTTTATCGTGATGACTGTCGAAGCCTCGACATACTCTTGCCACGAATCGAACCAGCCGTAGCCGGTATTTTCGAGCGGGCGTTGAACGGCGACGAGCTCAGCTTCGAAGACGGGTTGTTGCTTGCCCGCACCCGCGGTCACGAGCTTGACGCGCTGGTTCTGACGGCCGACGAAGTGCGTCGGCGTCGTGTCGGCGATGTGATCACCTACGTCGTCAATCGAAACATCAACTTCACCAACGTGTGCTTTGTCGGGTGTCGCTTTTGCGCCTTCAGCCGTGCGCCGCGCGAGAAGGACGCTTACTTTCACTCATTCGAAGAGATCGAGCGCCGTTCGCTCGAGGCGTGGGAGCGGGGCGCTCGCGAAGTGTGCGTGCAAGGCGGATTGCCCCGAGATCTGGATCCTTACTACTACCGCGATCTTCTTCGCGCGATAAAGCGAGCGACTCCGGAGATGCACATCCACGCTTTTTCGCCGATGGAAGTAGTCTATGGAGTCGAGCTGACCGGGATGTCGCTTGCTGATTATCTGGCGATGCTGAAAGATGCGGGACTCGGTACCTTGCCGGGCACTGCGGCAGAGATTCTCGACGATGAAGTCCGCCATCAAATCGAACGCATCAAGCTGAGCGTTTCGCAATGGGTTGATGTGATAAAAACCGCTCACCGCCTCGGCATTCGAACTACGTCGACAATGATGTACGGCCACCTCGAAACCGAAGAGCACTGGGTCCGTCATCTGATGCTGCTTCGCGATATTCAAAAAGAGACCGGCGGCTTCACTGAATTCGTGCCGCTCGGATTCGTTCACGAGTTCACGCAGCTATTCAGATCGGGCGATGCGCGGCCGGGGCCTACGCGCGATGAACATTTGAAAGTACACGCGTTGTCGCGGCTGATGCTGCAAGGTTGGATCGACAACATTCAAGTGTCCTGGGTGAAGATGACTCGCGAGATGGCACAGGAGTGTTTTCTCGCCGGCGCGAACGACTACGGCGGAACGTTGATGGATGAAAACATCTCGCGGCTAGCGGGGGCAACTTCCGGTGAGTATCTATCGCCCGAGGAGTTTCAATCGCGCATCCTTGAGCTTGGCCGGATTCCGGCAGAACGCACCACGACGTACAAACTCGTTAACACATACCGGTGAGAGCTTGCCAGGCGTCGGGAACTACACATCGCCCGGGGCCGACGGATTGTGCGTATGTATGCCTACGAATCGCGGGGGAATTCTTCAATCGCGAGAGCCCTGATAATCTGCGGCTAAGGCTGGCTCGGGGCGGGCATATTCCTCGCAAGAGTCAGCAAGAAACCACGTCTATTTTTTCTTGACACGGTAGGAAAAAACACTATAGAATCCGCGCATATTTTAGACGGACGGATAGGAGGCACGCCTATGGCTACTACTACTATTGGTGCTGACGTTACTTTTCAGAACGATCTAGGCGTTGACCTTTCGTTTTTCTCGCCCTTACAAATAGACGTCACTCATCTCCCAAAGATTCAGGTGGGTGTCGATCCGCTAAAGCTTACAATCAACCCTCTGACTATCAACGGTGATGTGTCGCTTCGGATCAAAGAGTTTCCTTCTATTCGAGGTCACGTTCCGGCGGACTTCACGGTGGGTTTGTCGTTTCTTGGCTTCCAGTTGTTCTGTCTCCGGCTGTGCGGAGAGGCGCAGATCATAACCGAGCCTTACCATCCCAACCCATGTGAACGCTGCGACGATGTGATTACCGTAGTACCGACACCGGTAGAACCTATAAAACCGGCGTGAGAGTTGAGGAAGGTGGAGTGAACCATGAGTGAACGCAGGATAGAACCCTTGCGTCTCAGCGGGGGACCGACGCAACTATCCGCCGCAGTCCGTCTGCCCGAGCTTGATCCAAGGTCTCGATCGGTTGCGGTAGAACTGAGAGGCGCTTCGGGCCATCTGGTCGTGAAGCCAGTCAGGGGCGCGGACCCGAGCGTGTCGGTGGTCAAGCTGAGGCTTCCCCGGAACACGCCGCCCGGAACCTACGAGGGTACAGTTTTGGTTGGCGATCGAGAGGTTCCCGTAGTGGCTAACGTTGAACCTCAGCCTGACCTCCGATTTCTCTCGACCGGATTGGTGGCCAGAGCCGGACCCGCAGCGAAAGTCGATGCCGACGTGACCGTAGCCAATGTTGGCAATATCACAATCAATATCGAGGCGAAGCATACTTTCTGCCTCTTCGACGGATCCGGCATACACCCTGCCTTGTTTGCAGTTCTAACGGAGGAGAAACCCGCGGGTGAAGAACGAATCAATCGTTTGCTGGACAAGATTGCGGACCTGCACGGAGGACTGGTTCGGCTTGTGGTGAAGGAGGGCGCGGGCGACATAGCTCCAGGAGAGGTGCGAGAGCTTCGCGTTGCGCTGCGGTTCCCGGAGCGACTACAAGCGGGCCGGAGCTACTCCGGCGCATGGTCCGTGTCCACCGGCAGCTACTCGGTTCAGATCGAAGTGACGGAAGCGAGCAACCCCAAAGAGGAGACAAAATGAACAAGAGCGGTGCCGCGCCTTCCTTTGGCGAAGCGGCCAAAGCGTTGGGTGTTCTGTTCGACCAGGGGGCACAGGTTGGAATGAGTCTCCTGGGTCCGCTGGTAAGCAGCTCGGCTAAGCTGGTAGGCGGGATGCTTCAGAGTGCAACATCCCCACATGGGAGCAAGTGCACCTGTGGCGCCTGTAGCTGCCACATACCTCCGCCCTGCTGGCAGCCGGAACAGCTATGTGACGTTGAAACGGAGGTGTGCCCGGGAGGCACCGCAACCATCCGGATTCGAGTCAGCAACTGCGACATGAAGCCGCACAAGATCCAGTTCACGACTACGGGTCAAAATACGGGCGTCACGATCACGCCTCCCTCGCTAACGCTTGGGCCAATGGAGCGCGGCTACGTCGCCGTTTCTCTGCCGCTCCCCGCCGGCGCTGGCCCCGGTGAACACCGGGAAATCCTTATTTGGATCCGGGGCTGCAAGGACCACTTCCTGCGCTGGACCGTTGAAGTCACCCACAAGGGTTTGACCGAGTGCGCCGGCGAAGTGGACGTGGACGATTGCCCTGATTATCTTCATCACTGGTACGACCACTTCTATTGCCATCGCAACTGCACTCACGACGACAAGCAGGGATAAGGAATCTTGGCTGATCAGATACAACTGGCGGACATAATGCGGCGAGCGCTGGATGCGAACGTTCAGTACCTCACGGCCGTAAGCAAGCTGGCAGCGGAGTGCCTGCAAACGTTGGTAGCCTCCGCCACAAATCTGGCCTCGCAAACTGAAGCGAACGGGAGTGCCGCCCACGGCGATGATGCTGGCACCGCCAGCGCACCTGCCACGCCGGGAAGGGTACCAACGATCGTATTGGAAGCCGAAGCCGGCGGGCACGCGCTGGGCATGTTCCTGGTCGAGAACGTGCTGGTTCACCCGGTGTCCGCGCGAATCGTGGTGTCAAGCTTTGTCGATTCGTCCGGGCGCGCGGTGCGACCGCCTATCAGAATCGAGCCGGAGACGATAACGCTCGAGCCGCGAGAGCAGGTCTTGGTTCGAGTGCTGGCCGGCATCGACGACAGTCTTGAACCCGCAACTGACTATCGCGCTGAGATCAAGGTTCCGGACCTGCCAGGGACATGTGTTCCGCTTGTCTTGCGCCGGCATGTGGCGCTTGCCCCGGACCCGAGACGTCCGGCCAAAAAAGCAGCCGCCAAATCGCAGGCCCGCGCAAAAACGCCGGGGCGCCCTCGCGGCCGAGGCACACGAAAAAGCAGCTCCCGTTGAGAGCCTTCAGGGCAATGTTATGTCCCCCGGTTATCTAGGCAGCGTCCCTGTCTCCGAGATCAAACTTCAGTCCCAGCCATTACCTGAGAGCGGACGCCCATGAGTAACAACGGTCAAGTTGGAAGTGACCCGGTTTGGGAATTGCCGAGACGACTCGGGCTAGCTTCCGATATCGACAAGTTGAAGGATTTTATTGCCAGATGGATCGAAGACTGCGACATCGAAGTGCGGGAGATGGTGCGGAGACAACTATCCGGCAGAGCTAAGTACTTCCGCCCGGTCACTATCTTCGCTTGTCACCGCGCAATGAGTGATGAGACGCCGTCAGAACACCTGCTGCCTTCAGTTGCGGCTTTAGAGCTGACTCACAATGTAAGTCTCATCATAGACGACATCTTAGACCGATCAAGATATCGCAGGGGCAAGTTGTCACTGCACTGCCGGTTCGGGTTTCTGCCCGCTTTGATGACCGCCGGCTACATCACATCCGCGAGCTCCAGAATGGTCGCCTCGGATGCCTACAGTGTAACGCTGCTTGCCGAGCTGATGCAGCGGCTGGGGGTTGCGGAGTGTCTGCAGTGGCGGCTGCGCCGTCAGCCGCTTGGCGTAGAGGACTGGCGGATGATTGCCAGCGAGGATACAGGATCGATGTTTGAGATTTGCGCGCGGCTGGGCACTCGTGATGACCGGCTAAGAAAGTTCGGGCAATTGTTAGGAATGGTTTATCACGGTTGTGACGACGTAGCCGATGTTCGAGGGACGGCCGCGCTGGGCGGCGGAAGCGAGAAAGACATTCAAGATGGAATCCTCACCCTTCCCGCCGCAATCGCGATTAGGGATCCTGAGACGGCCCGGCTATTCAGAGACAAGACTCCGCAGAATTTCGAAGCGATAGCGGAGAAATTCAGACTGGCGCTCCCAGAAGCCGAAGACTATCTGGACAAGCTAGCCGCGGAAGCAGAAGCTGAAGCTCTCGCAAATGCCAGGTTCCCTGAATTGCTCGTTGCACTCATCCAACACACACGCGCGCTTTCGCGGAGCTGACTCAACGTTGACCAATCAGACAAAAACAACCGAGACCAGGCGAACGTCGAATGTTAAACGCGATCGTCAATACGATGTCGTGATAGTCGGCGCAGGTCCGGCCGGAAGCGTACTGGGTTGGGCGCTTGCAAGGCGCGGGGTCAATGCCCTGGTCCTCGATCGCGCCGTTTTTCCGCGCGAGAAAGTCTGCGGAGATTACATCGAGCCCCGAGGCCTGCGCTTGCTGGATGAGATGGGCTGTCTGAAGCCGCTCGAAGCGGATTCTCCTCTTCCTATCGCCTACTCAGCTACCTTCGTCAACTCGACTTGCCGATACAGGGGCAAGATTCCTTTTTACGGTTTGCGAGACGATCTGCCGCCTCACGGCTACATCATCACTCGCGAAAGGCTCGACCATCTTCTCCTGCAAACGGCGGAAGCCGCCGGTGCTGTTGTCGAACAGGGCACAGCCGTAACCGGCGTTACAACGGACGGGAAAGGCGCGGTGATCGAAGCGCGGCGTGGCAAGCGAAAAATTGCTTACAAAACAAGAGTGGTCGCGGGAGCCGACGGGGTCAACTCAGTAGTAGCCCGCAGCGCGGGATTACTGACCTGGGACCGGCGCTACATCGCTCTCTCGCAGCGAGCCTACGCGGAAGGAATAGACGGGAACCTCGGCGAAGCGGTGTTCTATTTTGACAACGAGTTCTTTCCGGGTTATGGCTGGATGTTTCCGATGAGCGGAGGTGTCGTGAATCTCGGGGTTGGCGTTCTTTCGGAAACCGCCGAGCGGTTATCGATAAACATTCCGCGGCTCTTCGATCGGTTCGTTGAGAAGCTGAAGCGCTCCCATCACAGATGCGCGAAGCTCCGGCTGATACGGCGCCCCATCGGCGGCATCGTCAAGACATACGGGGGCGCGGGCCCCAACTTCTTCAATCGTGGGTTGCTGATTGGAGACGCTGGTAGTTTTGTCGACCCGATGACCGGCGAAGGGATAACCCCAGCGATGGAGTCAGCGCTGATCGCGGCCGACGTAATCCACAGCGCTCTTCTAGGGACGAGTTCGGACGGTGAACTGTCTGCGTATGAGAAGCGCTTTCGCGCCTACTTCGATCCCTCGATGGTCTTTCTGGATTTGTGCGCGGCAACAATGCGCAACGAGCGGTTCAGTGAATGCTGGCTCAATGCGATGGCTCGCGGCTGTGAGCTTGCGCAAACCGATTCCCGCTTCGGACGCACTACCGGAGCCTATTTCGGCGGGCTTGAGATAAATCCTACAGGCATCTTGTCGCAAGTCTGGATCAGCATACTTAGTGATCTCGCGACGCTTGGCCCCCGCAGCGTGGGCGCTTTGCTGAACAGCGAGCCTAGTCCGTTGATAGCCTCAGCTCACGACATCATCGACTGGCAGATGAGCTGGTGGAAATCAGCTCTCGGCAATCCGATCTGGCATGCAAGCTGGGCTATGGATCTGGAGCAGAAGTGGCTGAGGTTCTTGTCGATGATAATTGACACAAAGGACGATCCGCGCGCGCAAGGGCTCTCGAAGAGTCGACAGATGTGATAAATCAAAATGTGACGGCACGGCTGATAGTTGAGTCGCATCAGCCAACTCTATCTGGAAATGCGTGATGGGAGGAATAACACGAGGGAGTCAATCTTTTGCTTTAGCGCTTCGAGCGCGTTTCACCGGGGGCTTTGCGAGCTTTTCAATCTCTCCGCTGAATTGACGCGCTGTCACATTTGGCAACTCAGAGAGATTTCGCAGATACTCCCGAGTCAGGTCGGTTAGGCGGCCAACCACTTCTTTCGAGTCCGTGTTTCCTTCGCTGATCCTAGCCAACTCGTCGCTGAGAGATTGAGCGTACTTGTCGGCTGACTGGGCCCATCCTGCCCAAAACTTCGTTGCAGCACTGATCGCTGCGAGTTGGGTTCGTGCCGCTTCGATAATCAGCTTTTGAATCTCATCGGACTGCTTGAAAGACGTTTCGGAAGCCATGTGTCACCGTCCTTAAAGGACTTTCACTGCGTCGAACAGGTGAAGCGTACTCTTTTTCTTGGGTAATTTCAACCGCTTTGAGAAATCGGAACCGGTGATCGTTCGAGCGGTCTTGACCGGGGTGAAAGAACCGCCGATTCACGCTGCCTACGGTGCGCCGGTCAGGACAAAATCAGCGGTTCCTTATCCCCGACAAGACGAACTGAAGGATTGTATACTGCTACGCAACTTGCCGGGGGACCGCTAATCTTTATGCGAAGACTCGGACTCTATCTAGGACGCCTGCCCGGGTTCGACAAGGCAGGCTTCGATCGAAAAGAGTTGATCGAATGCGTGCGCGCCGCTGATGCCTGTGGCTACGATTCGTTCTGGATGCCCGAGGCGTGGGAGCGCGAAGCTTTCACGATGCTGACGGAGCTCGCGGGACGGACCGAAAGAATTCATCTCTGCACCGGAATCATCAACGTCTTCTCTCGCAGTCCTGCGTTGATCGCGATGAGCGCCGCGACTCTCGATGAAATCTCCGGCGGCCGATTTCGATTAGGGCTCGGCACCAGCGGCGCGCGAGTCATCGAAGACTTTCACGGCGTCCCGTACAACAAGCCTCTCACGCGAATTCGAGAAACCATTCAAATCGTCCGAACGCTTCTCGCGCGTGAAGCAGTCGACTTCAAGGGCGAGTGCTTCGAGCTTCATCGATTCAAACTCGGCTTCAAGCCGCTGCGCAGCGACATCCCGATTTTTGTTGCAGGGCTGACTCCAAAAAGCTTACGCCAGATAGGCGAGATCGCCGACGGATGGCTTCCGACTCATTGGCCTCGCGCGAGACTCACGGACGGAATCGCTGAAATTCGCGCCGGAGCTGAAAGCTCCAAACGCAATCCCAGTAAAATAGAAATCGCGCCGTTTGTGAACGTCGTTGTGTCCGATGATTTGAAAAGAGCTCGCAATCAAGCACGGCTCCCGCTCGCTTATTACGTCGGAGGGATGGGCGATTACTATCACGATTCGATCAGCCGATTGGGCTTCGCAGAGGAAGCAGATCACATTCGCAGCCTATGGCAAGCGGGCAAGCCGAGAAGCGCAATCGCCGCGCTGACGGATGAGATGGTTGACGCGATTGCGATCTGCGGCTCGGTTGAAAGATGTCGAACGCTGCTCGATGAAATGTACTCGCAGGGCGCGACGCTTCCGCTGATTCCGATTCCGAGCGAAGGCAGCACGTCTGAGAAGTGCCGCACGATTGAAGCATTGATTGCTTAGCGTCTCTGCGCGAAACTGGTTCGCTGTGAGTCACAATTTCGCGCAAAGGCGCAAAGACTCGCGAAGACGCTAAGCAAGCTTCAATAACCTCGCTGCATTGTCATGCAAAATCTTCTGACGTACTTCGTTTGAGAAACCTTCCAACGAGTCGAAGTCCGCGAGCCAACGCTGCGGCATGATGAACGGGTAGTCGCTGCCAAACAGAATTCGATCCTGCAAACGCGATCGTGCCTCGTCCATTATTGCTTTTGGAACGTACTTCGGGGACCAGCCCGACAGATCCATGTACACATTCGATTTGTGACCGATGATCGCAAGCATCTCGTCGTGCCACGGCCACGCCGGATGCGCGCCGATGATTGTCAGTTGCGGAAAGTCGGCCGCGACGTGATCGAGATAAATCGGCCTTGTGTAATCGAGCCTTACTCCCATTCCACCAGGAGTTCCCGCGCCCAAACCATTCGTCCCGGTGTGAAACAGCGCTGGAACTCCGAGGTCGCTGATCTTTTCATAGAGCGGATAGAATTGTTTGTCGTTCGGATAAAACGCTTGAATGCCGGGATGGAACTTCGCTCCGATCAATCCAAGCTCGGTGACGGCGCGCTCCATCTCGTCGATCGCACGTTGGCCTTTCCACGGATCAACGCAAGCGAAGCCGATAAACTGGCGCGGATACTTTCGAACGACATCGGCCACTTCGTCGTTGGTGAGCGGAGGCAGGCCGGTAGCTGTTTCGGCGTCCCAGGCCAGCAACACCGCGACGATGTCGAGCTCTTCGTAGACCCGAGCGACCTCTTCCATCGCTCGCACCGGAACTTTGCTTCGGAAAAACTTTTCCGCCGGTTCCCTGAACGGCTTCACCGCGCCTTCAAGAAAGCTCGCGGTAGGCAGGTGCACGTGCATATCGATGGCTTTGGGCATTTCTAAACTCCGAGCGAATCCTAGCAGACAGATCAGCATCGAAGAAGTGTTCTGCTTGACCACGCCTCCGCCTGATGCTATTGGCTTTAATGTGGAGTGGGAAGACTATTGGATGAAGGCTAATGAGAACTTGGAGATGACTGCCTTGGCTCTGGATGAGAAGAAGTACAACGCTTGCGCAAGTCGGGCTTACTACGCCGTGTTCCAGGCCGGCATCGCTGCGCTTCTCAAACTGACCTCCGTTCGAGCGAAGGACAATGAATGGCAACATAGTCAGGTTCAAGCAGAACTAAATCGTCAGTTGATAATGCGAAGGAAAGTACTACCAGCCAGTGTTGGTCGCACTCCGATGGACTTGATGGAGCTGCGACATCTGGCAGATCATAAGAGTCAGTCAATAACGGCCAGAGAAGCTAAGAGGGCGCACGACCGAGCTAAGCGCTTCTTGTATTCGATTGCGAAGGCGTTGGGAGAGACTTGATGAGTAGGAAAATCGAGAGGAATCTGTCGCGACCAGCACATCGCGCCAACGATCCCGTGTCTCAATACCTGAAGACGCTTGAAGACGAATATCCGGCGGCGAAGGGTACTACCTCCGTTGTCGTGCGGCCAGACAATCGCGTAATTGTCTCCGTGCCTTTACCCAAGGGCGTGAAAGAGCGGATGCGTCTCTTCGACCGAATGGCTGAAGTCGGCACCGAGTTGTTGCTTCAAACTGATCAGTACATCGTGCTCTCGGGCCGATGAGCTACGTTCTTGTGGATCGCTTGCGGCATAAAATAACCTCCTCCGCGCGGCTTGCGCTACATCGGAGCGCCTACACCGAAGCGAGAAACACATGGCGATAGCGTCGATCGATCCATCCATTGGCAAAACGCTCAAGACCTATGAAGCGCTCTCTGAAAGTGACATCGAGAGCAGAATCTCACTTGCCGCCGAAGCCTTCACAAAACATCGGCGAACTTCGTTTGGTGATCGCGCCGAGAAGATGATGAGTACGGCAAAAATTCTGGAGGACGATAAGAAAGAGTTCTCGATCACGATGACTGAGGAGATGGGCAAGCCCATCGAAGCCGCCGCCGCCGAAGTGGAAAAGTGCGCGTGGGTTTGCCGTTATTACGCCGAGAACGCCGAGCGATTTCTTGCCGACGAAATCGTTCAAACCGATTCCAGCCGAAGCTTCATCCGCTATCAACCGATCGGGCCGGTGCTCGCGGTGATGCCGTGGAACTTTCCGTTTTGGCAAGTCTTCCGCTTCGCCGCGCCGGCGCTGATGGCCGGCAACGTCGGTCTGCTCAAGCACGCTTCAAACGTGCCCGCTTGTGCGCTGGCTATCGAAGAAATTTTTCACAGAGCCGGCTTTCATAAAGGAGTCTTTCAAACGTTGTTGATCGGCTCGGACCAGGTAGATCGGGTTATCGAAGACCCGCGAGTCGCCGCCGTCACCCTGACCGGGAGCGAGCCAGCCGGAAGCCACGTCGCAAGCGTTGCGGGAAAGTCCATCAAGAAGTCGGTGCTCGAACTCGGAGGCAGCGATCCGTTCATCGTAATGCCAAGCGCGAATCTCGATGAAGCGGTCAAGACCGCGGTGACCGCCCGGACGATCAACAACGGCCAGTCGTGCATCGCCGCCAAGCGGTTCATCGTCGCCAAAGAAATCTACGGTGAATTCGAACACCGATTCGTCGAAGCGATGGGCGCTCTCAATATCGGCAATCCTCTCGACGACACGGTTCAGATCGGCCCGCTTGCGACCGAGCAGATACTCGACGACCTCGAGCAGCAGGTGAACAAGACGGTGGAGCTGGGCGGGCGCGTGCTGATCGGAGGCAAGCGGCTCAATAGCGCCGGCTTCTTCTATGAGCCTACGGTGATCACCGATATTCCCGAAGACTCGCCGGCTTATCAAGAGGAGTTATTCGGCCCGGTAGCTTCGCTGTTTCGCGCTCGCGACATCCACGAAGCGATTCGCATCGCGAATGACACGTCGTTTGGACTCGGCTCGAGTGCGTGGACAAATGAACCTGCAGAACAGGAGCGCTTCATTCAAGAGTTAGAGGCGGGTTGCGTGTTTATTAACGCAATGGTCGCAAGCGATCCGCGCCTGCCCTTCGGCGGAGTGAAACGTTCAGGCTACGGCCGCGAGCTCGGCGTATTTGGCATTCGCGAATTCGTAAACGTGAAAACAATCTCGATCAAGTAACCACTCGATTAAAGCGTAGAGTCGCTCGACGGCGTATGGGAGAACTGACTCATTCCGGACCGGAGTGTTTTGTTCGCCATTGCAGCAGTCTCTATTCGTAACGAAAACTAGTCTTTGATCTCCCGTGTCTTGATGGCGAGGATTCCGAAACATTGATTGATGAAAAGCACTATCGTCGGCCTGACGCCGGATTTTTTGCTAAAGTCGGGAAACGGTCTAGGGTAGGAGAGCATTAAGCTTCTTGAACGCGCTCTCGAACCGATCAAGCACTTGGCTAGAGATCTCCTTTTCGAGCATCGCTATATTCTCGAAGAAGTAACGAGCCGTTCTGAAATGGCTGTATCGAGCATTGTTTTTCATTGGATGTGCTTTGAAATATTCTTCTAACCGAACGTTGACCCGAGGGATCCTATTATTCAAGTCTGTTGCTGCAATGGGGCTTTGTAGGTCAGATTTGAATTCTTCATTGAGCAGCTTCAGCAAAAAACCGACATCAAACATGTCCTCTATATCGGCCTCGCTGGTTCCAGTGAATTCCGCGAAAGTAAGGACATGATTCTTCTTCAGAAGCTTCCTTTTGTATAGGTTTTCGATTGACTGCTGATCCTTCTTTTGAATGTCGATTAAAGTTGCGATCCTAAGTCCCTTTTGAGAACCAATCAGAGCAACAAATGTAGGAACTTTGTCGCTGCCACCAACTGGGGTTACGGTCCACTTCTGGCTCAAACCTTCGCGACGTGCACGCTCTAAAATGCTCGAAAACACTTGCGAATAGAGAAGGTCGGATACACCCTCGACTACCACGCTATTTGGACCAATGAAGAGAGTTTGGTAAATCTCATATCCGAGAGCTCCTTGTAGCGGGAAGAGGCTATCTTCGGTCGCCTCGAACACATCCGTAATCACCTTTGTCCCGTCTTCGTCGGGCGGCAACGGGTCGGTTGAGTCAATGCCCTTGTCTTGGACGATGCGAACTCGATCAAAATGTTGAGGGTCCACCATGAAGGGTGAATGCGTCGTGTATATTAGCTGATGGTGCTCCCGAAGTTCCTCCTCAAAGTACCTCAAGAGGTCCTCCTGAGCTTTGGCATGTAAGCTGAGTCCAGGTTCGTCAAGAAGTAGAATAACTGGTTCACTTTTCTTTTGGACCTGCGAGTGCCACGCGAGGAATGAGAAAAACCAAACGAAACCGCGCGAACGAGTACCTAGGTTAGTCGTCACCATGTGTCGTGAGTCGTACACACCTGCCCAAACATTATTCCCGGTTGTCATTCCAGGAGGGTCCTGAGGCCGGGCAGGCCGAACGTCAAATCGCGTTTGCAAATGTCGGTTTTGAGACCAATACTTCAGAACCTTTCGCCCGAGGTGATTACCTGCGCCCTCTAGCTTATTTACAAGTTCTTGTGTTCGTTTCGGATTGATCAGATCCGAAAGGTCTAATCGGGCGAGTTCTATTAGTCCAAGCATCGGATGATCGGAGGGCTCGGGCGTTCCCTCAGTCTTTCGCTTAATGAGGGCTTCGATGTTCTCAAAGCCTTTCATCTGATAGTACTCATCGAAGTACAAAAACTTCGGCTCTCGTGGTTCTAGGTAACCATCATAGATATAACCGTTGAGACCTCTTTTCTTTATCTTTGTAAGAATCTCTGTGAGGCGAGTTACCTCTTCGGTTTGTTCAGTGGCCGTAAGGATTTCGAGCGCCGCATCTACACCGGAGGACTTTGATAGTGGGCTCGAAACATCGGGCGCTAGTTTAGCATTCTTGATTAGGAACTTGAGACCTTCGCCCTGATTTACCGGAAGCATGAAACTCGTTTGGTTTGCGTAACCTCTGCTCAAAACTAACTCCGGCTTCGTAATCACCTTAGGGCCGAAAATCTCCTTAATTGGATTCAAATCATCTTGGTCCAGAGTGAAGCGCGCGGAGACGACTCTAGCCGGAGTTCGACGCCCTTTCTCAACATCCTCCCTATAGTCTTCCACCACTCCGCGCGGGTAGTCGTCAGTTACGTCGAATTTGTTCTCCTTCTCAACTATAGGGTTCAGGCGATACAAAGCTTGAAGGAGGGCGGTTTTGCCTGCTTCGTTCTTTCCGACCAAGCAAGTGATGTCTCCAATCTCAAATTCGCCAGAGTCTCTTATGCTTTTGAATTCTGTGATCTGAACTTTCGAAAGTTTCATGTCGGATCTCCGGTCTCAAAAAAGATGGTTTAGCTTGCGACCTAGTTTGTGATGTAACCTTACCAAACTTGCACAGAATGGCATAGGCTGAGGGTAGCCCACCGATTCATCGGTGGGATCGATCGGCACGATACGATCCGAGTCCGTGAAACGGACGGTTGATGTTTTTAACATTCAATCGTCCGCTAGGCGGACTAGAACTCATAACGCTCGGCATCCCAGTGCTGAAGCGCTGGGCTATTGTCAAAACGTCTGCTTCCCGGACGAAGCGGAGTCACTGAATACGCCCCGTTGAAGCTGCGCTTATGAAAAGTGCTGATGAAGAAGTCCCTTTGACAATGCTATACTCAACCGACTTTAAAGTTGCATTTTCGCGAACAGGAGATAGAAGATGGCCGCAAGTCTTGAAGACCAACTGATCGATAAAGTCCGAGCGATCCCGCCAGACAAACAACAGGAAGCGCTCCGACTCCTTGATACTCTTGCCGGTGCGTCGCGGCCTGAACCGAACGGAAGAGGTTTGGATCGAAGGCCTATTTGGGAGGTTGTTGAAGGGATCAACTCCGGATTACCTGCGGACACCTGGGAAAACGTACCAACTGACGGTTCAATTAATCTTGATCATTATCTGTATGGAGCGCGTAAGCAACAGCCGTGAGAGTCGCATTCGTCGATACACTCTACTTCGTCGCCCTCTTCAATCCCAAGGACCAATGGCACGGGCAGGCAATCGCTGCCAGTACGCTGGTCGCGGAAACTAAGCTAATCACAACCGAAGATGTGTTGGTGGAACTCTTGAATTTCTTTTCGGAGTACGGCGAAAAGGCTCGCCGCGGAGCGGTCGCCCAAGCCGAGGGAATTCTCAGCGGCGCGAACATCGAAGTGGCGCCACAGAACCATGAAGCATTCATGGCGGGTCTCACGCTTTACAAAGCACGGCCCGACAAAGGCTATAGCCTGACGGATTGTATCTCGATGCATACAATGCGCGAGCGAGGCATCAGCGACATATTGACGCATGACGACCATTTTCGTCAGGAAGGCTTTACAGTGCTGCTCTGAGCGAGCGAGTTAACCAACTGCGGACTAGAACTCATAACGCTCGACGTCACAGTGCTGAAGCGCTGGGCTGTTGTCATGCGTCCGCGCCCTCGACTAAACGGGTCAATGCGGTTTCGCGAACTTACCCATTTCGCTACTCCTTTGGATTCACGAATCAGTATCGCCTGCCTTTTTTAAAAGAGCATCGGCCTGGAACAGTTATCTCCTCTCGTGTGACCGTGATTGCACCCTTTCGAATGCGCCGGTGCGTATGTTCCCTCGTATGCCGACCGTAAGGCGCCCAAACGCCAGCGACTCATCTAAGCGAGGAAAGTTCATCGACACTCTCGCAGCCGTGTGCGCGGCGGCTTTCATCGTTATTCTGGGAATAGCGGCCTACTGGGATCGAACCATTCGGGTGCTCCACGTGTTCGAGTCGCTCCCGTATATAGTGTCCGCGGCGCTTTGTCTTCGCCGGCGCAAGTTCGGATATATGCTCGGCGCTGCCTCCGGTGCGTTCTGGCTGTGGACGGCAGGGACACTTACCACCTTTGTCCGCAACGGATTTGAGCGCGTTTCAATGCTGCTTCGTACAGGTCATGTCGACCGTCCCGACATCATCATCGCAGCGCCTGCAGCCCTCGTCACGAGCGGGCTCGTGATTTTCTCGCTTTGGGGTTATTCCCGCCTTCGAAACAAATCATGGAGCGACCTCGGCCTGTTCGCGGCGGCAACGGGCCTGGTGGCCGGCTTCTTCGTTGCGATATTCGCAGTCTTTGCGCCGCAATACCTCAACATGTTCAGACCGATTTTCGGTAAGTAGACCGAGGCATCAATATCGGCGGTTATTGCATCTTTGTCGCGAAACGGGCGATTGTCGCAACACCAAACTTACCAGGCACTCACTCTCTAACCTTGAAAAACGCGCGCCATACAGGAGTCGCATCCACCAAGACATCTACTCGATAGATCCCCGGCTTCAACGTCGAGATATCCGCACGCCACCATACATAAGACGTCGTTGGCCCAGGTTTCATATCGATCTTCGCCGGCTTGGTCGATATCAACCCATGCCCGTCGAGATCATAGATTCGAATCAACCCCGACCCTTTGACCTTTTCTTTGGGCCGCAAGTTCAGAAACACCACAAAGCCGTCGTTCGATCGAAAGTCATAGGTCTCCTCCATCGGCGTCGGAATCGGTTTTGTTTCCACGCGCCTGGCGAGCGTGCCGTACAGGATATTCTCAGAACGACTGAGCGGAAAGATCGACACGCCGTCGGTCATAAGCTGCTGTAAGCTGGTAGTCGCTTGAGTCGAAGCCGGCTTTGAAGACAAGTTCACCGGCACTGCAAGCAATCCCGGCGTCGCGTTGTTGATCTGCTCGCCGCTGTAGTAAACGCCACGAATCGTCTTGGTCGAAACCCATCCCGGAATCATGCCTCCGCCGACCACTCCGATCAAGTCGCCATACTCATTCAGCAGCGGCGAACCAATCACATCAGGGTGAATGCAGTTCAAGTTGATGCGCCCGCCGTTTTTGGGGAACGTATTCTTCCCCACAATGTCGCAGCGGACAAGTACGCGAGCGCCGGCGGGCGATACCGCCAGCGCAAACACTCGACTTCCGACGGGAGCTTCCGTGGCAGGCAGCATCTTTAGGAACTGCTTGCGCGCCGAGTCAACTTTCAAAAAAGCCCAATCCTTCCACTTATCCCAACTGAGCGCATTATCGATTTCAACACGACGACCATCCGGCAGCGATACTCTTAGTTTCGTAGCACCATCGATCACTTGAAACGCAGTCAGCACCAAATCCTGATCGACAAGAAATCCAGATCCGCTATCAAAGCGAACGCCGTTCGAATCGAGTTTCTCGATAAGAACAGTGGCGGCATTGGCAAGTTCATAAATCTGCGACTCGGTCAACGGCTGCCTTGCCTGTTCCGGAGCAGTCGCAGGCTTTGTCGAACTCGCCGCGTTCTGCGAAACACCAATCGCCGCTTGAGCCGCCGGCTCTGTCGAAGAAACTATTTGAAACTTATGCTGCCCGGTGTTCTCTCCGTCTACTTGAGCCTCCAGCGTCCAGAGGCCCGCTTCAGTAGTTTCCGACAGCAGCAGAGTGAAGTACCCCGCGCAACGTCTTTCTCTCACTTCCAGTTTGAAATCAGAAACGGCAACCAGTTTTCCCGCGGGATTCTTCCACTGACCTTCGAATTCGTGTTGCCCGGCGAGCCCGATTGGACTCTCCCATTCGCAATAGACCAACACCTGCCGGTCATCTGGAACCTTAAAGACAGTTCTCGGATCATCCACTACAAATCGGCCGCCCAGTTCGTGTCCCTTGCTCCCCGATATCGACCGCGCGAGTCGAAACTTACTTTGGCTCGGCTGGGACACAGCGTTGCTCTGTCCGGGAGTTTGTGCCTTAGAAGCCGTCACTGTAACGAACAAACAGATGATCGTCAGGGCAAGACAGATTCGACTAACGGACGATTTGTAAATCATGTTGTGATCCTATTCTGATGCGCGGAACGCAAAGCGGCGATCAAAAAACAATTCTAGCATCGTTCCACGATCATCGAAAAAGGACCGCGCAATGCAGTAGCGATCTATGGGCGGTTTGATCAAAAACAGTCCTCTGCCCTCGGCGGTTGTTCTGGTCAGTGTTAGGAATTAACCGCAGGGGACGCAGAGACGCCGAGGAACAGATAATGGTAGCGTTCAGTCGCAGCCCGCGATCACGACGGTGCGTGCCTTGTCGCGGCTGACTCCCGATCGATGGATTTCCAGCCGGAACCGTTCCGACTCCGGCAGCGATTTCCAGATTGCGCTACTCGGATCGCAATGCCTCCATCGGATCAACTTTCGTCGCGCGCCTCGCAGGAATGTAACAAGCCAGCAGCGCCACCGCGATCAACAAAAGCGTCACTCCAACGAATGTGATCGGATCCGTTGCCGTCACGCCGAAGAGCAGGGACGACACTGTCTTCGTCAGCACAAACGATCCAGCAATTCCAATCGCTACTCCAATCACAATCGTGCGCATGCCCTGACCAAGCACCATGCGCAGCACGTTCCCGGATGTCGCTCCAAGCGCGATACGCACTCCGAACTCGCGAGTGCGCCGGCTCACCGAATAGGCCATCACTCCAAACACCCCGGCGGTCGCAAGCAACAGAGCGGTGATTCCGAAGAAGCCGATCAGTATCACATTGAATCTTCGCGAACCAAGCGAGGCGGTATACACCTGCTGAAATGTTTTGAAGTTCGCCGGAATTTCCGGATTCAGCTCCTTCAAGATTCCGCGAGCAGCCGAACTCACCGAGCCAGTGTCGGCATCGCTCAGCATCGTCACGCTCATAAACGAAGTCGGCCGCTGGAACAGATTCACGTACACAGTCGGTCGCGGCGGCTCGTCGAGAGCGTATTCGTGCGTGTCGCCCACGATTCCTACGATCGTCAGCAAACGCAGATCGCCATCCATATTTCCAAATTCAATCGTGTGTCCGATCGGATCTTCACCAGGCCATCGTTCTTCGGCGAGCGACTCGCTGATCAGTGCCACGTGCGGAGTGTTCGCCCCGTCGTGCTCGTCGAACATGCGGCCGCGAATAAGTGGAATGCCCAGCACCTGAAAATATCCGTCCGTCGCTACACAAAAATCCGCATTGCCGGTCCTTTCCTTTTGATTGAACAACACGCTGAAGTCTGACATCGCTTTGGGAACTTCATTCTGATTCACAATCAAAAACATTCCGTCGGGCAGACCGTTGGTCATCAGCAGCGCGCTTGCAGCGCCAACTCCTCGCACGCCGGGAATCTGTTTGAGCCGGTCGATCAAGTCCGAAAAGAAGATTGCCTGAAGCGGCTTCGATTTGGGATCTTCCACCCGCGGCAGCAAGACATCCATCGCCAAGATCTTGTCCACTCGGAATCCAGGATTCACCTCGAGGACTTTCATCAAGCTGCGTCCGAGCAAGCCCGCGCCGATCACCAGCACTAATGTAATGGCGATCTGCGCCGCGACAATCGCTCGCCCGACGCGCGCGCTGTTTTGCGAGCCGACCTGTCCGCGCCCGCCTTCGACGAGACCCTTTCTCAAATCGCGCGTCGCTCGAGCGGCTGTGAACACGCCGAGGCCGGCAGCCACCGCAGCGGTCAGCAAAAAAGTAAACAACAACACCGGCACGCTTATTGAAACACTATCGAGCTGAGGTAAATTTCTTGGAGCCAGGGCCACTAATCCATTCACACCCGCAACAGCAGCGAGCACTCCGAGAACCCCGCCCACTAGCGACAGCAACAGTGCTTCGGTCAGGAATTGGCGAACCAGTCGCCCGCGTGATGCGCCGAGCGCGCTGCGAATTGAAAGCTCGCGCTCGCGAACCGAAGCTTGTGCCAGAAGCAAGTTCGCAACGTTTGCACAAGCTACCAGCAACAAAAATCCTACCGCGCCAAGCAGAATCAACAACGGCGATCGCACAGCTCCTGTAATCGATTCCTGCAACGGAACCACGGTTCCATCCCTGAGCAAGTAATCGGTCTTCTCCTTCGTCTCCTGAAAAATCCTTTGCGCAATTGCGCTGATATCTTCGCGCGCTTGAGCTACGCTTACGCCATCTTTCAACCGGCCAGCGCCTGCATAACTGTGCGATGTGCGGCTTGTGTTCTCGCCGCCTATATCAGCCGCGAACCACACGTCCGCGTTATTCGGAAATCGAAACGCCGAAGGAAGCACACCAATCACCGAGTAAACCATGTTGTTTATTTTCAGATGCGAGTGCGAAAGATCCTCGTCCGATCCGAGGTATTGCTTCCAGTAACCATAGCTCACGAGCGCGACCGGCGCGGCTCCCTTTTGATTATCGCTTGCAATGAAGTCGCGGCCGACGATCGGCTGAACGCGGAAGACCGTGAGAAACTCCGGCGTCACTGCTGCTGCAATCGTGCGAGTCGGCTGCGATGCTCCGGAAACAGAAACGACTCGCACCGAGTACTTCGCTATGGCTTGAAAGCTACTGCTCCGATCGCGGAAGTCGTCAAAGTTCGGGTCCGCAAGACGCGAGGGCCTGCCCTTTGAGGTCACTTCAGAGATGTCCATGATTCGGTCAGCGCCTTCGTAGGGTAGCGGGCGCAACAAGACTCCGTAGACAACGCTGAAGATCGCCGTCGTTGCGCCGATCGCCAGCGCGAGTGTGAACACCATTACAGCGGTGGCTCCGGGATTCTTGCCGAGCACTCTCGCCGCATATCTCAAGTCCTGCCACAATCCGTTCATGTTGACCTCGCTTTATTTACGTCGCCATAAGAATCCAGTCAGTTGGCCGCGAAGTTCTATTCGTGCCGCTACGTCCAATCTCGTTCACTCGCTTGCGATGGTTTGTTTCACTCGTGTGAGTGGCGCCCGAGTGGCGCGCGTCGCACGCACATGCGAGAAAGTCTCCGCATACCGCCTTGTTGCGCGATTATATAACCAGCTACTCACAGCCCATAGGAAGCAGTTTCATCAAGGTCTTACGCGGGACAGCACTAGTCGGAGTGCACATTAAGGCGGAAGGTTGGATAAGAATCATGTAAAAGGGTGGCGGTTCAGTTTGAGTTCAAAGTTTGACCTCTGGTTCCCGGATACGGGCAAGCTAAAGCTTGTGAGGCTCATCTGAGGAAACCCGGCGGTGCACATCAGCGAAATAGGAAGGTGGAAATCGGCTTCAAGCATGGAGTAGGCTACGACTCGGAGAAAATTATTCAGTCGTCGCCAGACTGGGAGTCCGACTGAATAATTGAACGTGTGCAACTCATATGAAGCAGTGTCCTAAGTGTCAACTCGTTTACCCTGACGACGAACTGAAGTTCTGCCGCGCGGATGGCGCGCCACTCACTCATTACGAAGCTTCTTCCGGCGAGCAGGCCACACGGGTCATGCCCTCTTCGCCACGCTCAAGCGAGAGCGCTCGAGTAAGCGCGACACGTCTCGCATCCGAAGCCAGCGTCCTCGACGCAATAAGACCTGAGACAAAATATGCGAAGAGCGGTGACATCAATATTGCTTATCAGGTGATCGGCGATAGTCCTGTTGATATCGTCTACGTGCCAGGCTGGGTCAGTCATCTCGAGTACGGTTGGGAGGAGCCTTCCCTTGCGCGTTTCTACCGCCGCTTAGGCTCATTCTCTCGGCTCATCCTCTTTGACAAGAGAGGCACCGGGCTTTCCGATCAAACTACGGAGCCTCCGACGCTCGAGCAACGCATGGATGACGTGCGTGCGGTCATGGAAGCCGTGGGATCTGAGCGGGCAATCGTCTTCGGCATGTCCGAGGGCGGCAACATGGCGATGCTCTTCGCGGCCACTTACCCCGAGCGCACAATCGCACTGATCACATTCGGTGTCTTCGCCAAACGCGTTTACGAACCGGACTACCCGTGGGCGCCGACGCCCGAACAGCGGCAGAAATTCTACGA
>Ga0075426_10000383_pt1 | contig 30383 bp, 30 predicted proteins | sample SoiMethybrSBSTD5_FD_75304 | JGI IMG/M metagenome (GOLD analysis project Ga0075426, IMG submission 75304) | Bulk soil microbial communities from a Populus tree surrounding site in Tennessee, USA - Soil MetaG P. TD hybrid SBSTD5 | ecosystem: Environmental > Terrestrial > Soil > Tree plantation... | reverse complement strand
TAGAGGCAGAGCGTCGCCTCGCTCGCGAGCCCGGTGACGAGCCAGTTCCACATCATCCAGCCGAGCGTGGTGAAATAAAAAAGCCGCTCGCCCGGCCGCACGTCGCAATGCAGCTGATGCTCCTTCAAATGCTGCAGGAGAATACCGCCGGCGCCGTGAACGATGCACTTCGGAACGCCGGTGGTGCCCGACGAATAAAGAATATAGATCGGATGATCGAAGGAGAGCCGTTCGAAGGCGAGCACCTTCGGCGCGAACGGCGCAAGGAACGCCTCGAGATCGACGGCGCGCGGCAGGTTTTTTGCGATCGCTGCGGCCTCCCCGAGATAGGGTACGATCACAACCTTGCCGGCGGTGGGAAGACTGGAGGCGATGGTTTTCAGCTTATCGGCAATTTCGACGCGCTTGCCCGCGTACCAGTAGCCGTCGCAAGCGACGAACACCTTCGGCTCGATCTGGCCGAAGCGATCCAAGACGCCGCGCTCGCCGAAGTCGGGCGAACAGGAAGAGAAGATGGCGCCAAGCGAAGTGACCGCAAGCATCAAAGCGACCGATTCGGGCAGGTTCGGCAGCATCGCGGCAACGCGGTCGCCCTTCTGCACGCCGTGCGCCACGAGCGCCTGCTGCAGGCGCGAGACGAGGGAAGCGAGCTCGGCCCAGGTCACGCGGCGCAAAACCTTATCCTCGCCGCGAAAGACGATCGCCGCTTTGCCGTCACGCCGGCGCAACAGGTTTTCCGCGAAGTTGAGGCGGGCATCGGGAAAGAAGCGCGCGCCCGGCATGCGCTCGCCATCGATCAGGACGCGCGCACCCTTTTCGCCGACGACCTTGGTGAAATCCCAAACAAGATCCCAAAATTCGGGGCGGTGCGTCACCGACCAGGCATGCAACTCGCGATAGGTGTTGAGCGAAAGCGCGTGGCGGGCGTTTGCCGCATCGCGAAAAGCAACCATCCGGCTCGCGGCAACTCGCCGCGGATCGGGGGTCCAAAGAGGTAGCCGTGTGTCGTCGATCATGCCGTCTCCTCGGAAAACCGCGGAATTCATAACCGGTCCGGCGATTATTGTCAGGCCTCAAGCGACAAGGCTCGCTTCGGTATGCTAAACATTCGGCCCCAATCACCCTCGATCAGGCAAAGCGTCCCCGTGAGCGTCTTCCGTCGCATCCAGCGTTTGGCCCTCGGCGTATCGTTGCTGATCCTCGTTTTCGCCGCAGCGCTGTTCACGCTTCCTTATCTCGTGCCGGAGCGCGATATCCGCGCGGCGCTCACGCAATCGCTCGCGGCTGCGACCGGCGCCGATCCGCGCATCGAGGGCGAAACGCGGTTCACGCTTTTACCCCGGCCCGCGATCCGGCTCGACGGCGTTCGCTTCGGCGGCGCCGAGCCCTCCGCCTTTGCGTCGGGCTCGCTGCACGCGACGATTCGACTTCTCCCGCTTCTGCTCGGCCGGGTCGAAATTGCCTCGCTCGTCTTCGAGCGTCCACGGCTGCTGATCGAGATCGGCAACGAGGGTGCGAAGCTTGTCGGCCTGCCGCTGCGCTTGGCGGACAATAGCGCGGAGGCCGCGCAGCCGAACATCAGGATCGTGGACGGGACCGCGGAATTGCGCGGCGCCGGCGGCCGAAGCGAAAGCCTGTCGGCGCTCGAATGGTCGTTTTCCTGGCGCGGTACGGAGCTCGTCGCCAAGGGCTCATTCCAATGGCGGAACATTCCGGCCAACGCGAGCCTGCTGATTACCGACCCTAACGGGCTCGCCGCCGGCAGCCGCACTCCCTTCCGGCTGAGACTGGAAGCGGAGCCGTTGCGGGTCAGCTTCGAGGGCGGTCTCGCGTTCAGAAAAGGGATTCAAGCCGAAGGCGTGCTCGCCGCCGAGTCAAACTCCCTGCGCACGGCGCTCGCTTGGGGCGGGATCGAGCCGCCGACTAAGGGCGGCTTCGGTCCATTCTCGCTCAAGGCCCAGGCAACGCTCACGCCGGCCGGGCTTGCGCTATCCGGCCTCGCCATCGAGCTCGACGGCAATCGCGCCCAAGGCGGCCTGACGCTGACGCGTGACGGGGACCGCCCGCTCGCGCAGGGAACGCTGGCCAGCGAAACCGCCGATTTTTCGCGTTATGCCAGCGGCTTTTCGATGAAGGGTCCCAATGGCCGCGACTGGAGCGAGGCACCGCTCGACGTCAAGGCGCTCGAGGGCTTCGACCTCGATCTCCGCCTCTCGGCGGGACGAATTCTCTTCAACAAAACCGAGCTCGAACGCGTCGCCATGGCGGCCGCGATCCGTGCCGGCCGCTTCACGCTTTCGGTGGGGGAAGCGCAAATTTTTGGCGGCATGCTGCACGCGACGGCCGCGATCGGTCCCGCGGCCGCGGGAACGGAGATCAAGTTAGAAGCCAACCTCAAGGACTTCGACGCCGAACGCGGGTTAGGCGAACTCGCCGGCATCCGCCGCCTCGAAGGCGCGGCTTCCTTGGCGCTCCTGCTGTCGGGTTCGGGGACGAGCGTCAGCGCCATTGCCCGCAACTTGCAAGGACAGGCGGAGCTTTCGGTTCAGAACGGATCGTTCAACGGCTTCAATGTCGAGCAGGCGTTGCGGCGGCTCGAGCGCAAGCCGCGTTCGGCGGCAGCCGATTTGCGCGGCGGCCGCACGCCGTTCGACCACCTCGCCGCCAAGCTGCAAGTGACGGAGGGCAATGCGAACGTGCAGACGGCGGAGCTGCAGAACGCCCTTGTTCGCGTGACGCTCACGGGCCTTGCCTCCATCCCGCGCCGCGATCTCGACTTGCGCGGTATTGCGAGCCTGACCCGTCCGGCCGAAAGCGGCAATGCCGCTGTCGCGACCTTCGATTTGCCCTTCTTCTTGCGCGGGAGCTGGGATGACCCGATGCTCGCGCCCGATCCTTCGGCCTTGATCCGCCATTCGGAGGCATCGCCCCTCGCGCCTGCGGCCGCGTCCGGCTCGCGGCGCTGAGGTTTCCCCCCGCGTCGGCGCAAGTCAACGCAGCGGATCGCTGCTCAGCCGCGCGTAGAGCAGATGGTCCTGCCATTTGCCGGCGATGCAAAGATACTGCCGGGCATAGCCTTCACGCCTAAAACCCAATTTTTCCAACAGCCGCACCGAAACGGCGTTTTCAGGAAGACAGGCGGCCTCGATCCGGCGCAACCGCAACTGGCCGTGCGCAAAGGGAACGAGCGCCGCGACCGCCGCGCTCATGTATCCTTGCCGCGCGTGTTGCACCCCGATCCAATAGCCGAGATTGGCGGATTGCGCGACGCCGCGCCGCACATTGGAAAGCGTGACGCCGCCTAGCAGCGCGTGGTCGCTCGCGCGGAAGATGAGGAACGAATAGCCGCTGTCCTCCTGTATCTCATTGGCGTAGCGGCGGAGCCGATTGCGAAACGCGCCGCGCGTGAGATCGTCAGCCGGCCATTCCGGCTCCCAGGGCGCGAGAAAGGCGCGGCTTTGCTCGCGCAACGACGCCCATTCGGAAAAATCCGCCATCTGCGGCGCGTGCAGGAACACGCCGGCGCCTTCGACATCGGGAGGGGTATCGAACCGGGAAACCGATCGAAAGAGGGACATTTCTCGTTCCGCCGCGCAGACGGGCTCAGGCCGCCCGCCCCAGATTTTCGGCGATGCGCGCCGCCGATTCAATACCGGCGCGCGGCCCAAGCCCGGCAAAGGTCGGCCGCCCCGAGGCAATCAGCGCGCGGCCCGCGGCCCGTACGTCTTCGACCGTCACCGCATCGATTCGCCGCACCAGCTCCTCGAGCGGAATGGGCCGCCCATAGACGAGAATCTGGCGCGCGATCTGATCGGCGCGCGCGCCCGAACTTTCCAGCGCCATCAACAGGCTTACTTTCATCATCGCCTTGGCGCGGTCGATCTCGGCGCTGTTCGCTTGCTCGGCGGCGGCGGCAAGCTCGGCGATCACCACATCGAGCAATTCGCGGCTGTCGGCGGGATCGCTGCCGGCATAGATACCGAACGCACCGGTATCTGAATAGGCCGAATGAAAGGCGTAGATCGAGTAGCAGAGCCCGCGTTTCTCGCGCACTTCCTGGAAGAGGCGCGAAGAGGAGCTGCCTCCGAGCACGTTGCCGAAAATCTGCACGGCGAAGAAATCCGGCGCGTGGTAGGAGCGGCCCTCGAGGCCGAGCACGATATGCGCTTGTTCGAGATCGCGCACGCCGATCTCGAGGCCGCCGGAATAGCGCGCGGGCATCGCGCCCGAATTTCCCCCTCCGACGATCGGGCCGAGCTGGCGCGTGACGTCCTCGACGATCTTGTCGTGATCGGCGGCGCCGGCGGCGGCAACCACCATGCGCGAGCCGCGATAGTGCTTGGCCATGTAGGCGCGCAGCGTCGCCGGCGATTGCGCGCGCACCGTTTGCGGCGTGCCCAGAATCGGGCGGCCGAGCGGCTGATCGGCGAAGGCGCGTTTCTGAAAAAGTTCGAAAATCAGGTCTTCGGGCGCGTCGTTGGCCGCGCCAATTTCCTGCACGATCACGTTCTGCTCACGCGCGAGTTCGTCGGGATCGAAGGTCGGCGCGGTGAGAATGTCGGTGAGCACGTCGAGCGCGAGCGGCACGTCCTTGCCGAGCACGCGCGCATAGTAGCCCGTTGCCTCGAAAGCCGTCGACGCATTGAGGTCGCCGCCGACGGCCTCGATTTCCTCGGCGATCTGGCGGGCGCTGCGGCGCGCCGTCCCCTTGAAGGCCATGTGCTCGAGCAGATGGGAAACGCCGTTCTCGCCCGCCTCCTCGTGGCGGGAACCCGCGGCAACCCAAATGCCGAGCGAAGCGGTCTCGAGATGGGGCATGTTGTCGGTCACGACGGAAATACCGCTTGCGAGCTTGCTGACACGCGCGCTCGCGCTCATATGATGGCCCCTTCTGCTACGCGGGAATGTTCGATCACGAATTTGGCGACCGCCGCCGGGTCGGCGGGCAAGACGGCGAAGCGCTCCTCGCGCCGAGCGAGATCGGCGAGGCGCGCGGGCAAGGCGGGGCGTTTTCCGGTCGCCTGCTCGACCGCTTGGGGAAACTTCGCGGGGTGAGCGGTGGCCAGCGAAACGAACGGGACCTTGACCGCGAGCTTGTGCGCGACCGCGATCCCCACCGCGCTGTGCGGATCCAAGAGATAGCCGCTCGCCTGATGGACGGCGCGGATGGTTTCGTTGGTTTCGGATTCGTCCGCGCGGCCGGCGTCGAAGGCCGCGCGAATGGCCGCGAGCGGTTTCGGCGCGATCTCGAAGAAGCCGTTCAATGCAAGTCCGTGCATGATCTTGCGGATACCCGCCGGGTCGCGGCCGTAGGCATCGAACAACAGCCGTTCGAAATTCGACGAGACCTGAATATCCATCGCGGGCGATTCGGTCGCGACCACCTCGCGAACCTCATAGCGGCCCGATGCGAGCGTGCGTACGAGAATGTCGTTCATGTTGGCCGCGATCACGAGCCGCTCCATCGGCAGTCCCATTTGCCTCGCGACGTAGCCGGCGAAAATGTCGCCGAAATTTCCGGTCGGCACGACGAAGGAAATTTTCCGGCTCGGACCGAGCGCAGCCGAGGTGGTGAAATAATAGACAATCTGCGCCACGATGCGCGCCCAGTTGATCGAGTTCACGCCCGAGAGTTTCACCCGGTCGCGGAAACGAAGATCGCCGAACAGGCCCTTCACAATCGCCTGGCAGTGATCGAACGTGCCCTTGATCGCGACCGGATGGATGTTGCGCTCGGGCGCGGTCGTCATCATCCGGCGCTGCACATCGGAGACGCGGCCGTCCGGAAAGAGAATTACCAGATCGACCCGATCGCGGCCACGAAAGGCCTCGACCGCAGCACCGCCGGTATCGCCGGAAGTGGCGACGACGATGGTCGCGCGCTCGCGGCGCTCGCGCAAAACATGATCCATGAGGCGGGCGAGCAGCTGCATCGCCACGTCCTTGAAGGCGAGCGTGGGCCCGTGAAAGAGTTCGAGCAAATATTCGCCGGGTTTTAATTCATGCAGCGGGGCGACCGCCGGATCGTCGAAGGCGGCGTAGGCTTCGCGCGCCATGAGCGCGAGCTCCGCGTCGGAAATCGTGCCGCCGACGAACGGCTTGATGACCTCGACCGCAACGTCCGCGTAGGACTTTCCCTTGAAGCCGGCGATCTCGCGCGCGGAAAGCTGCGGCCAAGTCTCGGGCAGGTAGAGTCCGCCGTCGCGCGCAAGCCCGATCAAGAGCGCGTCGGTGAAAGAGACGGCAGGCGCCTCGCCGCGGGTCGAAAGGTAGCGCAAGAGCTTGTTCCCGGTTCGCGCGCAAACTAGGGGCCATATGCCCTCAATTCAAGCGCGCGCTAATGCCCCGAATCTGAAGTTCGCACACAACGTACCGCGAAGCCGAGCTTCGGAATCACGACACTAGCGCATGCTCAGTTGCTGGCGTGCGAACGCGACAAAAACCGCCAGCAGCGCGAGCGCCAATCCGAACCAGGTGACGGCATATCCGAGATGGCGATTGGGAAAGGCGAGCTTGGTTTCGCCGCCCTGCGGCAGCCCGCCCGGATTGGGAGTGCTGTCCGCGTCGATAAAAAACGGCGCCGTGGGCGCGAGGCCGTAGGCTTTGGCGATCGCGACGGGATCGCGCTCCTGCCAAAGGCCGCGGGCGGGATCGTCGGCGGGCGTGAACCACGAACGCCCTTCCGGCATGCGCAAGAGCCCGGTGACGGTGACGATTCCCGTCGGCTGTCCTTCGCGCCGTGCCGCCGCGGCCGCCCGCTCGAGCGGCACGAAGCCGCGATTGACGAACAAGGCCGCGCCGCTCGCGGTCTCGAGCGGCGTCAACACCCAATAGCCCGGACCGGAGAATTTTCCCCTGGGCTCCGACAGAAGCGCGTAGACGAGCGCCTCACGGTCGTGAAGAAACCGTCCGCTCGCGGCAACGCGGCGGTATTCATCGCGCTCCGCCGTCAGCTGCGGCCAATCGGCCTCGGCGGGCGCGGCCACAGCGGGCGACTCGGCGCGCGCGGCGGCGCGCGCGATCAACGCCTCCTTCCACGCGAGCCGCTGCAATTGCCAAACGCCAAGCGAGGAGAGCGCGGCGAGGCCCACGAGTGCGAACAGGCCGGGCACGATCAGCGCGCGAAAGCGCGCGCGCCTCACCGCTTGCCCCGATCGAGCCGGCCTTCCTCGGCCTTATGATGAAATTGCAACGCCACCAAGAGGCCCTTCAAGGGCCGCAACAAGCCGAGCGTCACGACGAGAATCATCGGGATCCACAGAAGCGCGTGGACCCAATAGGGCGGGCGCCAGACGAATTCGACGATGACGGCGGCGCCCACCACCAGAAATCCCGCGATCAGAATCACGAACACCGCCGGGCCGTCGCCGGCGTCGGCGAAGCCGTAGTCGAGGCCGCAACGTTCGCAAGCCGGCGCAAGCGTGAGGAAGCCGGTGAACAGGCGGCCGCGACCGCAGCGCGGGCAACGGCACCTCAGCCCGCAAAGATAGGGCGAGACCGGCGGACGATTCCCGGCCGCGATCTCCGTCTTGGGTGAAGGCGAGGGCTTACTCAGCCGCCATGCTCCATCGGCGTTCCCGATCCCCAAACATAGATGAAGGTGAACAGGAACAGCCACACCACGTCGACGAAATGCCAATACCAGGCGGCGGCCTCGAAGCCGAAGTGATGATCCGGCTTGAAATGCCCGAGATAGGCGCGCAGCAGACACACGGAGAGAAAGATCGTGCCGATGATCACATGCGCGCCGTGGAAGCCGGTCGCCATGAAGAAGGTCGAGCCGTAGATATGGCCGGCATAGGTGAAGGCGGCGTGGGAATATTCATAGGCCTGCACGCAGGTGAAACAGACGCCCAAAATAATTGTCAGCCACAGGCCCTGGATCAAACCCTTGCGGTCATTCTCAAGGAGCGCGTGATGCGCCCAGGTCACCGTCGTGCCCGAAGTGAGCAGGATCAGCGTGTTCAAGAGCGGCAGGTGCCAGGGATCGAAGGTGCTCTTGAAGCGGTCGTCGGCGGTCGGCACCGGCGGCCAATGACCGCCGAGCAGTTCCGTGCGCATGAATTCCTTGTGCTCGGCGGGAAAAAGCGCGGCGTCAAAATAGGCCCAGAACCAGGCGACGAAGAACATCACCTCCGAGGCGATGAAGAGGATCATGCCGTAGCGGAGATGAAGCTGGACGACCGGCGTGTGGTCGCCCTTGTATTCGGCTTCGTTGATGACGTCGCGCCACCAGGCGATCATCACATAGATGATGCCAAGGATGCCGGCGATGGAGATCAGCGCCGTGCCGCCGCGCAGCCAGTAGACGCCGCCCATGGTGATGGCAAGGGCGGAGATGGCGCCGATGATCGGCCAGGGCGAAGGGTCGACAAGATGATAGTCGTGATGCTTCGCGTGCGCGTCGGCCATGCCGGTCTCCGTAAAATTCCGTTTTCCGATCACCTCAACAGCACGGCGGAAGCCGCGCCGCAAGCCTGCGATTGGTCTACCTCACCCGAGTCTCGCCGCCGGCCGCGGCCAGCGGATCGGGCGTCCGTTTCGAAGGAAAGAACGTGTAGGACAGCGTGATGGTGCGGAGCGAGTTGAACTCCGCGTCCTGGTCGATGGCGGGATCGATGAAGAAAACCACCGGCATTTCCACCCGCTCGCCCGGCGAAAGCTTTTGGTCGGTAAAGCAGAAGCACTGAATCTTGTTGAAGTAGCTCGCGGCTTCCGGCGGCGAGACGTTGTAGGAGGCGATCCCGACCGTCTCGCGCGGGGCGAGCGATTTCGCGACATAATGGAAAAGAACGGTCGCGCCGACGGCGAGTTCGACCTCGTTTTTCTCCGGCGCGAAAGTCCAGGGCAGTCCGCCCGCGACATTGCCGTCGAAGCGAACGGTGATTTTACGCGCGATCGGCGCCGCCGGCGCCTCCTTGGCGACGAGCGGAATTCCGCCGAAGCCGGTGGTACGGCAAAACCAGTCGTAAAGCGGCACCGACGCATAAGCGACGCCGACCATCGCCGCGACGAACGCCGCGCAAGCAAACGCCACCGTGCGATGACGGCGGAGAAGGTCGCGGTTGGCGGAGCGGGTCATGGCGTCAAATCGGCCGGTTCAGTATTTGCGGCCCTAACTTCACGATGGTGACCGCGTAGAACAGAAGCGCGAAGCCCGCGAGCACGAGCGCAAGTACGATGGAGCGGGCGCGCCGGCGGCGGCGCTGCTCGGCGCTGAGCACGATGCCGGTCCGTTTTGGCTTGGCGGCCATGGTCACCTCATTCCCTCGACGAGGAGGGTCGCGAACAAGAGGAAGAGATAAAGCACCGAAAAGGCAAAAAGCCGGCGCGCCGCCGCCGGCGCGGCGGCACCGCGGCGCTTGCGCCAAACCTCGATCGCCAGCGCAACAAATAAGACTCCGAGCAGCGCCGCAACGACCCCGTAGATCAGCCCCGCGAAGCCGAAGAATGCGGGCGCAACGCCGACGATCGCGACGACAGCGGAGTAGATCAAAATCTGCCGCCGCGTTTCATCCTCGCCCGCGACCACCGGCAGCATCGGTACGCCCGCGCGCGCATATTCCTTCTTGCGCAGAAGCGCGAGCGCCCAGAAATGCGGCGGCGTCCAGAAGAAGATGATCAGAAACAATAGGACGCTCTCGAGTCCGATCGAGCCCGTGGCCGCGGCCCAGCCGATCATCGGGGGAAACGCGCCGGCGGCGCCGCCGATCACGATGTTCTGCGCGGTGAGGCGCTTCAGACCCATCGTGTAGAGGACGGCATAGAAGAAGATCGTGAAAGCCAACAGTCCCGCCGCGAGCCAGCCCGCGAACAGGCCGAGCATGGCGACCGAGGCCACTGCGAGCACGAGGCCGAAGGCGAGCGCTTCGCCCGGCGCGACGCGGCCCGCCGGAATCGGCCGTTGCGCCGTGCGCGCCATGCGTGCGTCGATGTCGGCGTCCCACCACATGTTGAGGCTGCCCGCGGCGCCGGCGCCGACCGCAATCGAGAGAAGCGCGGCGAAGCCGAGCACCGGATGAATTCCGCCCTGCGCGCGCACGAGGCCGACGAGCGCCGTGAACACCACGAGCGACATGACCCGCGGCTTGAGCAGCGCCACATAATCCGCGACATCGGCAAAGCCGCTGAGGACCTCCGCCGGACGCGCGGTTCCGCTCGCGCTCATCTCACTTGATCCGCGGCAGGATCTCGAAGGTGTGGAACGGCGGCGGCGAAGGCAGCGTCCACTCGAGTGTCGTCGCGCCCAAGCCCCACGGATTGTCGGCGGCTTTGCGCTTGGTTGCGAAGGCGTGGATGATGGTGATGAAAAAGACGACGAGGCCGAGCGCCGAGATGTAGGCGCCGTAGGAAGAAATCTTGTTCCAGGGTGCGAAGGCGTCGGGGTAGTCGACGTAGCGCCGCGGCATTCCGGCAAGGCCGAGGAAGTGCTGCGGGAAGAAGATCGTGTTCACCCCGATGAAGGTGAGCCAGAAGTGCAGCTTTCCGAGAAACTCGGAATATTGATAGCCGGTCATCTTCGGAAACCAGTAATACCAGGCGCAAAAGATGCCGAAGGTGGCGCCGAGCGACATCGTGTAGTGGAAGTGCGCGACCACGTAATAGGTGTCCTGCAGCGAGCGATCGATGCCGGGATTGGCGAGCACAACGCCGGTGACGCCGCCGAGCGTGAACAGGAAAATGAAGCCGATCGCCCACAGCATCGGGGTGCGGAATTCGATCGAGCCGCCCCACATGGTGGCGATCCACGAAAACACCTTGATGCCGGTCGGCACTGCGATCACCATGGTCGCGACCATGAAATAGGCTTGCGCCGTGAAGCTCATGCCGACCGTGTACATGTGATGCGCCCACACCACGAAGCCGATGCCGCCGATCGCGACCATGGCATAGGCCATGCCGAGATAGCCGAACACGGGCTTTTTCGAGAAGGTCGAAACCACCTGGCTGACGACGCCGAAGGCGGGCAGCACGAGAATGTAAACTTCGGGATGGCCGAAGAACCAGAACAAATGCTGGAACAGCACCGGATCGCCGCCGCCTTGCGGGTCGAAGAAAGTGGTGCCGAAGTTGCGGTCGGTCAAGAGCATCGTGATCGCGCCGGCGAGTACGGGCAGCGCGAGAAGAAGCAAGAACGCCGTCACCAGGATCGACCATACGAACAGCGGCATCTTGTGCAGCGTCATGCCGGGCGCGCGCATGTTGAAGATCGTAGTGATGAAGTTGATGGCGCCGAGGATCGACGAGGCGCCGGCCAGATGCAGCGCGAAAATGGCAAGATCCATCGCCGGCCCCGGATGGCCGGCCCTCGCCGATAAGGGCGGATAGGCGGTCCAGCCGCCGCCAAAGCCGTGGCCCTCCGCCGTTCCCGGCACGAACATCGAGGTAAGCAGAAGAATGAGCGCCGCCGCCAGGAACCAGAAGGAAATGTTGTTCATGCGCGGGAAGGCCATGTCGGGCGCGCCGATCATGAGCGGCACAAACCAGTTGCCGAAGCCGCCGATCAAGGCCGGCATGATCATGAAGAACACCATGATCAGCCCGTGCGCGGTGACAAAGGCGTTGAACATGTGGGAATTCGGAAAGATCTGCAGGCCGGGCTCGGCGAGCTCTGCACGCATGGCGATCGAAAGGATGCCGCCGATCGTGCCGGCAAGGATCGCCTCGAGGAGATAGAGCGTGCCGATGTCCTTGTGGTTGGTGGAGAACAACCACCGTCGGAGACCGGTCGGATTGTGATGCTCCGCGTGGGCCGATGCTGCATAAGCCATGACTTACCTCTTCCGGATTTTCACGCGCCGTCTCATTCGGCGGCGGACGCAACGCGCGAACGGTCGGGCACCGCGGCGTATTTCTTTTTCGCCTGTTCGAGCCAGGCGGCGAATTCTTGATCGCTCACGACGCGCACCGCGATCGGCATGTAGGCGTGGTTCTTGCCGCACAGTTCCGAGCACTGGCCGTAAAACATGCCCTCGCGGGTGGCCTTGAACCAGGTCTCGTTTAGCCTTCCGGGAATCGCGTCGATCTTGATGCCGAAGGCCGGTACCGCGAAGGAATGAATGATGCCTTCGCCGGTCACCTGCACGCGGACGACCTTGTTCACCGGGACGACCAGTTCGTTGTCGACCGCCAAGAGCCGCGGCTGGTCGGGCTTGCGCTCATTGTCTTGCAGCATGTTGGAATCGAAACTGAAGCCGCCGTTGTCGGGATAGGTATAGGTCCAGGTCCATTGCGCGGTCCCGGTCGCCTTCACGGTGAGATCGCCGCTCGGCAGCTCGAGTTGATCGTAGAGCAGGCGAAATGAAGGGATCGCGATGGCGACGAGGATAAAGACCGGAACCACCGTCCACACCACTTCGAGCAGCGTGTTGTGGGTGACCTTCGAGGGTTTCGGATTGGATTTCGCGTTGAAGCGGACCATGACGTAGATGAGCAGAACCGTGACGAAGATCATGATCAGCGTGATGACGACGAGAAGCCAGAAATGAAACGTCTCGATGAATTCCATGATCGGCGTCGCGGCCGGCTGGAAGTTCATTTCCCACGGCGAAGGCTGTCCCAAGGTGCCGCTTTGCGCGGCCCCTGCCCCTAAAACCGCCAGCGCGAGCGCTGAAATCGCAAGCCGCATTCGTTCGAGCATCGATCGCCTTCCTGTTTCGTCTCTATTCCAATCTTCGGCCTCGCGGGCGGTAAACCACCATACATCGGTCCGGGACCGTCCTTGAACGCGGGGGCAAGCGGCGCGTTGCCGCGCGAGGCTGCCTCCTGAAGTCCTACTCGAAGTCGCGGATAGGACCGCCCCGAGGGGCAGTTCACGGTCCATGAACCATAATTCGCTATCTCCTGCAACGCCATAAGGCCAAGGCGGGTGTCGGTCCTTGGTCTGAAGAAAACGCTTTTTCCGAACTCTTGCGCCCGGACGCGCCGCATTCTTGACACGGACCGGAGGCGATGTACCCGGCTAAAGTCTCGGATCACGGCGGATGCAAGCGATTCGGCCGCCGGGAGAACATGATGCTCTTTCGCCTCTGCGCATTCCTGATCGTCATCGCGTCGTTGCTGAGCGGACCGCCCGCCGCCGACGCGCAGGGCGTGCTGAAGTCGGTGCAAGGCGACTGGCAAGTCCGCTGCGACATGCCGCCCGATTCGAAAGGCGAAATCTGCGCGTTGATCCAGAGCGTCACCGCCGAAGACCGGCCGAATGTCGGCCTCACCGTGATCATCTTGAAGACGGTCGACCAAAAGGGCCTGATGATGCGGGTGCTCGCGCCGCTCGGCGTGTTGTTGACCGAGGGGCTGCGCCTGAAGGTCGGCCAGAAAGTCCTCGGCCCCACCGGCTTCGTGTATTGCATCCCGAACGGCTGCGTCGCCGAATTCAGCATGGATGAAAAGCTCGTGACGCTGTTGAAATCCGGCCAGGAGGCGAACTTCATCATTTTCTCCAAGCCTGAAGAAGGCATCGGAATTCCGGTCAGTCTTGCCGGATTCGGCCAGGGGCTCGATAAGCTGCCTTGAACGACAATCGAGTTTGAGGGGAGAACGTCAAGGCGCGCCGGGCTTGTCATGCAAGCCATTCGACGGGAGGCGCCGTGACCGAACGAAAACCCGCGATCCGCTTCGTCATCTTCGACATGGACGGCGTGCTCGACCGCTACGACCTCGGCGCGCGCCTCGAGCGGCTGGCGGCGGCGACCGGCAAGAGCGCGGAGGCGATCCACGCGGCGATCTGGAAATCGGGCTTCGAGGACGCCGCCGATGCCGGACAATTCTCGGCGGAAGAATATCTCAAGGGTTTCGCAGAGCGCGTCGGCGCGCCGGTGTCGCGCGCGGCCTGGGTTGCGGCGCGACGCGCGGGCATGCATCCCAATCGCGACGTGCTCGAACTCGCGAAACGTCTCAAGCGGCGCGCCGGCATCGCCGTGCTCACCAATAACGGCTTTCTGGTCAAGGACAGCTTCGACGAACTCTTCCCCGAACTGCCGCCGCTGTTCGGCGAGAGGCTGCATGTGGCCGCCGAGTTCGGAGCGAAGAAGCCCGACCCCGAGGTCTATCGCCGTCTCGTCGCCCGGCACGTAATCGAACCGGGCATGGCCATGATGGTCGACGACAAGCCGGAAAACGTCGAGGGCGCCAAGGCGGCCGGGCTTGCGGGTTGCCGCTTCAGCGGCATTGACGGCCTGCGGCGGGAATTGCGGGCGCGCGGTCTGCTTTGAGAAAAATGCCATAGACAAGCGCTCGGCGGAGTCGTGTAAAACTCCCGCCATGCATCCCGACAGCGGCGAACTCGGCCTGCTTCTGCAAATGCTGATTCTGCTGGGCGCCGCGGTCGCGGCGGCGCCGGCCGCGCGTTATTTCGGCATGTCGGCGATCGTCGGCTACCTCGCCGTCGGCATCGTCATCGGGCCCGGCGTGTTCGCGTTTTTCCGGGAGCCTGCCACTATCCTCACCATCGCCGAGCTCGGTGTGGTGATGCTGTTGTTCCTGATCGGCCTCGAACTGAAGTTGTCGCGGCTTCTCGACATGCGCCGCGCGATTTTCGGGTTGGGTGCTGCGCAGTTGACCGTTACGACCTTGGTGCTGTTCGCGCTCGCTTTCTTCGTTCTCGGTCTGGCGTGGCGCGGCGCATTGCTTGCTGGCGTCGCGCTCGCAATGTCGGGCACCGCGATCGCGCTGCAGCTCCTGGAAGAGCGCGGCGACCTGCAGGCGACCTACGGCCAGCGCGCCTTCGGGGTACTGCTGTTCCAGGATATGGCGGTGGTGCCGATTTTGGCGCTCATTCCGCTGTTGTCGCCCTGGCAGACGAGCGAGGCCGGCGGATTCTGGGGCGGCGCCGAGCAAGCCGGAATCGCCGCCGCCGTGATCGCCGCCGTCGTGGTGGCGGGACGCTACTTGCTCAACCCGCTGTTCCAACTGCTCGCACAGGCGAATACGCGCGAGGTGATGACGGCGGCGGCCCTCCTCCTCGTCATTGGAACCGGCCTCGTCATGCAATACGCCGGGATGTCGATGGCGCTGGGGGCCTTTCTCGCCGGTCTTTTGCTCGCGGAATCGAATTACCGGCACGAACTCGAAGCCAATATCGAGCCGTTCCGCGGATTGCTGTTGGCGCTCTTTTTCATGGGCGTCGGCATGTCGATCGATCTTTCGGTCGTGCGCGATAATTTGTGGCTGCTGATCGGCGGCGCGGTCGCCGTCACGATCATCAAGACCGCGATCGTCTGGGGACTCTATCAGCTCGCGCCGGTTCGCGACCCCGACGGCTTGCGGGCAGCGGCCGTGCTCACCGCCGCGGGCGAATTCGCCTTCGTGCTCTTGCCGCTCGGGCTTGCGCTCGGCCTTGTCACCGCCCGGCAGTCGAGCCTCGTGGTGGCGCTTGCCGCGCTCACCATGCTGATCGGCCCGCTCTTCGCGACGCTTACGGACAAGTGGCTCGCGCGCCGCTACATCGAAGAACAAGAATACGAACTCGACGGTCTCGAGCAGACGCACGGCGCGGTGCTGATCATCGGCTTCGGCCGCTTCGGGCAGATCGTCTCGCAATGCCTGCTCGCGCAGCGGCTCGACATCACCGTCATCGACAACGATCCCGAGATGGTCGCGGCCGCCGCGCGTTTCGGCTTCAAGATCTATTATGGCGACGGCACCCGGCTCGACGTTCTGCGCGCCGCGCATGCCGGCAAGGCGCACCTGATCGGTGTCTGCGTCGACAAGGGCGAGACGGCCGAGCACATCGTCGACATCGTGAAGGCGAATTTCTCGTTCGCGAAGCTGTTTGTGCGCTCCTACGACCGCACCACGACGCTGGCGCTGCTCGCCCGGGACGTCGACTACGAAATCCGCGAGACCTACGAGTCGGCGATGACCTTCGGGCGCGCGACGCTCGCGGAACTCGGCATCGATCAGGAGTCGATCGACACCGTGATCGAAGACGTGCGCACGCGTGACCGCGACCGGATCGCGCTGCAGCAGGCGGGCGGCATCTATGCCGGGCTCGACAAGATTCGGCCGAAAGTGCAGCCCACGCCGCTCACCGGCCCCAAGCGCACCGCGCGCGCGCTCAACCCGGAAGCCGAGGACGCGATTCAGCGCAAGACCGGGTCAGCCGACTGAGGACGACATAAAAAAGCGCCCGCCGGGGGCGCGGCGGACGCTGCAGGCCGGCAGCCGGGGAATGGGGAAGACTGCCGCAAACGGTCGGCGATCTTTCGGCGGCGAGAACGCCCTTTTCGCGCAGAGAGGGAGCCCGCCGCGCGCGACCTGAAACCATCGAAATTCGAGACGGTTTTCGTATGCGTTATTTCGATTGATGAATGAAACGAATGTTTCTAATTTAATCCATCAGGTTCAATGATGATCGCAGGGCGCCCATGACCACGCTTCTCGACAGCGACCAGCTGAAAACCTTCATCGCCATCGTGGAAACCGGAAGCTTCACGCGCGCCGCCGAGGTCGTGCACAAAACGCAGTCGGCGGTCTCGATGCAGATGAAGCGGCTCGAGGAGCGGCTCGGAAAGGCGATCTTCGCGCGCGACGGCCGCGCCTCGAAGCTCACCGAGGACGGCGAGCGGCTGTTGGATTACGCGCAGCGGATCGTGAAGCTGAATGTCGAGGCGGTGAATTCGATCGCCAACGCCGCCCTTTCCGGCCGCGTGCGGCTCGGCGTGCCCGACGATTACGCCGACCGCTACTTGCCGGAGATCATGGCGCGCTTCTCGCACTCGCACCCGGAGGTGGAGCTCACCGTGCTGTGCGAGCCGACCGCCCAGCTCGTGGAGCTGATCGACGTCGGCGAGCTTGATCTCGCGATCATCACGCAGTGCGACGCCCATCGTCAGACCGAAGTGATCCGGCGCGAGCGGCTCTTGTGGGTCGCCTCTAACCGTCACAGCACGCATCACGAGGAGCCGCTGCCGCTCGCGCTCGGGCCCGCGACCTGCGCGTGGCGCAAGGCCGCGATCGAGCGGCTGCAGGCGGCCGGCCGCGCGCACCGCGTCCTCTATACGAGCCGCAACGCCGGCGCGATCGCGGCGGCGGTGCTTTCCGGGCTCGCCGTCTCGGTGTGTCCGGAATCCGGACTGCGGCCGGGGATGCGCATTCTCGGGCAGGCGGAAAACTTTCCCGCCCTGCCCGCTTTCGACATCGGCCTATTGCGCAACCGCCACGACGCCTCGGCGCTCGCCGACGCGCTGGCGACGCATGTCGTGCAGGGGCTCGATAACCTCACGGACGTCGCGGCGGAGTGAGGCGATTTTTATTGGAGCATGATCTTTTCCGAAAACCGGCTCCCACTTTTCGGGATCATTCTCTAATACTTCAGCGCCTCGAATACGGGCTCGACCGAGCCTTTCCATTCGCCGCGATAGCGCGCGAGCAGCACTTCCGCCGGTGTCTGGCCGCTCTCGACAATCTCCTCGATCGGATCGAGAAAAAAGCTTTCGTCTTGGCCGGAGTCATAATCGAGCCGCCGGCGCCGCTTTAGCCCGGCGTGCGCGAGCGCAATCATGTCGCGCGCGAGGCCCCGCACCTTGCGCTTGCGGATCGCCGCGTTGAAGCCCTGACGCGGCACCTCGTCGCGAAGTCCCTGGCGCTCCTCCGCGCTCCAGTCCTTCACCAGATCCCAAGCCGCCTCGAGCGCCTGCGAATCATAGAGCAGGCCGGTCCACAGTGCGGAAAGCGCGCAGATGCGCTCGCGCGGACCATCATCGGCGCCGCGCATTTCGAGATAACGCTTGAGACGCACTTCGGGAAAGAGCGTGCTCAGATGATTGGCCCAGTCGGAGATCGTCGCGCGTTCGCCGGGCAGCGCCGGATGTCGGCCTGCCAATAGATCGCGAAAGGAGGAGCCCGCGACGTCGATATATTCGGCGCCGCGTTTGACGAAATACATCGGAACGGAAAGCGCGTAATCGACGTAGCGCTCGAAGCCCATGCCGGCCTCGAAGACGAAGGGCAGCATGCCGGTGCGGTCGGGATCGGTGTCGCGCCAGATTTCGGAGCGGAAGGAGAGGAAGCCGTTCGGCTTTCCCTCGGTGAAGGGCGAGTTCGCGAAGATCGCGGTCGCGACCGGCTGCAGCGCGAGCCCGACGCGCAGCTTCTTCACCATGTCGGCTTCGGAGGAAAAATCGAGATTCACCTGCACGGTGCAGGTGCGAAACATCATGTCGAGCCCGTGCCTGCCGACCTTCGGCATGTAGGCCGCCATGATCTTGTAGCGGCCCTTCGGCATCATCGGCGTCTCGGCGCGCGTCCATTTCGGGCTCATGCCGAGGCTGAGGAATCCGAGGCCGAGCGGGCGCGCCACTTCGTTCAACTGGGCGAGATGCGCGTTCAGCTCGTTGCAAGTTTGATGAATGGTCGCGATCGGCGCGCCCGAAAGCTCGAACTGCCCGCCGGGCTCGAGCGTAATCGCGCCGCCGCCGGTGACATCGGCAAGCCCGATGATCGTCTCGCCTTCGAGAATCGGCTCCCAGCCGAGCAAGTGGCGCATGCTTTCGAGGAGCGCGCGAATCCCGCGCGGACCCGCATAGGGCACGGGACGGTGATCGGGGAGCGTGAAGGGCAATTTCTCATGCTCGGTGCCGATGCGGAAATCCGCCGGCGGCTTGCAGCCCGCTTCCAGCCAGCCCGCAAGCTCCGCACGCGACTCGACCGGAGTCATGTCGATCTGATCGCGGGCCATTGAGCGGGGTTCCGATGCGCGGGCGTTACGAGGGTCCGGGACGATACACAAGCGTCCCTGCCGCCGCCAACGGTCGTTTACTTCATACCGGGCTTACTGCAACGTCGCTTCCGCCAGCCACGTCTTCACCGCCCCAAATGCCTTGTTACGGCTACCGGTGCGCTCTTCCGCCTCGTGGAAGACCGCGATCTGGATATCGGCGCTGGTGCCGGTCGCCAGAATCTTGCGCAGGCCCGCGACCTCCTCGCCGCAACCGAGCGCGCGGATATCGTCGTCCAGCATCGCGATCAAGCCATCGAGCGCCTCGGATACCGGAACGGCGCGGCGCTCCCGGCGATCAACAAAGCTGCCGTGGATGCCGTAGCGCTGCGCGCGCCACTTGTTTTCCACCGCGATCGCGCGGTCGACGGCGGTAATGTCTTGATTGATTTCGGGGTGGCGGAAGAGATGGCGCGCGAGCGCGCGATAGAGCGCCGCCAGCGCCACCGTGTCCTCCATGCGGGTGCACGAATCGGGCGCGCGCAGCTCCAGCGTCGGGTGATTGCGCGAGGGCCGGATTGCCCACCACACATAGCTCGAATCCTGCATCACCCGGGCCTCGACCAGGGCCTCGACATAGGCCTCGTAATCTTCGTTGGTTTCGAACAGCTCAGGCAGGCCGGTGCGCGGCAATTCGTCATAGGCGGCGAGCCGGTAGCCCATGAGGCCGGTGCGCCGCGCGCGCCAAAACGGCGACGAGGTGGAAAGCGCGATGAACAGCGGGATATAGGGAACCATCCGCCGCATCACGTCGACGCGCTTGTCCGGATCGGGCAATTGGACGTGAACGTGCATGCCGCACAGAAGATTGCGCTCGCCCAGCATCTGGAAATCCTGCATCAGGCCGTCATAGCGCAGCTTCGGCGTCGGCTGCCCTCCTGACCAGCCCGCCGTCGGATGGGTGCCGGCGGCGAAATAGGAAAGGCCGTGTTCGCCGGCGATCGCGCCGATGGTCTGGCGGAGCGTCTTCAACTCGGCATGGCCGTCGGCCATCGAGAGCGCGGGCTTGGTGCTGATCTCGAGCTGCGACTGCAGCAATTCGCGCGTGACCGAGGGTCCGATCGCGCGTTTGAGCGCGATCAGAAAAGCGGGCGAGGCCTTGCGCTGGAGCGATTTCGTCTCCGCGTCGACGATGAAATATTCCTCTTCCATTCCGAAGCTGTAGTTCTCCGTCATGAAAACCTCCCGTGAGTCGAATCGACAGCGCCGGCAAGTGAAATCGAATGTCGTGAGAACCCACGCCAGCCTCCCGCAAAAGCAGGCTGCAATGAGGCTTGGTGCTGCTCAATTCACAGGAACGCGATTGGTTCCCCGCCCCGCAAGGATGGCGCCTTCGCAACTGCGAGAAATTCAGCGCCAGTCGCCGCGCGCCACTTGTAAGAGCGCCAACGCCGCAATCGCCGCCGTATCCGCTCGCAAGATGCGGGGACCGAGCGAAAGCCGTACCACCGCAGGGCGGGCGAGCAGCGCCCGGCGCTCGTCCTCGGCGAAGCCGCCTTCGGGGCCGACGAGCAGCGTGAGCTTGCCGGCGGGAGCGCCCGCCAGTGCAGCGATCGGGTCCCGCGTTTGGGCCTCCTCGTCACAAAACACGATCACGCGGGTCGCTTCGCTGCGGGCAAGCCATTCGGAAAAACTCGTCGGATCCTCGATTTCGGGCAGGGAAAGGATTCCGCATTGTTGCGCAGCTTCGATCGCATTCGCGCGCATGCGTTGGAGATTGACGCGGGCGACCTGGGTATGGCGGGTGATGACCGGCGTAAGCCGGCCGACGCCCATCTCGACCGCCTTCTGGATCATGAAATCGAGACGCGCGTGCTTGAGCGGAGCGAAGGCGTAGTAAAGCCCGCCCGGGGCGGCCTGTGGCCGGGTTCGTTCCGCCAGCGCCAGGCGCGTCTCGCGCCGCGAAGCGGGGACGAGCCGCGCTCGCCATTCTCCGTCGCGGCCGTTGAAAACGAGCACTTCCGCGCCCTTTTCGAGGCGCAACACGTTACAGAGGTAGTTCGCGGCGTCCCGGCCGAGCAAAAGCTCGCCGCCGGGGATCAAATCGCCGGGGACGTAGAGGCGCGGAGTACGGAAATCATGGCGTGCCACGGCGATTAACCCTCGCGGCTCAATGCCCTGATCTTGCCCTAAAGACGAGACCTTTGTTACGCATTAGACTGCTATCGGGGAGATCGGCCTTGCAGCTTCACCGCTTCAGCTTGGGATTAGCGGCTCTTGCCTTCCTGCTTGTGGCGGGGGGCACCGCCATCGCCCAGCAGCAGGTCGACTGCCAGGGCGGCTTCAACGCCGCGCGGGCGGAGTATGAAAAGCGCGGCAAGGCGGTCGAGGCCGCCAACAAGCGCAAGGCCAGCGCGCAAGAAGCGTGCACGCTGTTCAAATCGCTGGTCGAGGCGCAGGGACGGATGCTGAAGTTCCTGAAGGACAACAAGGCCGCGTGCAACGTGCCCGACGACGTCTTCAAAAACCTGGGCGACAGTCTCACCAAAACGGTCGCCGTAAAGACGCAAGTGTGCACCGTCGCCGCGAATGGCGGCGGGACTCGCCCGCCGAGCGCGGGACTGTCGGGCGCCATCAACATCACCGGTGAAGTCGGCGGACCGCCGCCGGAAAGCACGAGCGGCGGCGGCCTGTTCGACACGATGAACGGCAACGTCTTGCAGCGATGAGCGAAGGCCGGTCGGCCGCCGCCGTCGCCGATTCGATCGGCAATTGGGTCGATCGCCACGCCCCGGCTTGGGCGCGGCCCTATCTCCAGCTCGCCCGTCTCGACCGGCCGATCGGCTGGTGGCTGTTGCTGCTGCCCTGCTGGTGGTCGACCGGGCTCGCCGCGATCGCCGCGGGCGCGCGCTGGCCCGATTTGAAGCTCATCGTGCTGTTCGCGATCGGCGCCGTCGCCATGCGCGGGGCGGGTTGCACGTGGAACGACATTCTCGATCGCGAGCTCGATGCCCGCGTCGAGCGCACGCGGTCGCGGCCGATTCCGTCCGGAAGGATCTCGGTTGCGGGGGCTTTGGTGTTTCTCATTGCGCTGGCGCTGATCGGGCTCTTCGTGCTCGTTCAGATGAACGCCTTCGCGATCGCGACCGGGATTGCCTCACTGGTCGTAGTTTCGCTCTACCCGCTGGCCAAGCGCGTGACCTGGTTCCCGCAGGCGGTGCTCGGGCTCGCCTTTTCCTGGGGCGCGTTGATGGGGTGGGCGGCCGTCTTCGGCGCGATCGATTGGCCCGCGCTCGTTCTCTACGCCGGCTCGATCCTGTGGGTCATCGGTTACGACACCATCTATGCGCATCAGGACCGCGACGACGACGCCATCATCGGCGTGCGTTCGACCGCGCGGCTGTTCGGGGAACAAACGCGCCCGGCGTTGGCGGTGCTGTATGCCGGCGCGGTTGTCCTGATCTCAGTCGCGGGAATTCTCGCGGGCGGCGGCATTTTTTTTGCACTCGGCGCGATCGGCTTCGCGCTGCACCTCGCCTGGCAGGTGCGCACCCTCGACATCGAAAACCCCGAACGGTGTCTGCGCCTGTTCCGCTCGAACCGCGAGGCCGGGCTCATTCTGTTCGCTGGGATCGTGCTTGATGCGATGGCAGGTTCGCCCGGGGCGTTGTTCACTCCGGCGCGATGATCTCTCGCTCGCCCCGGTGCACCACCGGCGCGAGCCGGACGCTGAACCCCTTGCGGCGGGCGAAGAAGTAAGGCCGGCGTTTGCGGAGCGGCGTGCGCCGGCGCCGGCGGACCGCCGCCTCCCCGCTCGCGAGCCCACCCCGCATGGCAACAGGCGGGCGCAGGCTGCCGTCGAGCCCCGCGATCAGAAGCGGGCGGCCGAGGATGCGGCCCCAGCGCTGCCAATCGGCGAGCAGCCCGTCGACCTCATCGCCGACCTGCAGCAAGATGCTAAGCGAAGGATCGCGGTGCTCGAGCGTGATCGCGACCCGATCGGCGCCGTCCGCCGCGGCCAGCGCGCGGACCGCGACGCCTAGAAAGCCGTCGAGCGGAATCCGCAAGCGCATCCGCACGCCGCGCACGGAGCGCAAGAGAAGGACACGGTCGCAGCCGATTTCGATGATGCGCGTTCCGTCGTCCGTCCGCTCGTCGGGGACGGCAAAACGAACCGGAAGAAAAAGGGGGTCGAGCCGCGCTCGGCGGCTCGACCCGCCGGCGAACGGTTGCCCGCTCGCCGTGGTTTGACGCCTCAATGCATCCCCCCTGCCGGGCGTTTTTGTTTGCCCGGTCATGGCCGCAAGATTGCCACGGGTATTTCAGAATTCGCTTAAGGGACCTGGTTAATCTTTGGTACCTGCGCACATGCTTGCCGAAAGCTTGCTTCGTTCGCGACGAGTGCCTAGACCAAAACCGCATGGGGATTTCGAACGAGGACGATCTAGCGCCGGCTGCAGCCGCGCGCCTGCTCGCGGCCGCCGTGGTCGAGGCGGGAAAGCTCGCGCTGTCGATGCGCGAGGGCGTGCGCAGCTGGAAGAAAGACGCGAACTCGCCGGTCAGCGAGGCGGACATCGCCGCCGACAATTTCCTGCGCGAGCGGCTGCTCGCGCTCGCGCCTTCCTATGGTTGGCTGTCGGAGGAGACGGCCGACCTGCCGGCTCGTCTCGCGCGCAAGCGGATCTGGGTCGTCGATCCCATCGACGGGACACGCGCCTATCTCGCCAATTTGCCGGATTGGTCGGTGTCGGCGGCGCTCGTCGAGAACGGACGTCCGCTGGCGGCGGCGCTTTACGCGCCGGCGAGCGATGAACTGTTCATCGCCTCGAAGCAAGCCGGCGCCACGCACAACGGCAAGCCCGTGCGGGCGAACGCCATCCGTTCGCCGCGGCAGGCGAGAATGGCGGGCAATAAAAGACGAGTCGATCAGCTGATTCGCGCCGGCATGACGATCGAAGCCGTGCCGAAGATTCATTCGCTCGCCCTTCGCATCGCGCGCGTCGCGACGAACGAGCTCGATGCCGCGCTGGCGACCGCTTCGAGCTGCGACTGGGACCTTGCGGCGGCCGATCTTTTGGTGCACGAAGCCGGCGCCGTCCTGACCACATTCGACGGCCACAAGCTTGTCTATAATCTTGCCCAAATCAGACATGGCGAGCTGGTTGCAGCGGGACAAGAATTGCACGCGCCGCTGTTAGCGGCGCTCAAGGGGACGGCACAAGAACAAAATCTTACGGCGAACGCGTGAAGGGAACCGCCAAGCCATGAGCAAAGCGCATTCCAAACAGCTTCTTCATCTCGTGTTCGGCGGCGAGCTCCGCGCGCTCGGCGCGCAAGAGTTTCGCGATCTTCAAAAGATCGACATCGTCGGCATCTTTCCGAATTACGCCACCGCCTACGCCGCCTGGAAGGCGAAGGCCCAGCAAACCGTCGACAACGCGATGGTACGCTATTTCATCGTCCATTTGCACCGGTTGCTCGATCCCGAGGCCGACGCAGCCGGGCAAAAGCGCTAGACGGATTTCGGGCGGCTCGCATGTGGCGCACGCTGCGGAGGTCGGAACTCGTTCGCCGCTCGCTCGGCTACACGCTGGCGGGATATTTCTGGTCGGTCGCCCGCTCGGTGCGTTTCGAAGTCGAGCCCGCGGATATTTACGAAATTGCGGAGCGCGAGATGCCGGTTATCCTCACCTTCTGGCACGGGCAGCATTTTCTCGCTCCCTTCATCATGAAATCGCACCATCGCGCCAAGGTGCTGATTTCGCGCCATGCCGACGCCGATATCAATGCGATCGCCGCCGAGGCGCTCGGGGTCGGCACGATTCGCGGCTCGGGCGCGATCAACGCGCGCGATTTCCACCGCAAGAACGCGGTCGGCGCGATGCGCGAGATGATCGATGCGCTGGCGGAAGGAATCAACGTGGCATTGACCGCCGACGTGCCGAAGGTTTCCCGCGTAGCCGGCCGCGGCGTGGTCGCGCTCGCGCGCCATTCCGGCCGGCCGATCTACCCGGTCGCGATCGCCACCAACCGCCGGATCGTGGCGAAGAGCTGGGATCGGGCAAGCCTCGATCTGCCGTTCGGCAGCGGCGGCGCCGTCGCCGCGGAGCCGATCAGGGTGGCGCCTGACGCCGACGACGCCGCGCTGGAGGCGGCGCGCAAGCTCGTGCAAGTACGCCTCGACGCGGCGACGGCGCGCGCCGAGACGCTCGCCGGCAGGGCGCCCGAGGCAAGCGGACATGGCTAAGGACCGCGTGCCCCTCACGCTCAGGCTTTATCGCGGCTCGACGCGCGTCGCCGCGCCGTTTGCCGGCATGTTGCTGAAGCGAAGGCTCAAGCGCGACAAGGAAGATCCCACGCGCGTCGGCGAGCGGCGCGGGATCGCGAGCAAGCGGCGGCCGCGCGGTCCGCTCGTTTGGGTACACGGCGCCAGCGTCGGCGAGATTCTTTCGGTGATGCCGCTGTTGGAGCGCATCCGCGCGAGCGGCTTCGCCATTTTGCTCACTTCGGGAACCGTCACCGCGGCGCGGCTCGCGCAACGGCGTCTTCCCGAGGGCGTGCTGCACCAATTCGCGCCGCTCGACTCGCCCGCCTTCATGCACCGCTTCCTCGATCATTGGCATCCGGGGCTCGTGCTGCTCGCCGAGTCGGAATTGTGGCCGAACATGATCACGGAGGCGGCGCGGCGCGGCATCCCGCTGGTCTTGGTCAACGGCCGCCTTTCGAAACGCTCTTTCGAGCGCTGGAAATTGTTCGGGCGAACCGCGTCGGCGCTGCTGTCGTGCATCGATCTTTTCCTTGCCCAGGAAACCGACGATGCGAAGAGGCTTGCCCAGCTCGGCGCGCCGCGGGTGTTCACGACCGGCAATCTCAAATTCGACGTGCCGCCGCCGCCGGCCGACCCGATGGCGCTTTCGGCGCTCAAACGCGCCACGCGCGGCCGGACGATCGTGCTCGCGGCGAGCACGCACCAAGGCGAGGAAACGATGGTCATCGAAGCGCACCGCCGGCTGCGGCGCGCGATGCCCAACCTCTTGACCATCATCGCTCCGCGCCATCCCGAGCGCGGCCGCGCCGTCGCCGGCATGGCGGAAGAGGCGGGTCTGGTGGCGGTTCTGCGCACGCAGGCGCAGCTGCCGGATCATGGCACCGAGATCTATGTCGCCGACACGATCGGCGAACTCGGACTTTTTTACCGGCTGGCGCCGATCGTCTTCGTCGGCGGATCGCTCGTCAAACACGGCGGCCAGAATCCGATCGAGCCGGCGAAACTCGATTGCGCGATCCTGCACGGCCCCTATGTCTCGAATTTCGCCGCGATCTATGCCGAGCTCAATCGCGCGCGCGGCGCGGCGACCGTGACCGACGTCGATTCGCTCACCACCAGCGTCGAGCTTTTGCTCCACGATCCCGATCTTGTAAGCCGAATGGCGGAGACCGCGCACGCCGTCGTGCTCCGGCTCGGCGGCGCGCTCGATCGGACCTTCGCCGCGATCGAGCCTTACCTCGTGCAATTGAGGCTTTCGAACTGATGCGCGCGCCCGCCTTCTGGTGGCGTCCGCCCGGCGTTGCTGCCGCCCTGCTCGCGCCGCTCGGCGCAATCTACGGCGCGGCGGCCGCTGCACGGCTGAAGCGGCGCGGGGCGAGCGCCGGCGTACCCGTGATCTGCGTCGGCGATCCGACGCTCGGCGGCGCGGGAAAGACGCCGGCCGCGATTGCGCTCGCCAGACTGCTTGTGGCCGCCGGCGAGCGTCCTTGTCTGATTACGCGCGGCTATGGCGGGCGCGAGCGGGGGCCGCTCGCGGTCGACGCGGCCGTTCACGGCGCGGACGCCGTCGGCGACGAGGCGCTGTTGTTGGCGAGCGCCGCACCGACGGTGGTCGCCGCCGACCGCGTCGCCGGCGCGCGTTTCGCGGCGCAAATGAAGCCGACCGTACTCGTGCTCGATGACGGGTTTCAAAACCCGGCGCTGGCGAAGGATTTTTCCCTGCTGGTGATCGACGGGGCGAGCGGGATCGGCAACGGCCGCACCTTTCCGGCGGGGCCCTTGCGGGCGCCGCTCGCCGCGCAGCTGGCGAAGGCGCAGGCGCTCGTTTGCAACGGCAAGGGCGCGGCAGGCGACGCCGTCGCCGCGCTTGCGAAAAAGAGGGGAATTCCCGTCTTCGCCGCGAAAATCGTTGCCGAACCCCTCGCCGCGCGGAAATTAGCCGGGCGGCGAGTGCTCGCTTTCGCCGGAATTGGGAGAGCGGAAAAGTTTTTTCGCACGCTCGCCGAGATCGACGCCGAGGTGGCGGAGCGGCGCGCGTTTGCCGATCACCATCGCTATTCGCCGCGCGAGGCGCGGGCGTTGCTCGCCGCGGCCAAGGCTCGGGATCTCGTTCTCGTCACGACGGAGAAGGATCGGGCGCGCATGGCGCACGCGGCGGAGCTCGCAGCGCTCCATGCCGCGAGCGCGGCGCTCCCGATCGTGCTCGAATTCGACGATGAGACCGCGCTGATGCGGCTCGTGAAGAGCGCGCTCCGCCGCCGCTAGCGCACTGTTGCTTTCGGTGGAATTAGCGCTTGCGCGGTTCCGGATGAAGGCGAGCGAGCACCGCCTCGGGGCTGGCGTAGGCCTCCTGAACCTCGACGCTCCAATATTTCAACTCGTCGAGCGGAATCGGCTCGCCGGTGACCGCGCAGCGCACGAAGGAGCCCGGGCGGACGATGCGGTAGTCGCCGTCGAGATAACGAAGCTGGGCTTCGCCGGCGGCAAGCGGAATGCGCTCGAAACGATTCATGACGGGAATTGGGCCAAGAAAACGGGTTGAAGGCAAGATAGTCCGCTCGAGCGCTTCTTGCCAGCGCCCTTTGCGAAATTTTTCATAGCAAGTTCCTCAGCCGAACAGGCTGCCCTGCCCGCCGCCGCGGCCGCCGCCGCGTTTCTTTTTGGGGGCGCCGCCGGTCGCGATCGCCGGCAGATGCCCGTCGGAAAACTCGATGTCGAGGGCATCGCTCGCGGCCACCGCCGCGGCCGAGCGGACGGGCAGGCCGGCCGCATCGCGCACCAGCGCGAAACCGCGATCGAGCACCTTGTGATAGCTGAAAGCATTGACGAGCTGTGCCAGCGAAAGAACGCGCTCCTTGCGCGCATGGATGAAGGTGCGTAGCGCACGGCCGGCGCGCTCGAGGCATTCGCCCGGGCGCGCGCGAAAGCGCTCGAGCCGCGCGCGGATGCTCGAAGGCGAAAGGCGCGCAGCGGCGCGGGCAAACTCGATGCGGTGACTGTGGGCGTTGGCGCGGAGCGCCCGCGGCAGGCGGTCGCCGGTGGCGTCGAGCCGCTGGCGCGGCAGCGCCAAGAGCGCGTCCGCGGCGGGAATGCCGCGGGCGAGCCCGCGCAACTCGCCGCGCAGGCGCTCGAAATAGCGCAGCAGGCAGCCGATCAGGCGGGCGCCGTGGCTCTCGGTCATCGCCACGAGTTCGGCGCGCACCGGCACGATCAATTCGGCGGCCGCGGTCGGCGTCGGCGCGCGGCGGTCGGCGACGAAATCGATCAGCGTGAAGTCGGTTTCGTGGCCGACGGCGGAGACGAGCGGGATCGCGCTCGCGGCCGCGGCGCGGGCGACGATCTCCTCGTTGAAGCCCCATAGATCCTCGAGTGAGCCGCCGCCGCGCGCGACGATCAAGACATCGGGCCGCGGCGGCGTGCCGCCGGGCGCGAGCGCGTTGAAGCCTTCGATGGCGGCGGCGACCTCGGCGCCGCAACCCTCGCCCTGCACCCGCACCGGCCAAACGAGCACCTGGCGCGGAAAGCGATCGGCGAGCCGATGCAAAATGTCGCGGACCACCGCACCCGTCGGCGAGGTGATGACGCCGACGACGCGCGGCAGAAACGGCAGCGGTTTTTTTCGCGCCTCGTCGAACAGGCCCTCGGCGGCGAGCTTTTTCTTGCGCTCCTCAAGGAGCGCCATCAGCGCGCCGATGCCGGCGGGCTCCAATTGCTCGATCACGATCTGGTAGGCGGACTTGCCGGCATAAGTGGTGACCCGGCCGGTGGCGACGACTTCGAGCCCTTCCTCGGGCTTGAAGCGGAGGCGCTGGAAATTGCCCTTCCAGATCACCGCATCAATGCGTGCACCCTCGTCCTTGAGCGAAAAATAGACGTGGCCGGAGGAATGCGGACCGCGATAGTTCGACACTTCGCCGCGCACGCGCACCACCGGGAAGGCGTCCTCGACCGTGCGCTTGAGCTCGGCCGAAAGCTCGGACACGGTGAGCTCCGGTAGGTTGGTGCGGATTTCGGTGGACGCGACGATGAGCGTTTCGGTGACTCGCATCCGTCTATGCTACATCAACGCGGCTTTTCGATACACGCGCCCGGATTTCGTTCATGAACGTGCTTCTCCTCGGCTCCGGCGGACGCGAGCATGCGCTCGCCTGGAAGCTCGCCGCGAGCCCGCTCTTGACCAGGCTTTACGCCGCGCCGGGCAATCCGGGCATCGCCGAGGAGGCGGAGATCGTCGATTTGGAACTCGGCAATTTTGCCGCGATCGAGGCGTTCTGCCGCGCGAACAAGGTCGATTTGGTGGTGGTCGGACCGGAAGCGCCGCTCGTCGCGGGGCTCGTCGACCGGCTGAGCGCGGCGAACGTCAAGGCGTTCGGGCCGGTCGCGGCGGCAGCAAAGCTGGAAGGATCGAAGTCCTTCACCAAGCAGCTCAGCGCCGCGAACAACATTCCGACGGCGCGCTACGCCGAATTCCGCGACAAGGCGCAGGCGAAAGAATATCTCGAAAAGACCGGCGCGCCGATCGTGCTCAAAGCCGACGGGTTGCACGCGGGTAAAGGCGTCATCGTCGCGATGACGATGGCGGAAGCGCGCGAGGCGCTCGACCAGGTCTTCGCCATCAGCGGCAAGGATCCGGTGGTGATCGAGGAATTTCTCGCGGGCGAAGAGGCGAGCTTCTTCTGCTTCCTCGACGGCGAAACGGTGCTGCCGCTTACGAGCGCGCAAGACCACAAGCGCGCCTTCGACGGCGATAAGGGCCCGAACACCGGCGGCATGGGCGCCTATTCGCCGGCGCCGGTATTCACGCCGGAGATCGAGCGGCGGGCGCTTGAGGAAATCGTGAAGCCGACCGCGCGCGCGCTCGTGCGCGCCGGCTCGCCCTACCGCGGCGTTCTCTATGTCGGGCTGATCATCACTAGGGGCGGCCCGAAGCTGATCGAATACAACGTCCGCTTCGGCGATCCGGAATGCCAGGTACTGATGCCGCGACTGAAGGACGATTTACTTACACTGATGCTCGCGACCTGCGACGGCGCGTTGGGCACGATGAGCGTGCGCTGGAAGGATGACGTCGCGATCACCGTGGTGCTCGCGAGCAAGGGCTATCCGGGCGATTACAAATCCGGTTCCGAGATCCGCGGGCTCGCGCGCGCGAGCGCAGTCGAGGGCGTGAAGATTTTCCACGCCGGCACCAAGCGCGCGGGCGAGAAAATCGTCGCCGCCGGCGGCCGCGTCTTGAACGTCACCGCCATCGGCAAGACCGTGAAGGAAGCGCAAACGCGCGCTTACCAGGCGGTCGATCTCATCGACTGGCCGGAAGGTTTCTGTCGCCGCGATATCGGCTGGCGGGGGCTATAGCTCCGCCCTTACCGATTGGGCGGCTCGGGCACGCCGGTTCCGAAAATCGTATTGAGAAAGCGGAACACGCCGGTCAAGGCGAGTCGTTCCTCGGCCTTCTCG
>Ga0075426_10000382_pt1 | contig 30394 bp, 28 predicted proteins | sample SoiMethybrSBSTD5_FD_75304 | JGI IMG/M metagenome (GOLD analysis project Ga0075426, IMG submission 75304) | Bulk soil microbial communities from a Populus tree surrounding site in Tennessee, USA - Soil MetaG P. TD hybrid SBSTD5 | ecosystem: Environmental > Terrestrial > Soil > Tree plantation... | reverse complement strand
CGAGGACGTGGTCGACATCCTGCTCAACCTCAAGGGCGTGGTGTTCCGCCTGCATAACCGCGCCGAGGCGATCCTCACCCTGAAGAAGAACGGCGGCGGCAACGGCATGGTCACCGCGTCCGACATCGAGCCGGCGCACGACGTCGAGATCGTGAATCCCGACCACGTCATCGCCCACCTCGCCTCGGGCGGCAAGCTCGAGATGCAGGTCAAGGTCGAGTCCGGCCGCGGCTACGTACCGGGGAACATGCGCTACCTGCCCGAGGAGACCAAGGGCATCGGCCGCATCATTCTCGACGCTTCCTTCAGCCCCGTGCGCCGCGTGTCGTACGCGGTGGAGTCGGCCCGGGTCGAGCAGCGCACCGACCTCGACAAGCTGATCATGGACATCGAGACCAACGGCGCGATCGAGCCGGAGGAAGCGATCCGCTACGCCGCGCGCGTGCTGGTCGACCAGCTCTCGGTGTTTGCTCAGCTCGAAGGCACGGCGCTTCCCACGGAGCAGGTGAAAACCCCGGCGGTCGACCCGATCCTGCTGCGCCCGGTCGACGATCTCGAGCTAACAGTTCGCTCGGCCAACTGCCTCAAGGCCGAGAACATCTACTACATCGGCGACCTCATCCAGCGCACCGAGACCGAGCTCCTCAAGACGCCCAACCTCGGCCGCAAGTCGCTGAACGAGATCAAGGAAGTGCTCGCCTCACGCGGGCTCACCTTGGGCATGAAACTGGAAAACTGGCCTCCCGCCGGTTTGGAGCATAGAACCTGATATGCGACACGGGGACGGACTTAGAAAGCTCGGGCGCACCACGAGCCACCGGCTCGCGATGCTGCGCAACATGACAGTGTCGCTCCTGCGCCACGAGGAGATCACCACCACGCTGCCCAAGGCGAAGGAGCTGCGCCGCGTCGTCGAGCCGATGATCACGCTGGGCAAGAAGCCGAGCCTCGCCAACCGGCGCCTCGCCTTCAACCGCCTGCGCGACCGCGACATGGTCGCCAAGCTCTTCGACGATCTCGGCCCGCGCTACGCCAAGCGCAACGGCGGCTACCTGCGCATCCTCAAGACCGGCTGGCGCAAAGGCGACAACGCCCCCCTGGCGCTCGTCACGCTGATGGACCGCGCCGAGGAAGGCGCGCAGCCCGCGGCCGCCGACGACAAGAAGGGCGAAGCCAAGGCTTCCAAGAAGACCGAGAAGAAAGAAGCCAAGGCCGCAGCGGCCTGATCTACACGGTCGGCCACGGCGCGCGCAGCGCCGAGCAGCTCATCGCGATCCTCAAGGAAGCCGGCATCGGCACGCTGGTCGACGTGCGCGCCTATCCGGCTTCTCGCCGCCACCCGCAGTTTTCCAAACAAGCTCTTTCTGCCTCCCTTGAGGAAGCCGGGATTGTTTATCTCTGGGAAGGCAAGGCGCTCGGCGGCATGCGTCCCTCGTACGCCGACCACATGCAGACCGAGCAATTCCAGTCCGCCGCCCGCGTTTTGTCCTCGATCGAGGGCCACGTCTGCATCATGTGCGCAGAGAGCAATCCCGCCGAGTGTCACCGTTCATTCATCGCCGACTGGCTCGTTGCGCATGGCGAGCGTGTGACGCATCTCCTGGATCTCGGCTGTCGGCAGCAGCATTCCGCCCGGCTCGTTTAGCAGCGCAGGAAGATTGGCACCCCGTCGTGGCGTAGACGGCTGCGTATGTGTCCTATGCCGTTTGCCTCTCGCATCTTCAGGCGTAGCGTACGCGCCAACATGCCGATACCTCCGCGGCCTTCGACGCCCTTGGGGAGCGCCTCGCCGAAATCCACCCTTTCGATTTACGAAGCCGCTGCTGTTTCGGCGATCTGCTTCGGCCTGTTCATCACCTGGTCGACCCAGGCGGTTCTGCGTGGTTTCCCCGAAGCTAGATTTTCTGCTTCCGGGCATGCCTGGATGGTATTGGTCGAGGCTGTCCTTGCCGCCGCCGCATTGCTGTACTTAAGTGCGCGAAATTTCGACATCCCCTCGCTCTATCCGCAGCCCGATGTGCGAGGCACTGTCCTGGGTTTGGGGCTGTTTGTGGCGGCATGGCTGGCTGGCGCCATCGCAATGGCGCTGTTTGCCAATCCCGCCGGGCGTTCCCAAATGACGGAGTTCTCCTTCAGCGGGGTAACGCTTGCTTCTACCGTCATCTTTGCAATGGTGAATGGCGCGTTTGAGGAGGTCTTTCTTCTTGGGGTACTGGTGCGTGGTCTTAGAGGCTACGGGCTCTCAATCGCAATCGGGTTCCCTTTGCTGGTCCGGGTGCTTTACCACTTGTATCAGGGTCCGCTCGGCGCCGTGTGGATTCTCGTATTCGGGCTGACCTTCACGTTTTTCTATGTCCGCAGCAGCCGGCTTTGGCCTGCAGTCTTCGCGCATACCCTCTGGGACATCGTACCCGTGGCGATCGCCGGGTACTGAGCCGCAATCGCAAGCCGCATCTCGACGGCGTTCCAATCAGACTCGTAAAGAACGGTCAGAAAGTGCCGTCCAAGGACAGTCCTTGACGCGACTGTGCACTATGCCCTGATGGCCGGAGAGTGGTTCCGGATTAGCATCGCGGGCCGGCGTGGCATGTTCATGGTGGAGAAGAAATGACGACCCTGTTGCTCGATCGCGATCTCATAGCCGAGATCAAGCGCGTGGGCCACGCCACCGGACGTCACGACCTGCACGCCGGGTTCGTCCGCAAGCTCGAGGAAACCCTGGCTGATTTTCCCGCAACGTTCTCCCGGCACCTCGCCCAAGGCGACACGGCGGCCGCGGTGCGCTCCGCGCATACGCTGAAGGGTTCCTGCCGCCAGATCGGCGCCCATGCGCTCGGCGATCTCTTCGCCGACATCGAGCGCAGCGCCAAGGCCGGGGATTACGCGGCGGCGAAGCGCATGTTCGAGAACGCCAGCGAGCTCGTTGCGCAGTCGATCGACGCGCTGAAGCAAGCCTAGTAGTTTTTTCCAAGTTCGACGCGCGCGGCCTCGGTGCCGTGACTTAGTGCCAGAACCGCACGAATCTCCATGCAAAACAAAGTGAAGGGGCGCTCCGAGGCGAGCGCGCGAAGCGATACTAGCGGCGACAACTGATCTATTTCGGGAGCATGCAATTGGCTGACACGGTGCTGGTGATGTGCATTCTGATGAGCGCGTACTTCATACGCGGGATCACGGGCTTCGGCTCGGCGCTGATCTCGGTCCCGTTGCTCGCGCTGTCCCAGCCGCTGCAGTTCGCGATTCCGCTGGTGCTGGCGCTCGACTTCACGGCCTCGGTGGTCCTCGGGAGCACCAACACGAAGAAGGCCAACTGGTCCGAGATCAAGATTCTTCTGCCCGCCGGGATGACCGGCGCGAGCATCGGCGCGTTCGCGCTCCTGCGGCTGCCCACCGAGCCCGTGCTGGTGGCGCTGGGCGCCTTCACCATGTTCTTCGGCTTCCGCAACATCTTCGGACTGCAGCCGGCAGGTCGGCTGTCGCGGTCCTGGGCGATCCCGGCCGGCCTGGCCGGCGGCGGCGCCGGAGCGCTTTTCGGGGCGGGCTCTCCGCCGTACATCATCTACCTGACGCGCCGCCTGCTCGACAAGAGCGAGGTCCGCGCCACGTTCTCGTGGCTGATCGCCATCGACGGCGGATTCCGGCTCGGGTTGTTCCTGGTGGCGGGGCTGCTGTTCGAGCCGAAGCTGCAGATGGCGTACGCCCTCGGCCTCATGCCGATGGCGCTCGGCCTCTACATGGGCAACAAGGTGCACATGGACATCACGAGCGAGGGCATGCTGAAGGTGGTCGGGACGCTCCTGGTGCTGAGCGGCCTGTTGCTTTGCCTGAAGGTGGCGACGTAGGCGTCGCCTGAATCCATCAACGGCTTCGGGGGGAGTCCGTCATGATGCGAAGAAGGATCACGCAAGCAGTCCTGGCCCTGGCGGCGGCCGCCGCGCTGTATTCGCCAGGCGTGGAGGCGCAGCAGGCTCATACCTTCTACGTCCTCCACCAGCGGACGGTCTCGCTGACGGCGCAGTACTGGAACCCGATCCTCACCTACGTCGGCCGCAAGAGCGGCGTGCCGCTCGAGCTGAAGCTCGCCAAGACGGCCGGGGAAGGCAACGCGAACGCCGAGGCGGGCGCGTACGAGTTCCTGTACACCAACCATTTCTTCACTCCGGAGCGCGACCGCCTCGGCTACAAGGTCATCGCGCGTCCGGCCGGTCCGGGCATCCGCTCCCAGATCGTCGTGCCGCTCGACTCGCCCATCCAGACGCTGCAGGACCTGCAGGGCAAGGAGGTCGCGTTCGTGTCGCGCGACGGCTTTACCGGCTACTGGCTGCCGTTCGACGCGCTTCTCAGGTCGAAGGTCAATGTCAAGGTCGTGTTCACGGGTAACCAGGAGGCCTCCTCGGCGCAGCTCAGGGTCAACAAGGTCGCCGCCGCGGGCGTCAACAGCTCGGTCATGGCGCGCTACGGCCGGCGCGAATCGTTCGAATACCGCGCGCTGTGGACTTCGGAGATCTACCAGGACCTGTGCATCATGGCGAACCCGAAGGTGCCGGCCGACAAGGTGGCCGCCGTCAAGGCCGCCCTGATCGGCATGGCGAGCGACCCGGAGGGCCGCAAGATCCTCGAGGCCGGCGCCGACCTCCTGAAAAGCAACGGCGAGCTCGGCTTCGTCCCCGCGGACAACCGCGACTACGACAACTACCGCAAGTTCTACCGCACCACGCAGGTGAAGTAGCCCTGCGCCGACAGCCATGAAAAACGTGCGGATGTTCCAATTCTGGAGGAACTGGGGGCTGATCTCGCGCCTGATGCTCGCGGTGGGCATCGCGATCGTCGCCGCGGGCGGCGTGCAGACCGCGCTCCTCGTGGCCGAAGGCGCGGCCGAGCACTCGGCGCGGCTGGCGCGCGAGCAGAAGGAGACGCTTGCGTTCATCGCCCCGCTGGTGGCCGACCAGGCGCTGGTCGGGGAGTACGCCGCGATCGACCAGCTCCTGAAGAACCAGGTCAAGCGCGGCGAAGTCGACCGCTTCACGTGGGTCGACAAGGACGGCAGGCGCATCGTCGCGCAGGACGTGCCCGACAAGCTCGACGCGCCGAACTGGTTCGCGCGCGTGGCCGAGATCGAGCACGAGGAGCAGAGCATTGAGGTGACGGCGGGCGGGGTGGGATACGGCACGCTGACCGCGGTGATGACTCCGGTGAAGGCGCACAACCGGCTGTGGCAGCAGTTCGTCAAGCAGCTGCAGATCGTGGCGGTGACGCTCTTCCTCATGCTGCAGTTCATCTGGCTCATTTTCCGCGGCAACCTCGGCACGCTGCGCATGCTGGCCGAGGGCGCGAACCGCTTCAGCTTGGGCGACCACGCGGTGCGCATCGACGCGGAGGGCGCCCCTGAGGTGCAGCTTGCCGCCGAGGCGTTCAACAACATGGCGAACAACACCGAGCGCCTGATCGCCTCGCTGGGCGAGAGCGAGTCGAAGAACAAGCTGCTGGCGACGATCGTCGAGCAGTCGAGCGAGGCGATCTGGACGCGCAACCTGCGCGGCAACGTCACCAGCTGGAACTCGGGCGCCGCGGCGATGTTCGGCTACCGGCCCGATGAGGTCATCGGCCACGCCCTGAACGTCGGCGGATCGACGCCGGACGACGAAGACGCGCGCATGCGCCGCATCGTGGCGGGCGAGAAATTCTCCTACGACGCCCGCGCCACCACCCGGGCCGGCACGGCCATCGACATCCAGGTCTCGGTGGCGCCGCTCTCCGACGACGCGAACCAGTGCATCGGCAGCATCGCCGTGGCAAGGGACGTCACGCAGCACAAGCGCAGCGAGGAAGCACTGCGCCTCGCCCGCGAGGCCGCCGAGCTCGCGAACCACGCGAAGAGCTCGTTCCTCGCCCGGATGAGCCACGAGATCCGCACGCCCATGAACGGCGTTCTCGGCATGGCGGAGCTGCTCCTCGAGACCGGCCTCACCAGCACGCAGCGCAAGTACGCCGAGACGGTGCAGCGCTCCGGCAAGAACCTGCTCGGCCTGATCAACGACCTGCTGGATTTCTCCAAGATCGAGGCCGGCAAGCTCGAGCTCGAGAGCGCCGACATGGACCTGCGCCGCACCATCGAGGACACCGTGGAGCTGCTCGCGGACCGCGCCCACGTGAAGGGCCTGGAGCTCGCGTGCGGCATCCCGAGCGAGCTCAGCACCCTGGTGAGGGGCGATTCGCTGCGCCTCGGCCAGGTCCTGACCAACCTCATCGGCAACGCGATCAAGTTCACCGAGCAGGGCTCGGTGGTGGTGCGGGTGGCGAGCGTCGAGGAGACCGAGAAGAGCGTCACCATGCGCTTCGACGTGAGCGACACCGGCGTCGGCATCAAGCCGGAAGCCCAGTCGCGCATCTTCGACGAGTTCATGCAGGCCGACGGCTCGACCACGCGCAAGCACGGCGGCTCCGGGCTGGGGCTCGCCATCAGCAAGCAGCTGGTGGAGATGATGGGCGGGACGATTCACGTCGAGTCCTCGCCCGGCTCCGGCTCGAACTTCTGGTTCACCAGCAAGTTCGAGAAGCAGCCCGCGCAATCGCAGCAGGGCCCGCGCTCGGTCGCGATCGGCCTGCTCACCGGCCTGCGCGTCCTGATCGTCGAATCGAGCGCTGTCAACAGCAGCATCCTGCAGTCGCAGATGGGCAACTGGGAAATGAACATCCGCGTGGCCGGGACGCCGAGGCAGGCGACCGATCTGCTGGCGGAAGCCGCCGCGCGCGGCGTTCCCTACGACATCGCGCTCATCGACCTGGCGAAGCCCGGGCTGGACGCCCTCGAGTTCGCGCGCGCCATGCGCCGGCGCACCGAGCTCGCACCCCTGCGGCTGGTGATGCTGACCCGCCGCCACGCCGACATCAAGAGCGCGCGCGACGCCGGCTTCGATGCCTGCCTGGTCAAGCCGGTGCGCCAGACGGTGCTGTACGAATGCCTGGTGAACGCGATGGCCGGCCGGACGCACGAGCCGGTCGAGGCGCCGCCGCTCTCCAAGCCGGCGAGCACCGCCCCGGCGGCGCTGCGCGGCAACATCCTCCTGGTGGAAGACAACCTCATCAACCAGCAGGTGGCGCTCGGCATCCTGCAGCTGCAGGGCTACAGCGTGACCGTGGCGGCGAACGGAAAGGAAGCGCTGGACGCCCTCGCGGCCGGCGCGTTCGACCTGATCCTGATGGATTGCCACATGCCCGAGATGGATGGCTTCGAGTGCACGGCGGAGATCCGCAAGCGCGAGCAGGCCTCGGGCGGCAAGGTCATCCCGATCGTTGCGCTGACCGCCAACGCGATGGCGCAGGACCGCGAGGAGTGCCTGAACGCCGGCATGGACGACTACCTGAGCAAGCCCTTCAGCATGCAGACCCTCCAGGACATGCTCGACCGCTGGATGCCGCAGGCCGGCGCCGCGCTGGTGCAGGTCGTCATGCCCGCGCAGGCAAAGGGCACCGGGATCCTTGATCGCCAGGTGCTCGACCAGCTCGGCACGCTGCGTACCAACGGCAGGCCCGAGCTCCTCGCCCGCACGATCGACCTTTATCTCGCCGAGTCGCCCAAGCTGCTGCAGAAGCTGAAGCACGCGGCGAGCGCGAACGATGCCTCGGAGATCGCGCGTTCGGCGCACTCCCTCAAGTCTTGCAGCGCCAACGTGGGCGCCACGCTGCTGAGCCGTTATTGCGCGGACATCGAGGCTTCCGCACGGCGCTCCGACACCAAGGAAGCCCGCCGCCTTTTCGGCCGGATCGAGACCGAGCACGGCCGGGTGCAGACGGCGCTCGGCGCCGAAGTCGAGCTGCTCGCGAACGAAGCTTGAAAAGCATGGCCCAGGCCGAGATCGAGCTGCACGAAGCGCCGCTCGACAACACCCCGGTCACGAACGGCCTCTATATCGCCCACGTGGCGGTGCCGTGCCGCGACCTGGACGAGGCGGCGCGCTGGTACGCCGAGGTGCTCGGGGCGCAGCCCGTGCGCAAACTCAAGGATCGCGTCACGTTCAGCTTCGGCGGCGTGCTGCAGCTTGTCTGCCACCTCGAGCGCCGCGCGGTCTTCCAAAATCCGCGCGCCTATCCGCGGCATCACGGCCTCACGTTCCTGCGCATGGAGGACTTCGCCAGGATGCGCGACCATGTCGTGAGATCGGGCGTGAAGTTCCTGCAACGCCCGGCGCTTCGATTCGCGAACACGCCTCACGAGCATCAGACCTTCATGGTGGCGGATCCATCCGGCAACGTAGTCGAGTTCAAGTGCTACGTCCGGCCGGAGAACAGCTACTAGATGACCAGGATCGCCCGGTAGTCGTTGACGTTGGTGCGGGTCGGGCCGGTGACCACGAGATCACCGAGCGCGCTGAAAAATCCGTAGCTGTCGTGCCCCGCGAGCAGGTTCTTCGCACTCAGCTTCTCCCGGACGGCTCTCTCGAGCGAATCCGGAGCGAGCACCGCGCCGGCGTTGTCCTCCGAGCCGTCGATGCCGTCGGTGTCCGCGGCGACCGCCCAGACCCCGCCGGTCTCGATTCCGAGCGACAGCAGGAATTCGCAGCAGCGGCCGCCGCGGCCGGCTTCGCCGAGGATCGTGACCGTGCACTCGCCCCCCGAGATGAGCGCCACCGGCGGTTTCCAGGGCCTGCCGTATCGGCGGATCTCCTGGATCACGGACGCGAACACCTTCGCCACCTCGCAGGCTTCCCCGGTGAGGGTGTCGCCGAGGATCACCGGCTCGACGCCTTTCGCCTTGAACACACCGGCGGCCGCCTCGAGCGAGCGATGCGCGGTGGCGATCACTTTGTTTTCCACTCTCGCGAACACCGGGTCGCCTGGCTTCGGGGTCTCGTCGGCGCCCCTTTGCAGCCGCTGCCTGACCGCCGGCGGCGGCGCGACGCGGTAGCGCGCGAGGATCTCCCGGGCGTCCGCGTAGGTGGTCGGATCGGGCGCGCAGGGGCCCGAAGCGATGTGCGTGGGATCGTCGCCCGTCACGTCGGAGATGATGAGCGCCATGACCGGCGCCCGGGAGGCGGCGGCGAGACGACCGCCGTGGATCGCCGAGAGATGCTTGCGCACGGTGTTCATTTCCTGGATCGCGGCCCCGCTTCGCAGCAGGTCGCGGGTGACGGCCTTGAGCTCTTCCATGGGGACGTCGGGCGCGGGAAGCGAGAGCAGGCTGGAGCCGCCGCCCGAGAGCAAGGCGAGGAGAAGGTCGTTTTCCTTCAGGTCGCGTACCCGGGTAAGGATTTCGCGGGCGGCGGTTTCACCCGCCGCGTCGGGAACCGGATGCCCGGCCTCGACCACGCGGACCTTCCGCGTCGGCAGCCCGTGACCGTAGCGAGTGATGGCAATTCCGTCGAGCTCGCCGCGGTAGCTCGTCTCGACTGCAAGCGCCATGGAGGCCGCCGCCTTGCCTGCGGCGGCGACAAACGTGCGGCCGCGCGGCGGCGACGGCAGGTGCGGCGCGAGAATCTGCAGCGGGTCGGCCGCCGCGACCGCGGCACGGAAGCTGTCCTCGAGCAACCCTCGCATCAGGCGGGCGCGAAGTCGAGCTTCGCGGCATCGGGCCCGAGGTTGAAGTATTTCGGATAAGTCTCGCTGAACGCGCGCCTGATCTCGTCGGCGGGCACGTCGTCGTAGCTGCCGCGGTCGCGCACGTACTCCATGTGCCTGCGGTTGTCCTCGTCGAACGGATGGAACAGGGAATCGGTCCGGCCGTCGAACTCGAGCGGCTTGACGCGGAACCGCGTGCAAAGGGTCAGATTGAAGGCCGGCGTCGCCTTGACCCACTTTCCATCGAGCAGAAGCTCGGTGTAGCCATGGAACACGAAGAGATCGGTCCCCATCTTCGCGGTGAGCTCGGGCGTCGTGATGTGATTCTTGACGTCGGCGTAGCCGACCCGCGCCGGAATGCCCACCGCGCGCGCGCACGCCGCGAGCAGCGCCGCCTTGGGCACGCACCAGCCGCTGCCCTGCTCGACGCACACGGATGCGCGGTAGGTGTCGTCGAGGGTGAAGTTCTGGAAGGGGTTGTAGCGGATCCGGTCGCGTACCGCGTAATAGAGCGACACCGCTTTTTCGCGTGCATTACCCCCTCTCGAGTACTCCTCCGAAAAGGCAATTATTGCGGGGTGATCGCTATCCACGAAGCGCCCGGGATCGAGATGTTGGTTCATTGGTCGAGCTTCATGAGCTTGCGCAGCCCGGCGAAGAGCGGGCTCGCCTGCTCCGCGAGCCCGTCCAGTACGGAAAAATGGTGCGTTCCCGGCATTGGGATGTCGCCGGCAAAGGCCGCGCGCCAGCGCTCGCCGATGAGGGCGTTCTGGCGATGGAATTCGCTCGACTCGTCGCCGCCGACGCAGGTCATGACCGGGCAGCGCGTAGCCGGCGTCATCAGCGCCGGCGAAACGCGCGCGGCCGACGCCTCGTCCAGGCGCAGGTCCGGCTGCAGGAAATCGACCTCGACGAGCGGCCGCAGGTCGTAGACGCCGCTGATGGCGAGCGCCCCCTTCCACAGATCCTTCGGCAGGCGCCGGTCGAACCCCGGCCACTGCGCGCACATCATCATCGCGGCCAGGTGGCCGCCCGCCGAATGGCCGCCGACGTAGAGGCGGTCCTGGTCCATGCCGTAGTCCTCGGCGTGCAGCCACAGCCAGCGGCTGGCGCGAAGCATCTGCTGGACGATTTCCTCGATGCTCACCCTCGGGCACAGATCGTAATTGACCACCGCGAGAGAGATGCCCGCGTCCACCAGCGCGGGCGCGAGGAACGAGAAGTCGCTCTTGTCGAGCGAGCGCCAATAGCCGCCGTGGATGAACATGAAGCAGCTGCCGTCGCCCTTGCGCGCCGGGAAGAGATCGAGCTTCTCGCCGGGCATCGTGCCGTACGCGAGGTCGAGCTGCGAGCTCATGCGGCTGCGCGCTTGCGCCGAGGACTGCTGCCAGTGCGCGAAATACCGCGGATGCTCGGGGACGAGCTCGCGGTTGTTGTATTCGCGGTTGAGGAAAGCCTTGTCCGGTGCGTTCATGCGTTGCGCACCCGGCCCTTCTGCCGGAGCGAAAAATTCATTATAAAGTGTCGCCGTCGCGGCATGGAGGAGGCATCGCGTGACGGACGGGATGGGCTTCGCGGCGGTTCGCGGGATGATCCGCATGCTGCTGGCGGTGTTCTACCGGCGCATCGAGGTGATCGGCGCGGAACGGATCCCTGATCGCGGCGGACTGATCGTCGCCGCCAATCACCACAACTCGCTGGTGGACGCGATGATCCTGCTCGCCGTCGTGCCGCGCCGGCTGCGCACGCTCGCCAAGGCGCAGCTCTTCGACCATCCGCTGATCGGGCCCTTTCTGCGCCTGCTGGGGGCGCTGCCGGTCCACCGCCGCCAGGAAGCGGGCGACGACCCGCTCAAGAACGAGTCGCTGTTCGCGGAGACGACCCGCACGCTGCGCCAGGGCGGCGGCATCATCATTTTTCCCGAGGGGCGCACCCAGCCCGAGCCGGTATTGCTCGAGCTGCGCACCGGGACGGCGCGCATGCTGCTCGCGGCGCGGCCCGCCGAGGTGACGCTGCTGCCCGCGGGACTGGTGTTCGAGAAACCCGGCATCTTCCGCGAGGGGCGTGCGCTCGTGCTGTTCGGCGAGCCGGTGCCCGTTCAGGAGTGCTGCGCGTTTGCCCTGAGCGAGCCGCAGGCGGCGGCGCGCAAGCTGACGGAGCTCCTGACTCGCTCGCTGCGCGAGCTGATCGTGGAGGCACAGGACTTGGAGACGCTGGGCCTGCTCGAGCTGGCCGAAGGGATCTGGGGCAGCCCGGGCGGTGCGCCGCGGGCGCCCGTGCAGCGGGTGCGGTGGCTGCAGCGGGCCGCGGACGCCTACCAGCGGCTGCTCCAGCGGGCGCCCGAACGCCTCGAGCAATACGTGCGCCGCCTGCAGAGCTTCGCCGCGGATCTCGAGGCGGCCGGGCTGACGGTCGCCGCGCTGGCACAGCAGCGCTCGGCGGGACGCGCAGTGCGCTTCGCGCTGCGGCAGGCGTTCGCTCTGCTCGTCGGCGCGCCGCTCGCGGCCTGCGGGTTCCTCATCCACGGCGTGCCGTATGCCTTGGTTGTCGTCGCGCTGGCCTGGATTCCGCATACCGCAGAAGAGGAAGCCACCGACAAGATGGCCGCCGGACTGGTGCTCTATCCGCTGTTCTGGTGCCTGGAGGGCTGGCTGCTCTGGCACTACGGAGGGGCAGTGGCGCTCGCCGTTTTCATCGCCCTGCTCGTGCCGGCAGGGTTCGTTGCGCTGTCGTGGCGAGCGAGGATCGCGCGCGTCGGCCGCGAGGTCAGGGGGCTGGCACGGGCGCTGCGCGAGCCGGGCGTGCTTGCAAGGCTGCGCGGCGAGCGCGATCAGCTTCTGCAGGAGCTGAAAGAGCTCGCGCTCCTGTCGGACGCGCTGAGCCGGGGAAATTCCGAGATGACAAGGTGACTTGATGACACTCTGGGTGCTCAAGTGCGTGGCGGTCGCCGGCGGCCTCGGCGCCTGGTTCCTCACCCAGGCCTGGATCGGGAAGCGGCCGTTTCCGAGCGGCGAGCTGCAGGACCGCGTGCACGACGTGACCGCGCCGCTGAATCGCTGGCTGCTCGATCATCCCCGCCACGCCGACGCGCTGCTCATCGCAACCTCGGCGCTGATCGACATCGTCGCCATATGGCTGCTCTACAGCGCGATCTTCGGGCCGAGCCTGGGGCCGTTCATCGGCCTGCTGCTGCTCTTCGTGCTGCGGCAGGTCTGCCAGGGGCTGTGCGCGTTGCCGCCGCCGCCGGGCATGATCTGGCGCAGCCCGGGCTTTCCTTCGGCGCTGGTGACCTACGGCACGGCGGGCGATCTCTTCTTTTCCGGCCACACCGCCCTTGCGGTGTACGGCGGCCTGGAGCTCGCGCACCAGTTCGGCGGCTGGGGCATCGCCGCCGGCGCCGCTTTCGTGGCGATCGAGGCGGCAACGGTGCTGGTGCTGCGCGCGCACTACACGATGGACGTCCTTGCCGGCGCGCTCGCGGCGCTGTGGGTATGGGGCGTGGCGCAGTGGCTCGCGCCGCCGCTCGATGCGCTGCTCGCTGCGCTCGCTTCCTAGCGCCTAGCTCTTGACCGGCTTCAGCCAGGTCACCGGCCGGCCGAGCGAGGCGCCGAGCGCCCGGCCTTCAGGGTCGGCCAGCGCAGCTTCCCGGGCTTTGCGGATGGCACGCGCCTGTTCTGCCGGGTCGCCGGTGGCGGGGTTCTCGACCAGCGCGTCGACGATGGCGAGGAAGTTCGCCTTGCCGCGCCGATGCGTTTCGCCGTAACCCTTGATGAGGCGGGCACAGTCGGCCACCTCGAGCGCCAGCGCCGCATCGCGCCTGGCCGCGTCGGACACGAGGGCTAGCCAGCGCTCGATCAGCTGCTGTTCCTCGTGGTAGCGATAGCTGAAGGGGCGCAGCGGCCGCAGCCACGCCAGCGAGCGCACGAGCGCGAAGCCGAAGACGCCGCTCGTCTTGATGTGCATGCCGACGTTGTAGGCGTCGAGCTTGCCGCGCTTCTCGGCCCACGCCACAAGCCTCCTTCCAAGATGTCGCGGCAAGACAGACGCGAATTCCTCGATGCCTGGCTTGAGGTAATCGATCACCACCACCGGCTCGCCATCCTTCGCGCCCACCTCCTTGCGGATCCTTTCGAAGCGAGAGGCCCGCGTCTTCAGATCGGCGACGCGGACGATGTCCTCGTAGGCCATCCACAGTGCGAGGTGGCGCGCCACTTCGGCGGCGAGGCGGTTGTCGCCGTCGAGGAAGGGCTGCATGCGCTGCTCGTAGAGCTTTGCATAACGCTCGCCCTGGTACTCGCGCAGCCTTTTCAGCGCGAGCCGCATCACCTCGTGCAGCTCGGTCGCGCGCCGCGGCGGCGCCGGCTCCCCGGGAGCGGGACGCTGGCCGAGCGCGATCTCGTAGCCCGCGGCGAAGCCGCGAAGGCTCGCCTCGGCGCCGCGGCCGCCCTGGCGAATCGCCTCCTCACAGGCCTCGCGCTTCAGGGGCAGCCCGCCGCTTCCCGCCACGGCGCCGAAGAGCACGGCGTTGATGACGGTGCCGCTTTCCTGAGCGAGCTTGCGCATGTCGAAGAGAAGCGAGCGCTGCGCGAGCTGCCTCGCCGCCTCGACGACGCGCGCGCCGTCGTAGCGGCCGTCGGCCATCTGCATCTTCTCCACGGTCGCATAGATGCGGTGCGTCGAGGCAATGAGCGTGGTGCGCGCCGGGCTCACATAGCCGTTCGCCATGGCACGCCCGGCTTCGATCAGCTCGGAGGCCACCATGATGTCGACGTTGCCCGGGCTCGGGGTAAGCGAGAGGATCGGCTCCCGGCCGCCGAGCTCGGTCTTACTCGCCGGGTAGATCTCGAGGTAGTAGGTCGTCGCCCCGGTGCGCTGCGCGACGCCCGGGATCGAGGTCGCCTGGGCGGGCAGGCCGGACTGGGTGGCGGCCTCCATCAGCCAGTCGGCCATCACGCCGCCGCCTTCGCCGCCGAGGGCGGCGATGAGAATCGTGATCGGACGTTCGGGAAGGGTCATGCGAACCTGCAGATCAGTTTGTCCCACCATGTGGGGTTCTGGATCACTTCAGCCCGGTAGAACGACGGGCACAGCACCGCGGCATGGGCATTCTCACCGCAGAGCCCGCAGCCGACGCAGCCGTCGATCACCGTCGCGACCGGGTCGCGGCGCAGCGGGTCGGGGTTGTCCTTCACCGTCAGCGTCGGGCAGCCCGAGAGGCGGATGCACGAGTGGTCGCCGGTGCAGGTGTCTTCATCGACGCCGTATTTCACCCTTACATGCCTTTCCCCGGCCGAAAGCCGCTTTGAAACCTCGGGACGCAGCCGCCGCTGCCGCTCGAGCTGGCACTCGCCTTCTGCGACGATGACCTTGAGGCCCTTCTCGGGGCTGGTCATCGCCTCCTTGTAGACCTTGGCGACTTCGCCGACTTTGTAGTTGTTCACCGTGCGCAGCCACTTCACGCCCAGGCCGGTCAGGGTGTCCTCGATCGTGCGGTCGGCGTGGGCTGCGCTCTGCCCGACCGCCACCATGCGCGCGTCCTCGGGCGGTGAAGAGAGGAGCTCCTGCGTACCGGTGGCGGAGGCGTAGCCGTTCTTCATCACGACCAGCACGCCGTCGCCCTTGTTGAGCAGGTTCGAGGCGACCCCGGAAAGCAGGCCGTTGTGCCAGAAGCCGCCGTCGCCCATCACCGCGACCGCGCGCTTCGACGACATCGGGTTGACGCCGGCCGCGGCGGCGAGGCTCATGCCGTACCCGAGCAGTGTATTGCCCTGCGAGAACGGCTCGAACGACGCGAAAGCATGGCAGCCGACGTCCATCGAGACGTGCGGCCTGCCGATGTCCTGCGCCACCAGCTTCATCGCCGAGAACACCGGCCGCTCCGGGCAGCCGATGCAGAAGCTCGGCGGGCGGACCGGCAACGCGCCGAGCGCCGCGTCGGCATCCTTCTTCGCCTTCTCGACCTGCCCTAGCCAGCTTGCACCGGGCGAAGTGTCCAGATGCGGTGCGTGCTGCGCGAGGAACTTCGACAGCCCCTTCACGAGCGATTCGACGGTGTACTCGCCCGCCATGTGCATGCAGTCCTTGCCATGCAACTTCGCCTCCACGTCGGCGCGGCGCAGGATGGTCGCGATCTCCTGCTCGATGAACTCCGGTTGCCCTTCCTCGAGAACCAGAATTGCTTCTTTGTCTTTCGAGAATTCGACTATTTCTTCCGGCACCAGCGGATAAACGACGTTCAGCGCAAGCGTCGGCAGCGGCGTGGCGCCGAACTGGTCGGCGAGGCCCATCATGCCGAGCGCGCGCTGCAGGCCGTTGTAGAGGCCGCCCTGCACGATCAGGCCGACCTTTTCCGCGCCCCCGAGGAGCTCGTTCAGTCTGTTCCTTCGAATGAATTCCCTGGCCGCAGGCAGGCGCACGTCGCTCTTCAGTTTCTCCTGGCGGAAGGTCGCCGGCGGGTGGGCGAGCCGGTCGTAGATGAATTCCTCCGGCGGGCCGTCCAGCTTTTCCCGCGTGGAGACCGCGGGGGCCACATTGCGTTTGCTCTCGAACGAACCCCTGACGTGGCAGGCGCGAATGCGCAGCTCCATCATCACGGGGGTATTCGAAGCCTCCGAGAGCTCGAATCCCCTCTCCACCATCTCGACGATGGTGGCGAGGTTGGGCCGCGGGTCGAGCAGCCACATGAGCGACTTGAGCGCGAACGCGTGGCTGCGCTCCTGGGCGACCACGCCGCCTTCGCCGTAGTCCTCGCCGAGCACGATCAGCGTGCCGCCCATGACGCCGGCACTCGCCAGGTACGACAGCGCGTCGGCGGCGACGTTGGTGCCGACGATCGACTTCCAGGTGACCGCGCCACGCGCCGGATAGTTGATCGACGCGCCGAGCATCGCCGCGGCCGACGCCTCGCTGGTGCAGGCCTCGACGTGCACGCCGAGGTCGTCGAGATAGTCCTTCGCCTGCACCATCACGTCGAGCAGGTGCGACACCGGTGCGCCTTGATAGCCGCCGACGTAGGACACGCCCGACTGCAGCAGCGCCTTCGTCACGGCGAGGATGCCCTCGCCGTGGAAAGTCTCGCCGTCGCCGAGCTTCAGCGCGCGGATTTCTTCAGTGAATTGCCGTTCCATGCCAGAGGTTTCTCACGAAGAAAACGAAGCGGTCCCAGGCGTTCGGGTTCTGCACGACTTCGGCCCGGTAGAAAGATGGACAGAGCACCGCGGCATGCGCGTTTTCGCCGCACAGGCCGCAGCCGACGCAGCCGTCGATCACGGTGGCCACCGGGTCGCGGCGCAGGGGATCGGGGTTGTCCTTGACGGTGAGCGTCGGGCAGCCCGAGAGCCGGATGCACGAGTGGTCGCCGGTGCAGGTGTCCTCGTCGACGCCATACCTTACTCTCACCACTCTCTCTCCCGACGAGAGCTTCTTCGCATTGACCGGCCTGAGCTTGCGTTGCCGCTCGAGCTGGCACTCGCCCTCGGCGATGATGACCTTCAAGCCCTTGTGGTCGGTGCTCATCGCTTCCTTGAGCGTCTTCGCCACTTCGCCGACGCGGTAGTTGTCGACGGTGCGGACCCAGTCGGCGCCGATGCCGGCGAGCGCACGCTCCATGCTCATGTCCGGCGCGTGGGTCTCGCTATGCTGCGGCGAGGAGGGCAGCTCCTGAGTGCCGGTGGCGGAGCTGTAGCCGTTCTTCATGATCACCAGGATGCCGTCGTTCTTGTTGAACACGGCGTTCGCGATTCCGGAGGTGAGGCCGTTGTGCCAGAAGCCGCCGTCGCCCATCATCGTCACGGTGCGCCTGGCGAACATCGGGTTCACCGCCGAGTTCGAGGCGAGGCCCAGGCCGTAGCCCAGCACGGTGTTGCCGATGTTGAACGGCGGCAGCGTCGAGAACAGGTGACAGCCGATGTCGGCCGAGAGGTGGAACGCGCCGGTGTCCTTCTCCAGCACTTTCATCGCGGAGAACACCGGCCGCTCGGGGCAGCCGACGCAGAAGCCGGGTGGCCGCTGCGGGAGCACGCCGAGGAGCTCCGACGCTTTTTTCTTCAAGCCTCCGATTTCGTCCACCACCCGGTTCGAATCGAAAAAGCGGGCAAGGCCGCTCAGGACGACCTCGCCCGTGTACTCACCGGCCATCGGCAGCACGTCCTTGCCGCTCACCTTCACGTCGTCGAGATCGGCGAAATGCGCGCTCCGCCGCAGCGCGGCCTGCACCGCGTCTTCGATGTACGCCGGCTGGCCCTCCTCGACGATCAGGATGGCTTGCTTGCCCCGTGCAAAAGCAACAATTTCATCGGGGACGAGCGGGTAGGTGACGTTGAGGCAGTAGATCGGCACGCGCGACGCGCCGAACACGTCGGCGAGCCCGAGCATCTGCAGCGCGCGCACAACGGCGTTGTACATCCCGCCCTGGCACAGGATGCCGACGTCGGTTCTTTCTCCCGGGAAGAATTCGTTCAGCCGGTTCTCTCTGATGAACTGCACCGCCGCGGGCCAGCGCACCTCGATCTTGTGCTTCTCCTGCGCGTAGGTCGCGGGCGGCAGGCAGATGCGGCCATAGTCGAAGTCGGGGTTTTCCAAGAGTCTCTTTTTCGAGATCCGCGGCTCCTGGTTTTTCTTGGTTCTGAAGCTGCCTTGAACGTGGCAGGCGCGGATGCGCAGCTCGAGCATCACCGGGGTGCTCGACGCCTCCGAGAGCTCGAACCCCTGTTCGACCATCTCGACGATCTTGGGCAGGTTGGGCCGCGGGTCGAGCAGCCACATCTGCGATTTCATCGCGAACGCGTGGGTGCGTTCCTGGATGATCGAGGCGCCTTCGCCGTAGTCCTCGCCGAGCACGAGCAGCGTGCCGCCCCTGACGCCGGCCGACGCGAGGTTCGAGAGCGCGTCGGAGGCGACGTTGGTGCCGACCGTCGACTTGAACGCGACCGCGCCGCGCATGGGGTAGTTGATCGAGGCGCCGAGCATCGCCGCGGCGCCGGCCTCGTTCGCATTGGTCTCGACGTGCACGCCGAGGTCGTCGAGGATGTCGCGCGCGTCGTTGAGCACGTCCATGACGTGCGACACCGGCGCGCCCTGGTAGCCGCCGACGTAGGCGACACCCGACTGCAGCAGCGCCTTGGTGACGGCGAGGATCGCCTCGCCGTGGAAGGTTTCGCCGTCGCCCAGCTTCAGCTTCTCGACTTCCTGCTTGAAGGATCTTTCCATTACACCAACACCTTAGGCAACCACACGGCGACCGCCGGGACCAGGAACACCAGCGCGAGGAGCAGCAGGCTCATCACGATGTAAGGCAGCACGGCCTGGAATATGTGCCCCATTCTCACCGTCGGCGGCGCCACGCCCTTCATCGTCATGAGGAGCAGCCCGTGCGGCGGCAGCAGCAGGCCGAGCTGCATGCAGATCAGGAACATGACGCCGAACCAGACCGGGTCGACGCCGTACTTCTGAACCAGCGGCATGTAAATCGGCAGGGTGATGAGCATCATGCTCACTTGCTCGACGAACAGGCCGAGGAAGATGAGGAGCAGCATCATCGCCGCGATCACCGCGAAGGGCGCCATCCCGGTCCCGGCGATCAGCTCGACCAGGCCGCTGCTCGCGCCGGAGAACGACAGCACCTGCGAGAAGGTGGTGGCGCCGACGATGATGAACAGGATCATCCCGGAGATGGCGGTCGTGCCGCGAAGCGCCATCACCAGATTTCTGATCGTCAGAGATCGGTACAGCATCGCGAGCACCATGGTGAAGAGCGCGCCGATCGCCGCCGACTCGGTGGGCGTCGCCCAGCCGGCGGACATCGACGCCACGACGACGGCGAAGATCGACACCAGCGGCACGACGTACTGCAGGAACGGGCGCAGGCGCTCCCATCCCCGGTACTCGACAAAGCTCGCGGTCGGCGCGAGCGCCGGGTTGAGCTTAACGCGCGTCACGATGTAGGCGACGAAGGCGACGCTGAGCAGCAGGCCCGGCACCACGCCGCCGATGAGGAGCTTCGAGATCGAGATCCCCGACAGGCTGCCGAGGAGCACGGTGAGCGCCGAAGGCGGGATCAGCATGTCGACGGCGCCGATCGCCATGAGCGGGCCGGTCGCCATGGTCGGGTGGTAGCCGCGGGCGAGCATCACCGGCAGCATCAGGCTGCCGAGCATCGCCGTGGTGGCGATGGTCGAGCCGGAAATCGCGGAGAACACGGTGCCGGCCACCACCGCGACCACGGCAAGGCGCCCAGGAAGCTGCCGGATCAGGCGCTCGACGCCGTCGATCACCTTCACCGCGAGCCCGGTGTGGAACAGCACCTCGCCCATCAGGATGAAGAGCGGGATCGGCGTGAGCGAAAAGCTCGCCACCGAGCCGACGCTGTTGCGCGCGAGCTGCACCAGCCCCGCCTCGCCGCCGAGGAAGAGCCACGCGCCCAGAAGATTGATGGCGAGGAAGGAGAACGCGACCGGCAGCCCGAGGAACAGCAGCAGCGTCGATCCGCCGAGCATCAGCCATGCCGCCGCGTCCCATGACATGGCGCCTCTAGCCGGTCGAGACCGCGTCGTCGCGCGGCGCGCGCTCGGCGGCGGCGAGGCGGCGCATGCGGAACAGCATCTCGATGGAAAGTGCGAGGAACGCGACCGGCAGCACGCTGAGCAGCCACCACTCCGGCGTCACCAGGGTCTTGATCGAGACCGACCCGGCCTTGAAGCTCGCGAACGCGGCGCGCGCGCCGTAGTAGGCGATGAAAGCCGAGCAGCCCAGCCCCAGGATGTCCACCATCCACTCGAACGTCCAGCCGACTCGCTTCGGCACGGCGCGCAGCACGATGTCCACGCGGATGTGCTGGCCGCGGCGCAGGAGCCAGGGCGCCGTGAGCATCGTCACGAGATAGAGCATCGCCTCGGAGATCTCGTTCGACCACTCCAGCCCGGCGAGACCCGGAACCACGCGCACGTTCCGCAGCAGCACGTCGGCGCAGATCATGAGCGTCATGGCGAACACGAGCGCGCACGCGACCAGGGCGGACGCCTCCAGAATCCTGCCGTACGCGGCCTCGGCTCGCTCCATCACGCTCGGTCCAATCACGGCTCGGTCCATCACGAGTTACTTAGCAAGCACCTTTTTCAGCTGCTCGCCGTACTGCGGGCTCGCCTTGATGGCATTCGCCCAGCCGATCTCCTTCGCTTTCTCGACGTAGGCCTTGCTGGTCGCCGCGTCGAAGTGGATGGTCTGGATGCCGGCCTCGGCCTGGCGCTTCGCTTCCTGCTGGTTGTAGGTCTTCCAGAAATCGTTCTGGTGCTCGTAGGCGAGCGCCTTGCGGTCGAGGTAGTCGCGCGCCTTTGCCGGCAGGCCCTTGTACTTGTCGAGGTTCATGATGAGAGACACCTCGGCGTTGTAGAAGCCGGGATCGACGCGATACTTGGTCTTCTCCTGCCAGTTGAGGTCGAACAGCGCGTGAATCGGCCAGCCGTAGCCGTCGATCACCCCTCGCTCGAGCGCCGTGTAGACCTCGCCCGGCGCGGTGGTCATCACCTGCGCGTTCATCGACTGGAAGAACTCGCGGTACACCGGCGTGATGCGGATCTTCAGGCCGGTGAGGTCCGGCTTGTCGATCTTCTTGTTGAGATAGAGGTGGAAGGGCGTGAACTCGACCACCTTGGCGAGGTAGCGCATGTTGCCCTTCTCGGCCCAGATCTTGTTGATCAGCTCGTAGCCGCCGTTCTTGCGCTGTTCTGCGGCACTCGTCTCGGAGAGCTTGAGGATATCGGCCTCGGGCATCACGTTGGTGTAGAAGGCGCCGGTGCTGAAGCCGATGTCGACCACGCCGCTCTGCACCGCCTTGCCCACCTCGAAGGTCGGGATCGCCTTCGGTCCGCCGATGAAGTTGATCTGCAGCACGCCCTTGCCGTCCTTGTTGACGTCCGCGATCCAGTCGGTGGTGCGCTTCACGTAGAACTGGTTCTCGGGGAAGGCGCTCACCAGGCGCAGCGCCACCTCCTGTGAATGCGCCGGGGCCGCGACGAGCGCCGGGCCGGCGGCGAGGGCCAGGCAAAGAACGCGCTTCATTGGATTCAATTCCTCCTCTTAAAGGAACAGCGAGGTTAGGCGCCGGGCGGTTTATTTGTCAAATCAATGACACTCATGTTATGAATCATCGCCGTGAATGTTCAGGACATCGATCTCAACCTCCTGCGCGTGTTCGACGCGGTGCTGCGCGAGCGCGGCGTGACGCCGGCCGCGGCGCGCCTCGGGCTGACCCAGCCGGCGGTGTCGAACGCGCTCGCCCGGCTGCGCGCCCTGTTTGAGGACCCGCTCTTCCTGCGCACCCCGGGCGGCATGGACGCGACGCCCTTTGCGCGCGAGTTAGCCGGGCCGGTAAGGCAAGCACTTGCCCTCTTGGAGTCGGCGCTCGCCCACGGCCCGGGCTTCGACCCGGCCACGTCGACCCGCGCCTTCCGGTTCTACATGTCGGACCTCGGCCAGATCGAGTTTCTTCCGCCGCTCATCGAGCGGGTGCAGCGCCGGGCGCCGGGGGTGCGGCTGGAAGCCGCCGGGCTGGACGTCGAGGACATCGGCGCGGCGCTCGCCGCAGGCGCTCTCGACCTGGCGGTTGGCTTCCTGCCGGGCCTGGGCGCCCCGGTGCTGCGTACCGCGCTTTTCCGCGATCCGTACCTTTGCCTGATGCGCGCCGATCACAAGATCGCATCGCTCACCAGAAAGGCGTTCCTGAACGCGTCGCACGTGCTCGTCAGCTACCGCGGCGGCCACCGCGTCATCGAGGAGGCGCTGGAGCGCGCGGGCCTCGCGCGGCGCATCGCCCTGCGCGTACCCCATTTCACCGTGGTTCCCATGGTGCTCGAGCGCACCGACCTCATCCTCACGCTTCCGGCGCGCGTGGCGCGGGTGTTCGAGCGCAGGGGGAACTTCAAGTCGCTGCCGCCGCCGGTCCCGATCCCTCCGGCGGACGTGGGCGTGCACTGGCACGAGCGCTTCGAGGCCGACGCCGGAAACCGCTGGCTGCGCGAGCAGATCGTCGAGCTCTTCGGCGAAAAATAGGGCCGCTAAAATCGACGGCGATGAAGGTCCTGGTCGTCGGCGCCGGTCCCGCCGGGCTCTATTTCTCGTACCTCTTCAAGAAGGCGAACCCGGGGTGCGCGCTGCGCGTGGTGGAGCAGAATCCGCCGGACGCGACGTTCGGCTTCGGCGTCGTGTTCTCCGACAGGGCGCTCGAGTTCCTGCGCGGCGACGACCCGCAGACCTACGACGCCATCACGCCGCACATGGAAGCGTGGACGGACCTCGCGGTCGTGCACCGCGGCATCCGCGTCTTGATCGACGGCATCGGCTTTTCGGCCATCGGCCGGCTGCAATTCCTGCGCCTCATGCAGCAGCGCGCCGCGAGCGTCGGCATCGTCCCCGAGTATTTGAAAGCGATCTCTTCAGATCAGGAGCTCAGAGGATACGACCTGGTGGTGGCGGCGGACGGTGCCAATTCGCTCGTGCGCCGGACGGCCGACTTCGGCACCAGCATCACGCCGCTCGCCAACAGGTTCGCCTGGTTCGGCACCACGAAGATCTTTCGCACGCTGACGCAGACCTTCGTCGAGAACGAGCACGGGACTTTCAATGCTCACCACTACCGGCACGCGCGGGACCTGAGCACCTTCGTTTTCGAGTGCGATGCGGCGACGTGGCAGCGTGCCGGTTTCTTCGGCATGGACGAGGCGGCAACGCTTCAATACTGTGAACGGACGTTCGCGGCTACCTTGGGAGGGCACCGTCTGGTCTCGAACAAGTCCGTATGGAGGAACTTTCCGAACGTGAGAAATACCCGCTGGCATGCCGGCAACGTGGTGCTGATCGGCGATGCCCTGCGCACCGCGCACTTCTCGATAGGGTCGGGAACGCGCCTGGCAATGGAGGATGCGATCGCCCTCGTCAAAGCCTTGAACGGGGAAGATCGGATAGAAAGTGCGCTGAAAAGCTACGAGGCGGCGCGCAGGCCGATTGTCGAGAAGCTGGTCGCGGCGGCGGATGCGAGCGGCAACTGGTACGATCGCTTCCCGGAGCACATGCGGCTCGCCCCGCGCGACTTCGCCTGGAGCTATATCCAGCGCAGCGGTCGTATCGATCCCGCCCGGCTCAGGAAAATTTCCCCCAAATTCGTCGACGGATAGAGATGCTCTTTCCCACCACGCTGGTCGGCAGCTACCCGCAGCCCGAATGGCTGATCGACCGCAAGAAGCTGGCCGGGCGGTTCCCGCCGCGCGTGCGCGCGCGCGAGCTTTGGCGGGTTGAAGGATCTTTTCTGAAAGAAGCGCAGGACGACGCCACCGTGCTCGCGATCCGCGCGCAGGAGGAGGCCGGCCTCGACATCATCACCGACGGCGAGACGCGGCGCGAGAGCTATTCGAACCGCTTCGCCACCGCGCTCGAGGGCGTGGACATCGACAATCCCGGCACCGCGCTCGACCGCTCGGGTCACCCTAATCCGGTGCCTCGCATCGTCGGCAAAGTGAGGCGCAGGCGCGCGGTCGAAGTCGATGATCTGCTTTTTCTCAAGAAAAATACGAACAAAATGGTGAAGATGACCGTGCCGGGCCCGTTCACCATGTCGCAGCAGGCGCAGAACGACTTCTACAAGAGCGCCGAAGAGGCGGCGCTGGATTACGCAGTGGCGGTGAACGAGGAGATCCGCGACCTATTCGCCGCCGGCGCGGACATCGTCCAGATCGACGAGCCCTACATGCAGGCGCGCCCCGAGAAGGCGCGCGAGTACGGGCAGAAGGCGCTGAACAAGGCCCTGGAGGGCATTACCGGCACGACCGCAGTGCACATCTGCTTCGGCTACGCGGCCATCATCCACCAGCGCCCGGCGGGCTATTCCTTCCTGCCCGAGCTCGCCGGATCGCCGGTGAAGCAGATCTCGATCGAAACCGCGCAATCGAACCTGGATACGGCGGTTTTGAGCACTTTGCCGGGGAAGAAAATCATGCTGGGCTGCATCGACCTCTCCGACATGAAGATCGAAACACCGCAGCAGGTCTTCGCCCGGGTGAAGAGGGCGATGCCCTATGTCCCGAAAGAAAACATCATTGTTGCGCCCGACTGCGGCATGAAGTACCTGCCGCGCGAGGTCGCGTTCGGCAAGATGAAGGCGATGGTCGAAGCGGCACGGATGCTGCGGGCGCAGTACGGATGACCTTCAGGGTGGAGCATGTCGGCAGTTTCCTGCGGCCGCAGCGGCTGCTCGATGCAGCGCGTGCCCACAAGACCCATGACCTGAGCACCGACGAGTTCCGGGGAATCCAGGAGCAGTGCATCCGCGAAATCGTGGCGTTCCAGGAGTCGATCGGCCTGCCGACGATCACCGACGGCGAGTTCAGACGGCGCAGCTGGTCGGCCGGCTTCATCGACGCGGTGGAGGGCTTCGGGCTGCGGGAGGGAACGCTGAGCTTTCGCAATGACAGCCGGGTCGTCGGGATCGCGTCCTCTCCCTATGCGAGCTCCCGGCTGCGGCGCACGCGGCGCATCGTGGCCGACGACTACGAATTCCTGAAATCGGTCGTCAGGAAGGGGACGCCGAAGGTGACCATCGCGGCTCCCGACGTGATGCACTACTTCCTTGGGCCGAAGTCGTTCGAGCCTGCAATATACGCGGACCGGGAAGCGTATTTTTCCGATCTGGTGAAGATCTACAGGGACGAGATCGCCGAGCTGGCGGCGGCGGGCTGCAGCTACCTGCAGCTGGACGATACCGCGTTGCCGTGCAATTGCGACCCGCGCGCGCGTGCCGACATTGCCGCGCGCGGCGAGGACGCCGACGAGCTCACCGGGCGCTATGCCCGGCTCTTCAACCAGGCGGTCGCGGGGCGGCCCGCCGGCATGACGCTGGGCATTCACCTGTGCCGCGGCAATCTGAAAGGCGCCTGGATGGCCGAGGGCGGCTACGAGCCGATCGCCGAAACGCTCTTCAACCGCGTGGATGCCGACGTCTATTGCCTAGAGTACGATAGCGCCCGCGCCGGCGATTTCTCGCCGCTGCGCCACGTGCCCAAGGGCAAGCGGGTGATCCTCGGCCTCGTGAGCACCAAGACCCCGGTGCTGGAAACGAAGGATTTTTTGAAGCGGCAGATCGATGCGGCCTCGCGCTACGCGGGGCTCGAGCAGCTCGGCATCGGTCCGCAGTGCGGGTTCTCGAGCGGCGGCGGAGGCGGCCAGCCGATCACGCAGGACGCTACGCGCCGCAAGCTCGAGCTCATCATGGAGGTCTCACAGGAGATATGGAGCAACACATGAAGAAAATCTCTACGGCAGTCGTGTTGGCATTTGCGTTGGCAGCGTGCGACAGCATCCCGACCAATTACACGAACCAGGCTGTTGCCATCGGCGCCGTAGGCGGCGCCGTGCTCGGCGCCACGGCATACAGCAGCAACCGCTCGAGAGGCGCGATCATCGGCGCCATCGGCGGCGGGCTCGCCGGCGGCGCGGTCGGCACCTACATGGACAACCAGAAGCGCGACCTGGAGAAGAACCTGGCGAAGGAGATCCAGACCGGGGAAGCGAGGGTCGACAAGATGCCGAACGACGTGGTGCGCATCACCATGACCAGCAACACCGCGTTCGACACCAACTCCACCAGCATCAAGCAGGGCTTCTACACCACGATGGATAAGGTCGCGGATGTGATGACGCGCTACAACAAGACCACGCTGACGGTGGTCGGTCACACGGACAACGTCGGCTCGGACAAGTACAACCAGGATCTCTCGCAGCGCCGCGCCCTCTCGGTGGCGCAGTATCTCGAGCAGAAGAAGGTGAACCCGGTGCGCCTCGCCACCGCGGGCAAGGGCGAGTCCGAGCCGGTGGCGAGCAACAGCACGGAGGCCGGCCGGCAGCAGAACCGCCGGGTCGAGATCTACGTGGAGCCGGTGCGCGAGGGCTGATGCGATGAGCGAGACGAAGCCGAAGGGACTGGCGAAGGGGCTCACCAACTACGGCGACCCGGCGTTCTCGCTCTACCTTCGGCGCTCGTTCGCGAAGAGCATGGGCTACTCGGGCGAGATGCTCGCCCGCCCGGTCGTGGGAATCGCGGACTCGAAGAGCGGGTTCAACAACTGCCACCGGCATTTTCCCGAGCTGATCGAGGCGGTGAAGCGCGGGGTGCTCGCAGGCGGCGCGCTGCCGATCGAGTTCCCCACCGTGTCGCTCGGCGAGGTGTTCCTCAGCCCGACCTCGATGATGTTCCGCAACCTGATGTCGATCGATGTCGAGGAGATGATCCGCGCCCAGCCGATGGACGCGGTGGTGCTCGTCGGTGGCTGCGACAAGACGGTCCCGGCGCAGCTCATGGGCGCGGCCTCGGCGAACCTGCCGGCGGTGCAGCTTGTCTCCGGGCCGATGATGCCGGCCTCGTTCCAGGGCGAGCGCCTCGGCGCCTGCACCGATTGCCGCCGGTTCTGGGCCATGCACCGCGCCGGCAAGGTGAGCTCCGCCGAAATCGAGACCATCGAAGGCAACCTCGCCACCACCGCAGGGACCTGCGCGGTGATGGGGACCGCCTCGACCATGGCGTCGATCGCCGAGGCGCTCGGCATGGCGCTGCCCGGCAGCGCCGCCATCCCGGCGGTGCACGCCGACCGTCTGCGCGCCGCCGAGGCGACAGGGCGCTGCGCAGTTGAATTAATCAAGACCGGAATACGGCCGTCCAACATCATCAACGAAAAATCGGTCGAAAACGCGCTCCGGGTCTTGCTCGCGATCGGCGGCTCCACCAACGCCATCGTCCACCTCACCGCGATCGCGGGCCGCGCCGGCATCCGGATCGACCTCAACCGGCTGAACCAGCTTTCCGATTCGACCCCGGTGCTGGTCGATCTCAAGCCGACCGGCCAGCACTACATGTCGGACCTCTACGCCGCCGGCGGCGTCGCCGCCGTGATGCGGGAGCTGAAGCCGCTGCTGCACCTCGACTGCGTGACCGTGGCCGGCATCACGCTGGGCGAAGTCCTCGAGCGGCATCCGGCGTGGGTCGACCGCGCAGTGGTCAAGCCTCTCAAGGAACCGCTGGCGAAAGAAGGCGGCCTGGTGGCCCTGTTCGGCTCGCTCGCACCGAACGGCGCCATTCTCAAGCGCTCCGCGGCCGACCCGAAGCTCTTCGAGCGGGAAGGCCGCGCCGTGGTGTTCACGTCGCTCGACGATCTTTCGGCGCGCATCGACGACCCGCAGCTCGACGTGACCGCCGATGACTTTCTCGTGCTGCAGAACGCCGGGCCGAAATCCGGCTACGCCATGCCCGAAGCGGGTTACCTGCCGATTCCGCAGAAGCTGGCGCGCGCCGGCGTGAAGGACATGGTGCGCATCTCGGATGCCCGCATGAGCGGCACCGCGTACGGCACCATCGTGCTGCACGTGTCGCCCGAAGCCGCGGTAGGCGGACCGCTCGCGCTCGTGCGCAACGGCGACCGCATCCGGCTTTCGGTCAAGAGCCGCGCGATCGAGCTCGCGGTTGCGGAGGAGGAATTACGAAAAAGAAAGGCGGCATGGCAGCCGCCGGTCGCCCCGCCGCAGCGCGGCTACGCCAAGCTCTACATGGACCATGTGCTCCAGGCGGAGCACGGCTGTGACTTCGACTTCCTGAGAAAAGCCTAGCTGCCACCAGCGCGCGGCATAATAGGCGCGGAGGAGCGCCATGAAGCCGATGCGTTCGATGCAGGAGCGGGTCAGCGAAGCGGAGTGGGACCTGCGCGTGAATCTGGCGGCCTGCTATCGCCTGGTCGCGAAGTACGGCATGACCGATCTCATCTACAACCACATCACGGCGCGCGTCCCCGGGCCGGAGCACCACATCCTGATCAGCGCGTACGGAATGCTCTACGAGGAAGTCACCGCCTCGAGCCTGATCAAGGTCGACCTCGCCGGCAACATCATTGAAAAGCCCGACCACGGCTACTCGGTCAACGCCGCCGGCTACATCATCCACAGCGCCGTCCACGAGGCGCGCGAGGACGCGCAGTGCGTGATTCATACTCACACGCCGGCGGGAATCTCGGTATCGGCGATGGAGGAAGGGCTGCTGCCGCTCTCGCAGACGGCGATGCGCTTTTGCGGGCACGTCGCCTACCACGAGTACGAGGGCCCCGCTTTCAATCGCGGCGAGAGGGGCCGGCTGGTGGCGCACCTCGGCAAGCACAACGCCATGATCCTGCGCAACCACGGCCTGCTCGCCTGCGGGCCGAGCATCCCGCAGGCGTTCAACATGATCTACTGGCTCGAGCAGGCCTGCCGCATCCAGGTGCAGCTCCTCTCCTGCCAGCGGCCGCTGCACCAGGCGAAGCCCGAAGTCGTGGCACTGACCGCCGAGGTGCTGTCCGGAATGGAGATCACGCTCGACAACGAAGCCCTCACCAATCCCAGCATCAAGGAAGACGCGCAGAAGGCGGGCAGCGGCTATGGCCTGCTCGAGTGGCCCGCGCTGCTGCGCTCGCTCGATCGCGTCGATCGCTCGTATCGTGACTGAAGGCCGGCCCCGCGTCGGCTTCATCGGCGCAGGCCGGGTCGGCAAGGGTCTCTCGCTCGCGCTTTCTCGTTCCGGTTACCAGCTCGCCGGCGTCGTGGGCCGCGGCCTGGAACAAAAGAAGTCCGTCGTCGGCGCCTCGGACCTGGTCTTTCTCACCGTCCCGGACGATTCGCTGAGCGCCGCTTGCGCGGAGCTCGTCTGGAGGGACAAGTCGGTGGTCCATTGCAGCGGCGCTGCCGGACTCGAGGTTCTGCAGCATGCGAAGAACCAGGGCGCGCGGGTCGGCGGCTTCCATCCCTTGCAGATGTTCGCCGACCCGGAAGTCGCGGCGCGCGGCCTGAAAGGCTGCGCCGTCGCCGTGGAGGCCGAAGAGCCGCTCGCAACGATCTTGCTTCGCATCGTGGCGGATCTCGGTGCGCGAGCGTTGCGGGTGCCCACCGGCGCGCGCGCCGCTTACCACGCGGCGGCACATTACGCCGGGCCGTTCGTTACCGCTCTCCTCGCCGAGGCGGTGACGATCTGGTCGCGTCTCGGCATCCCCGAGAACGATGCGCTGGCCGCGCTTCTGCCGCTCGCGCGCGGCAGCCTGGACGCGATCGAGCACTCTGGATTGCCGCGGGCCATGGCAGGCTCGGTGGCGCGCGGTGATGCCATGACGCTCGAGCGCCACCTGGCCGCCCTCGGCGGGTTCGACCCGGCGCTGCGCGATTTCTACTGCCGCCTGGCGCTGCGGACGGTGCCGCTGGCACTCGCGGCCGGCAAGCTCGACGCCGCAGGCGCGGCTCGCATTCGCGAGCTGCTGGAGACAGGCCTGGCTAGAGCTACTTAGGCGGGAAGTCGTAGTTAAGGCGGAAGCTGCCGTCGCGCTCGAGCACCAAACGCGCGGTGGTCCAGCCCTGGCGCTCGGCAGGCTCGAGCTTGCGCAGCCCGATCAGGGCCGTTGGCGGAGCGTCGGTGTCGCAGGGAGCAAACGACTCGGGCTTGTCCGCCGCATCCTTGCGGAAGACGAGATAGCGCACCTTGCCGGTGGAATCGCCCGGGTGCGCCAGCTCGACGATCATATGCGCGCTCGCCCAGCCCTGGGGCAGCCCTTGCGCCATGCAGCGGAAAATCTCGGTGATCGTCTCCATCTGGGTCGAGTTCGCCTCCTGCGCCAGGCCCGCGTGAAACGGAAACGGCACGGCCGCGGCGGCTACGAGGAGAAGGCGACGCATGGTGCGATCATTCTAGGGTGAAAGCGCCGGCGAAGCTGGTCTGCCTGGAGACGTACTGGAACGAGAAGCTGTTCGAAAGCTACTCGGTCAAGCCCTTCTTCGAGGGCCTCGCGCCGCT
>Ga0075426_10000381_pt1 | contig 30411 bp, 21 predicted proteins | sample SoiMethybrSBSTD5_FD_75304 | JGI IMG/M metagenome (GOLD analysis project Ga0075426, IMG submission 75304) | Bulk soil microbial communities from a Populus tree surrounding site in Tennessee, USA - Soil MetaG P. TD hybrid SBSTD5 | ecosystem: Environmental > Terrestrial > Soil > Tree plantation... | reverse complement strand
GGCCCGGAGCTTGCCGCTCAGTCCCTGGCTCGTGTGTTGCTGTTCGGCATCGGCGTCTACGTCTTCTTCTATGCGGCCTACATGCGCGCGGATGGCGGTGCGACGCGCCTGCAACCGTTGTTCTGGACGGCCAGCGCTTCCGCCGCTATCGCCTGCGTCGATTTTTACTATCAGCTCCCCGCGCCCGCCGGATTCGGCCCGCAGTTCGTCTGGCTGGATACCGGCGTGTTCCGCCGCGCGCAGGGAATCTTCTATGAAGCCAGCACGCTCGGCAATTTCTGCGCTTTCTTTCTGGTCATGATCGCCGTAGCGTTCACCCGGCGCGGAAAGGATACACCGCTCTCGCGGCCCGCTCTGATGCTCGGCGGCGTCTTGTTCTCCGCGGCGCTGATTTTTTCCTATTCGCGCGCCTCCATCGTCAATCTGCTCGTTTCGCTCGCCGCGCTTGTCTGGCTCGATCGCGCGCGCATCCGCTGGCGCCGGGCGATTCCACTGCTTGGGATTTCCCTGGCCGCCGGCGCTGCCGCGAGCTACTATTTCCTTCCGGAGCTGGTGAACGCCGCCTGGTTTCGCATCTCCGGCTCGGCACTCTACTTCTTCGATTACGGCGAAGCCATCTTCTCCGGACGCTTCGAGAGCTGGCGCCTGTTGCTTCAGTTTCTCAACGAACACCCATGGCACGCCGTTTTCGGCGTCGGCTACAAAACCTTGCCCTATTCCAGCTACCTCGGCCAGACCATCATCGCGGACAACATGTATCTCAGCATGCTGGTCGAGACCGGCATCCTCGGCCTGGCGGCGCTCATCTGGTTGAATGTCTCAATCCTGCGTTGCGCGCGCCGCGCCGCGCGGCACTCAAGCCAGACGGCGTCGTTCCTCGGCACCTGGATGTTCTGCTTCTGGACCGGCCAGTCGGTCCAGATGCTGTCAGCGGACCTTCTGACTTACTGGCGCGTCTTACCGGTTTACTTCCTCGTGCTGGCCTGGACCGTGCGAGAATCGAGCCGGACGCCCGCGCAGTGAACATTCTCTTCCTCGATCAGTTCAGCGATTTGGGCGGCGCGCAGCAGTGCCTGCTGGACCTCGTACCGGCCATCCAGTCAGCTGGCTGGAATGCGGTCTGCGCCGTTCCCGGCCACGGACGCCTCGTCGAAAAGCTGCGCGCTGGCGGCCTCACCGTTCACGCGCTCCCCGATATCCCACTCGCCGCCGGCGCCAAGCCGCCGCTTGATTTTTTGGGTTTCGCCTTGCGGTCGCCGAAGCTCGCCCGCGAAATCTCCCGCCTGGTGCGCGGGACCGCTGCCGATCTCATCTACGTGAATGGACCGCGCGTGCTACCGGCTGCAGCTTGGGCGGCGCGGAAAACACAACGCCCGCTCCTGTTCCACTGCCACAACAACTTGGCCCAGCGCTCCGCAGCCATGCTGGCCGGACGTAGTATCCAGTTCGCCGCGGCGCGTGTCATTGCCTGTTGCCGCTACGCCGCGCGGCCCCTTTGGCCCTACGTCGATCCAGGCCGTCTGCACGTGATTTACAACGGCGTGGGCCCGCCGGATGCCTTGCCGTCCGCGCGTTCCTCGAGGCCGCGCATCGGCGTGATCGGTCGCATCTCGCCCGAAAAAGGTCAAATCGAGTTCCTGCAAGCCGCCCATCTGCTGGCGCGGAGACATCCGGATTGCAAGTTCCTCGTTTGCGGCGCGCCGCTGTTCGGCGATCGCGAAGCTCACAGCTACTTCGAGCGCGTTCGCGAAGCGGCGCAGGGACTGCCGGTCGATTTTCTCGGCTGGCAGGACGACGTCAACGCCGTGCTCGCCACCCTCGACCTGCTGGTCGTGCCATCCCTGCGCGAGCCCGGTGCACCGCGCGTCATTCTCGAAGCCTATGCCGCGCGCGTGCCGGTAGTGGCTTTCGTCTCCGGCGGCATCCCTGAAATTCTTCACGACGGCGAAAGCGGATTCCTGGTCGAGCCGCCCACGCCCGAAGCGCTCGCCGCCAAGCTCGATGTACTACTCAGCGCACCCGAGCGGTTACGCGAAGTCGCCGCCGGCGGCCACGAAATCTGGAAGGAACAGTTCAAGCTCGAGCGCTATCAGCGTGAAGTGCTGGCCGTCATCGGCTTGACCCAGACCCGCTCCGCCATCGGCCGCTCGATCTGAACTGTTTGCCCGTCCACATCCACCGTCAGCGAGCCATGATGAGCGGCCATGATGCGGAGCGCCGCGCCTGGCCGCACGTGCAGCTTGTCGAGACGTTCCAGCAGGTGCCGGTCGCGCTCGAAAACGCTCACCACCGCCAGCCGCTCTTCCAATTCCCCCTCGTCGAGCCGCTTCAGCCCGCGCCGCCGCCGGTCGTTCGGTGTGTCCTCGCCCACGCGATTGCCGTGCGGACAGACCCCGGCATCCCCCAGCCTTTCGCGCAGCCGGCTTTCGAAATCTGACGACACGGCATGCTCCAGTTGCTCGGCCTCGTCGTGCACCTTGTACCACTCCATCCCGAAAATCTCGGTCAGCATGCGTTCGATCAGATGGTGCCGGTTCAGCAGCCGGTTAGCGATGGCGCGCCCTCCGCGCGTGAGTGTGATCTGCCCCTCGCGGTCCACGCGAATGAGGTCATCGCGCTTGAGCCGCCGGATCGCCATGGTCACCGCCGGGGCAGAAACCTTGAGCCAGCGCGCTAGCGTTGCCGCGATCACGGTCTCGCCTTCCGCTTCCGCCTCGGCAATGGTCTTGAGGTAGTTTTCTTTCGAGATGGTGATCTTCAAGCTCCTTCAATTCTAGCTGTGGACCAGGCATTCCTGCCTGCCGATTCGCTATCCTCAATGAACGTGACTACCGATCTGCTTGCCCTCCTCCAATCCTCGAAAATCTACGATCTCGCGCAGCCTTATTTCATCGGCATGCCGCACCATCCCGTGCATCCGCCCTACCTGTTCGGTTTGGTTAAGAAACACGGGGAGTATGTCACTTCCGAGGGCGCGAGTTCGGCCTCGGAAGCTCTGGCGCTCGGCGGCCACGTCGGCACCCACATCGACGCGCTCTGCCATTTCTCGCGCGAAGGCAAGCTCCACGATGGCGGCGAAGTCGCGCAGTCCTATTCCGGCGGTCTCGAGCGCCTGTCAGTCGATACCATGGCGCCCATCTTCCGCCGCGGCGTGCTCCTGGACATTGCGGGACACCAGCGCGTGGACGTTCTGCCCATCGACTTCACGATCACGCCTGAGCACCTCGACGCCGCGGCGCGCGATCAGCGCGTCGAAGTCCGCTCCGGCGATGTCGTGCTCCTGCGCACCGGCTGGGCGCGCTATTGGGAAGACCCGGCCCGCTATATCTCGCAAGTGCGCGGTCCCGGTCCGGGCGATGCCGGAGCCCGCTGGATCAGCGCGAAAGGCGCATTTGCGGCCGGCTCCGACACCGTGGCTTTCGAGTTTGTCCCCGCCCCCACCATGCCCACGCACGTGCACCTGCTGGTCGAGCGCGGTATTCACATCATTGAGTGCCTGAACCTGGAGCAACTCGCCGTGGACCGCGTCTACGAATTCGTCTTCGTGGCCGCGCCCCTCAAAATCCGCGGCGGGACAGGATCGCCGATTCGTCCGCTGGCCCTCGCCGCGCACGTCAGCCTTTAGTCGGAGCGGCCAGCACGCTTCTCATCTGCTCCACGAAATTTTTTTCACGGAATCGTTCCGCCCACTTACGAAGGCTCGGCGGAGATACGTGCGGTTCGATACGTTCGAATTCCTCTATCGCTCGAGGCAATTGTTCCGGCGCATCGAAAAGGACTCCTCCCACCGGATTGATCAGCGGCACGCTCTCCAACACGCCCCCGCGTCCCAGCGCGATCACGGGCTTGCCGCTGGCCAGCGCTTCCACCGGCGTCATCCCGAAATCCTCTTCGCCCGGCATGAGAAACGCTCGCGCTCGCGCGTACAGCTCCCGCAATTCTTCATCGGAGACCCGTCCGCAGAATTCGACATTGCCCGTCGCCATCCGTTTCAGCACGCCGTACTCCGGACCATCCCCCACCACCAGCAGGCGCCGCCCGTTTTTCGCAAACGTCGCAACCGCGTAATCAATTCGCTTGTACGCCACCAGCTCGGACACGATGAGATAGTAATCCTCCGGTTCCTTCCAATAGAACGATTCCACCGCGACCGGCGGATAGATCACGCGCGCCTCGCGCCGGTAGGTCTTCCAGATGCGCCGCGCCACGTTGGCGCTGTTAGCCACGAATTCATCCACTCGCGCCGCCGTGCTGTAATCCCACAGCCGCAGATAGTTCGCCACCGGCGCCATCAGCGCGCGCTTCCAGGCGCTCGCCGTGAACTCGTTGCGGTACGCCGGATACAGATCCCACAAATACCGCATGGGCGTGTGGCAGTAGCAGACGTGCCGCGCCGCAGACGGCGCCAGCACTCCTTTCGCCGGCCCAGACTCGCTTGAAACAATCAGATCGTACCCGCGCAGATCGAAACTCTCGAGCGCCATCGGCATCAGCGGCAATAGCGACCGGTAATGCCGCCTGAGCGGATTCAGAAACGACGCCGTCACCCGCCGCGCCCGAATCGTCTCGCTGACCTTCTCCGGGTCGTAGAAAAGTGTAAAAACATCCGCTTCCGGCAGCATCCGGCACAGCGCCTCGACGACCTTCTCGCCGCCTCGCATGTTGAGGAGCCAGTAGTGGATAATCGCGGCCCGCATGTACGTATACACCTGTTAATCTTGCACTTGCACGTCTTTCGGATGCTGTTGTGCAAGGCTTCGGGCGCTATCATGAAGTCAAGCGACATGCATCCGGACGATCAACTCATGCTCCGCGCCAAGCTGGACCAGCGCGCCCAGTTCTATCCGCTCGGTTTCCCACTTCAGATTGCCACAAATTCGCCTGATATTTTGTCCGCTGTCGAGCAAACCTGGGGAAGCTGGACGCAGGCCTTTGATCGTCCGCCATTGGAAATGCGGGTGATCGTTCATCTCGATGGTCCGGTCCCACCCGCCGAGCCAGTATATCGGGCGCAGAAGCATCTGATAACGTTTACTGGAGACAACGCTAATTTTGCGGTCTGCGATCTCGAGCGCGGCTATATCTTCAGCTGCGTGACGCCCGCCACGGTCGCCAGCGGCTATTTCCGTGCGCATTTGCTGGAGACCATAGCGTACCTCGCGCTCGACTACCAGCACGTCACCATCTTGCATGCGGGCTGTGTAGTGCGAAACGGGCGCGGCGTGCTGTTGTGCGGAGATCCCGGCGCGGGCAAGAGCTGTCTGTCTTACGCCTGCGCAACGAATGGCTGGAAACTGGTCTCCGACGATTTCAGCGCCATACTCCGCCAGCCGCGCGGTCGCATGGTGATCGGCAGACCCGAGCGCATGCGCTTTCGCTCCACCGCATTCGAGCTGTTTCCGGAACTTGTCGGCCAACGCAGCGAGTTTACGCAATTTGGCAAGCACATGTTCGAGCTGTACACGGGCTCGTTGCCTCAGGTTCAGACCGCTCGCTGCTGCCAGGCGGAGACCCTCGTATTTCTCGACCGCCAGGATTCGTGCAGCCCTGAACTGGTGCCCATGCCGGTGGAACAAGCCCTTGCAAAATTGGAGTTCGACCGATTCTACTGGGATCCGCCAATCTTCGAGGAACATCGCGAAAGACTCATGGATTTGTTGGCCCGTGGTGTGCACACCCTTCGATACAGCAATTTCGACGACGCCATTCGCATTCTGGAGTCCTTAGTTTAAGATGAAAAAACGATTTCTGATTCCCTTCCTGCTGCTGGCACTACGGCCCGCTCTCCAGGCCCAGGTGGCCTCCGCCAGTTTGTTGGGCGATGTGCGCGACGAAACCGGAGCAGTCGCGCCGGGCGTTACCGTCTCCGCGCGCCACAATGACACCGGTTTCGTCCGGGCCGCCGTCACTAGTACGGAAGGAGCCTATCGCCTGGATGAGCTGCTCCCCGGCGTATACACCGTGACCGCCGAAAAGCCAGGTTTCCGCACCTTGACCACCGGGAGTCTTACGCTCGAGGTGAACCAGAAAGCCCGTCTGGACCTCGTTCTCAAAGTCGGCGCCGAGAGCGATAGCATTACCGTGGAGGCGTCGGTGTCACCACTCCAGAGCGACGATGCCTCGGCAGGTTACCGTTTGAACCCGGTCGACATTACGGCGCTCCCTCTGGTCCAGCGCGATGTCATTTCACTCATCACACTCGGCCCCGGCGCAATTCCGCGGCACCTGGGCGGCTTCACCCACGACATCATCAATGACGTGCAGTCGAACCGCGGCGCCGTGGCGTTCAATCCGCCCATCAATGGCGGCCGCTCCTATATGAACGCGTATCTGCTCGATGGCTCCTCTGACACCGACCGCAACACTTTCGCCATCGCCGTGGCGCCCCCTCTGGAATCGGTTCAGGAGTTCCGCATCGAGTCGTCGCTGCCTTCCGCCGAGTTCGCGCAGGCGGGCGGCGGCGTGATGGATGTCGTTACCAAATCCGGCTCGCTCGCCTGGCATGGAAGCGCATTCGAATATTTCCGCAACGAAGCGCTTGATGCCCGGAGTTTTTTTGATGATCCGACGCTGCCACGGCCCGTCTTTCGACAAAGCCAGTACGGCGGGTCCCTCGGCGGCCGCGTCCCAAAACTACGCAATACGTTTTTCTTCGCTACCTGGGAGGGCCTGCGCGGCAAGTCCGCCAAGTCGTCGCTCAATATTGTGCCCGATGCACCCGAGCGTTCCGGAGATTTCGCCGGCCGCAACCTCATCTTCGACCCCCTTAACCTTAACCCCGCGACTGGCGCGCGCCTGCCCTTTCCGAACAACGTCATTCCGTCCGCTCGCATCGATCCTATCGTGAGTAAGTTCCTGAATGAGTTCGAGCCGCTGCCCAATCGTACCGGCTCGAGCAACTATCTGGATTCCACGCCCAGCCAGAACCACAGCGACACAGGCTCCGGCCGTATCGACCATGAGTTCCGCAACCACAGTCGGTTGTTCGGCCGCTACACCATCAACGACGAGCGCGATCGCCTGGCCAACTTTTTCCCCGAACTCCCAACGAGCGAGCAGCTTCGCGCCCAGCAGGTGGCCCTCGGCTACACTTTCTCCGGAACCAGCTGGCTCAATGAAGCGCGGCTTGCTTTCACGCGCCTCAAAGTTTTTGACACGCCTGATAGCGCCTTTCACACCGACGTCGCGCGCCAGCTCGGGTTGACCGGTCTTCCTTCCGATCCCTTCAGCTTCGGCCTGCCGTTCTTCACCGTCACCAATTCTTCCATCGTCACCGACTCCCCCACGTTGCCCCAATTGCAACGTGATAACCAATGGCAGGTTTCCGATGCCTTCTCCATAACGCGCGGCCGCCATACCTGGAAGACCGGCATCGAGTGGTCGCACTCCGGGGTCAACTACCTGCAAAGCAACGTGCCGCGCGGCTCGTATACCTTCACCGGCGCCTTGACCGCCAATCTCTCCAATCCTGGCGCTACCGGCGATGCATTTGCCGATTTTCTTTTGGGGCTTCCTCAGGACACCAGCCGGACGGTGGGCTTTGCGCAGGCCTACCTCCGGCAGAACAGTTACGCGGCGTTTGTTCAGGACGACTGGCGCGTGAGCAGCCGCCTTACTTTGAATTTCGGCGTCCGGTACGAATACTTCGCGCCTTTTACTGATGCGCGAGGGCAACTGCTCAACCTGGATTACTCGACCCTGCCCAACCCGCCAAGTCTGGTGCACGTGGGCTCCGCGGGCCAGCCCGACCGCAACAATTTCGCGCCGCGCGTGGGTTTGGCCTGGTCGCCTCCCGTCACGCTCTTGCCGGGCCGAAAAATGGTGTTCCGCGCCGGCTACGGTGTCTATTTCAGCCCCGAGATCGCCATCGAAGCCTATGACCTGGTGCGGAACAATATCCGCAACGAGACCAACCAGACGGATGGAACTCAGCCCCTGCTCACCCTTGAGAACGGCTTTCCGCAGACCTCCAGCACGGGCTTTCCCACCGAATATGGACTCGATCCGCACGCGGCCACTCCCTATGTCCAGCAGTGGAACGCCAGCATCCAACAGGAGCTTCCCTTCGGCATCGTGGCTGAAGTAGCCTACATCGGTTCCAAGGGAACCGACCTCGGCCGTTTCCGGCATTTCAACACCCCGGCGCACGTCGAGACCGGAGAGGACCTGCCGCCACGGCCCGGAGTCCTGCAGTCGCTGCGGACGTTTCCCGAACTCGGCCCCATCATCCAGCGCCAGCACATGGCCAACTCTTCGTATAATTCGCTGCAAGTCAAAGCCGAGAAGCGGCTCGCCACCCGTGTCTCGTTCCTCGCCAGTTTCGTTTGGTCGAAATCCATCGACGATGCGGATTCGGTATTGCCCGGCCAGTTCGATAGCGTAGGCGCCCAGGATGAGCGCAATCTCCGACTCGAGCGCGGCCTTTCGTTCTTCAACGTCGGCCGCCGTTTGAGCGCCGGCTACGTTTACAATTTGCCCGCGGCGGGCGGATTCCTGCGCCCGGTGCTTACACACTGGCAGACCAGCGGCATCATCACCGTGCAGGATGGCACCCCGCTGAACCCCGTCTACTTTGCTTACGACGGCGCTAACTCCGGAACCGTGAACCGGCCGAACATCGTGCCAGGACAGAAAATCTCGCTGCCTTCCAGCCAGCGGACCGCCGACCACTGGTTCAACACCAATGCCTTTAGCACCCCGGCGCCGTTCACATTCGGCAACGCGGGGCGCGATATCATTCCCGGCCCGGGCGACGCGGTCCTCGATCTCGCAATCCAGCGCCGGTTTTCCATTCGCGAGCGCGGTTCGATTTCGTTTCGCGCTGAGTTCTTCAACGCCCTGAACCATCCCAATCTCGGGGTACCGGTGCAGTACCCTGATTTCGGACCGTTCTTCGGCAAGATCATCGTGAGCGGCGACCCCCGCCGCATCCAGCTCGCGCTGCGATACGATTTCTAACGTGGAATAGGCATTCATGCCTGTCGCCGGCACGCCCCATCCCGTTTTGGCTTCTTCTGTGTCGCTTGCGTGGGAAAACAACCGTCGCCTGCCCCCCGGTGTCGCCGCGGCACTGGCCGCCCTTCGTTTCTCCGCACCCGCGCCCGAATTGCTCCGCCGCCTCTCCGATGCCGAATGGAAGACCTTACTGGCTTTTGCCGATGGCTCCGGCCTCACCCTTCTGCTTGGCGCCGCGGGTCGCGATTTTCTTCCCACATGGGTCGCGGAGCGCATCGAGCGTGATTTCGCCAGCAATATCGAACGCACCGGTCGCTTGCGCGCCGCGCTGGTCGAAATCGTCGAACAGTTCAATGCCAGGCGTATCGAGCATCTTCTCATCAAGGGTTTCTCTCAGGAAGTGGAATATGCCGCTGATCCCTACCTTCGCGTAGCCTATGACATCGACCTGTTCACTCCGCCCGGTTCGCTGGAGCCGGCGCGTGAAACGCTCGAGTCGCTTGGCTATGCGGCCATCAAAGGCGCTGAACGTTTCCCTGTGGACCACATTCCGCCGATGATCCGCAAAACCGGCTGGCAGTGGCGTGGCGACTATTTCGATCCCTGCATCCCTCCCTGTGTCGATCTCCACTTCCGATTCTGGGACCCCGCTACCGAAGGCTTCTCCGCGCCCGGCATCGAGGACTTCTGGGCGCGCCGCATTCAGCTGGACGGAATGCCGGTCCTCGGCCGCGCCGACCGCCTCGGCTATGCCGCCCTTCACCTGCTGCGTCACCTGTTTCGCGGCAACCCGCGGCCTTACCACGTGTACGAGATCGCTTACTTCCTTGAAACGCAATCGGGAAATAATTCCTTCTGGAGTTCGTGGCGCGAACTTCATCCGGCGCCCCTCCGCCGCCTCGAAACGATTGCCTTTCGCCTGGCGGACGCCTGGTTCGGCTGCCGCCTGCCGCCGATTGTCGCAGAAGAGATCGATCGTCTCGAAGGCGGGCTTGCGCTGTGGTTCGAGCGTTACGCCGCGGCGCCGCTCGAAGCGCAATTCCACCCGAATAAGGACGAGATGTGGCTGCATTTCGAGCTGCTGGATTCTGCGCGTGATCGGGCACGCGTTTTCGTTCGCCGCATGCTTCCTGCCCGGTTGCCCATCACCGCGGACAACATTTACGTTCCCGCAAACCAGTTGACTTGGCGGATGCGCCTGCGCGGTGCCTTTAAGTACTCGGGCTACATCGCTAACCGCTCCTGGCACCACATTCGCGCCGTGCCCCCGGTAATCGTTCACGGTCTGATTTGGAAATCGCGCACTTGGCGGCTGACGGCGCCTTTCTGGCGGTTTCTGGCGTGCTCCACGCTCCTGAACCTGGGGACTTTCCAGTTTTTCCTGCTTTACAATCTCTATCTGCTGGATCTGGGCTATCGCGAAAATGTTCTCGGCCTCATTGCCAGCGCATTCACGGCGGGCAGCTTGACTGGCGTGCTTCCCGCCGCGGCTGTGGCGCATCGCTACGGCCTTAGGCGAACTTTGCTGGCCTGCGTTGGCGGGACGGCGCTCGTCTGCGTCTTGCGGGCGGCCGCGTCTGGCGAACCGGCGCTTTTGGCCGCGGCTTTCGCTGGAGGGCTGCTGTTTTCAGTCTGGGCTGTCGCCATGTCCCCGGTCGTCGCTGCTGTTACCACCGAGCACGCACGGCCCACCGCCTTCAGCATCATCTTCGGCTCTGGGGTCGGCATTGGAGTGGTTGCCGGGTTGATCGGCGGCCGTCTCCCTGGATGGATCACTCATGCCGGGTTGGCTGCTTCTCCCGCGCAATCCAAACAGATCGTCTTTTTCTGCGCTAGTGCCTGCGTTGCCCTCGCGCTTTGGCCCCTGCTGCGTCTGCGCATCGAGTCGCCTCCGCCACGTGAAACCCGCAGTTATCCGCGCGGCCCGTTCATCCGCGGCTTTCTCCTGGCGATGGCGGTGTGGAGTTTCGCGACCGGCCTGCTGAATCCGTTGTTCAACGCCTATTTTGCGCGTAAATTCAGCATGCCCGTGGATCGCATCGGGATGGTGTTCTCCGTGGCCCAGGTCGCCCAGGCCGCCGCCGTCTTCGCCGCGCCGGTCGTACTGCGGCGTCTCGGTTTAACCCGTGGAGTGGCCGCCATGCAGCTCGCTACCGCGCTGGCGCTGGCCTTGCTCTCGCCCGCTCACGTGGCGGTTGTTGCCGCCGGCCTTTACACCCTATACATGAGCGTTCAATACATGAGCGAGCCCGGCATTTACGCCTCTCTTATGAATCGAGTCTTACCCGGGCAGCGCAGTGGCGCTTCGGCATTGAACTTCCTGGTATTGTTTGGAGGGCAGGCGCTCGCCGCGACCGTCGCCGGATTTGTCGTCACCCGGTATGGGTACTCGCCCATGCTTGCCGGCGCCGCGGTCGTGGCCGTTGTGGCCGCGTGGTTGTTCTGGCGGCTGCCGCGGGAATCAGATACCATCACTGAGACGTGAACTACTTCCTGGCAAAGACCGACCCTGAAACCTACTCCATCGACCAGCTCGAGCGCGAGCGCAAGACGGTTTGGGACGGGGTCAAAAGCCCCCAGGCGCTCCGCGCCATTGCCGCCATGCACCCCGGCGACCGCGTCTTCATGTACCATAGCGGTGGCGATGCCGCCGTAGTGGGACTGGCGAAGGTCGCTTCCGAGCCCAGGCCCGATCCGAAATCGCCCAAGCTCACCGTGGTCGAGCTCGAGTTTCTCACCCGCATCGAGCCGCCAACCACCCTCCACGAGATCAAGGAGTCCGGTCTGTTCGGCGATTGGGCGCTTGTCCGTCAGGGCCGCTTGTCTACCATGGCTGCCCCTGCCTCGTTCGTCGAATGGATGAAGAAACGGTATCCCAAGATCCGGTTCTGATCGCCAGCCCTACACTTCCGCGGAGTGTATTATCCCGAAATCCGAATCCGCAGAAAAAACAGGCTACTAACTGTATGAAAAATTGGGTATTCTAAAATCAGAACGACTGCGAAGGGGTGGCAGCCCACGTGCTGAACCAGGTCATTCGAGGGTGACGCCTTTCCGGGGATTGCCGAGCCGGGTCCATGTTTCAGGAACTTAAGTTCCAGCTTTCGACAGCGATATTGACACTCGTGACACTTGCGTCCGGTGTGTCTGCTCTCATCAACTTCCAGCAACAGACCCGGTTTCGCCTGCCCGACGATGGTGTCATTTGGGTGGACCGCGCGTCTGGCGTCGAGGCGCTGGATGTTGCGCGGCGCCGTCCGGCGGCTATAGCCGGTGTCCGGACCGGGGATATTCTAGTCAGCATCAACGGCAGCACGATCCGGAAATCCGTTGATGTCCCCAAGGTCCTGGTGAGCATCGGGTCGTGGGGCAAAGCGAACTACATTGTGCGGCGCAGCGGCGTGGAAGTCACGATCCGGGGGCTGGTCGTCGGCGAGGTTCCGCTCGATCTTTCGCTCTATTATCTGTGTTTCGTTGGACTTAGCTACCTATCGATTGGACTGTTTGTTTATTTTAAGCGCGGTACTGCCTACAAAGCACAGCACTTCTACATTTTTTGCCTGGTTTCTTTCATCTTTTTCACGTTCCATTACACCGGCAAACTCAACAACTTCGACAAATTGATTTATTGGGGCAACATCGTCGCCGGCATGCTGGCGCCGGTGATCTTTGTCCATTTCTGCCTGTCCTTCCCCGAACCCAGGCGATGGTTGCGCTTCCGGGTGGCGACAATCGGGTTGTACGGGGCCGCGGCGTCGATGGTGGCCCTTTATGCACTGGCCAGCTCGGGGATGCTGCGCACTTCCATCCCGCTGGTCGAGCTGCGCTGGCTCCTTGACCGGCTGTGGATAGCGCTCCTCACGGCCATCTACATTCTGGGCGGGGTGGTGCTCAGCATCGAGTACCGCAAGCCGGCGGATCCGATTGTCCGTAAGCAGTTGAAATGGCTGCGGAACGGGACCTTCTGCGGGGTCCTGCCATTCGCGCTCTTTTACGTTCTGCCGTATGTCATCGGCATCGATATCTCGCCGCTGATGAAGGCGTCGGTGCTCTCGCTGCAATTGATCCCCCTGACCCTGGCCTACGCCATCGTGCGCTACCGCCTGATGGACGTCGATATCCTGTTCCGGCGCGGGTATGCCTACACCTTGGCCACGCTGTGTGTGCTGGCCGCGTTCTACGGGATCATTTTCTCGCTAGCCAGCCTGGTGCAGAAGAATTTCCAGGATCTGGGCAATACCGGACTGATTACCGTCATGCTGGCGGCAGCGTTCCTGTTCCAGCCGCTCCGAAACTGGATACAGGAACGCCTGGACCGTTACTTTTACCGCGACCAATACGACTACCGCCGCACGCTGGTGGAGTTCGCGCGTGAGCTGAGCGCCGAGACCGATCTCGAAACCATGCTGCGCTCGGTGGCCGACCGGCTGATGCAGACCCTCTCCATCAGCCACCTCGCGTTCTTCCTGCGGGATGACCCCGGTGGGGAAGAACGCTCCGTCTTCCGCCTGCGGATGGGCGCCGGGCTGCGCGACCGGAACACGCGGCCGATCACGCCCGACGATCCGTTGGACCTGAACTTCCTCACCTGGAGGCGCGATCAACCGTACCTGTTCTTCGAGCGTACGCGCCACATGCTGGACGCGGTTTCAGGAGCGTGGCCTGCGCCGGTGCGCCGAACGATCGAAGATCTCGATCTCACCTATTACGTGCCGTGCGTGGCGCACGGATCCACGGTGGCCTACCTGGGCGTCAGCCGCACCACGGATGGCGATTTTCTTTCGAGCGTGGACATCGAGCTGCTATTGACGCTGTCCGGCTATGTCGCCATCGCCATCGAGAACGCGCGGCTCTACAGCTCGCTGGCGCGAAAGGTGGACGAGTACGAGCGGCTTAAGGAATTTAGCGAGAACATCGTGGAGTCGATCAACGTGGGAATCCTGGCGGCGGGCCTGGATGACCGCGTCGAGAGCTGGAACACGCAGATCGAGCGGCTCACCGGCATCGCCCGCGAAAAGGCCGTAGGCCAGCGGCTTTCGGAGCTCTTCTCCGGAGACCTGGCAGAACAGTTCGAGCACGTGCGCAACGATACCGGCATCCACCACATCTACAAATTCGTGCTGCGCGCGGCCCCCCGGATCGCGGCGGCGAACGGCAATCCGAACGGAGGCGGACACGCTCCTTTTCGTGAAGCGACGGTGAATATCGCGATCGCGCCGCTGGTCTCGAAAAATCAAGAGCACATCGGCCGTCTGATTATCTTCGACGACGTGACCGACCGCGCGGAGCTCGAGAAGCAACTGGTGCAGGCCGACAAGCTGAGCAGTATCGGCCTGCTGGCGGCGGGTGTGGCGCACGAAGTGAACACGCCCCTGGCCGTGATTTCGAGCTATGCCCAGATGCTGGCCAAGCAGGTGGCGGACGACGAGCAGAAAACGCACATGCTGGAGAAGATCGCCAAACAGACTTTCCGCGCCAGCGAAATCGTCAACGGCCTGCTGAATTTCTCGCGGACTTCCAGCACGGATTTCAAGGAAGTCGACTTGAACCGCGTCGTTCAGGAGACGCTCTCGCTGGTGGAGCATCAGATAAAGAAATCAGGCGTGGAGATCCGCATCACGCTCGAACCAACGCTCGCGCCGGTTCACGCGAACCCCGGCAAGCTTCAGCAGGTTTTCCTCAATCTGTTCCTGAACGCGCGCGACGCCATGGAAGCGGGCGGCGTCCTCGAAGTGCAGACCTCGGCGGACGACGGCGGGGCGTGCGTAGACGTTATGGATACGGGGCATGGCATCGCGCCCGAGCACGTGCATCGCATCTACGACCCGTTCTTTACCACCAAGGCAGCACGTAAAGGCACGGGCCTGGGTCTTTCGGTGACCTACGGCATCGTACAGGAACATGGCGGTACGATTGAAGTATTCAGCCGTCCCGGCGGCGGCACGCGGTTTCGCCTCGAGCTCCCATGGTCGAAGGCCGCGGCCCGCGCGCACGAAGCACGGAGGAAGCCGGTGAATGCCTGAGATTGCCGCCGTAGAAGAAGAGACCGCCACTACTCCCAAAGGCAAAGTTCTGGTGATCGACGACGAAGTGGACATCCGCGAAAGCCTGGATGCCTTGCTGAGTCTGGAGGGGTACGAAGTCGATCTGGCCGCCAATGCGCTGGACGGAACCAAGCGCCTGGAATCGCACGTCTACGATCTGGTGCTGCTCGACCTGATGATGCCCGACCGCTCCGGCATGGACGTGCTGCGCGACGTGCGCGATCGCGATCGCGAGACTCCCATCTTCATGATCACGGCCTTCGGGTCGACGGAAACGGCGGTCCATGCTCTCAAGCTGGGCGCCAACGACTACTTCACCAAGCCCTGGGAGAACGACAAGCTGCTGATCGAGATCGACCGCACGATCGCGCAGCGCCGCCTGCTCTACGAAAACACGAATCTCAAGCGCGCGCTCAAGCAGCGATACAGCTTTCCCAACATCATCGGCAAGAGCGAGCGCATGTTGCGGGTGCTCGACCTGGTGGGCCAGGTGGCATCCAGCCGCTCCACCATCCTGATCACGGGCGAGACGGGGACCGGCAAGGAACTGGTAGCCAAGGCGATTCATGCGCATTCGCCGCGCGCCGATTACATGTTCGTGCCGGTGAACAGCGGGTCGCTGCCGCAGGACCTGCTCGAATCCACGCTGTTCGGCCACGTGAAGGGCGCGTTCACCAGCGCGATTCAAACCCGCAAGGGCTACTTCGAAGTGGCCAATCACGGCACCATCTTTTTCGACGAGATCGGCACCATCGGCCCGGAAACGCAGGCCAAATTGCTGCGCGTGATCCAGGAAAAGGAATTTCAGCCGCTCGGCTCGAACGACACCATCAAGGTGGACGTGCGCATTCTGGCCGCCACCAACGATGATTTGAAAAGGCTGGTGGACGAAGGAAGGTTCCGCCAGGATCTCTATTACCGTCTCAACGTGATCAACATCGCGCTACCGCCATTGCGCGAGCGCAAGGAGGACATCCCTCCGCTGGTGGATTTCTTCTTTACCAAGTACTGCCGCGAGAACCAGAAATTCCTGGATGGCTCCAACCGCTCGATCCTGCATTTGCAACCGGAGGCGATGCAGATTCTGATGGATCACAACTGGCCGGGGAACGTTCGGGAACTCGAGAACGTGGTGGAGCGCGCGGTGGTGCTGGCGGCGGAGCCCGCGGTGCCGCTCGATGTTTTCCCGGATAATCTGCTGCAGGCCAACGGCATTCGTTTGCGCCGCGGCGATGGCGGCCCGCTTCCGGCCGACGCGTCGCTATTCGAAATCGTCGCCGACTTCGAGCGGCGCATCATTATCGAAGCCCTGGAGAAGGCCAGCTGGAGCCAAACCGAAGCCGCGGAAAATTTGCATATTCCGCTTTCGACGCTCAATCAGAAGATCAAGCGGTTGAGCATCGAGATCCGTCGCAAGTCCGAGAACATCCGCGCGGCCGAGCATACGGAGCGGCGTCCCTAACCTGCCTGCGGCAGTTCTTGCAGATGGAAATCACACCACAGGACGTTCAGAGGCGGCTGAGCGCGGGCGAGAAGCTGCGCCTCATCGACGTGCGCGAGCCGTTTGAGTTCCAAAAGGCGCGCATCGAGGGTGCCGAGCTGATTCCGATGCGCACCATTCCCAAGGCGCTGTCGCTGTTCGAAGAGGAGGAGAACCCCATCGTGGTGTTTTGCCATCATGGCATGCGCAGCCTGCAGGTGGTCGGCTGGCTGCGGGAGCAGGGAATTGGGAACTGCAGCAGCATGGCAGGGGGAATAGACCGCTGGAGTCTTGAGGTTGATCCGAACGTGCCGCGGTATAGCTAACAGTAGGTGTCAGGTGCCAGGTGTTAGGTGTTAGCAAACGTGCTCTTCGCGTATCGCCGGCGGCGGCGTTGCTCGCGGCTGGCGTCTGCCTGATTCGGCCGAGCTGCGCGCAAACCGCGGCGCCCGTGCCTGAGACCGGCTCTCCACTGAAACGCTTCCCAGTACACGTCTGGGACGATCAGAAGGCGATCTTGACCAGCCCTTTTCACGTTACCCGGCAGAACGTCAAGTGGTGGGCGGTTTTCGGCGCCGCGACGGCGGCGCTCTTCGCCACCGATGAATGGACCTCCTCGCAATTGGCCAACACTAAGAACCAGGTCAACATCGGCAACACCGCGTCTCGCTTCGGTTCGATTTATACGCTGGCGCCGGTTTCAGCGGGGCTTTATTTTCTCGGCAGCAAACGGCACGACGACCATCTGCGCGAAACCGGATTGCTCGCGATGGAAGCGCTGATCGACGCGGCCATTGCGGACCAGGTGCTCAAGATAGCGACCCAGCGCGAACGCCCGCTCGAGGGAACCGGCGAAGGGCGGTTCTGGCAGGGCTCGGGCCGGCCGTGGAACGCTGGCTCCAGTTTCCCTTCGGGGCACGAAATCGAAACCTGGACGCTGGCGTCCGTGATTGCGCATGAGTACCCGCGGCCGCGCATCATTCCCATCGCCATGTACACGTACGCCCTGGGCATCGGAGCCGCGCGGTTCGTGGCGCGCGCGCACTTCGCGTCCGATATTGTGGCGGGCGCGGCAATGGGCTGGTTTATCGGCGATTTCGTTTACCGCAACCGGCACGACGCAGCGTTGGATGCGCGCCGGCCGGCATGGAAGCGCGCGCTGGCGCACGTGCATGTTGGGGGGATCGAGTAATCACGCGGCACGGGTTGATATGATCCGGTGATGCGGCGGCTCCCGAGATACGCGACAGCGGCTCTGTTGTGCCAGCTTTGTTTCGGCGCGCACCGCGAAACGCGCAACATCATCCTCATTACCGCCGACGGCCTACGCTGGCAGGATCTGTTCGGCGGCATGGACCCCATCTTGAAAGACCAGAAGAGCACCGGCATGGAGCAGGCCGCGGAGCTGAAGGCCAAACTCTGGCGGTCCACTCCCGAGGCGCGACGCGCGGCGCTTGCGCCGTTTTTCTGGCGGACGCTCGCGCCCCGGGGCGCGGTGCTGGGCAATGTGAGCAAGAGAAGCTCGGTGCGCGTGACGAATGCTTTTCGCGTCTCGTATCCGGGATATGCCGAGATCCTTACTGGCCGCGCGCAGGATGAAACCATTCGCGGCAATGACGCCGTCCGGAACCCTTCGCCCACGGTGCTCGAATTTCTGCGCCGCAAATTGGAGTTGGGTTCGCCGCAGGTGGCGCTGTTTGCTTCCTGGGAGATGTTCTCCCTGATCGGCGAGCACCAGCCAGGCTCGATTGTGATCAATGCCGGCTACCGCAAGTATGACGGACCGCATGCTTCCCAGCGGATGCAGGAGTTGAGCGCGCTCCAATTCGAGGTGCTGACCCCCTGGACCGAGGAGCGGCACGATTACATCACGTTCGAGATGGCGCTCGAGTGCATGCGGACGGCGCAACCGCGGGTGCTGCACATCGCGTTCGATGAAACCGACGACTGGGCACATGAAAAGCGCTACAACCGCGTGCTCGATGCCATCGGCTATCTCGACAGCTGCCTGGAGAAGCTGTGGCAGACGATTCAGCAATCGGACGCCTATCGCGGCAAGGCCACGCTGGTGTTGACTGCCGATCACGGCCGCGGCGCAACCATCGAGGACTGGGACAGCCACGGTGCGAAAGTGGCGGGCGCGGAGCAGATCTGGCTGGCGATCGTAGGGCCGGATACGCCGGCGCGGGGCGAAGTCAGCGGCGGGCCGGAAGTGTTTCAGCGCGACATTGCCCCGACCATTCTCGATCTGCTGGGTATCGATTACCGCGAATACGCCGGCGCCCAGGGAAAGCCCATCGGTCTTGCGCTGAAGGAGGCCAGATGAATCGCAAGTTCCTCGCCGCGGCTGAGGTGGTGGCGATCCTTCCGGCGACCATGATCCTGATGCCCTTCATGTTCTATGGCGCCATGGGCACGGTGGCCGCCCTGGTGGGTGCGTTTCGCGCTGGAGGGGCCGTGACATTTGTGCCTGTGTTCTCGCTACTGGCGCAAATGGTGGTGGGGTGCGCAAGTTTGACCTGCGTGTGGATTCTGCTGGTGAGCGCGAAGACCGTCTACCGCGATCCGTTGCTGCGAAGGCTGGCGATTGTGATCCTGGTATCGGGTCTGGTTGATGCCACCTACTTTCTGGCGAGACAGTCGGAGCTCAACCGGCGCGTGACATACAGCACTCGCGATGGCTTGATATGGATAGGTATGCTCGGCCTGCCGATGCTGGTTGGAGCGCGGCATCTTTACGTGCTTTTGGCTAACGGGCGCGCGGACGCGGGCCGTAATTGCTCAACAGATAATCGAGGAGGCCCTCGCGATCCTCGTCTTTAACTTGTGCGCCCCAGCCAGTCATTTTCTTGATTTCGCGGTCCCATTGCGGGCGTGTAAGCCGTTGCTGGCGGATGACGTCTTCCTCATGGCAGGATACACACGCATTCCGGAACGCGGCGGGCGGCTGTGCGGTGGGGATACTGGACGGTTGCCCTGGGGATGAGCCTGAAAGCTTTTCGACTACATCCACGCCCACGCGCGGGACGACGTTCCAGCCGTATCCCGAGGGGTTCCACTCCTGGTAGAAGGGCTGTGTGTTGCCGGCCGCGTCGCGGGCCCGCGCCAGGATCGTGTAGTAGGCCGGTTGAGGCGGCGTCCAGCTGATCTCCCATTGCCGCCAGCCGAATTGGGTGCGCTGGCCGGGGTCGAGTGCCGCGGGTTTCCAGGTGCGGCCGCTGTCAACGCTCACCTCAACTGTGGTTACGGGGCCCGCGTCGCCGGCCCAGGCAACGCCGCGAATCGCGAACGGCTGGCCGGCGAGGACCTGCACGCCGTCCACGGGGGACGCGATGACGCTCTTGACCCGCAAGCTGGTCACCGGTTGCATCTGCTCGGGCGGGACGGCGGTGCCGGGCGCCACCGGTTTTCCCGGATGCCGGTAGGCGCTCTTCATCCAGAACCCGTCGTGTTCCTTGTCGAGCACGCGAATGGACGTCAACCATTTGGTCCATGAATCGCTGGCCCAGCCCGGCGCCACCACACGAAGCGGGAAGCCATGCTTCTGGGGCAGCGTCTCGCCGTTCATTTCGTATGCCAGCAGCGTGTTGCTGTCGAGCGCTTTCTTCACCGGGATGGACCGTTGGAAGTCGGGCATCGTGCCGAGCGGGACATCCGCGCCGTCGAAGAGAATCTCCTTTGCGGAATCCTTGATGCCGGCTCGCTTGAGGACGTCGGCCAGGCGCACGCCCCGCCAGCGCGCGTTACCCACGCTTCCGTTGGCCCATTGCAGGCCGGGAACCGGCGGCTCGTAGAACCCGCGCCCGTTGCCCGCGCACTCCACAACGCTCACCAGCTCGACTGCCGGCAGCTTCTTCAAATCCTCCATGCCGAGCGTGGCCGGCGCGGCCACTTCACCGGTAACCTCGAGCCGCCATTCCGTTACGTTCACCGTGGGCACGTAAACGTGGGTGCGAACAAAGAAGTGCTCGATCGGCGTGATGTAGTCCGAGAAGCCGGAGACAGGCATCTCCAGATCCTCAGGGCGAACCGAGCGCACCAGCATGTCGCGTTTGGGGCGATCGCCGGCGCGGAGAACCGCTCCAGCGGCAAGGGGGAAGAAGCTTCGACGGGAAATATCCATAGCTTTCGCCATATCACACGAAATTAGCACGGGATGCCAATGAGTGGTTTGAGTTGGGGCTTCCCGGGGCGGGGAGATTCCAGCCAAAGTCTATCGCGTGGACTTCACGAACCAGAGGCGGAAGATCGTAGCCGAACTCTATGTGATCGAGGATCTGAAATAACCTGCAGCGCTCACCGGGTTAACGCTGTTCCCATTTCTCCGTAATCTCCCGCATCACATCATCAGGCCGGTCGGTGTAGACAAAGAAAATCTGGACCGCGCTGTTACCCCGGACCTGCATCCGCAACCCGGCTTGAATCGGCGTGAATTTAACGTGCGGTTGTCCGGCCTTCGCGGGCTTGATGACGCCGATGACAATCTTGGACACGTACGGCGATTCTTTCGCGGCGCTCACAGCCGGGATAGCAGCCTCGATCACGGTGGTGTGGCTGCGCGTCAGTTTGGAGCCTTTCAGAAGACCTTTGGGCGTGTTGTGGGCCACGGAAATCCCCCGGCGCTTCCATTCTACGGCTGTTAGGATTCTGTAGCTTTGAAGATCACCTCAGCTACCATAGAACCGTGGCTAACCGACAACACGCCGGCCCTGGACCCGCGCCTCCAGAAGTTCCTGAACCCTCACTCGCCGAACGGGCGCGGACGCTCGCCTCGCTCGGCCGCATCGGCAGCCTATCGACGCATTCGCGTAAGTTTCCCGGATTCCCTTTCGGCTCCATGATGCCGTATGCGGCCGATGAGCTTGGCCGTCCCACCTTTTTCATCAGCACCATGGCAATGCACACGCAGAACCTCCAGGAGGATGCGCGCGCCAGCCTGCTCATTGCGCAGCCGGATGTTTCCGGCGATCCCCTGGGCGCCGCCCGGCTGACGCTTCTGGGTGCCGTTACCGAAGCGCCCGCGGCGGAGGTTCGGGACCTGTATCTCGCGCGGTATGAGAACGCAAAATACTGGCAGGACTACACCGACTTTGCGTATTACCGGCTGGAGATCTCAGGCGTTTACTTCATCGGAGGCTTTGGCGTCATGGGATGGATCTCAGCCCAGGATTACGCAAGCGCCCTTCCTGATCCTCTGGCCGAGGTCGCGCCGGGAATCATCCAGCACATGAACGCGGACCACGCCGACGCGCTCCTTCTGATTGCCCGCCGGCTTGCAGGCGAGGCCGCCGACGAGGCTGCCATGACCGCCGTCGATCGCCTGGGCTTCCATCTCCGGCTGAGGTCCGGCGACAGAATTCATGCCCGGAGAGTGGCCTTCTTGCGAGAAGTGAGAAATAGCGATGCCGCCCGAGCCGTGTTGATGGAGATGGTCCGGCAAGCGCGATCGCTCGAGGCAATTTAAGTTGCCACTTGGCCTGGCCGCTCTATTCGTCTCTCAGCGCTACCATCGGCTCTAATGCGGCGGCGCGCCGCGCGGGCGCGTAACTGGCGGCCATCGCGATAGCCGTCAGTAGCGCGATGGCTGCCCCCATCGAGATAGGATCGTACGGCTGCAATCCGAACAAGAGCGCGGAGGCGGCGCGTCCAGCCCACAATGCGATCAGCACACCCGCGGTCAATCCCACCACCAGCAGCAGCATCGCCTCGCGAAGCACCAGGCGAATGACTGAGCTTCGGTCCGCCCCAAGGGCGATCCGCACCCCGATTTCATTCCGCCGGCGAGCCACCATGTAGGAGATCACGCCGTAAAGACCGAGGGTGGCCAGAAGACCGGCCAACAGCCCGAACCCTCCCGACAGCATCGCCATCAGCCGCTCGCGCAGCAGGGAATCCTGCAACTGCGCCGAAAACGAGCGAAACTCCATTCCGATTGCCGGATTGACCGTCGTCACGGCGGTTTTCACGGAGTTCATCAACCCCCCGGGCGAACCAAACACACGCAGCACGAATGTGGCACCGGGCCCAGGGTCGTCATCTTGCAAGATCGGGAAGAAGCCGATAGGCAAGAAGTCTTCCCGAAGTTCATAGTATTTTGTGTTCTTCACCAGGCCGACGATTTGGATCAGGGGTTCCGGCTTGCCGGCTTCAGCCTCCATGTGGAACGTCCGGCCAACCGGATTGGCCCCGCCAAAAAACTTGCGCGCAAACACTTCGTTGACTATCGCCACCTTGGGCGAGGAGAGCGCGTCGTGGTCATCAAACTCGCGTCCTGCGACCAGGTTCGTGCCAATCGTTCGGAAGTAGCCGGGTCCAACCCGATTGAAGAACGATTCCTTCCCGCTGGCCGCGGCGGTTGTGCCGTCTGGACCAATATCGTTATTCCATCCGCTGCCGCTTACCGGCGTGAACCAGACTTGTGCCGCGGAAACCACGCCGGGCAGCGTCGACAGCCGATCGTGCAGCTCGCGATATATCGCCTGCCGGCGCTCTTTTGGATATTGCGCTCTAGCGAAGTCGAGGTTGACTGTGAGAACGCCTTCGGCTTTGAATCCAGCGTCGGTAGTAAGTAAGTTGTGCAGGCTTCGCACGAACAGCAGAGCGCCAACCAGCAGTACCAGGGAGAGCGCCACTTGTGTAGCCACTAGCGCCCGGCGCAGGCTGAAGCGGTCCCGTCCCGCGGTCAGGCTGCGGCCTCCGGAACGAATCGCAGCGGCCGGCGACACGTGAGTCGCTCGCATCGCCGGCGCCAGGCCGAACAGCAGGCACGTCAGCATTGCCAGGGCAGCGCTGAACCCCAGCACCCGCCAGTCCATGCTGAGGCCGACGAAGAGCGGACTGTTCGCCGTACTGATGAAAGCAACCAGCGCCCGGCTCAGAACCTGCGCCAGCCCAGCGCCCACGGCCGCCCCGGCCACCGCCAGCAACAGACCTTCCGCTAAGAGCTGGCGCACCAGCCTCCATCGCGATGCTCCAATGGCTAGCCGGACCGCGATCTCGCGCTCGCGAACGCTGGCGCGCGCCAGCAGCAGATTGGCGAGATTCGCGCAAGCGATCAGCAGTACCAGGCCCGTGGTCGCCATCAGCAGCCAAAGCGGACGCTCGTAATCCTCCCGAAGGCCGGATACACCGGTACCTCCGTCGGTGGCAGCCAGCTTGTTGGCCAAGTACCGCTTCGTTTGCTCAGCCTTGTAAGTCGGCGGCAGCGTCGCTCGCATGATGCTTGGTGACAGTGCGCGTAGATGCAAGGTGGCGCGCTCCGCCGTCCATCCAGGCTTTAGGCGCCCCATCATCGACAGCCACCAGGCGTGACGGACCGGAATTCTGCCCTTCTTGTCTTCGGCCAGCAACCGGTCGGCGCAAAGCGGGATGGCCACGTCATACCGATTCCCAACCTCGACACCAAAGAACGACGCCGGCGTAACGCAAATCACAGGAAGGGAGTACCCGTCGAGCCTGATGGCGCGGCCCAGGACCCCGCGATCGCCTCCGAACTCTCGCTGCCAGAACGCATAACTAAGGACAGCGCCAGCGCTGCTGCACGCCTCATTGTCATCTTCCGCGGTAAACGTACGGCCCAGCACTGCGTTCACCCCGAGTTGGCGAAAGAATTCGCTGCTAACGTAGAGCCCTTCCGCATACCGCGCTTCGCCCCCGCTCGCGAGATTGAACCGCGCGGCGCTCCACGACAGCACGCCCGTGAATGCTTGCTGCTGGGCCCGGATCTGTTCCCACTGCGCGTACGTCAGGCGGGCGCTGCGCGTGGAGAACCAGCCCGACCGCGCTGAGTTCCTCTCGAAGTCGATCGACACAAGTTCGCGTGGATCGTGCACCGGCAGCATCTTGAGGCGAATCGCATCCACGAGCTGGAAGATCGCCGTGTTAGCCCCGATTCCCAGCGCGAGCGATAACACCGCAGTTAGCGTAAAGCCCGGGCTCTGTTTGAGTTGGCGCAACCCGTAGCGCACGTCCTGTATGATCGATTCGAGCATGTTTCACCCTTCCTTCTAAATACGAAGCAACTCATCCCCGGTTAGTGCAATTATTGAATTTCGGGCTACAATCCTTACGACGAGTCAGCACTTTGCAATAGTGAGCGCCAGCGCCCATGTGTGGTTTCGCCGCCCGTGTGGTTGAGTACAGGACCTGCACTGCGGTCTCGTCGCCGGCCAAAGCGTGAGCATCGAGAAGGCCGCAGGCCAGCTTGTCGTATAACGTGGATAACGAAGGTCGACGAAAAACTTGCCGGTGTCATCGAGGGTTTGCGCATAGCCACCCACCAGGCGTTTCACCTTCACACGAGTTGGCTCCGAACCGGTAACAGCCGCGAAGCCCGCCAGTGCAGAAACATACTGGCCGAAGTGCGCTCCCGGGCAGAAATCGTCATACCATCCGCCCATGTCCTGTCCTCGGGGCAGGGAGCCCCGTGCGCTGCCGGTAGATCTTGAGGAGGCGATCCTCGCTGAGATTCAGAAAGAACGAAAGGAGTAAGTTTTTTTCTATTGACAACTAACTCCACTCCAGCATAGTCTAGACGGTCGCTGCTCGGAAAAGATCCATACCGATGTGGCGTAAGCCGATTGTGGGGGATGCCACCAGCGCATTGCGCCCCAAGACAAGCATGTAGGGGTGTGCTGCCTGTGGTTCGGAGGAGACTTCTTTTAACTAACTGCTTGAAGGAGAAGTATGCGAGCTTTAAGGACCTTGCTGTTTTGCATTGGTGTGGCAGCACTTTCGGCCACTTTGAAGGCCCAGACCGGTCTCGGTGTGGTCCGCGGCACTGTTCAGGATGCCTCTAAGGCGGTGATACCGAATGCTAAGGTTACGCTGAGCGACACGGCGACGGGTTTGGCCCGCAACAGCGACACCAATGCGGCCGGAATCTTCTATTTCGGCGGAGTTCCCATTGGGCCCTACACTCTCGTGGTCGAGTCTTCGGGTTTCAAGAAGTGGGAGGGCACGCTCACGGTCCAGGCCGGCCAGACGTTGGTTATCGATCCTGCGCTGGAGATCGGCAGCCTGGAGAACACGGTTGAAGTCACTGGAGCTGCGCCGGTCGTCACCACCCAGGGCGCGCAGGTCAGCGACACAAAGGACGCTCTTCGCATCCATAACCTGCCGCTGAATGGACGCCAGATCACCAACCTCTTTGACCTGACGCCAGGCGTGGAAGGCGGCGGAAATCCGCGCACAAATGGCATGAAAGTCGGGTCTACCGAGATGCTGTTCGACGGGATTTCGTACGTTGACCGCTATGGCGGCGGCATTTCGCGCGTCCAGCCGGGACTCGATACCATTCAGGAATTCCGCATCGAGACCGCCGGCTCCGGTGCGCAGTTTTCGCGGCCGGCCACGGTCGAAATGGTGACCCGGAGTGGCACCAACGAGATCCACGGTGCCTTGTTCGAAACTTTTCGCAACAACGCGGACGGGCTGCGCGCCCGGCAGCGCCAGGATGGCAACACATCCGCCAAGCTGATCCGTAACGAATACGGTGGATGGGCGGGCGGCCCCGTGTGGCTGCCGAAAATCTACAACGGCAGGAACAAAACCTTCTGGTTCGTTGACTGGGAGGGGCTGAAGCAGCGCCAGGATCAGTTCGCCATCGCCGGTGTCCCGACTGCGGCCATGTGGAACGGCAACCTGAGCAATATGACAGATTCTTCCGGCGATGCGTTCACGGTTTACGACCCCCTCACGACCAGGGCAGATGGCACGCGCACGCCGTTTGCGGGGAACATCATTCCCAGCGCCCGCATCAGCGCGTTTGCCAAGTCGATGCAAAGCCTCGTCACGCCTGTGCCATCGGGCCTCAATGCGGGCTTCAACCCCTATCTGGGACCGAATTTTCAGACCTACTATAGCCAACCGGATGATCAGCATACCTTCACCATAAAGGGAGACCAGGTCTTTTCGGAGAAGGACACTGTTTCGGCGAAATTCACGCGCGCCGTCGATGCCAATTCGCTTGCCGGGGGCCGATACGGTTTTCCGCCAACGAGCTGCACCAATTGCGGCGGCAGCGGGCGGCAGAACTCGGACGTGTTCTCGACCTACGTGCGCTGGAACCATGTGTTCAAGCCGACCTTATTGAACGAGCTGCAACTGTCCGGCCACCGCTCCAACAACAGTACCGGGACGCTCGGTGACAACGTGAACTGGGCGAACAAGCTGGGCTTGCCGAATCCGTTTGGCGTGACCGGCTGGCCTACACTCTGCACCGCCGATTACTCCCTGATGTACTACGGGTGCTGGGACGGCGATAACCGGGACGAACAGCATTTGACCGCCTTCCAGATCGACGACAATGTGACGTGGATCAAGGGTAAACACACGGTGAAGTTCGGCTTCAAGGGCCGGCAGGAGTACAACAATATAGGGGATTGGCAGCAGCAGGAAGGGTCCCATTACTGGGGCAATGACTGGACAGGCCAGTTCGATCCTCAGGCCAAACAGCAGCTTTCCTTCACCGGTAGCGGCTTCGGGACCATGCTGCTGGGGATTCCGTCGTATCTCTCGGATCAGTACAACCGCGGCTATTTCTACTTCCGTGAGAAAGAGCTGGGGCTCTACTTCAACGACACCTTCAAGGTAACTCAGCGGCTGACCATAGATTACGGCCTCCGCTGGGATGCATGGACACCGTACAACGAGAAGTATGATCGCCTGGTGAATCTAGACATTAAGAATTACCCGGGCATGATGGTCATCACGCCGCACAACACCACTATGGAGAGCATTCCGGGGATTCCCCCGGCCGTGCTGGAATCGTGGAAATTGCGTGGGCTGACCTGGGAGACTGCGGATCAGGCCCATTTCCCGGGCGCTTTGGTTCCTCCCAACTGGAAAGACTTCGGACCGCGATTCTCCGTGGCTTACAAGCTTAGCGACAAATGGGTGATTCGGGGAGGGTTTGGGATGTATTACTGGCCCATGCCGCTGGCACAGATCCTGGCGAGCTCGCGGACCAATCCGCCGTTGAATCTCCGGTTTCAGACAGACTATTCAAACCTGAACGGCGCTGTCCCGTTTTATTCCATCTCGCATGTGCCCGGACCCAATGACTATATCGGCAAAGCCATAGTTGACATCGAACACCCGTCCAACAGCATCAGCAGCTCCGCGCAGGCGTTTATGCCTTTTGACATCCACCACTGGGCTGATGACACGATGATGAACTGGACGATCACTATCGAGCGGGAAATCATGAAGAACACGGGTCTCCGGTTGAGTTACATCGGCGCCCACGGATACAACCTGGAGCAGAGGTGGCGCTGGAACGATCCGGAGTCGCAGTGGAACTACCAGGCGCGCACAGGCCTGGCCACAAGCGGCGACCAGGCCGCCACCGACGCCCGCCGTGTGAACCCCAATTGGGACAGTGGTTGTTGCCAGGCACCCATCCAGCACAATGGTTTTCTGAACTCCAGCTCGATTCAGGCGAACATCGAGCGCCGGTTCTCGAATGGCCTGGCGTTCCAGTGGTTCTATACCTATATTCACGCTATGACCACCAACGACACTGGTGGTTTCGATTACGGTGGGAGCAGTGTCAATTCAACCGGCAGCAGAGGGTATGCCGTGCCGGAGACCATACTAATTCTAGGCGAGCCCAGCCTCACGGACAGCCAGCGATTGCATTTCGGCTACACCAACTCGAGCCTGGTTCCACCTCATCGCTTCCGCTGGAACGGGATTTACGAGCTTCCGTTCGGGCGCGGCAAGAGGTTTGCCTCCGGCGTTTCAAAAGCTATGAATCAGGCCGTCGGCGGATGGCAGCTTGCGTTTATTGGCACATGGCAGAGCGGCAACTGGTCGAACGTCAGCAACAGTGAGTATTTGTTTGGCAACCCGGTTCTCAGCCCCGACCAAAGGCTCACGATGAACATTTTCGGACGCAACCAGGAACTGTGGTTCCGCGGTGACTTCGATCCGACTCAGGCAACGAACGTGGATCTGGCAAAACTGGAGGCACTGGTTCCGGTAGACCGCGCGCAGCGGATGTTACGGCCGCTCGGGCCTGGGTTCGACAACAGATTGCCAGAGAAACTCGCCGACGGGACGATCCGTCTGACCACCATTTCGGATATGCTCAGCTGGAACCCCCGAAACTTCTTTCTCGGGCCCCACAGTTGGAATGAAGACCTCTCGATCTTCAAGTACTTCGACATCACCGAGAAAATGAAGATGCGGTTCACGGCGGATTTCTTCAACGTCTTCAATCATCCGAACAACCTGTTGCCGAATGCCACAACCGGCTTGCAGGACCTCAGCCAGCAGACCAACGCCCCGAGGATCATCCAGTTCTCGCTTCGCCTGGAGTGGTAGTAGGGATTGGTTATTGATTGCTGCAAATGCAGAGTGCCCGCAAACAGGCACTCTGCATCCCCTTCACTCGAGCTCAATCCCGGTTTTGGGCGCTCGGCCTTGCCGGCCACAGATGTCTAGACTATACCCATGAGAAGAAGACACTGCCTCCCCTTTCTGCTGCTTGCCGCCTGGAGCGCTCCACTGTTTCCCCAGGAGGTGGAATCTCCGGATTCGGCGAAGGATGCCACCGTTTGGGCGCTGGATGATATGGACAAGGTACATCCCATCACTGGCATTCTCCTCTCCGAAGGAGAGGAGATCTATAACGGTCTTAAGCCGAGCAAGGCGAATTACAGGAATCACAACAGTGTCTGGGATGGGTCCACGCGCACCATTAAGCTCATGGCTGGCCGGAATGAATTCGTGGGTTTTCAAATCGTGATCGAGAAGGGGCGTGAAGATCTGCATAAAATCTTTGTGAATGCCACCGACCTGCTCGGCTCAAACGAACGTATCAGCGCGGATAGCAATGTGCGGCTCTTCAAACAGCTCTACGTGCCAGGGGGCGGTAGCTGGTATCCGGATGCACTGGTGCCGTTTGAAATCGCTGGTGTTACTCCCCTGGAACTCCCCGACTATGCGGGCCCGATTCGCGGCCAGCGGGTTCAGCCGGTTTGGGTGGATATCTATGTGCCGCACGACCGTGCGCCCGGCACCTAGGAATCTGGACGAGCCCACGCGCGAAAAGGACCTCGACGCGCTTGCCTACCTGGGTTCGATTCTGAACGAAGCTTTTCCGGCGAACGACGGGGTTCAGGTGGCCTACCGGCTCGACATCGGCCACTACCACTGTGAGAATGTCCGTGACTGCAAGAACACAACAGATACAAGCCGTGCGGTGACGGCCGCTCTGGACCCCTACATCCGACTCTGGAACATTTCAGCGAACCACTATTTCGCCAACATGACTTATTTCGGGAAGCTGAAATCCCGAGGCAAGGTGGTGTACTTCTACGGGAGCACGCCGAGAGTGGCGGCGCCTCTGGCCGACGCGCTGCTGTGGGGCTGGGAAGGTTACAAGTACGAAGCGGACGGCGTCTGCGTCTGGAATGCCACCGACTGGGGCGACTGGGACACCGATGAGCCGCCCGCCGATCCCTACACCAATGCCGGGGGCCGGTACGCGGGCGCTTCGATGTTATTTTATCCTGGCTCCAAGTTCGGCTACGACGGGCCGATCCCCTCCATTCGTTTGAAGGCCATGCGCCGAGGCCTGCAGGATTTTGAGTATCTGCGATTGATAGAGAAGAGCGGGAAGAAGAGCAGGCCGGAGTTGGTCGCACTCTCGGAAGGTTTTCTGGGCGACCAGAACTTCGGGTACGCGAAACTACGCGGGACGGTGTACGGGCTGCTATCGGGGCGGTGAAGGCGCCAGATTCGCCGATTTATCGAGGTGCTTTTTCAACACCGCGAATTTTCCTTTGGACTCTCCCGACTTTATTTTCATCTTTGCCTTCCAATGTGGGATCATCCGTGAGCTTTCGTACCTGTAGTTTAATCGCGCCCTTCACGGAGTGAAACCTGCGCTTTACCTCATCGTTGTTAATGTTTGCTTTCATGATG
>Ga0075426_10000380_pt1 | contig 30420 bp, 57 predicted proteins | sample SoiMethybrSBSTD5_FD_75304 | JGI IMG/M metagenome (GOLD analysis project Ga0075426, IMG submission 75304) | Bulk soil microbial communities from a Populus tree surrounding site in Tennessee, USA - Soil MetaG P. TD hybrid SBSTD5 | ecosystem: Environmental > Terrestrial > Soil > Tree plantation... | reverse complement strand
TTGAGCTTGTTGGAACTATCTCAATATAATTATTAGAATAATCAATCTTCTTTATCATTAGTTCTTTTCCCGTACTCATTGTTGCTATAGTAGGAATAGTAATAGTATAGTTACCTCCTGTTGCATTTACTAATATAATATCATCTGTAGATGCAACAGTATAAGAATTAGTTTTACTTACTGCATTAAGTAACATTTTATTACATGTAGAATCTGAACTGTTTGATATTGCTGATATAAATTGATTGTTTGTACAAGCCTTTGTATTAATTTTAAACTGGAAGCTAGGTGTAATTGATGTTGTATTATGATTCCATAATACATAAGCTGTTGAATTACGTAATGATTTTAATTTTGTTTCTGTTGCATTAAATTGTGAACTAATTAAACTTACTCCATTGTCTGCGCTTACTACTTGAGCTGTATTAGTGGGTGTTGCACATGTATAAATTCCAGTTGAATTTGTAAATGCAGAAATGAATTGATTCGTACATGCAATAGTATTAGATTTGAAACTAGAAGCTAGATTAACATTATTAGAAGATTGAGTTATTGTAAATAGATCAGATCTTGAAGTAGTTAAGTTTCTTAGATTAATATTATTATTTGTACTGTTCTTGAAGAAACCAAAACCAGAAGTACCGATATTAGATCCACCAGTGATTGTTCCAGTTGTACTAGAACATGTTGGACATGATATAGCTATATCTGTATCATTTGTTTTTGTAACTACAATAGGACTAGTACCTGTCATGTTTCTGCCTTTGATTAACGTAGTTGTAGGTGTTGATAATACACCAACTGAACCAGTAGCTTTACCAGCGTTTGCACTTCCTGTTATAGTTCCTGTTGTAGTTGAACAAGTAGGGCAAGAAACATTTACTTGACCAGTTGATGCGTTAACTACAACTGGTGATGTTGCAGCTAATTTTGTCACACCCGTATTAGTTACTAAAATATTTCCTGATGTTTGATTTACCGATATTCCAGTACCAGCAATTAATTTTGTTACAATACTTGGAATATTAAATATAACATTGGTGGAGTTTGTTGTTATACTTAGAAAGGAATTTGATGATATTAGTTTTAAGAATTGCAATATTGATCCACTCATTGAAGCAAAGACACCAGAACCACTTGTACCTAAATTAGAACCCGTATTGTTTTGCCAACCAGCTGCGTTTATGGTTATAGTATTACCAGCTGCGGTTATGGAATTGATGTTTGTTCCTTTGGCTATTGTTAAAGCACCTGTCAAACTATTTAATGATGTTACACCAGAACCAGATCCAGTTTGATTTAACAATGCACAAGCTAGAATATTTGTCGTTGCGTTATAAGAAACAAATCCAAAGTTAGCAGGACAATAAGTAGTTGGTAATCCTGATGATGGATTAGGAGCTGTTAGATATATTGTTTGAGAACTGTTAGAACCTGTTACACCTAAACCATTCTTTCCTACTATATTAACAGAAGCAATAAAGTTCTTTGCTGAAATGGTAGCATTGCTTACATTAAATTGATTGTACGCATTTGTTGGTGGTATGTTAACGGTTGGTGGTTGAATTGCGAATTGTGCGTTAGCTGATGAAATGTAGATAGATGATATAAAAACTATTAGGATTAGAAGGTAAGTTCTTCTTATCATTCGACTTCATTATCTTCCCTTACGCCCTGAGCTGGTGCTTTTGTTAACAGGTTCAAGATTTGTTTTATCATATAGAATATTAGAGTAATAGCTAACAACCAATGGAACATTGACCATACTGGATTTTGAAGTATGATAGTATTTGATTGTGTCGTAGCTTCTGTCCATGTTTGTGTAGTGTTTATGGATTTGATTAAGTTGTTTGTTGTTACTGTATTTACATCTATGTTTATTCCAGAGCTTGCAAGAATCATTAATGCTATGATACCGGGAAATAAATAAATTACTCTAACTAAAGATAAGACTCTACTATCTGGAATTTCTTTAACAGCTGAAACAATTAGAACAGCGAAAGAAGAATATCCAATTAAAGCGTACACAATATATTCAAGAATAGAAATTTCCATAAACTAAATGCCACGCACCAATCCCATTATGGAACGACCTAAAAAGAAAGTGTATAATGCCATGAATCCCATTATGAAAATTATTGGTACTTGCATATCATTCATTATACCAAATATGTAAAATCCAGATATTAATAAAATCATATCCCAAGCTATTATAGCAGCTGATCCTAAATATGTCGCAGGGTTTTGTATCTGACTAATCCAAGAAGAAGTCTGGTTAGTAAATGCTTGTTGTTCTTGGTTTAGTGTTGCTGTCTGTATATTAGAAAATATATCTGTCTTAATTGGTACACCAGAGAAATTAGTTAGTTGAATGTGCATCACATCACCAAAGATAAATTGTCCACCTAACATTGAAATATTTACACAGTACACGAAAATTACTGCTAATAAACTTTTCTCAATTACAAAGACCAAGCTAATTTATCACCCTAACCAAAATCCTGTGATTTGCGTGTCGAGAGATATATGAGCATTGTTATCACGATCAAAGCTCCTATGATTGCTGTATTTATTGTTATGATTTGTATCAGTCCTTCTATGCCTAATATTGCTAGTGCAAAGAAAGCACCCACTGATTCATTCTTTCTATTGAATCCTATCATGGCTATTATTATTCCCACTAGTGAAATTAAATCAAATACTCCAAATTGTCCATGTGTTCCAAATGTTCCGTTTCTAAAACCTGATACCTGAGTTTGTAAAGGAAAACCAGTTTGAGTTAAAATGTATTTGCCTGTTGAAGATGATATAGTATCAAGACAAGATACAGTTATTATTTCATTGTTTACTTTATGGAATATGAAGCTAGAGTTTACATGATTTGGATCTGGTGTATAAGGAACATTAGGTAATGGAGCTCCATAGGTTTTGTTTGTGAAGGCATATGTATAAGCTAGGTTACATTGCAGATTCATTGTATTAGGATATATCACTGACAATCTTTTATCACTTGCGTTTATCTGTGTTGTTATGAAATAGATAGGAAGCACGTTTGTATTGGTTTGATTAAAGTTTAACGAACCCGGTCTAAATGAATTAAATATTAAATTAAACGGTGTAGATGTTATTACACTTACTTGCGTTGGTGTTGATACAATAGCTTCTTCTGTATAGGTAATAGTTCCAACTGGATTTGATATGTCACGTAAAGTAATTGGAATAGTAAGTTGTGTACCAGCTACCAAAGGGAAAGGTGGATTAAATATTATAGAGTCTTGTAAACCATTTTGATTAAATAAAAGTAATGCAGTAAGATTAGAATTAACAGGACTGGATAAAGTTATGTTTGAATTAGAAAATACACCAGCTCCACTTAGAATAATTCCTTTTATTGTAAAGCTAGATGATGTAATAGAACCAGCTACCCATGATATGAATATGGTATGATGTGTACCCGGACTGATTTGAGTCATGGTATTACCACCAGTATATGACCATGTAGATCCATATGGTTGTATAACTCCATCTAGCTTAACCTGTTGGATTAATCCTAGAATAGTAAATGTTGGATTAACTGGATTGTTTGTTATTTTGAATGTAGCGTTTACACCTTCATGGAAAGATGTAATGTTAGCGTTTACTGTATTTCCAATCCATACAATATCATATGATGGTGAACCAAGAAATATATGATTAGTGTTTGTTGTTATGGAACTAACAGTAAAGAATGGATGTACATCAGCTGTATAATTTGAATAAGGATGAGGTGCGCTGTTTTGTATTTGAGTACCGGGATAAACATCTACTGCATAAGCATCATGGATATAAAATATGGATAGTACAGAAATTCCTAACAGGACGAGTAAATAGAACTCGTTTTTTTTTTATTCCGTTCCATTATGATCCCTGATAGATTATTAGTCTGTCAATTATTCCAGTAGTATCTAAACCAAATATTCCTATATATTTTCCATCACTTGATATAGATACACCTTCATTGGATAAGTTTGTACCATCATTAAACTGTGATGTGTTAATGAATAGAGTTTGTAATACCGCATCATTCTTTGATACTGTTATTTTCTTTGTAGAATCATTGTAAGCTATTTTATATTTCCCCCCGAATGATTGATCATTTTGTGGAGTATTCTCGACTACTGCACCAGAATTAGAAAATGAATTAATTACTTGTTGTGTACTGTTTATCATATAACCCTGTACAAAAGTATCTGAAACTAAGACTGATTTGTCATTACCAATTTGAAACTTATTTATAAAATGAATATTAGTTGTTGCTATTGTATTATTAAAAACTAAAGCATAAGAATTAAAACTACCAGCACCACCACAACCTGAACAAGTTCCTGTTACTGTAAGATTAGTTGTTGTAATTCCAGTATCAGTTATTATGGTACTAGCTGCATAAGCTGAACTGGAAATAGCACCAGCAAGAATAATTAATATGATTGAGGTTTTAGGATGTGATGATATAAAAGAAAGTCTTTTCATGGTATCATTTCTCTATAACAATAATTAATAAAGTTTATGCCTAGTCACTTCCTTTAACCGAAGCTGCCATAAGCACTTTCAAGACTAGTAGAAAAACTCCAATACTAGGAATTAACGGTACTAGAAATTTAGTAGTGTTTTCATTTTGTGTATAAATTGCTTGCCAACTAGATGACATGGTACTGGTAAGATTGTATGAATCAAGTACAGTAAAGAAGTGTCCTAGTATTTGCGGAACAAGTAGAAATACAATTCCGTATGTTATTATGAATACGATTGTAGAAAGTCCAAGAAATACAAGACTACTCAATCTTTCACCCCTAAGGCTTCATACTTGGAATTATCTGATTCTTTAGTATCATCTGATAGCTTCTTTGTAGTTTTTATAATGGCACTAGCTACCGCTACATCCACCAACAAATCAAAGATACTCATTTGTAAAATGGTTCTCCTTTCTTTGGATTTGTCTTGGCTAGTTTTCTAAAGAACTCTAAAGGTTCTCCATAGGTCATAGATTGAATTAGATATAGAATTACATAAAGTTTTGTCTTGTTATGTTACATACTCGTTCTTATCTGTACCTGTCTCTATTGTATAATATGGACAAATTGGATCACGTATTGTTTATAGCACTACTCCTAGCAATCATAATATAAAAAAGGTGTGGTGTGGTGGATGTAATTTAAAGAAGTCTGACCACGAATAGTATTGCTACAGCTGCCACAACTATAAGAATTACTCCTAATAGCGTGTATGCTGATTGTGCGTTGGTGTTCTGGTTAAGACATTGTAGCGCCCATCCTGTGGCGTTAGAAGTTGTCTGGTGTGTACCTGCGTTACCCGGCAGGTTAGAACAGTTTGTCGCAGTTTGTACGTTACCTAAGATCTGGACACCTATGTTAAGCATGATCGCAATAGCGATAAATGCGCCCACAAGTCCCATGATTGTGCTGGATTCTGGCATCTTAAACTATATCAAAACAATTTTAGATATAAGCCGATGTCCGTCATATGACCAAAGCTTATAACCTAGTATTTCGTTTATCACTGTTCATTTGTCTGTGATACTATTACATAATAAATTAGTGTTGCAATTCCAAAGCTAGCCATTATCAAAGCGAAATTAAGAAATTGTGTAGGGAATACGAAGTATGAAATAGGAATGAATAACGTGCCTACAAATAAAGTATATGTGAGCTTGTGATATTTTATGTACGTGAATAGAATAATTACAAATGCAATTACTAGAGAGAAATATCCACCTGTTACATATTGGAAGCCGATTGTAATTGCAGCTAGATAATCTTTACCCATACCGCAATCTTGCCAAATGTTGTTTGATGTATAATTAAGAAAACAGGGATTTGTTTGATTGACTATAATGGTTTGTAAGAATACTAGCTGCATGTGTAAAAGTTCTAGCATTGTTTTTATACTACTCCACTAGACTTTATCTTTTTGTCTTTTTGCTAGTTTTTTCTCTTTCCAATGATTAGTCTTAGCCTTCTTTTTGCGCTTGATGTTACGTACAGTCCAGTAGAAATAAAGAACTCCTAAGCCTACTACTATTCCTATATAAACTTCTTGTGCATCATTAAGACCAAACATTAAGCATCCTTTGATTTTAGAGATTCAATGTAAATTTGTGTTGTGTATCTTCCTAGTCTTGATATGCCTGCCATTAGTATTACGATTGATAAAAACCACATTGGGATGATCATTACAACATAATCACCAGCTGTTATTGTTCCTTTTAGATACAAACCTATTCCTATAAAAGAAACCAGTATAACAAAATACAAAGTTCTGCGATGTATCTTTAAGTTGTTTGCTTTCCATTGTTTTATCTTTTCTTCCTGTTCTGTTAATGGTTCTTTTGGTTTCTTGTTGAACATATCTTAATGATGTGTTGGTGTATAGTTCTTTACTAACTTTTGCACATTTGGTGATAGTTGGCATAGCTTGATATCTCCATCAGATACAGCTTTGTTTAGATCTTCTGGTAATGGATATTTACTGAATATGGTAGCATCGTCTATGTGTACACATGCATAATTAGTACCAGTTGTTCCACCCCCACCTGTTGCGCTTGGTGATGTGTTGAACTGTGGGAAGATAGAAGCAAATGGGTTAGCTCCTGATCCGTTAGATATTAGATAGACACCCATGAAAGCTACTGCACCAATAATTAAGATTAATGCAGCTATAACAAGATAATTCTTTTTCGCATCTATCTTGGTGTTTAATACTTTCTTTTGTTCCTTGTCAAGTAACATACAAGATCTAACTACATCTCCTAAGAACTTTGGATCTGTTGCAATAAGATCATCTTCTATAAATTCTGTAATGTCTTTTACTGGTGTAATGATTTGATATACTGCCATGTTGTCAAAATATGTTTTTAAGTTTGTCATTTGTTGGTTATACTGTTCTGGTTTGTCTGCTACATCTTCAACTAAGTTTTTTAATAGATGTGTTTCAAAACCTTTGAACTCTTGTATGGTTGTTGTACCGTCATTGTTTTGTACTATACCAGCACTAGCTTTCTTTTCTCTTTGAGATAGAATCTTGAAAGCTCCGAACATTGTTGTATTCATTCTTGGTAATGAATTTAATCTTAGAACTTCTTCTAGTTCTTTATTGTATTCTGGTGAAATTGGTAGATAATGTTTTGTGGAATAATGTAATATACGAATTGATTTAGCAGCTGTTTCTTTGTATGTTCCTATTCTTGCATCATGTACCTTGAAGCAATAAAGATCCTTATCGATGAATGTCAACCAGTAATCACCTAACATATGTTTGATATGTCTGAAATGGATTCTTCCTGATGAATCTCTAATTTCAGCTGTAATGTATTTGTGGGTGAATAGATCCTTATGTGTTATAATACCCATATGAATTAAACCAGAACATTGTTATTTAAAAAGGTGTTGGTTGAATGTAGCACTAACTCTTTTCTTATAATCTTCTATAGTCTCAACAGGGATTAGAATAGTACATCCAGCAATACGTTTCTTAAAATCTTCCAATGATTCTTTTGGCATTGGTTCAAATGCTGTGTAATGGATCTTCATTTGTTTTTCTTTTTGAGCTTCCTTCCAAAGTCTTTTCCAATCTGAAAATGAAATACCCGGTGGAGCTTCCCTTCTATATTGTTCACCTAGAATACTATCTAACTGTCTGTTTTTTTGTTTGATTAATGTATTGTGTTCTTTCTTGGATAGAACTGTTTCCACGTGTTCTATTTTATATGAGATATATAATAAAGGTTTATGTTCTAGTGTATTTCTACTATATAATAATGCCTACCATGCAAGAATCGGAAAAATCTGTAGCTGATTTAGTAGATGTAGTTTTAGAATCTTGGAAAACAGAAAGACTAGTTGAAACAGAAGATGGTAAGACAAGAATAGAAAGAGTTATTGATTCTAGGCGTGGTTGGTGGCAAACTCATCATATAGCATCTAATCAATTTGGATCTTTGGCAAAATATCGAGAAGAGCTTGGTAATCTTTTCAAATCAGCAAGTTATCATATGACAGCTCATAGAGCAGCTCCTTTGGTGAAATTGGGAATGATGTTCTGTGAATCTGTTGATTATTCTATGGATGCGAAAAGTTCTGAAAGTGTAAAGGATGTAAATAATAACCATATGACTTTGTTAACATTGTTAGCTAAAGCAAAGACAGAAAGACAGTTCAATGTCAAACAAGAATTATCTAAAGGTATCTTAGACGGAATTATCGGCAAGAAAGCAGATCAACAAGCTAATTCTTAGAAAATATAATTAATCTTCTAAATTTTAAATTATCAGAAGTAAAGTATTCAAATAAAATAATTTTGGTTGGTCTAATCAATCTCTGTCAGGATATCTTTCTTTGTAAACTTTTTCTTCTATAGAATGTTCTGCGTTCTCAGTCCATTGATTAGAACCAATTTCATCTTTTAGTTTGTTTGCTCGTTTATGCATTTTGTTCTAGAAGCTTTCTTCGTTGTGATGTTTCTTTGTGTCTAATGCTCTTTTTTCAAATTCACCTAAGCCTTCGTGATGAAAGCCCTCAGTTTCATTGAGCTCATGTTCTGTGTGATGAGATGTTCCTATATGGTCTAGAACTTTTTTGCCGAATTCGTGCATGTTTCAATTTTACATTCTGTATTATTTAAGGTTGTGTCTTTTCATTAAATTTCATCATAAAGAAGAAATAGCTCGGTTGGTTTAGTTCCTTTGCTCAGAAGGTTGACGTATCAACCAACCAGTGATAACTATAATTAATTCCTTAAATTTAAACTTTTAAAAAAAAGATTTGATACTAGAGCTTCGTAGTGTCAGGGCTTGGTGTCTGACCTTTTTTTCTCAATTCCTCTTCTGCTTTACGTCTGCCTTGCTCTTCTGCATCCGCTTTGAGTTTTTGAAGCTCTTTGTATCTTTTTGCAGCTTGTTTCTTTTTTGCGAAATAGCCAGCAATGAACAAGCCACCCATTGCTACACTAACTTGAAGCCAAGTTACCCAATCAGGCATCCACATAACAACATATAGAGGATTGTACTAGTATATTAGGCTATGTCTGTATCTTGTTGTTAAACATGCTTTTGTGTACGTCTGCTAGGATTTTGTCTGTCTTTGCCTTGATTGTAAATCTTTTACCATGACCTTTTAATGCGCACTTTCTACACTGGATATCCGTAGTCTTACGTGTTATAATTTCATGTCCGTCGGGGCAGATGATACGACGTCTCATTAAATTCTTGTTAACCATTTAAGATCATTTGTCCATGTTGTATAGGTTGTAATATGCCACATCTAGCTTTGAAAATATTAAAACATCTCAAAGAACAAAAATAAAACTTGTATTGTACCTTGTTACTTGGTTTTAGTGTTATGACTGTATAAATCTTTTTGTATTGATCTATCTTGGATATGTTAGCCATACAAAGATAATTTTTACATTCTGAAACATTGATTGAAGATAATAGTTCTCTTAGATCAGCTATCTTTCTTAACATTAAACTTTCCTCATAAAATGTATCATTTGCTCTAGCTATTTGCTTTCTCTTTTGATTTTCTGATATTGTGTTTTTTAATGCCATTTGGAAAGCTCTTACTCTTTGTGTGTGATCATCTGTAATCATTCCATAATGTAATTTGCATAAATCTATTCTTTCTATGATGCTTGGTGTTTCTGGATTCAAAAAGATAATTCCTTGTAAATTATATGTCTTGTTGCATCTGTTATCATTATCATCTATAAAGTTACAAGTTCCGATCATTGTTGTATTACCTCTGGTTTTTCTCTTTCCTCATCTTCCCAAGGAATAACTTGTACTATGTTTTTATCTGAAAATGAATCTAGGTTTTTATTTTTATCTTTCTCTTGCTCTATTAATTTATCTAGCTTGATTCTTTTAGGTGGTGGAGTAAGCTTTAATCCGTAAATTTGACCTAATGCTAATAAATCAAAATTTTGTTCTGTCATGGTTTTAGATATCTTGTTTACAGCTCTTGTAAGTTCTGGTCTATAGGTGTTTAATCCAAGTTCCTTCATTTTTATCTTAATTGCGTTCTTTGCTATGATTTCACCATATCTTGCATCCAGATCTTGTTTGAACTTGTCCAAGCTAAAATTCTCGTCTTTAGCTCCTTCTGCCATAGAACAGATCGCGCACCCTCTATCCATCCATTCACGTTCAGGTGTTACAATAAATCTTAATGATCTTCCATCCCAAAATAAAACAGGGATAAATGGATCTCTGTATCTCATAGTAAAGTTTCGTCTGTTCTTTCCAATTAGAAAAGTAAATGTTCCTTGTGAATACATCTCTGTTTGTAGTTTTGCGAATTGTGATATAATAAATGGATTAGAGTTTTTTGTAATTGAATTAATGTTATCTTCCTCTTCTGATCCAATAGCAGTAAATATCTTAAAATGAGATTGTCTCAAATATTTGTTTTCCGCCTTTGTGTAATGGTAGTTATCTATCTGTATGATTTTAACATCCTTCTTATCTTTGAAGTGACGTATCATTGATTCACCAGCTTTCAATTCGTTAATCTGTTGTGGTGTTCCTTCCTTCTCAATCCATGATACATCATCAAATATGAAGATATAGTTAGCTGCTGGTAGTGCTTCTATTGTTTTCTTAAAACTAAGTAATTCATCTCTTGTAAATATCTTTACTACATATGTGATACCTAAAAGATCCAAGCACATCAAATGTAAGAAATGAGCAAGAAATTTAGCTAGTGTTGTTTTTCCTGTGTGCGGATCTCCTACTATACCTATCTTAACATAGTCTAATCTTTTTGCATATTGAGCTATAGAATGTATAGCTGTCTTTGGTGTTTGATTGCGTATCATCTCTATGCCCTTCCATTTGGTAGTAATGGGTTTGAAGAACTCTTCCTTCTGACCACCTATTGTAATAACTTTTTGCTCTATTGGCATTGACCTCTAAACCTCTTATGACATGAACAAATACAATTTGGCATCCTACAAAATTCATGCTCACTTGTAGAACATTCGTAACTAAATACCATTTCTAATATTTGCTATCCAGTGTAGCTAGTATCTGTTCTTGAATTTGATCCATTCCTTGTTCATCACCCGGTCTATGATTATCCCATCTTAACTGTGATATCTGTCTTGTTAGTTCTGATACTGCCATGCCAAACCAAGCTTTGTATTTAATATGATAAGTTGTACGGTCTGATAAGTTCTGTTTTCTAGAAGGTGGATATGGAACAATCTTTAGGAAGAATGGTTCTTCTAGAATTTGTTTCTCTATCTTTGATTCTGATAAAATGTTAGTAGCTTTACATTCATGGCATGTCCATACCTTAGTATGTGTACTACCTGAACCTATCTGTTGTGCTAATGGTAATAACATATTCCACATCTTGATATCATCCTTATTGAATTTAGTACCGCAAGGCTTACAGTATATTAGTGTAGGATGTTCTGTAGCAGCTCTATACTTGTCTGTATTGAACTCTACTCTATAACCATCCTTGAGAGCTGCATTAACAGAATGTAATGAAGCTGTACATGCGTCATAGTCTTGATGATATAATGCAAAGTAAGCTCTATCAAGATGTTTCAATGCAAGGATGTTTAGATCAATTAATGCTGGTGTGACCATTTCAATCAATTCCTGTATAACGTTATATATTATAAGGTTGCCGATGTAGGTAAGAGAATGTAGCTTTTCATGTATGTTATCTTGTAACAATAGTAGCTAAGGAATAGGCATAGAATAGCTTCTAATCAAACTAAAACCTAAAACCTTAAGTAGAACATATCACAAGTTAAAATTAAATGAAGCATGATGAGACTTGGCAGAATAAAGAGACATCTTCTTGGATTCCTTATACAAAGTTCATACAAATGTTGGATGTAATACCTAGCTTAAAGATACGAAAGTGGAAAGACTCTGATGTTATTATGATGTTCAAGATAACTTACTGGTTGGCTTTACGAATAAATGAAACATTGAAACTTACTATGGATAGCTTTGATTTGGTATTAGGTATTTGTTATTTAGGTAAGACCAAAACAGAAGATAATGATCAAAGACTTGTGCCTAAAATCTTTATTCCAGAACTCAAAGAGTATTTGAAAGATAAGTCAGGTGCGTTATTTCCCGGTATGAATTATGCAATAGTCTATGATTGGTGTAAGAGGTTAGGCAAGAAATTAAATATCTTAGCTTTCAATACTCCTACTTCTGTTACTAAACAAAAAACTGTTACTCATGCTATGAGAAAGTCTAGAGGGAAGGATATGTACTATGGTACTTTATCAGGTATCAAAGCGGATATTGGTTCTGTATCTGCAAGGCTAGGACACAAAGGAAATAACAGATTTGCACAAACAATAGATTATCTAGATCTTGGTAAAGAAGGTACACGTAATTATGATGAAGCAGAAGCAGAAGCACTATCTAAAGAAGTTGATTAGGTATGATAGTAATCAAACTTTGATCTACGTTTCATTTTCCATTCCATCAAGTATCTTTCTATCTTGTACCATCCATGAAATTGTAAAGCCCAAATTCCAAATACAGACATGGGTATAGCTCCTAGATCATACATAGTATATTTTCCATAAATAATATCAAATCCTGACAGGAACAAGCTTAACCCACACAGGAATAACCAAAGCCTTTTCATTGGTATCTTTGCGTTCTCAGTGTCTTTGAACTTGTAAGGCATTGGATAGTATTGTTTATAACCATATACTATAAAAGGTTGATTGTGACCTATCAAGAGAAAGCGCACAAATCCAGACCATTACTTTTTGTATTGTCTCTTCTTTTGATAGGCGCATTTGCTTTTAATGATGTATCTGCTTCTGGTGGATTTAATCAAAATCAAGCAGGCAATTCTAACAGTTCCAGCTTTGCAAGTTCTAGTCCATTGATAGGGATTCAAAATTCTCAAGCATGTATGATAATGCTAAAGAATCATATTCCAAATAAATGTATTACTTATGATCAGATTACATTTCTAGATAATACAAATCCCTTGTTTGCTGGTTTGTGGATCGAAAAACCTTATTTGCATCGTGCAGACGCTAGGGTTTCAAATCATTACAAGTTTAATATGCATCCATTTGTTGTTATGGTAGATCCAAATCCTGATTTTGAGATACGTTCCAAGATGATTATAATTCAATCACAAAACTTTACCTGGATAAATCCTGATGAAATTTCCAGTAATGGAATAAGAATAGAACATCATAATAGGTTTGTATCTAATTGTAGTTATGCTTTGGTAGCTCCTGATGTTGCATTGATAAATGATACTGTTAATTACTTAGAGAATGGATGTAAATCTACAAACTATAATGATATATTTAAAATTGTTACACATCTGAAACCCTTCTCTATGAATAATCCTTTTGCGTCATGGCACTATAGTAATTATACCAGAACACATTCATTAGGTGGTAGTGGTTTTGGTGATTGTTTAAGACATCATTGTGTACAACCAACAGATCCGTATATTAAAAGTAACTGGAATAAGAAATAATTTATTCTGTTAATTCTTGGATTGCTTTGGCGTATTTGATAAATTCTTTTGCCTTGTCTGTTGCTTCAAAATGATTAGTCTTGTTTTCTTTTAACAGACCAGATTTTACCAATAGAGTAAGATAATTTGTTACCTGTGTATATGATAGATAAGCCTTGTACATGATTCTAGTTTTAGAAACTGGTGTAAGAGCTGTTTCTAGGATTGATTGAATGATCTGACTTTGGGAACGGTATCTCATTATATGATATAAATCTACTAGAACTATTTAAGGGTTTAATGATATGGTTATTGTTTATAGATCCTAGTTATATTATCGATTGAAGCAATTATTGCTGGTAATAAAAAGCATAATGAAAAATATCTAAAACCATTAGTGTTATCTTTGCATACTTTAATAGTTTTTTCTAATGTCCAACCAGATTTATCTAATTGTGAACCTTTGAAATCTTTTTCTGTTATATTACATCCTGTTTCTAAGGTTGGTATTAAAAATAAGTTGATTAATAATATACATAAAATAGAAATTCCAAACATCAAACAAGTTAATTGTATTCTAACTTTAGTATCTTTTTTCATTTCAATTTCTCTAATGTTGAGTTAAAATAGAATTTCTTTTGCAATTTCTTAAATCCAAACCATCCCAATCTTATACATAACATCTCAGCTGGTGCAACTAACCATAAACATATTAAAAGAAATTTGAATAGCTTTGGATTAGATTCTTTCTTTGAATCAATGTAATTGATTAATTTTAGAATAATATTCATATCTTTACAATCCTCACCTTTGTTTTTGTATCATCTTCTATTTCAACTAAGGCACGAAGTACCAAGATAGAAGTTATTATATCCTTTTCTTGCATGTTCCTTTTCTTACCATCAAACCACATTTCTATCTCTGTAGAGTTGCGTAGCTTTATTTTCATTTTGTGTTACTCCATCCCTTAGGTAACAGATCAAGATTCCTATTATAACAGGCATTACACAGTCTAGCTTTCTTATTTTCTAATGGTTTGTCACAATTAAAACAATTCTTTGTATCTCTACCAAATGATAGTCTACCAGTAAAGAAATAAAATCCAAATGCAGTTAGAATCATTATTGCAAATGCTTCTAGTATAAATACATTCATTGTTTAGAACCCTCTTTGTTATCATCTTTGAAGAAATATACCATGCTAAAAATACCAATTATTGACATGGGAATTTTAATATAAAGTGGAATGTAATTAGTTGAAATATCAAATATCGATGGTAAGGCTAAACACATCAATCCTATCAATACCCAATCTCTGTGCCTTTGATAATAAGAGAGCTTTTTATTACTCATGGTATTCTATAATATCCACCAGCTAATAGATACTTGTATGTCATGGAATGATACAGATTACCTGGTGCGTTCAAATTTTGTAGTCGTATAAACGATACACTTTGTTCCATGAAACAAGTAATGTTCTTTGCATACTTTACTATTACATACATTACATTTTAGATGTGCCTGGTCATTACATATGTAACAATTATCCATGATATAATTTTGTATCTGATATGCTTTAAAGTTTTCATGCCTAGACTGGAAACATTTGTGTATCTTTATATTGTACTGTAATTGTTACCGTACTCTTTTGTCTGTGTGTGCTTTTTTTAAACACACACATACACACACAATCGAATGTAATCTACTCGATTTTTTAAATTCTACTCTACCTAGTGGAAATATTTAGTTTCTTGTCTAGGAATGGAACAAAAGGTGTAGGTGTACACACACAATCGAGTAGATTCTACTCGACTTTTTAAATTAGATCTTCTTTTGATGGTACAAATTCTCTTTCCCATACATGCATACGACCATACTCATTAGGTGCTATGCAATAAGGTGCAGCTCGTGAAGTGAGAGATTCTAACCATCTTTTAACCGTCATTACGTTACAATCAGATACATATGATCCGCTAGCTATTACTTCACTCATTAGATAATGATGATTATTTTCTTGTAAAGTGGTTCTTAACCATCTTTCAAATAATGGTTTTGATTCAATATTTTTCTTGTGTGAAGCAGATAGCTCTCTATTCATTATTTCATTTTTTCTTAGTTCTTTTAGTCTATTACATCCATGACATAGAAAAGCAAAGTTTTCTATTCTCAAAGGTCTTTCATATTTTACTTCATGACATTCTAGATTAGGTACATTTAGATCTCTTGGAGTCTTACTACATCTAGTACATACTTCGCCATGCTTTTCTCTAAGCTCTGTTCTAATTCTTTTTATTTCATCTCCATTAAGGTGTGATGTCATTAATACCACTCCAACCAGGCTTCTAAACCGTCATAGGAATTTAATGTCTTATACCATTTAATACCAGAATTAATTTGTATATAATCTAGCTTTGGCGCATCAAAATTTCTTTCTGTTTTCTTTCTTGCTTCGTTTACAAATCTGTTCAAGCTGCTATCTCCATATGATGATTTGATTTGTAACCATGACAGTCACAATCACAATTCTTATCCATACATTCTGTGTGAATATGATTCTTGCAAGCTTTACTTTTCAAATCTATCCCTTTCCTCTTTCATTGTTTTAAGAATTTCCTTTAGATGTTCATAATATCCAAATATGACACCTGAGAATCCTATGATACATAATCCTATTCCGATTATAAAATTACTTATCATTGTTTTGATCTCCTATTTGGAATGTAACAAGATACATATCCATTTACAGAAGGTTGTTTAGATATTTTTAGTGATCTTGGAGATAGAAATTTATGCCTTCCAGGAATTATCATCTTCTTTGTAAATTTGATAACAGGTAATAAATATTTTATAGCATAAGCTGAAGTTAGAACATTAATAGGTAATAATAATAATGCTCTGCATTTGTTTTTCTTGCATACTTTGACTGTATGTATTACAAATTCTTTTTGCTTTGAATGTGGGAAATTTCCCCATAGAATATCAGTTCGTTTAAAATCAAATTGCTTAAGATAGTCCTTTTTTCTATCAATAAATCTTTTACATTTTGTATTTTTTGCATCGGCAGCTACATCAATATTACATTTAATATTGTATTTCTTTTGAGATAGATTAAACAGATATGATGGAGTAACTAGCTTGTCTGCATAATGTTTTTTCTTGTTATTGATTATCATTATTATACCTCTTATGGCATTCACATTCACACCTTCCAAAATTCCCATGACATTTTTTATGTCTGCCTTGAAAACAATTAGTAGTGTATTTCAGATCAGGATCATAATATGTTAATCTTGCACCACTCATTTCTTCAACCTCCAAATACGATTCCAATATTTAGAACAGCAATAGCTAGAACAAAACCATTTGATCTTTTGTGCGTTTCTTCCATTGTTAAAAAATTGTTTTCCGCACTCCTTACAGATTTGTGTAATAACCTCTGAAACCGTATTACCTCTTGGCAATATCTAATCCCCTCAGTTTCATATTTGTCGTTAGTAATACTTTAGGATAATGACCAGATAAAACATAATCACTTTTTATTAAATAATTATTGAAACCTGATTTAAACATCCTCTCGTTTTCTTTTCTGGTTGTTATAATGAACTTGCCTTTTATCTTTTGGCATATCTCTATTACTTCATTATCATAAGCTGCCACTGATACTCTATTAAAAGAGCTGTACATTTGATCATAAAGAGAACGATTCCAAGGTTGATCTATTAGAAAGAAGGTGTCTTTAGAATCATTATTTTTAATACAGTCTGCAAAGTCTTCATTGGTGACTGATATTCTAGCATCATCAAAGTTAGTTGATAACCAATTACAAACAAAATCCGACGTATCATTTAATATAGCAAATGCAAAGCTCTTATCTATCTTTCTTAATTCTTGCATTACTTTGACCGTGCCTGCAAACGGTTCAACATATATTTTTGATTTTGGAATTATGGCAGCTATCTTTTTAGAAATGCCTGTTATCCCTGCGTAGCCTGCCCATCTTTTCTTATCATCTATTCTTGGTAAAGATATGGTTAATTGATTCCATCTGTTTTTTACTGTTAATGGTTTCTCTTCGTTTATTCTATCTAGCTTTGTTCTTATACCTCTACACTTTATTTTTTCATGATCCTTTTCTGTATGACCACATTTGAGAACTTGTTTATTCATATCAGATGAACCATTTCCGCACATTTTTTATGGTAATAATGACGTTTACTTTCTCCTGGCTTGCTATGTATTAAATCACCAATTTCTAGTTTTATAATACAATAATAACAGTTAGGGAATGTAGCACTATTGCGTTTCATTTTAGCATATGTCAAAGCAGTTATTACGAATGTTGAGCTATGTTTTGTAATTTTCATACATTCCCCTTTAAGAAACTGTTAAGATTCGTTTTTCTTTTTATATCATAGTAATGTATTAAAGCTCTTGCTCTATTTAGTATTTTATAACAATCATCACAATATTGTTTCTTCCTTTTTAAATCATTAGTAAGGTTTCTTACTTTGACTTCTTTACTACACTTTTTACATATTATACTATCAGGTAGTTTTTTACCAATAACTAACTTGATACAAGCTGGACAATAACTCCCAAATTCTATTTGTTCTGTACATCTTGGATTCTTGCATGTCCATGATGGTCTTTGCTGAACTAACATAATCTTTCCTTTCTCATTGGTTGATCATCACATGTGTTCTTAATGGTGTTTGTTGATAGGAATATCTGGAAAGCTTTTCTAATGTATTCCATAGTTCCTTATGTTCTGGTGTTATCTTGTAATTCTCTTTAGAATTCTTTGATATGTATAATGTTAAAACTCTGTAAGGTATTATGTCATTAATTACTTTTAGACTGATCAGACAACTAAGACTAGATTTAGATTTGTGTGAATTAATCATATTATAATATTTAAATTTGCAATTCTTTCTAAAAAATACTTGATCTGGATCTGGTTTTAATATGTATGATATAGCTTTACCGTTTCTTATTCTTGTTACTCGTCTTGAATCGATTTTATTTCCACAACCACATTTACAAAATCTTCCCACACCGGGAAGCAAAGCCACATCAACTGTGTGTCTGCTTACTATGAATAATTTTGGATCATAGTTTCTGTTTTTAATCAAAGTTATTTTCCCCCTTCATTTGTAAAGACTGTTAAAACATTGAGCTATAAAAGAATTATTGTGTTATGAAATGTTACAAACAACTACTGGTAAAAGTGAGGGGGATCACTCTTACCAGTAATTTCAATGGTTGGTTAATTCTACGTTAGAATACCTAATAATTAAATATTTGTCTAGTGTTTATTCCTGATGATCTCGTTTCTCTCTCTTACACATGTATCTATGATCAAAGATAACTCCTGAGAACAAATTAAAAAGCCAGACACTAATCAATAGAAAAGCCAGAAAGGCAAACGATAAAGCTTGCCCTTCTGTAAAAGTTTTTTCTTCTAATATTTTTATACATGTTGGATCTTTACACTCTAATATTGTAGATGTTCCGTAAGCTGTAAATAGAAATATTCCTATGGCAAATATACCAAATCCAAGTAGCACATATGTACTTATTCTATCATATTTTGTAGGATAACTTTCAAGTAAGAATCTTTTACATTCGCATGGTATAGATGTAGTTTCATTTATCTTTCTTATTCCGTTGCATCCCCTTCTAGCTTGATATTTAAATCCTAAAAATGATTTAGGTGTGTCATGTGTTGGATGTGATAGATGTCCACACTTGCAATATCTAGGTTTCTTATTTGTCATATGTTAATTCCTTCAAGCAATCTTTGCATAACCAGTTACCGTTATAATCTGTTCCTTCTTCCTTATCGTGAATTACTTTACATTGGAAGCATTTGATGTTTTGATTTGATTTTAGATATGGAGTAAACATAGCAAACACTATAAATAAAATTCCTCCTACGAATCCACTTATGGGAATATATGTATATGAACCGCTACAATCTAAATAAGCTTCTACTGTTGTTTTGTATTGTGGATTTGTTTTGAGATAATAATTTGCCTGTTCCTGATTCATGTTTAGTATGTTTGAACATGGAAGTAATTCAGTATAAATTGAAGGAAGGATCATTATTGAAATACCTAAGAATAAAACTATTATCGTTCCATACTCCATGATATACTGTTCTATAAGATTGTACTATTTAAGAATTGTTGTGTGATATATGATACATACATACTTTATTAAGTTCTAGTCTTTTATTAGAGATAATGAAATGTTGGAATTGTGGTATAGAAAGTTTAAAATTTTGGTGTGAAGAATGTACACAAAAAGAAAGAATAACGCACACGGGTTTGTTATCACAATGAATAATATACCAAAAGAAGATTTGTGTAAACAATGTAAAGAGCTTCCAAAAGAACCGGGATTTGAAAGATGCATGTTATGTTTGAAGAAACTAGATACTCCTGTTAAGGTTTATCGCGGTATTATATCAGGCAGAATTGAAAAGTGGCGTGATGAGAAACGTAACAAGAATACTTTAGCTCCAGCTACAAAGGAAGAGATTGAACAATTAAAACTAGAAAGAGACAGAGCTTTATTGATGAAAGATATTGCAGAAGCAAAAGAAGTAACCAAGAAGAAAGGTCTTGATGGTTGGAAGATTTTAAGATCTGTTGTTGGTTCTGAGGGATCTCCAATGCATCAAGAAAGACCACGTAAGAAAAAAGATTCTAGGCATTCGTATGATAGAGCTAGTTCGGTTATGGATAGTGCAGTAGGTAAAAAAGATAAAAGGGATTACTCGGATCTTACTGGTTAGAAATGAATCGTGATTTAAAGATTAGAATTGGTATTGCAGTTGTAGGTTCTTTGGTTATGTTAGGAATGTTTGCTTACAGCTATTCTATCTACCATTGATTTATCTTTTATTATAGTAAGCTTTCCTTTGCCTAGATTTATCTTGTTTTCTTGGAATTTCAAAAGAATTTAACCTTCCCTTTTTGTGGAGATCCTACAAAACTACCTGATGAAGCTCTCCTTTCTTCTGCCTGTGATCTTGTTTTGATTGTTGATTCTTTGTAAGTTAATTCTTCCTGTTTTCCTATTCCTATGATATCATCTATTGGAACATTGCCTAGATAATTTTTCTTTGATCCTCCACTAGATACTTTACCTATCAATCCAGGATTTCCACCAAGCCCTCCAAACTCTGCGCCTGCCTTTGGTGTTTCTCCACCTCCTTTTTCTGTATAAACTAGATCAGAAAATGTTATTGGTTCTTGTGTCTGCTTTGGTGTTTGTCTTGTTACTTGAGTTTGTAATGTATCAAAGATTGTTGTTTGTTCTGTTCCTTGCTTTGGTGTTTGTATATTTTTTTGTGTTTGTAATAGATCTACAATTCCTAATCTTTCCTCTTCCTTTGGTTTTGTCTTTGGTTGTGGTGGTGCTGGAACTGATATTGGTATAACTGGAACAAGTGGATTACGTCTTGTTTCTTTTGGTGTTGTTCTAGTGCTAGGTGGTCTTGTTAGTAATATAGGGATTTGTTCTTCTGTTGTTTCTGGTTTTACTTTGGATCTAGCTTTTGTGGTTGTAGGTTCTTTTTCTCTTGTTATAGCTTTATTGATTTGTTCTGTTTTGGTTGTAGTCTTGGTTGTAGTCTTTGGTTCTTTTTCCTTTTCTATCTGTTGTAATACTTGACCTGATCTTGACGTGGTTTCTTTTGGTGTTCCTCCACTTGGTTTAGTTCCTCCACCTGTTCCCTTTCCAGATAATACGCCACCTTTACCTTCTGGTTCTTTACCTGTTCCTCTTCCTAATGATATCTCGGTACTAGTAAATTGTTGAGGTGGTTTTGTTTCTGCTTTAGGTTGTGGTTTAGAAAAGGCAGCTTGAACTTTACCTAATAGGGTTTCTTCTGGTGGCTTTACTCCTTTTGGTACTGTGATAGCTTGACTTGAAACTCTTTCCAATCCTTGACCAGTTTTGAAAACTTCTGGTGTAGATTTTATTGTACCAACTATTGATCCTGTTCCTCTCAAAGCTGCTCTAGCTCCACCTAAACCTATTCCTCCTATTGGTGCAAATTGTAAAACATCTATTATTGATGTAGCAGGAATTTCTTTTGTTCCTTGTTGTTCTGGAATAATAATTTGTACCTTTTGACCTGTTTTTGCACCAGAAGCACCTCTTCCTCTTGTCTTGAATGTTTCACCAGCTTTTACAGGAACAACAGATACTTTAATTGGAGATTTTAAAGATAAAAATGGAACTGCTTCTGGTTCTGTCTTGCCTGAAATATCACTAGCTGCTTGTCCTTCTTTGTTGGATAAATTCTGTCTTAGAATGGAATTGATTTGATTTGATTGTGGTGTGCCTTGTGTCTTTTGTGTTGATGATGATTGTTTTTGTTGCGGTGGTGTTGCACTTGCATAATTTGTTTTCAATCTTGATATGAGAGCTTGTTCACCTGTTACTGTTCTTGATCCTTTTGGCGTTGATATGGTTACGGTTTCTTCTTTTGGTTTTTGAATTTGTATTGGTGCGCCTTTGTAAAGGTCTTGGTTTCTAACTGTTGTTTTTCCTTCCTTGTTTATTGTACTTGGTAAGCTTGCTGGTGTCTGCGTTGAATAACTAAACGAACCAGCTTTAAGAGCTGCTTCCCTAGCTCCTGCATATTGATCTTTGGTAGCACCTTTTCCATATCCACCTTCTACCATTTTTTGTTGTTCTGCTTTAGCTGCTTCTTGTCTAACAAAAGTTTCTTGTTCTGATCCTGATTGAATAGCACCGGGTGCTTGCTCTCTTGTTTTAGTTACATCTTGTGACTTTATCTGTTGTTGCCTTTGTGCTTGTTGTTGTGCTGATAATTGCGCACCTTGTTTAGCTGCGTTTTGCTCTGCGGTTCTATTAGGTGGAGGCTTACTAAAATCATCAGGCATGGTTATAATTATATAAAGGTTCTAGAAAAGGTTTTGTCTCTTAGACGTGACTAGAAGCTTGTCATTCTCGCTACGTTCATGAAATATGATAATATTCGGCTTTCGCCCATAGGTCATTGAATGACTTGTAAACATGTTAAATTGAAGGTAATCGGAAGTCATTGTTTACAAATCACCTTATAATCAACTATAGCTTGTTCATAGTAAATTTTCTGATCAGCAATATAACTTTGTAATGATGGGCATGATAAAGATAGAAAATAACTATCTTGTTGTGCTTCTGTTGGTTCTGAATCTTTGAATGTTAAAGATACACATTGACTATGAAACTTATCTCTAACTATATGAAATGATGTGTTGTTTACAACATAATTATTAATTTGTTTCATCTCTTCACTATACAACTGGTCACAGTTCATATTTTTAATGTAATTTGTTTCTACTGAATTTTCTTTTGCATCTTCACCAGAAGCCCATGATATGTATACTACTGCACCTGACATAATAGCAAATGAAATGATTACAAAAGCCCATAAACGATAATCTGGTGGACTTGCTTCTATTGGCTCTCGTCTTTTCCCTAATGCATCCATTAGCTTGTCGACTCCTTATCTGTCATATCTTCTGAATGTTTTATTGGTTTAATTAACTCCCAAATTGTTTCTCTTTGTGTAAAGATAAATATTCCTAGACATGGAAGAAAGACAAATATAAAAAAGCCAAATAAACCATTCATTATTTTCTATACTCCTTATCTGTAGTGTCATTGGATTCTTTAAGATGTAATAACCATTTATAAAATAAAACTCCCCATATTATGATCGCAGTAATAATAGGAACTATAGAACCTTCATTTGGATATACATTGAAGAATTGATTATCTTTTTGATTTGGTGTTATGATGAAATAACATAAAGCCCAAGTACAAAAAGAAACAAAAGTGATAAATAATAATGCTATTGGGTTTAGTTTTCTTCTCATAGAAATATTTGTATTCAACTTATAGACCTCTTAGAGTAAGCGTTATCGAGTCCTTCTGTCTTTAGAAGTTTGAAATATATCACTATTGTAAAGATTCCTAAACCTATTGAAAGTAAGTTTAAACCAGAACTTTCTATATTAAATTCATTACATTTACTATTCCAATATCCTTGAGGTAGTGTTTTACAATCATAGGAATGATTTGATAAAGTCATCCATAAGCCTAGACCAATACAGAATATTCCTAAGAATAATACTGGTATAAATCTATTCAACCCGTTAACCTCTCTTTGTAATTGCAATCAGACTTTTGTTATCAATATTTCCTTGGTCAATCCATGTGTAAACTTTATAATTGAACTTCCCATTTACAGCGTTTAGTTTGATTACTAGAGATGAGCCATAGAAAACCTGACGGGTTGTTAGCTCGGTAATTCGGTCTTGTGCAGTTTGCATTATCTCTTTTTCTCCAACTTGTCTAATACAAAATTAATCATCCAATCGATAGAAGTGTTTGGTGCAAACTCGCCATGAGTTTTTAATCGTTCTATTGTATTGCACTTGATCTCTGGTCTAACTATTGATTCTTCTTTCATTGTACTAATCCGTACGTTAGCGTACTATATAACTTGCTTGGTGTCATTCGTAATAGGCATGAAGGCAATAACTATATAACGTACGTTCCCGTACACTTCTCTATGGCAGAGTCATTAATCAAATGTCCGCAATGCAAAAGACCAGCGACACAGTTAGGTCAAGCATACGGAAAATCATTTGTTCCAGTTGTAGGAATTATCTATTGTTGCTTATGTGATAAAGTCTTTCATACTCCAAGGGAAATGATCTCCAAATGACTTCCGAGGAATTACGTCTAGAAGGAAAGAAGTTTTGGGCTACAAGAGATCAGAAACTATGGGATGAAACTAAACTTAAAACCAATCAAGAACTTTTAGATATTATACAAAGTTATTGGTCAGACCTCTCAGGTGATAATGAATTTTATTTCCCTATTCAATTACTTAGACAGAGGTTAGGCGTTAAAGTAGACGAAGAATATTTTGGTAGTACATATAAAGAATATAAAAATGATGGTTATCCAGATAATGAAATAACGGAGAGAAAGCTTTGACGACATCCCCATCTAAGCGGAATCAGAAGGTCGTAGAACCAATTAATCTCACTGATGAGGATAGAAAAAAAGAGCCTCCTTTGGTTGCAGAACTTATGGATATATCTGATAAACTCATAGAAAAGAAACTTTGTGGTTTCTCTATTACATTACGAAATGGATGGAGAATTTCGTTCAAGAACAATAGGTTTGCTAAACAGATTGGAGTTCCTATGCCATGATGGAAATATCAATGAAGGGCGTAGCAATGCAACAAGTAGTTAATGATGGTCAATATCACACTTGCATGATTTGTTTAAAATTTATGGATAAAGACTGTGATGTGGTTGAAGATCACATAATGAAAACCCATACTAGAATACTTGCCTTGATTGCAGAGGAACAGAAGTCCGATGACTAGCAAGTTATCTTGTAATCAAGAACTCTTGGCAAAATTAATCATTATGAAAGAGTTTTGTGATTATATGACAATAGTCAATTTCCTAAAGGGTTCTGAGTATTGCAAGGTCTTTTATGATGTCTATTTCGAATGTTCTAGAATATTGAGAAGGTACGGAGTAATAAATTGATACCAAAGACATCTCTTTACAAAGGAACTGTAGTTGATTCGGTTAAGACCATGATAGATGTAAACAAGCTTCTTGCTAAATTTGGCATACAAGAGAAACGACTAACTCAACAAGGTGGTGACAAATCCTATTTTGAATTTATAATAAGAAAAGACAATGATGTATCATTGATGATTAAAATCAAAATACCATTCATAGAGAAAGGTTCAAGGTATTCAAAAGAATATGACGAAGCTAGGTCTTACAGATATTTTTACCATTATCTCAAAGCTTTACTGTCTGCAAAAGAAGCAGAGATGTATTCCATTGAAGAGATATTCATGGCTCACATAGTTATGAAGCTTCCAAGTGGCGAGTCAGTTACATTAGGAGATCAGCTTGTCAAACAGATTGAATCAGGTAATACACCAATGCTAAATGATTTTGAAGTTGTGGGTAGTAAAGAGAAACCCAAGCTTGAGTTAAGGAAGATTGAGACCCAATGACATCCCGAGGTGCAAGTAATTGAGTTTAGTTCATAAATTAAACTTTAAAGCTATTGTAGTCGGTATTCTAGTTTGCATAGGAACTGCTTTTGGAATGTATGAAGTAAGCCCGTCTATTATTAAATTTATGAATCCAAATACAGACTTATCATGTAATAGTATTACTATTGAAGATTGGCAGAAATCTCCAATACATGATGAAGCTAAATCTTTAGATGAGTTTAAACAACTTTGTTTAAAATATAATCATCAATTAAATGACGTAATGCCTCAACAAATACAATTTGTTATGACCGTCTTACCTTCTATTCTTGTAATATGTGCTTTCGCTATGTTTCGATTACATATCAAAGACTTCGATAACCAGATGGAGAGCAAGTAATGAAACTAGATTCAAGTAATCTCTACTTACAAAAGAATCAGAAAGGCTATGAAGTTTGTATTGCTATGCCTGATGGATCAAGAAACCATCTTCATAATGAACCTTCACCTTTAGATGAAGCAATTTGGATAATGGGCGATTTTGATGGTCAATATGAATTAGAAGATGTAAATGTAATCGAGGATGGAAGTTACTTTAGACTTCAATTAAATCTAACAGATGGTAGAGGTAAACCACAAGTATTCCATTCAAGGAAATTAAACTTAAACGATGCTATTTATGAACGAGGTATCTTACTCCAATGACACAGCCGTCATCAAGTAATAGGAAGATTGCTTTTGTTGGTACAAGTGTCAATATGACAGATAATGAAGAAAGGGATGTTAGACAGTTCATAGGCTTAATTTTGAACAGTCGTTACACTGGAAATGAGATAATAATTTCTGGTGGTGCTAAAGGCGTTGATACCATCGCTTTAGATGTTGCCAAGTCATTAGGATTTGAGACTCTCGTTTACAAACCTGATTATGAAACATGGCAATCTTATAAGAAAAGAAACCTACAGATAGCAAATGATTGTGACGAATTACATTGTATATCCGTACCTGTTCATAAAACAAAGTGTTATCATCACGAAGATCCAGAAGAAAGAAACCATGAGAAAACTGCTGGATGTTGGACAATGAATAAGGTTTTAGAGTTAGGTAAATCCGCACAATTAATGGTGACTTTCTCCCGATGACAAGCAAACCAAAGAGTAATTACAAACAACATGAATTTGAAGTAGTAGGATTTCATGTTATTTGTAAGTGGTGTGGTGCTTCAAAATATGGATTTAGAAAAAGAAAAGAATGTATCCCTAGCAGGAGATTAATCCAATGACATCTACAACAAACGGTCTGGAAGTGCCTGATAGATTGAATCCAAGATCAATACTAGTATGCAATTTAGCATTAATAGAATGTGGTGGAGAAATGATAAACACTCCTAAATCAATAATGGAACACATGATAAATAATCATGGTTGGAGAAAAGTTCCAGAAATGGCTCAGGAAGATATAGACCAAAAGAAGCCTCATCCAAAGACAAAGGAGATAATGACAGAAGAAAGTTATCTCAAATTTATAGATGAACATCCCGAAGAATGGTGGTTAGATATGCAGTTCATTTGGACTGATATAAGAAACATTCACTTTCTGCATAAAAACTCAAAAGGTGTTAGAAGTCTAAGGAGTTATTACCATGAGTGCTAAATCCTCGTCAACAAAAGATAACAACGGTTTAGATGAGGGCGGTAGTGTTGGCGACATTTCCCTGATGGGACAAAGGGGTTCGAAACCCCAAGCCCTCATTACATTTCAAAAGGAGAGTCCGAGAGAATGACTTTAGATAGAGAAAGATTTGAAAAAACAGGTGCGAGTGTAGGCACTTGGTTTTATCAATTAGATGTTACAGAAACAGAGATGAATGATATTCTAAGAAATCAAAAAATTGTATCTAAATTAAATACACTGGTTGATTCAATGGATGTAGAAGGCTCTATTCCTAATCATTGGGTTAAAGAAGTTTTAAGTAACCTTCTCAAAGACGGTTCGGTGAATTTGTCAAAATGAATCTAAAATGTCTTTTTGGAACACATGATTATCGTATTCAATATTTAGACTATAATGAAAATGCAAAACGTACATATCAGATAATCTGCCAAAGATGTGATAAAATCCTGAATATGACTAATATGACTTCATTAAAGGAATACACTAGGAGACAAAGGTAATTAGAAATGCCTTGTATTCATTGTGGATGTAATCGAGAATGGCATGAGTATCAAAGAGATGGTGGTTCACATAGTGGAGATTGTACGAATCCAGATTGTAAAGCAGGTGAGCATTTTTATGATTCGGGGAGAAAAATTAGATGATCTTATACGGTGGAAGGAAATATGAAACGAATAAAAGTATACTAAAACGTTATCAGAAAAGTAAGTACGTTAAGATCCTAACTACATTTGAAAAAGGTTTCAATGATGAGAATTTCAGAGAGGGTGAATGTCAATTATGTGGTGGTATCTTTAAACTCGCTGGAATAGGTGGACATCTTCATTACAAACATGGAGTAAAAAGGTAATTGAGAGAATTTGCTACTGCTTGTTATACATGTACTAATGTAAAAACTGGTGCTGTTCCTATAGTCTTTACCACAATGAAAAAGAATGAGACCAAAATCAAGATACAAGGAGATTTTTATGATAAGCATATAGCCAAAAATCATCAAGTAAAAACAGTAGAGATTTCTTCAATCACTCAAGCAAAGAAAAAACCTAAAGTCTCGATTACTAAAGAGAGGGCGTGACGTGAAGCTTTGTATGTGTAAGATCCATATGTTTCATCAATCCTGTAAACCAGAATGTAATTGTATGAAAGAAGTAACTGCTAGCTTTTCAATTATAAAATAAAAAGAATTGACGATCTAGATATGGGGTTGGTATAACTAGATCGCCAACACTACATTTTCCTGGAAGGCTTGTCAACCATTCAGTTGTTTAATAATTGATTTGGTACTTATTAAATATTATTGTGTAAGGTTCTGGTAACTAACAATTAAGCAAATGTAATATTTGTGTTATTATACTAGGTGTTATCCCTGCATTGTTTAGAATCGACCTTTCACTAAAACAAACTACTATTGGTGCAGAGCAATGATGATATTTATCTATATTACAAACTACTGGTGGTGGAGATGTTACACCGTGTGGTACTACTTTTTTGTGGCAAAAAGTTAAACCACCAAAATAACTACATGGATTCCACCCAACACGACCTCCTGCATAGGCTTGTTGGGATGTTGCACTAAAGAAAACTATGCTTGAAATAGAGGCTATAATTAAAACAGCTACCAATTTATTCATGTTATTTTAAGGTATCATATCTTAATAAGCATTATCATGTTATTTTTAGAAATTACAACTATCCTTTATTCTTTAATAGAATTTCAGGCACGCTTGAAGTGCTTAGTGTGGCATTTGTATAAAATGGACTAGGTAAAGCAGTTGGTGAACTTGTACCCATTGTATGTGAAGTTGTGTACATTGTATTACCGTTTGTTGCGCCCATTGTATTTATCATTCCTAGATATGGAGCTAATGAAGAAGCTGGTATTGCTCTAAATACTGGTAGAGATGACACAGCGGGCGGATTTAATTCAATTAAAACATCTGCGGTATTTTGTCTATTGGCAGCTGGTAAAGCCCAATTCCAAGTCATTTTATTAGCTGAATTTATTATTGGATTTGTTTTATATTGTGAAGCACCAGCTACTTGATTAGCGCCTGTTATACTATTCCAAGCCTGTGTATTTGATGGAGCTTGTGGTATTGCTTCATTAAGTCCGCCCGCTGTATCTATACCAAATATGTTTTCAATCAACCATGCATTAGTATGTGTTGGCGTTCCAGAAATTGAACTTGTTCTGGTTGTTGTACCATTACTAGATGTAATACCTATTGGTGTTGTTTGATGTACATTGTATAACGAATAACCACCAGTTATCATATAATATGATGCTGTAGTTACTGGTGTTATAGTTACGGTTTGTAATCCTGTTGGTGGATTTACTAGATACCATATCTCACTATCCAAAGCAAAGTTAGCTGTGGCATTATTTCTAGTAAAGTTTACAGCTTTAGTAAAAGATGTACCGCCTATTGCTACACTAGATATAACAGCATTGTTAGTATTTGGTGTACTAGCTCCTTTTCCATAAGATATAGGAACAACCAATATACGATTTGTATTACTTCCTATTGTTATTGTAAATGTTTGTGTCGCACTTGTTGAAGCTCCGGCTGTTGTAGATGATGTAATAACATCGGTTGTTATTGTATTTACTACGGTTCCAGCATTACAATCTAATGCGTTAAAATATCTTCCTTCCGGTAAATGTATATCACTTGTAAAGTTATTTATTATTGTTCTAGTAGTCCGTGTCTGTGTTGTTAATGCACCAACATCTGAACCAGAAATTTTATTGTATGGATATCCATTATAATCAGAATATAATGCCATTCTACAATTAGAAGCCGATCCAGCTGTTGTTACTTCCGATTGTATGGTACTTAGAGAAGTGGTACGATCTAATTTGAACGGAATGGCGTAAAGTGTATTATTTGTTACAGCTAATGTAGTTGGTGTACCTTGATTATTCCATGAACCATAATAACTATTAACTGTATTTTTTAATGAATTGATTGCTATACTAGATTGTATAGGAGTTTTCTTAAACCATGTTGTACCGTTGTTATCAATTAATAAAGTATCCATAGGATTTGTCATGTTTAAATTGGTAAAGTAATCTATGGTTGAGCTTGTTGGAACTATCTCAATATAATTATTAGAATAATCAATCTTCTTTATCATTAGTTCTTTTCCCGTACTCATT
>Ga0075426_10000379_pt1 | contig 30468 bp, 27 predicted proteins | sample SoiMethybrSBSTD5_FD_75304 | JGI IMG/M metagenome (GOLD analysis project Ga0075426, IMG submission 75304) | Bulk soil microbial communities from a Populus tree surrounding site in Tennessee, USA - Soil MetaG P. TD hybrid SBSTD5 | ecosystem: Environmental > Terrestrial > Soil > Tree plantation... | reverse complement strand
CCCGTTCAGAAGACCGAATGAACGCGAGAGTTTTGCCATCAGGCGACCATCGCGGACTCGAGTCGCGAGGTCCGGCCGTGAGCTGCCGCGATAGGCCGCCGCTTGTCGGCACAATCCATAGTGCCGTGTCGTAGCGATCGGCTTTTTGATTCACCCATTCGCGAACGAAGACGACCTTCGAACCATCGGGCGAAATCTGCGGATCAGCGATCCACACGAACTTGAACAGATCAGTCTCGGTGATCGTGCGTTTGTCTGCCACGCGCGAAATAGCCGAGATATTCAACGCGACTATCAACAGAACTGTCAGTATCGGGGTGAAGCGACGAGTGGCGAGTTTCATGGCGGCTCTCCTGTTTGAACGATAGTTCGACGAAGGATACGTCAGTTGTAAAGAGAGTTCAAATTAGTCCAGCTCGGCTCAATTATCCAAAGTGACAGGAATGCGGCGAAAGTTGTAGCGCACTACAGCTCTCACGCTGATCGGTTTGCCGTCGCGAGTCGCAGGCTTGAATTTCAATTGGCGGATCGCTCGCATCGCTGAGTTCTCCAATCCGAATCCAGCCCATCGAGTGATTTCGATATTTCCTACTTCGCCAACTGATCGAAAGACGACTTTCGCTTCGACGGTTGCGGTAATGTCTGCCAATTCCGCTTCTCGAGTGTATTCCGGTTTCACACGATTCAGTAATTGAGGCGGCTTGAATCCCTTCGCGCGGGGTGAAGCTTCGTCCGGAATATCTTCGATTGAGTCATTAAGCGATGAATCGCCCGAAGTCTTCAAAGGCAAGGCCAGAACAGAGAGGCGGAACTGAATCAGTTGATCGACATAACCGGCAGCTCGCGAGTTTATCTTGTTCACGACTCCACCCAGCGCCGCGTCGCGCGTCGAAGCTTTTTCTGAAACGAAGTCAAACGAAACCAGCAAGCCGCTTCGCGCATCGACAAGCATGATTCCGGCATAAGCTTCATCATGAGATTCGCCTTCGCGTTCGCTGCGAGTCAGGGCCTCCGTTTTGCCAATGACAAAGAAGTCGCAACCTATCGCGGACGCAAGTCTGCGCGCCTCCCCGGTGCTCATGTTGATCGACCCGTCGTAGGTAAGGGCTTTCAAGGCCGGCTCGATCATCGAAGGCTCGACTAACGACGCACGCTGATCGCGGCCCAGCGCTCGTATCAGCGCGTTTTCAACAACGCGCGAGTCGGCGGCTGACTTCGCCGACAACCCGAGCATAGCGATTCGGAGTTGCGATTGTGAATGAGTAAGACTCCCGAAGTGCAGGTGAGCGACGCTCGGGTTTGCATCGCCGGATTGGACCGGGCCGAATACGGCAAAGCTCGAAATGATCACGCCTGCGAGAACGAAAACCCGTTTCATCCTGGCACTAGTCACTTCTTGACTGCGAGCTTTTCAACGAGCCAATCAGTCAACTGCTTCATCACGTCGTCGGGAATTGTCGAAGTGCTGAGCGATGAATACTCGCCAAGCGCGCCCGTCCTGGCCGGGAGGAACAGATGATTCAATCCGGGAAAGACGCGAGCGGTCACGTCGCGGTTGCCGGCTTCGCGCGCGGTCTTTGCGATGATCTCTGCTTGATCGGCGGTCACTTGACGATCGATCTCGCCTTGCAGGATCAGAATCGGCTGACGGACTTTTCGGATCGTAGGAAGCGGATCGTACTGCAAAAAGTATTTCATCCATGCGCTGCGCAGCGGATCGGACGAGGCTGAACTGTCGCTGTCGTCGATGGCCTTTCGCAATGCCTCTTGCTGTTCAGCGCGCTTCTGGGATTTTGTTTCATCGGTAAGAGTCGGGTCGCTTTCGAGTCCTTGATTCACCTGATAAGCGATGATCTCATCGCCGCGCTTGCCGGGGCCTGCCATCAGCACTACCGCTGCGATACGCGGATCGGTGGCGGCAACCATCGGCCCGATCATTCCACCTTCGCTGTGCCCCACTAACGCGATCCGAGCGGGATCGACGTCACTGCGCTTGCGAAGGAACTCAGCTTGCGCGCGCACGTCGTCTGCGAAGTCGGCGCTTGTTGCGGTCTTCAGCGTATCTCGACCTGTTGATCCGCCGACGCCGCGATCATCAACGCGCAAAACCGCTACGCCTCGACTCGCCAGGGCTTCAGCAATCTGTCGAAACGGCCGATATTTTTCGAGGCCTGGAATCGGAAGGAATTCATCACGGGTTTGCTGTCCAGAACCCGTAATCATTATCACAACGGGAGCCGGCTTAACCGTTTTCGGCAGGAGCAAAGTGCCTGCGAGAGTAAAGCCTTTCGCGTCAACGGTCACTTCTTCCGCGGTGAACGGAGCGCCGGCGGGCGCGTTGTAGTCGATCGCCGGCTCCTTCATCGTCGCGGCAAGCTTTGCCTTAAAAGAAGGAACAAATGCAGAGTAGTCTTCGCGCACGGCGGCGAAGTTCTGCAGAGGAATCGCAAGCGCGGCTATTCGGCCTCGAGCATCGACCCAGGCAATGGCGTTCGACAGTCCGATGGTAATGCTATAACGATCGAATGCGGCCGGCGCTGGTGAGGCTGCGATGCCCGTGGCCTCGAGATCGTCGCGGGCGACTCGTTCGGTTTTAGCGCTGATGTTTGGGAAGATCGGAAGCTCTTGAACTCCTCCGCGCGCAGCGTCGTATCGCGCGAGCAGGAATTGATTCATGTAAAAAATGTTGCCGCCAACCAGCGAGCTCCCATTCACAAAAGGCAATTCCTTAGAGCCGCCGTTGGTTGTAATCGTCGCCGTGCCGGCCTTGACGGTTACACTTTGCTCGAAGGGTTTTCCATTGACGGTGCCCTTGGCAATTGAAGTGAGCGGCTCTGCATTCTTATCGACTTCCAGCGTGGTATTCAGATCGATCATCGCGCCGGGAACTTTTAGCTCGGTATGACCGCTGGCAGCGTAGCCGCCATCGGGCTGGCACTTGACGTCGAATTCCTCTCGTCCGATTTGCTGGTCGCCAAGCCAAAAAATAAAAACACCTTTGCCGCATACCGAATTCGAGAGCAGCGGCGCAGCTGGCGGAAGTTTTTGTTGCGCTTGAAGAGTCGCAGCAGCTAAAGCGATAAGAAGAATTGATGTGATTGCTCGTCTCATAATATTCACCTATTCAAATCAAACCCGTACGGGGCCGGCTTGCTCGAGCGGTTTTCTTACAGTGACAGTACGGGGAATTCCTTGCAAGTCGCTCTTCACATCGATCAGCGTCCAGGGCGACTCCGCGATCATCCGGGTTATCGAGTTGATCTGGCGGTATCCGATTTCAAAAACAAAGTAGCCGCCGGCCTTCGCGTATTCAAATCCTTCGTGAAGCAACCGGCGATGGAATGACGATCCTCCCTCTCCTCCAAACAACGCAGCGTGCGGTTCCCAATCATGCACTTCACGTTGAATCAGGTCCGGCTCTTCGCGGTCGACGTAGGGTGGGTTTGAGGCGAAGATGCTAATCGCTTCTCGCAGACCGCGTTCGGCGAAAGGTTTGAAGAGATCGCCATTGAAAAACCGGATGCGATCTGTTGCTCCATGCCGTTCTGCGTTCGCTCGTGCAACCTCGATCGCTGCCTCCGACAAATCAGTTGCGATTACGGTCGCTGATTTGACATGCACGGCGACGGCTACAGCGATGCAACCGGAACCAGTTCCAATGTCGGCGACCAGCAAAGATTCCTCGTTGAATTGTTGTGCGAGGTCGATTACTCGGTCGACGACAAGCTCGGTTTCCGGTCTCGGTATCAACACTGAAGGATTGACGATGAAGTCCAGTCCGTAGAATTCCTGATGGCCGGTTATGTATTGAAGCGGCTCACCGTGGGCGCGGCGTTCAACTAGTCTCAGGTAGCTATTGTAATGCGACCGGGCAACTTGAGTTTCAGAGTTGATCAACAAGTGAGTGCGATCGACGCCAAGCACGTGAGCGAGCAGAACGCCCGCGGTTCTCCGATCGTGCTCAATGGCAGCTTCCCTCAGCCGAGCCGACCCTTTATCGATGACTTGATTTATGGTTGGCAAGTCGTTTAATCGAGAACGGCTGCATTGATTGTTGGGCCGTTACTTGATTCGCTTTGCTTCACGGGATTTCAGGTTCGGGATCACTCTATGCGGCGGCTTCTTCTTTCAGCTTTTCAGCTTGATAGTGCGAGACCAGCGCATCGATCAACTCGCCGATTTCGCCTTCCATAAACAGATTCAACTGATGAGCCGTGTAGCCTATGCGATGATCCGTCACGCGGTTGTCTTTGAAGTTATAGGTTCGAATCTTCTCCGAGCGGTCACCGGAGCCGACCATCGAGCGGCGCTCGCTTGCGATTGCCTGATGCTGTTTCTCTTGTTCCATCTCCAGAATACGAGAACGCAACACGCGCATCGCTTTCTCGCGATTCTTGATCTGAGATTTCTCGTCTTGCATCGACACCACTGTGTTGGATGGAAGATGTGTGATTCTGACTGCCGAATAGGTGGTATTAACTGATTGACCACCCGGACCGGAGGAACAAAAAGTATCGATTCGCAAGTCCTTGGGATCGATCTTGACGTCGACTTCTTCCGCTTCGGGAAGCACCGCCACTGTGACCGCCGACGTGTGAATGCGGCCCGATGCTTCCGTCTGTGGAACTCGCTGGACGCGATGAACGCCCGATTCGTGCTTCAGCTTTGAATAAACGCGATTGCCTTCGATCAGTAATATCGCCTCTTTGACGCCGCCGATGCCCGACTCTGACGCGTCGAGGACCTGAACACGCCAGCCCTGCCGCTCGGCGTATCGTGAATACATCCGCATGATCTCAGCAGCGAACAATGTCGCTTCATCACCGCCGGTGCCGGCTCGAATCTCGAGGATGACGTTCTTCTCGTCATTGGGATCTTTGGGCAAAAGAAGGAACTTCAACTCGGCTTCAACGGTTGCAACCCGCTGTTCAAGCTCATCAAGTTCGGTTCGCGCAAGATTTACCATCTCGGCGTCTTCTTCGGATTCAAGCAGTTGTTTAGTTTCTGCGATTCCGCGATCGAGCGATTTGAACTCACGATACTTGGACACGATCTCTTCGAGCTCGCGATGCTGTTTGGCGACCCTGGTGTACTTCACCTGGTCCGACAGCAGTTCGTGGTCGCTCAACTGTCGCGTAAGGTCTTCGTACCTTTCTTCAATTGATTCGAGCTTGTTCAACATAGTCATCAAGTGATCCGTGAAACGTGATGCGTGATCGGAGTCATCACGAATCACGTCTCACGCATCACGCAAGTTCTGCCGACGGTTCAAGCTTGAGCGATTCCTTCAGCGCGTATATCGCGACTTCCAGTTGAGAGTCATCCGGCTCTTGCGTCGTGATGTTCTGAAGCCAGAGCCCGGGCCTCGTGATGATCGAGAAGAACCATTGAGCGCTGCTCTTTGCCGAGGCTCGAATTATCTCGTACGACACGCCGGCTATCACCGGGATCAGCAGCACGCGCACTAGAAAGTTCAAAAACAATGAATCGAACTTAACGACGGAGAACGCGACGATTGAAACCAGCATCACGATCATTAGAAAGCTAGTTCCGCACCGAGGATGCTGCCTTCGCTTTGTCCTGGCGTTTGGAACAGTCAATTCTTCGCCGGCCTCCCACGTGTAAACAACTTTGTGTTCGGCCCCGTGGTATTCAAAGACTCTGCGTAGATCACGCAGCAGCGAGAAGCTGGTGATCATAATCAGGAAGAACGTCATCCGGATCAAACCGTCAACGAGATTGAACGTGATCGAAGGGCGAATCGGATGCAGCGCAGCGCGCAACCACTCCCACGCGTTCGCGTACCATGCGCCGCTTGCAGAATGCGCATCGATCGTTCCGCCCCCGAAATAAACGAATAAAACATTTGTAAGCAGAAGCGGCAATACGATGAACAGGACGATGTTGAAAAACAGCGCGAAGACTATCGACGCTGCGGCGCCGGCCGCAGAAGCCCCACTTTTGGTAGAACGTTCCAAAGCACCGGGTTTGACTTGTGCGGCAACGATTACCGAGCGAGCGCCGGCTGCGCCTGCCATCAACCCTGCGGCTTCAAGCTGAACTTCTTCGGCAGGCGATTCGCTTTCACTCTGGTGAAAGGCCACATTGGCGGAGAAGTTCAGAGCCTTGATTCCAAGAATCATCGAATGGATCAACACTGCCGAACCGCGGAGGATCGGCAGCTTCAGAAGCGGGTACTTTTCCGCAAGCACCGGGAGTTGTTCGGATCTGGAGACGATTTCCCCGTCCGGCCGGCGGACCGCGACCGCATAAGAATGCGGCGCTCGCATCATCACGCCTTCAATTACAGCTTGCCCGCCAACTATGATCTGATCTTCCCTCATAAAACTTCTCTCGGATCCTGGTATAAATAAAAAGGTCGTCGACTCCCGCAATAATTCTTCGCATTTACTTGCTCACTTTCAAGTATAGAAAGCGAGCGGCTGCGAGCTGCGGTTTCGACAACCAGATCAGGCTTTTGATCAGCTAAGCTTCGGTTTTGCGTCCGTACTTGCGATTGAAGCGCTCGACGCGGCCGGCGGTATCTACCAGCTTTTGTTTGCCGGTGAAAAAAGGATGACAACTGGAACAAATCTCAAGCCGAATTTCTGACTTGGTCGAGCGCGTTTGCCAGGTTTCGCCGCACGCGCAATGCACAGTCGCGTTGACATATTTCGGATGAATATCGGGCTTCACTTTGTCGGTCACTCCTGTTGCGAATTTTCCTATCTGAGCAACGTTAAACGGTAACCGAAGCCTGGCAGATGTGTCAAGGTCTTGAGCCAAAACCCTCGCTCAAAGACTATTGAACTGATTTCACTTTCCATCTAAACTGGTCCCGTACTGTCCACCCCCCAGACTTGCCCTTATACCTTACACCTGCGGCTATATCTGTATGTAGCCCACCTCCTCCTCACAGGAAGCTCTGGTGCAAGGACAGCTAGGCGAAAAGCTGGTTCCAGATTTGATCCGCGAAATTGCGCACAGGAACGCCAGCGGACTCCTGCGTGTCTCGCGTGGCTCGACCATCAAGGCGATCTTTTTTGAGTCGGGCACTCCAACCTTCGCGATCAGCAACCTCACGACCGAACAATTGGAACACAGACTGGTCAAGGAAGGGCTTGTCACTTTTGAACAGGTCGATCGAGCAAGGCGGCGCGCCGTAAAGGCTCACCGGCTTGGGCCGGTGCTCGTCGAAGACGGTCATCTTCAGGACGAAGAGATGCGGGCGATCGTGCAAGATCAAGTCACCGGGATAATCTTATCGATATTCGAGTGGACGGAAGGCGATTACTCCTTTGATGAACGCATTCGCGTCGCGCATGAAGTGACGCTTGGGCTCAGCGTACAGGACGTATTGTTGTTGGGCGCGCGTCACGCTGCACAATTGCCGCAGATGGCTGATGCGCTCGTGCCACGAGACAGAGTCGTGCTGCGGACAAAGCTCAATGGAATTCGAGCGGACTCCGGTCAATTGATTCCGCTGGAGAGCTACATTCTTTCGCGCATCGAATCGCCGACAGCCGTGAGCGAGATCGGAGCGTTGAGCGGACTCGCCGAAGAAGACGCGCACCGTGCTGTCTGCGCTCTCGTGGCGGCCGGGTTTCTGAAAGTCATAAGCCAGGGTATTCACACCGACGCCGAGCCGTCAATTGAAGCAGACGATTCTTACGATCGCCTTCGCGAGGAGGTCTCACGTCAACTTCACTTTTGTACAACCGCCGATTTTTATGATGTGCTGGGTGTAAGCCGGCAAGCGACCACTTCAGAGATCAAAACTTCGTACTATCACCTCGCCAAGAAGTATCATCCCGATCGGCATCATCAGCGTGACAAGGACGAGCTGCGCGGAAAACTTGAAAGTCTCTTTGCGTTGATCACTCAAGCTTACGATACGTTGAGCCAGCCGGCTACGCGCGCCGCTTATGATGAAAAAATCAGGCGAGCGTCGGGAACGCTTGCTGCTTCGGCCAACATAACCTCATCTGTTTCGGAAGCCGTCAGCGAGCATCAATCGCGAAATGAGGATCGCAATAGCAACGGCGATTCGGGTCAGGCTCCAAGACACGCGGATGACAGCGGCTCGTTGGCGCAGAGTGCTCGTGAACCGCTCGCGGCTGAAGCTAGCAGCTCGCGAAAGAGCGGACCGCAACTGCCGCCGGGACAAATGGCCGAGTTGTACTACCAGCAGGGACGCGCGAGGTTCGAAAGAAAGGAATATCATGCGGCCGTGCATCTTCTTCGAGAAGCCATCAAGCTGGACGCGAGCCGCGCGCCTTATCATTATCATCTCGGAATCGCGTTGATTCGGAATCCTCGAACCCGGCGCGACGCCGAAGTCCACTTGGCAAGAGCCGCTGAGCTGGAGCCATACAACGCACAGATTCGCGTGAAGCTGGGTTTGTTGTACAAAGAAGCGGGCTTATTCAAAAGAGCGGACCACTATTTCCGCGAGGCACTCCAATTGGATCCCGACAACAGAATCGCAAACCGCGAAATGAATCCAGGCGCCAACAAGTCCAAAGTCGATAGCGGGAGTATCTGGAAGTCCGACGTCGGCACGATCGCAAAGAAGATTTTCAAGAAGTAGAGGGGAAGTGATCCGTGAAACGTGATCCGTGACAGGAACCTGTGTCACGGTCACGCATCACGTTTCACGCATCAATTGTTTTGCGAATCTTTCGCTTGCCGAGACAATCACCTGCTTTGCTTCATCGGCGCTCATCCAGCCTCGCGTTTCAGTTTGCTTACCCTCCAGCTCCTTGTAGATGCTGAAGAAGTGTTCGATCTCACGAAGCCGATGTGGATGAACGTCGCTGTAGTTGGCAACTGTCTCTTGCCGCGGATCTTTGGTCGGAACACAAAGCAGTTTCAGGTCTTCGACACCCTGATCAACCATTGCAAGCATGCCAACAGCGCGCGCTTCAATAATGCAGCCAGGAAATGTAGCGCTCTCGACCAGCACCAAAGCGTCGATCGGGTCTCCGTCAGCCGCTATCGTTGAAGGAACGAAACCATAGTCGCCGGGATAGTGCATCGGAGAGTACAACGTACGGTCGAGCTTGAAGACTCTCAGCTCAGCGTCGTATTCATATTTGTTGGCGCTCCCTTTCGGGATCTCGACCACTACGCTGAATACATCGGGAGCCTGATCTCCTATCGGTATTTCGGTGTATCGCATCGGTTGTTTGACAGAACGAAAGATTCAAAGGCGATCAAGCAGGCCGCCAATCCTGCGAATGCCGCCGATGATCAATACAGCAATGGGCGGGTATACAAGTGCGCTTATCAATGTGCTCATGCTTAGCGCAGCACCATAGCGTCCGGGCACGAACTTACTCACGACGTAGCCGAGTCCAATCGAGACCAAGTAACCGCACACCAGAAAAAACAAGCCGGCTTGCCTGCTGATCGACTTGTCTTTTGGAAGCTCGGGCTCTCGAAATACCGAGGTCATCCGGTCGGGCACGTGGTAAGTATAACGTGAAAAGATGATCGACAGGTTTTTAACAAGATAAACCAGTCCGTAGAGTGCAAGCGAGAGTATCACGACTTTGCCGATAAGCCGCGACTCTTCAATAATGGTCGGCTTTGAGACCATCACATAAAAAGCCGACAGGAACAGCGGCACAACGACAAGCACCGCGTGCGAGCGGGCCGCGGTCTCTTGCCGTTCATTCGCCAGCCACTCGTCAACGATCCGGTCGAAGTGCCGCTGCATTGCTACTACTTCAGCCTGCCGCGATGCATAGAAGGTGCGTTGAGAGTCGAAGTACTGGCCGCTGTCGTAGGCCGCCCGGCGCCGTGGGTCGCTCAGAACATGGTATGCGTGGCTAATCCTGACGAAGCGCGCGGCAGCATCCGGAGAAGCAGAAACGTCCGGATGATACTTACGCGCGAGTCTTCGATAAGCAGACTTGATTTCGTTAGCAGTTGCGCGAGGCGTGAGACCGAGAACACCGTAGAGGTCCGTAGTCATTGCAACATCACTTCCATCTTAAGGGCGCTCTACTGTTGACGGATCCGCCGAGAGGCATATGTGCTTCCCTCGCAAGACCCAATAAGCGGTGATACCGCATCCGGCTACGAGCGTATATTACTCCCGACGCGCCGGTTGCTCAATAGGAGCGGAGTCGAGCACTCGTCGACGCCATATTTGCGTGGCAAATTGCGACGGCCAACGCGTCCGAAGCGTCGAGGGGCTGAGGGGCTTCCTTCAATTTCAAAAGGAGGCGAACCATTTCCTGAACCTGCTGCTTTTCGGCACGACCATAGCCAACGAGTGCCGATTTTATTTCGAGCGGAGAGTACTCGAACACCTCGACGCGCGCGCGAGCGGCGGTGACCAATATCGCTCCACGAACTTGCCCAAGCTTCAACGCGCTCTTCACATTGAGTGCGTAGAACGTATCTTCGACTGCGCAGACCTGCGGACGCAATCTCTCGATCACTTCTTCAAGCTTCCGGCTGATGACCAGCAGCCTTTCGGCAAAGCATATGCTTGCCGGTGCGCGGATGCCGGCGTATTCAATGAGCTTGTAACGACGCCCGTCGCTTTCGATGACTCCATAGCCAGTAGTCGCGCTGCCGGGATCAACGCCAATCACGCGCATTAGTGATCTCACTTCCTAGAGGTGAAGTCATTCGCGCCACGTTTCGCGATGACTTAAGGAATCAGCCTGCTGCTTCCATTTCTTCGGCCGGAATGTCGAAATTGGCCGCTACGTTCGAAACGTCGTCTTGCTCTTCAAGCGCTTCCATTAAACGAAGAACCTGTTGAGCTGTTGCGCCGGTCACCTGGACCGAGTTGGTCGGGCGCATAGTGATGTCAGAGGAGATCGGCTCGATCGCCGCATTCTTGACGGCGTCAAGCACCGCGTTGAAGTCTTCGGGCGACGTGATCACTTCCCATGTCTCCTCGTCTCCCGCAACGTCCTCGGCTCCGGCTTCCAGCGCGAGCTCCATCATCTTCTCTTCATCGCCGGCGCTTTTGTCGACGATGATCGAGCCCTTTTTTTGAAACATCCATGCCACGGAGCCCGACTCGCCGAGGTTGCCTCCATTCTTCGAGAAGATATGGCGCACCTCCGCTACGGTTCGAGTGCGGTTATCGGTTTGGCATTCGACGAAGACCGCAACGCCGCCCGGCCCATAACCTTCATAAGTGATGTCCTCGATTGCCGCGCCCGCGATTTCACCCGTTCCGCGCTTGATGGCATTCATCATTGTGTCCTTAGGCATGTTGAGCGCCTTTGCATCGTCCATTGCTTTGCGCAACCGAGGATTGCCTGCGGGATCGCCGCCGCCTCGCGCGGCAACGGTGAGTTCCTTGATCAGCTTTGAAAACGCCTTGCCGCGCTTGGCATCAATCGCGCCCTTCTTGTGTTTAATCGAATGCCATTTTGAGTGTCCCGACACTGAAGCTACCTCCCCAGCGCTTCGATAACGCGACGAGCGCTGATGTTGTGAATGCGAATAACCTTGTCGCGCGACGTGCTTCCCGAGATGATTTCAACCGATGTTGCGCTCACTTTGAGCAACCTTGCAAGGTAGCGCCTGCATTCTTCGTTTGCCTTGCCGTCGACTGGCGGCGCTGCGACTCTCAACTTGATCGCGCCGGCCTGCTCACCGATTATCTCAGTTCGAGACGCGCGCGGTTGTACTCTTACGTTGATAGTGACCGAGCCATCTTTCTCGTTGAGTTCGAGCACGCCTTACCAACTCATGGGCTCACCAGTTTCGCCAGGAAGCCAGTGAGAATCTGCACGATGAACATAGCCACGATAGGTGAAAAGTCAAACATGCCTGCGACAAAGAATCGGCGAAGCGGCTTGAGAAGCGGCTCGGTTATCGCGAACAGGAAATGAAAGAATTTGTTTCGATAGCCTACGCCAAAGAACGGCAAGAAGAACCTCAGAAAGATTGCGACGACGTAAAGCAGTCCTATTAGCTTTATGAGTTCTCCCATCATCGCGGCTGATGCAATCGCGCGCGAAGTGATATTCCCCAAGATTGCTGTGATGATGGCGCCAAGCTGACCGACCATGCTTGCGATGAACAATCCAGTTACGAGAATCAGCACTCCCATCACGAGCGGGATAAGATCAAATCGCAAGTAGCGGCCACCCCCGAATTGGGACCTTACCGGACGGACAATCGGCTCGGTGATTCGCGTCAGATGATAAGGAATGCGCCCGAAGGGATTCGTGCCTAACCACGACAGCAGCACTCGCAGGAATAACAGGGACGCGACGCCGATTGTCCCCCAGGACACAACACTTGATAGCAGGTCAAACGCAGTTTCTATTGGTGACTTTTCAATCATTCTGAGTTTTCCGATTTTCTATTCGTCTTTCTGTGTTTTTCCGTTTCTGATTGGTCCTCTCCGACAGACATCCGATAAGTGGCATATAAAAACCCTAAATGGAAAATGAACTACTGTTTTCCCGCGATCCAAAAATCGCGGTGCCCACTCGCACCATCGTCGCGCCTTCCTCGATTGCCACTTCAAAGTCGTGACTCATTCCCATCGAAAGCTCGGTCAGCTTTCTTTCGGCAGGTCGGTTGCTATTCAACTTCTCGAGCAGTTTGCGAAGCCTCTGAAAGTAAGGCCGCGTCTGCTCGGGCGAATCATAAAACGGCGGCAATACCATCAGGCCCCGGAACTCGAGGTGTTGCGCTGAGTCCAACGTTTCTATTATCGAAGGCAGCTCATTTTCATCGGCGCCGGATTTTGTAGGCTCGTGTGCAAGATCGACTTGAATCAGAACCCGCGGTCTTCGATTTAATTCTCTCGCTATTCGATCGAGCCGCTCAACAATCTCGACGCTGTCAATTGTATGAATGACTGCGAATGTTTCAACGGCGTGCCGGGCTTTGTTCGATTGCAGATGGCCGATCAAATGCCAATGAACGTCTCCAGCGATCTGACGGACTTTACCGACGGCTTCCTGAACTCGGTTCTCGCCCAATTCGCGAGCGCCCGCGTCGACTGCCTTTTGAATAGTGGCTGGTTCGAAGGTTTTCGTGACGACAATGAGCGTTACATCTTCGGCGTGTCTACCGGCTCGTTCTGCCGCCCGCGCGATTCGTTCACGAACTCGCGCGAGCCGCTCTGATATTTCTTCGCTCATCGCGAGCGAATCTTATCAGCGGATTTCAGAAGGTGACAAGGAAACCGGTTTGGTGGTGCAAGCTCTAAATCACAGCTTGAGTATTCGCACACGGCGGTGCATCAGTCTCACTTGTTCCTTTTGCTTTTTTCCTTTTTGCTTTCACTCCCCCAGCCGCCGCCACCGGGGCTCTCGATACGAATCCGCTCGCCCGTTTTTGCGTGAGTCGAGTCTTTACCTTCAAGGACTCGGTTCCCGCGCTCGCTTAGCAATAATGTTCTTCCCGCTGCTCCGGGCTCTCCGCCGTTCAATCCATAAGGCCGAGTCTTGCGGCGATCGGACAGAATCGTCACTTGCGCATCGGTCAGAAGTTCTATTTCGCGAACGACTCCGTTGCCGCCTTGAAACTGGCCACCACCGCCACTTTCAGGGCGGATGCTATATTCGACTACTCGCATCGGATAAGCGTACTCGAGCGCTTCGGCTGGAGTGTTCAGCGAGTTAGTCATGTGAGTGTGAATCCCGTCGATGCCATCAAGTCCAGGCCGCGCGCCCATTCCTCCGGCCACAGTTTCGTAATAAGCGAACTGTTTGCCCGAGCGCGAGTCGGTCCCGCCGATCGTCAAATTGTTCATTGTCCCCTGGCTGGCGGCAGGAACCGGAGCGCCCGACTTCGACAACGCAAGCAACAACGTATCTACTATTCGCTGCGAGGTCTCGACGTTCCCGCCGGCAACCGGCGCAGGAGGCCGTGCGTTGACAACTGTTCCAATGGGCGCGATCACATTGATCGGCTGCACTATTCCCCAGCTCGCAGGCACGCTGATCGGAATCAAGCAGCGAAAAACGTAATACACCGCTGAGACCGTTATTGCTTCGACGGCGTTGACCGGCCCGCGCACTTGTGGCGAGCTGCCGGCGAAATCAACATCGGCGTGATCGCCCGCAATCTCGATGCGAACGGCGATCCTAACTGGTTCATCGGAGTAGCCGTCGTCATCTAAAAAGTCTTCAGCTTCATAGACACCGTCAGGCAAATCACGAATCTCTTGTCGCATCATCTCGGCGGTGTAGTTGATCAAGTGACTCGCGTAAAGATTTGCTTCGTTGAAACCATAGCGTTCGACGATTTCAAGCAGCCTGTTCTGACCAGTAGCAATCGCGCCGAGCTGCGCAGTCAAATCACCCTCGCGCTCTTCGGGTATCCGAACATTGGCTGAGATCAATCGCATCACGTCTTCGTTGACCCGGCCATCAATCATTAAACGAACCGGAGGAATCCTGAGACCCTCTTGATAAATCTCATCGGCTCGCCCCATCGAACCGGGCGTCGCGCCTCCGATGTCCGCGTGATGAGCGCGATTCGCAACGTAGAAGAGAGGACGCGGCGACGCGGCGACGCGGCGACGCGGTGACCGCTTAGTCTTGATCGCCCCTTCGCCGTGTCGCCGCGTCGCCGCGTCGCCGTAGACTCCCGCAACCATCGTCACATCCGGCAGATGAGTTCCGCCGGCGTAAGGATCGTTCAGCACGACTATGTCTCCCCGCGCGAGGACGACAGTTTCAAGTGCGGCGCGCACTGACATCGGCATCGATCCGAGATGAACCGGCATATGATCGCCTTGAGCGATGAGCGTGCCTTCGTGATTGAAGACTGCGCAGGAATAATCTCGGCGTTCTTTGATGTTCGGAGAGAAAGCCGAACGCCTGAGGCTTACACCCATCTCTTCGGCGACCGATGAGTAAAGCGATTTGAAGATTTCGAGTTTGACGGGATCAGCTTTCATAAACTTCAAAGCCTGGCGTGACACACTTTCCTTATCTTGAGACTTCTAGGTTCCGTGAATTGCCTTCAGGCTTCGCCGAGGATTTTCGGTACTGCCTGACTCTGGAGACCCAACGATAGGTCAGCCGAGCAGTCCGCTTTGACACAATGCCGGTTTTCCAACTCCATTCTTCAGACTCGCGATGACAGACTTTCAGCGTCTCGTCGGTTTCTATTAGATCAAAGTATCCGCGACCCTGCGAGCGGTTGAACTTAAACGTCGGTGTCATCGAAGTCTTACAAACTCGCCTTCGAGCGGAAGAATAGGAAGTTGATCCCATTGATACTATCGGGCCGGCTATGGCTCGCAGCTTCTTGTTTAAGACCGAGATGAAAGTGTAGTTGTCATAGCTCTCCGACGAATTGTCATGCCAACACTGCACAACAAAAGCCTGATGCTGAGGATGAATTGTCCATACCTTTGACGCTTCCACGGTAACGTGCGCGTCCTGGGCAACGGTCACTGCATCCAACACCATAATTTCAGGCGTGACCTTGAATAGCGCGATGACTGGCCTTTCAATGTCGACGCGGAGAATAAGCACCAGGAGCTTTTCGCCGCGCTCTTCCATCCATAGGTAGTCTGCGCTGGTGAACTCGAGTTCATCGTTGGATTCCAGGTCAAGCTCCATTCCTGTCTCTTCAACTCCGTCCAGGAGCCTGACCTGCGACAGGTTCTTGCCAATACTTTGAGTGATTTGTTCTCATCGATCTTGATGTCGGGAATCACTTTCTCAGCAAGCTCCAGCACGGTTACCTGAGAGCCGGGAATGATCGTGTCTCCCCATTCAGGCTCTTGATGAGATTGCTTCTTTTGAGGTTGTGCCATTGACGAAGTTGCGCTGAACAAAAGCAAAGACAGAAAGCCGAATATCGATACGAGATTTCGAATTGTCCATGAAGGCTTCATTAATAGTTCATCGTAGTTCGTCATCGAACATAAATCGGATTCGAGTAAATCCACGGCCGGTCTTCCCCATCAAAGTCAAGCCAGGCTTCAACTCGATAGACTCCGCGTTCCTTGATTTCGAAATCGAGCCGATCAGTAGTCGCGCTCTTGATCGCTACGCCGTTTCGAATCAATCTCATTTCGCATTTGATCGGCGCCGCAACAGTCAGAATCAACGAGCCGCCATCAAGCTTAGCTTCATCACCCATAACCGCGATGGGATTTCCGTGCTTCATCGCGACGAATGCAAAGCCTTTCGAGTCACACAGCCAGTCGTGCGCTACAAACGCGTGCCCGTTTCTCAACGCCTCGCGTACCGCAGCTTCGCTCAACTCGTGAGCGAGGATGTGCGTCGAGACATATCTCAAACTGCGCTCGTACGGATCGAAGTCGAGCCGAGCGATCAACTCGCCTGGCTTCTTGCCTTTCACTAGCGCTGCGACGCCTGGCACTCGATCGGCGGTGACTTGAGTCGTCGTTGGCTTGCTCGTGATGTAGCCGACCTCCAGCGTGTTCTCATCGATGGCAGTGACGGTGAAAACCTGGTTGTGATGACAATCATTCGCGGCAACACCAGTCAACCGATGTTGTTGCGAATCTCGATCCCACTTGGCGATGATGTCGGCAAGATAATCCTGCTGGGCGCCGAAGACTTCTTCAGGATATTCATCGAGAGCGGCGACGAGTTGAGGCAAGCGGATTGGATCGGTCAGGGCACCTTGCAGCCAGAGTTGAAACGCGCCTTCGTCTTTAACGTCCGTGTGGTGATTGTAGATCTCGAGTCCGTCGAGTTGATCGGTCGGCCAATCAAATCGCTCCTCGACGTGAGAAAGAAAAATATTGCCGCCGTCTTGTTTTACGGTTTGAATGTATGGCTCCCGCTTGCCTGTTTCGATTCCCTTGATCGACTTCATCGGGAACGACAGAAAGCCCTGATCCTCGGCGCCGGGTATGAACAACACCCCGTCGTGAAGGCCTCGCCAACTGTCATTGATGAAGTCGCGTTCGGGCCGGACATGATCGGTAAGCATGATGATCTGCACGCCCGCTCGTTTGGCTGCCGCAAGCAGTTCAGGTCGAGTGCCTCCGGTATGAGTCGCGTCTTCCGCGTGCGCGTGCAGAACGGCTCGATACTCGTTGTAGCCGGTTGAGAGCGGCACTGGCTGTCTTTCGTTTTGATATCGGAGCCGACCGGCGTGAACGGATCGTAGATGTTCGATCTGCATTCGCTCGATGCTTGTGTATTTGCGCCCGGGTCCCAATTGCGGAGTGGTTTGGGCACAGACCAAGACGGAAAGTAGGAAGGCAGTCATTAAGGTTGTGAGCTTAAGAGTCATTGGCCGCTTTCGGCAATCCTCGTGTGTCTACAGCAGCGTCGCCGCACCCGTCAAGAAGGTAAACGCCAGATCCACATTCGCAAATCACCCGTCTGACGGGTGCGCCATCTCTTTGCGTTCGAATCCCCGCAGGGGATGCGGGCGTTTTGCCACGGGTGAGTCCGCGAACCCGTGGTCCCATACGAAGCAAAGCGGATGAACCCTCGAAGAGGGTGGCGGTGGCTGCCAAGTGACAGGCTAGGCGTCGATGTCTGATTAACCAAGTCCGCCACCCGCTCCGCGGGTTGGAGCCTCTACTCTCGACTCTGTCCACGGGTTCGCGGACTCACCCGTGGCTTTATGCCTCTACCCTTCCAGGGTTGCATCATCGCCCGCTCGGAGCCAGATCGATGAAGCGCGATCGCACCACAAACGCGCTATGATATTCTCTGTGAGCAAGCGGCAGCACAGAAAACAGCGAGACACCACTCCGCGAGCAAACTCGGCTGCACAACCAGACACCGTTTTGAGACACCCTGTTTATTTCAAAGACGCATACGGCCGCCGACCGACAGAATCAGAGGTAAGGGAGTCAATCTGTCGTTTCGCTCGGAAACCTACCTTCCTACTTCTCGCGCGAAATAACGCGCTCCTATCGTTTTATCAGCGCGGGCGGGACGATAGGTTTCTTCTTGTACAGCAATTCCTATTTGACGGTCTACTGGATGAACAAACGCGTATCGCGGTCGCAAAGACACTTCCACGAGGAGGAAGTCCAGAGCGTTTGGTTTTCCATCGGAAACAGATGCTCTTGCTTATGAAGTTTGTGCTTCTTTACAGCAGTGATTCCGGGTCACTCGACCCATCCTCAGACTTGCTTGCTAGATATGAACTCGGAAAGCTCTGCCTGATGGTGAACGATTTACTCGTCACCCCTGACCAAGAAGCCGCGTTGACTAGTGCGGATGGCGGTAAGGAAGAGTGGGAGAGAGTACACAATGAACTCTACTCACAACTCATCCCAGGCGCAGAGCTAGCAAGCGTCCCGGACGTATATTCGGCGCTGGCTCGTTCCGATGAGTATCTCGCCATATTCGAGCGTGAATCCCGAAAGGTACCGTTCTCAGGTGGATTGAACCTGTTAGAGAGATTTCAGGAACTAAAACAGTTTGATCTCCGGCGCTACCTGAAACTGATGCTCGGCGCCCATTCAGTTTACGCAGAACATGCTGAAGACCCGAGGTCGTTCATTGTTGCCCCAAGACATTTCAATCTCGCTAAAGACACGCTCTTCTCCAAGATGAAGGTAAGTGAAGCCGAAGTGGGCGCGTTCTTTGACTCGGCCGCTATCACCATCATTGATCTTGCTGCGGAGATTGAACCGCCTTCTGAGGAGGGAGATATACGATTCATCCACGATGTGATTCCGTTGAGGAAGCATCCGCTGGTCTACATAAGAGATGAAATGGATGTTGCAAGTCTCCTCGATTTCCACTTTCTCGGTGATAAGATTTGCCAAGGTCTTTATCATACCGTTCTCAAGGGGTTACTCGGAGAAGAGCCGGACCACAACAATTTCTTAACGTACTGGGGTGATGTTTTTGAAATCTACGTGAATGATAGACTACGCGAGACGTTCCCAAGTAAGACTCGAAAGTTATTCTGTTCGCCGATGTTTGACTTTAATAAGAAAGGTTTCCAAGCATTCGACTCCGCGCTGGCACTTGGAAGCGACCTCGTGGTCTTCGAGGAGAAAGGCAAGTATCTAGCGGTGCCCGCAAAATATGGCGGGGACAGAGATCAACTGAGAAATGAACTCGACGCAAGATTTGGCAAGGCGGTTCGCCAACTCGCAAGAAATCTGGAGATGGTATTTCACCGAGATGCGGCTAAGCGCAAGACCTTCTCGGAATACAATAGCGATCAAGAGGCGATCAACACGTTCGACCTAGCGCGCATCAATAGAGTCCGGCGCGTGTATCCAGTACTGGTGGTGCAAGATTTCTCTCTGGAGTTTGGATTTGCGAACTGGAATCTTAGGGATGCTCTGAGCGAAGAAATAGGTAGGGCAGATCTTGCACCGGGACTCGTAAAGCCGTTGACCGTGATGACGGTAGAGGATCTCGAATACACACTCCCTTATGTCAGACAGGTGCCGCTGCAAAATATACTCGACTATCACGCAAGGAAGCTAGAGCCGATAGTTACATTCAAGTACATATTCAACATCTATCTGCGGCGCAGGGGAATAAAGCCCTCTCTAAAAAATGAGTGGGTTGAGAGGCGCGTTCACCACATCCTCGATTCGATGCGGGGAATGTTCCACGACTTAGACTGAGATAAGGCAGTTCACGCAGCTTCGAGTTGCTGCATTCGTCATAACCGGCTTATCATTCAATCGATGTTCGCGAAGTCGACACAAGCTGAGCTTACCCTCCTGAATCCGTTGCTCGCCTTATGAGCGCTGGGCGATCGCTTCCTTTTTCGCCCAGCTTCCTTGTTTAATTCAAACTTCAATTTGTACCGTTGAGGCTATTCGCTATGAAAGAAAAATACTTCCCACAGGAGATCGAACAAAAGTGGCAGCAGCGTTGGGCTGATGAGAAGACCTTCGAAGTAAAAGAAGGACCCGGCCGCGAGAAGTTCTATTGCCTCGAGATGCTCGCTTATACATCAGGGCGCGCGCACATCGGTCATGTTTCAAACTACTCGATCGGAGACGCGCTCGCCTGGTACAAGCGAATGCGCGGGTTCAACGTACTGCACCCTTTCGGTTGGGACGCGTTCGGTCAGCCGGCTGAAACTGCCGCAATCAAACACGGGACTGATCCGGAGGAATTCACTCGCGATGCCATCGCGACTATGAAGCAACAGCTTATTCGAGTGGGTCTGAGCTACGACTGGTCTCGCGAGGTCGCGACTTGTGATCCCGAATACTATAAGTGGAACCAATGGTTCTTTATTCGAATGTTTGAGCGCGGGATGCTTTACAGAAAGCTCGCTCCGGTGAACTGGTGCCCAAAGGAAAACATCTCGCTCTCGAACGAGCAGGCCTCGGGTGGCCAGTGCTGGCGCTGCGGAGCGAAGGTCATTCAAAAAGAGTTGATGCAGTGGTTCGCAAAAATCACCGATTACGCCGATCAATTGCTCCAGGGCCTGGATCAACTCGAAGGCGGCTGGCCCGAGCGAGTGACCTCGATGCAACGCAACTGGATCGGTCGAAGCCAGGGCGCTGAAGTGCGTTTTCAAGTCGCGGATTCTGACGAATCGGTCACCGTGTTCACAACTCGCATCGACACGATCTTCGGCGCGAACGCAATAATCCTGGCGCCCGAGCATCCGTTGCTCGGAAAGGTCCTGGAAGGCAAATCACAACGCGACGAAGTGCTGGCGTTTGTCGAGAAGCTCAAGCAGGAACAGCGCGAAGGCCGCGTCGATGAACTCGAAAAGCACGGGATCTTCACCGGGGCTTACGCAGTCAATCCGTTCAATCAGGAACAAGTCCCGATATGGGTCGCGAACTTCGTGCTGATTCAATACGGCACCGGCGCGATCATGGCTGTGCCGTCGGGCGATCAGCGAGACTTCGAGTTCTCGCGCAAATACAATCTGGCGTTTCGCCAGATCAAGCTCAATGCCGAAGGCCGCGAGATCGCGCCTGACGCGATGGAGGAAGCAGACGAATCCTGGACCACAACCGTCAACACTGGTGAATGGAGTGGCTTGCCATCAAAGGAGGCCAATCGCGTGATGACTGAATATGCGGAGGCTCACGGATTCGGAAAAGCAGCGATCACTTACAAGCTTCGAGACTGGGGGATCTCACGCCAGCGCTACTGGGGAACACCGGTGCCTATGATTCACTGCGATAGTTGTGGCATTGTGCCAGTACCCGATGCCCAGCTTCCGGTTGTGTTGCCGAAAGGCGTGAACCTGAAAGTCGAGGGCGGCTCGCCGCTCGATCACGTTCCCGAGTTCGTTAACGTCGTCTGTTCGAAGTGTGGAAGTCAGGCGCGACGCGATACGGACACGATGGACACATTCGTCGACTCGAACTGGTACTACTTCCGGTATTGTGATCCGCATAACGATCAGGCTCCGTTCGATTCGGATAAGGTTCACTACTGGTTGCCGGTCGATCAATACATCGGCGGAATCGAGCACGCGGTGCTTCACCTGATCTACACGCGCTACTGGTGCAAGGTCATGCGCGACTTTGGACTGGTGAAGTTTGACGAGCCGGTGTCAAGACTGCTGACTCAGGGCATGGTCAACAAGGAGACCTATTTCTGTCCCGAGCACGAGTGGTTGTTTCCCGAGCAGGTGACCGAGCAGAAGACTTGTGCGATCTGCGGCCGCGAAGTGATTGCCGGACGCGTCGAGAAGATGTCCAAGTCAAAGAAGAACGCCGTCGATCCAATCGAGATGATCAACATCCACGGCGCCGATGCGCTGCGGTTGTTTGTCCTTTTCGCCGGTCCGCCGGAGAAGGACAAGGAGTGGTCGGACACGGGCTTTGAAGGCGCGGCCAGATACCTTCAACGGGTTTGGCGAATCGTTCACAAATGGCAAGACCGGATCATCAACGCAAGTGAGTCCAGCGCCGGCGAAGCGGAGCTTCAGGATTATCAGCGTCGGCTGCGTCGTCGCACGCATCAGCTCATCCGATCCATCACTGAAAACTTCGAGGAGCGGTTGCACTTGAACACGTGCATTTCGTCGCTGATGGAACAGACTAATGAGATTCACGCGTTCGACCAGGCGGTCGAGAAAACCGGCAATGTCACTGGCCTGGACATTGCGCTCGCTCACGAAGCTCTTGAGGCGTTGATTCGGATGCTTACGCCGTTTGCTCCTCACATCTCGGAAGAGTTGTGGGAGAGCTTCGGCCATTCAGAAAGCCTCTCTCGCGCAACGTGGCCCGAGTTCAGCTCGGATCTCGCGCGCGAAGAGGAAATAGAAGTAGCGGTCCAGGTGAACGGCAAACTGCGAAGCCGCATCTTCGCCAGCGCGGAGGCAAGCGATGATCAACTGCGAGCGGCGGCGCTCGGCGATGAGAAGGTCAAGGCCGCTACCGCAGGGCACGATATAGCTAAAGTGATCGTGATTCCTCGAAGACTCGTGAATGTCGTCGTCAAATGATGCACCGATCAATCACGCGAACGAGTATGGTCAGTTTGACCGAAGGCCGTCGAGATCATCAGCAACACATCCTACGTTTCAAAAGGCTCTGAGCTGGCCGGCAACAAAGATCGCCTTCTGCCTTTGAAGCCGAAGTTTGACATCTCAAGCGTTTGCGGCTGCTCACAGGCGTGAATCGATTCAGCCGTTCGATGTGTGTGTGACAAGTTCGAGTAGCCCAGCCGTTGCGGCGAGACTGGCACGTATATTGATATGAAATGGCATCGCAAAGTTCGACGCACCGGTTACGGATACAAGCCTTAATATTCGGCGAAGAGGCGGACCAGATGGAACAAAGTGGCATCGCGACCGCAGACGGGCAGCCGGCTCTAACACCCGACGAGATAGGATTGTTGGCGAGCCTGATTGTCGACGAGCCTGACCACTACACCGCGCTTGGTGTCGATCGCAATGCGACCACCGATGATATCAGCGAGGCCTATCGCCTGGCAGTCGAGTTCTTTCATCCGCTCAAGTGCCGCTCGTTGACAGAAGCGGACAGCGTAATGCAGTGGAAGTTGAGCTCGGCGTGGGTTCGACTCGAGAAGGCGTTTTCTGTTCTTTCAAATCAAAGTCGAAGATCAATCTATGACGGCAATCTGAGTGACAAGTCCTTTTCGATACAAAGCCGGCTTTCGGACATTTCGGCGGAAAACGAAGGGCCACAGCCTCCGCAAGCCCGTCAATATCAACCACACAACGCAAGCAAAGCTGCAAGTGGGCTCCCGAACGGAATAAACAAGCGGCGCGTTGAGCGAGCGCGATTGTCTCTGCCTGTGCGCGTCACATTCGAGAACTCATGGCAAGAGCTTACCAGAACATTGGATGTGAGCCCGCTCGGGATAAGGTTCTACCTTTCGCGTCGCATCGAGCCCGGATCGCGTTTGCAACTCGAGCTGCCAATGCCCAACAACCTGCGCACTCACGACTATGACGATGAAATGTATGTCGCCGCAGGATATGTCATTTATGTAATTCAGGATAGTGGGGGACGCCAGGTGGTTGCAGAGTTCACTTGAGACTACTTCCGCAGCAAGTCTCCATCCGCTAGCGACGTCTTGCAGGTACTTCCTTGTAGGACTCGACCCTCGAAGGCTACTATAACCTCGCGATGTTCAAGCCAGTGTTGTTAGCAATCATGCTGTCGATGATAGTCGATGTATGCGGCTACAAACCGGCGGGGAAAGGCAAAAGCCTGCCCGCAGGCATCAAGACTATCGCGGTACCGGTCTTTCAAAACACGAGCCTCAAGTATCGAGTCGAGCAGCGGTTCACAGGAGCGGTGATTGACGAAATCCTAAAACGAGCGCGGGGGCTTCACGTCGTCACCAGCCAGGAAGACGCCGACGCCGTGATCAACGGCGATATTCGCGGTTTTCGAGCAAGTGGTTCGATCCTCGATGATCGCGGTCGAACTCGGGTTTGGGACGTCAGAATAATTGTCAGTATAGTCGTGCGAGATCTCCGGTCTCACAAGATACTCTTTCAAAATCCGCGACTGGCATTCGAGGGCCAGTACGAACTTTCCGATGATCCGCAATCATTCTTCAACGAAGAGAATTCGGCAGTCGACCGAATTGCCAGGGATTTCGCTCAAACGATCGTGACTACGATAATGGAAGGACTGTGAACCGGCGCACATCCAAGAAAAGCTCTGCGTCCAAGTTCGCGAGCGAAGTCGCGGTCGACCAAATCGCCCCGCTGTACCTGTTGCTCGGCGAAGAACAGTATCTCGCGGAGCGCGCGCTTCGAGAAATATGCAGCACGCTCGATGAGTCGCTCCGGCCGTTCAATCTGTCCGTCTTCTCGATCGGAGCTGACAACGGAACAGGTTCAAAGATAACGGCGGCGATGGTGATCGACGCGGCCAATCAGATGCCGATGATGGCCCCTCGCCGAATTGTAGTCGTTCGGGAATTCGATAAAATCAAAGAGGACGAACAGGAACTCGTCCTCGCTTATCTGAACAATCCTTCCCCGACGACCACCGTCGTGTTCAGAGCGATCACTCTGGACAAGCGCCGTAAGGTTTCGGCAACGCTGCTCAAGTCTTGTGAGGTCGTGACGTTCGACCGCCTCGATGAAGGCCACGCAGTGAATTGGGCTCAGGACTACTTGAAGCCTCTCGGATGTCGAATTGAACACGAAGCGCTGCGCATGCTCGTCGGCTTGACCGGGACCGGGCTGACTCGGCTTGCGAATGAATTAGATAAACTCGCAGCCTATTCCGGCGGCGGCATAATTGACAGCGAAGCGGTTCAGCAACTGGTACCGCGTGCGCGGGAGCACGCGGGCTGGGAGTTATGGGATGCAATTGCTGCTCGCGACCGAAAACGCGCGCTCAGGTTAATGCAGCGCATGCTCGACGACAGCGATCCGCTTCCGATCCTGGGAGCGCTCGCCAGCTTCTACCGAAAGCTCATTCGAGGGAAGGAAGTAATTGAGGCGGGCGGCTCGAAGTTTGATGTTAGCAAAGCAACCGGACAGTGGAGCGACAACTTTGTTTCGAGCTTGCGAAGAACTCCTCTTCCGGTGTTCGTTCGCGGACTTTGCCGCATAGCCGAAGTCGACAATTCAATTAAGAATTCAGAAGCGACGCCTCGATTGCTGATGGAGTATTTGATCGTGGAGCTGACTTCACCGCTCAGCAAGTGAAGTCTTAAACCCACGAACGAGACCTGTTGAATCGATTTTCTGGAATGGGAGATAGGGCGGGGATAAGAATGCTTACGACGTGGTCCTGTTGACGCTCGAAGTAAGGCGCGATTTGTATCGCGCTGCCGCATTGCGATGAATGATGCCCTTCTGAATGGATTTGTCGATCAATGATACCGTTCCGGTTAGAAGTGCCTTTGCCTCATCTTGATTGCCGTTCTCGATAGCGGCACGAAGCTTCTTTATTTCGGTCCGCAGCCGGCTTTTGTTTCGTCGATTGTTTTCATTGCGTCTCTCGGATTGCCGCGCGCGCTTCTCCGCTGATTTGTGATTCGCCATGTCTCGGATCTCCTCGCTACTGTGAACAAAATCGGTTCAAAAAAAGACGAGTAGAATAACTGTCGCCGCAAGCGAATGTCAACCTGACGCTCTTCAATCCTTGCCAAAGCGAATGACCTTGAAGCGCTCCACTCGTACCGGAGTGCCTGGCCGGATTCCGGCTTTCGAATGAACGGCGAGCCATTGATCCTCGACGGTTTCGATAGCTTCAATTCGAGGCAGCAAAAGACCACGCCGCGAGCCGTCAACGGTTTCGATTATGACGCCGTAAATCGAAGGGTTCAGGTCCTCGGGCCCGCGCGCAGGTTCGGGGCTCGACAAAACATCTACGCCGTACTTCAGCCCGGGTAATTCATTTTCGGATACGGGCTCGAAACGTGGATCGCGAGTCGCTGCGCTTATTGCGTTGTGAATAATCTCTTCCCCCACGTTTAAGCGAACCGGTTCGATGGTTCCGATGCAGCCTCGCAGGCGATCGTCCAAGGTTCTAATAGTAACAAACGCCCCGGCTCTTGTGGCGAGTATGCCTTGAGGGTTCGGCGGCGGATCGATGACCGACCCATCGCGAGTGTAAGTCTCGATCGTCAGTCTCGCGAGATCATTTGGAGCAATGTCATTGGCGGGACATTCCATGGTTCTCAAAAGGCAATTTGCAATGTTCACTCTTTTGCTTCGCTCAACACAGCCACCATATACCCAACACCGAACGGTCCTTCGTAGCTGAGCACTTCATGTTCAGGGGGTGTTGCGCCGACGCAGCCAAGCGCGATCACAATGGAACGGTAGCCACATTCGCCGGCGCGTTCTCTCAGATCTGAATCGACGTTCAAGATGGCATCAGAATCGCCGCTCCTGACTGCGTTGACGATTTGTTCGTCGAATAAGTGAGCAGTAGGCTCGTACTCGTAAGGTCCGCCGACTACTAGTCGATGACTGAGGTCGCCGCTTGCAACAAGAGCCACTCTTCGGTGAATTGCTTCCGCGGCTCCGGCGATGGCCCGACCGAAGGCCAAATGCTTCTCGTTGGACTGATAAGTGAATCCGATTACCGCTACGCGCCCACTCCAGCCCGCTTCGTGAAGGTAATACAAAGGGACAAGAGCGCCGTGATCAAGCGGATAATCCCGATCAAGCTTGCGAAGCTCGACACCTTCGGTCGCCGAAGACAGTTCAAGAGCATCGAGCATCTCCAGGTCATTTAGAAATGTAAGTCTGACAGCGGGCGCGTAGAACTCACGAAAATCACCAGTCAGCTCAACGGTTGAGCGCGCTGTGAACATGCGAGCGTCGCTTGGCGAATGCGGCGAGATGACGACAATAGTCTCGGGGTTCGTATCGATAAGCCGCCGCGAGAATGCTCGAAGCGCGCCTTGAGAATCTGCCACCTGCTCAATTCGTCTACCGCCAACTTCAGGAACGAGCAGAGGCGGGTGCGGCGCAATTCCAGCGAACACTATCGGGCCGCGCATTCGATTCTCCTGACAATGATGAGCTGCGCAAGCGCCCGGGCGAATTGGGGAACAGCCGGCTGGTGAGACCGTCTAGTCCAATGCCTGGTCAGATGATAACTCCGGCAAAATTCAAATTGCAATTTTCAAAACTGGCCGTCGAAATGGCCGTTCCTTGACACCCCTCATGCCGTTTGCTAGATTCTGGCGTTTAATGCCAGCAGCGTGTTCGCTACTATGCGACCCGCCATTGGGAATTACCGATAGGAGGCAATTATTAGTGGGTACCAATAACAAACGTCTGTTTACGTCGGAGTCTGTGACTGAAGGACATCCCGACAAGATCGCCGATCAGATTTCCGATGGCGTGCTCGATGCAGTGATGCGCGATGATCCGACGGGACGCGTCGCATGCGAGACACTGTTGACCACCGGACTCGTGATCGTCGCGGGCGAGATCACTACTTCAGTCTGGGTGGACATTCCGAAGATCGTTCGGGAGACGATTCGCGAGATCGGCTACACTCGAGCGAAATATGGATTCGACTGCGATACGTGCGGAGTGATTACCGCGATCGACACTCAGTCTCCGGACATCGCGATGGGAGTTGATCACGGAGGCGCAGGCGATCAGGGGATGATGTTCGGTTACGCTTGCAACGAAACTCCCGAGCTGATGCCTTTGCCGATTATGCTTGCCCACAAGCTGACGCGCCGTCTTTCAGATGTTCGCAAAGAAGGCCTCCTCGATTACTTGAGGCCCGACGGAAAATCTCAAGTGACGGTCGAGTATGCCAATCACAAACCAGTTCGCGTCAATACGGTAGTCGTCTCAACCCAACACTCCGAATCAGTAACCAACGATCAGATACACGAAGATGTTATCAATCACGTGATTCGTTCCGTTGTGCCTGGCGAGATGATGGACGGTGGCACGAGCTTCCACATCAATCCGACCGGACGCTTTGTGATCGGCGGGCCGCAAGGAGACACCGGGCTCACCGGTCGAAAGATCATCGTCGATACATATGGCGGAGCCGGCGCGCACGGCGGTGGCGCCTTCTCAGGCAAGGACCCCACAAAAGTTGACCGCTCGGCTTCCTACATGGCCCGCTACATCGCTAAGAACATCGTTGCTTCAGGATTGGCAGAGCGCTGTGAAGTTCAGTTGGCTTATGCGATCGGAATCGCCGAACCGGTTTCGGTCCTTGTCGACACGAAAGGCACGGGTCAAATCGATGAAGAAAAGCTGTCGGGTCTCGTGCGCGAGCACTTCAGGCTTACGCCAGCCGGAATCATTGAGAGCTTGAATCTTCGCCGGCCGATCTTCAAAAAGACCGCGGCCTACGGGCACTTCGGACGCAATGAGCCGGAATTCACCTGGGAGCGCACCGATAAAGCCGACGCGCTTCGTCGTGCGGCGAATTTGTAAAAGCGATCTGGCGCGAGCTTCCGTCGCCGCCTCGACTGCAAGGTAGCACATTTCCTGTGAGGGGCGGCTAGGAGGCCGCCCCTACAAAATTACGGAGACTGTTGATGACTAGCAGCACTCAAATCTCAAATTATGATGTCAAAGATCTGAGCCTTGCCAAAGCCGGGCGCACTCGTATTGAGTGGGCCGAACGCGAAATGCCCGTGCTCAGATTGATTCGCGAACGCTTCGAGCGGGAACGACCGCTTGCCGGAAAAAAGATGGTCGCTTGTTGTCACATCACAACCGAGACCGCGAACCTGGCTCGCGCGTTGAAGGCAGCCGGGGTCGATGCTGTGTTGATAGCCTCGAATCCGCTTTCGACTCAGGACGATGTTGCCGCCGCGCTTGTAGTCGAATACGGAATTCCTGTTTATGCGATCAAAGGCGAAACTTCGGAGACTTACAATCGTCACGTTCGAATGGCGCTCGATCATGAGCCTGATTTGATCATCGATGACGGCTCGGATGTCGTTGCTACTATGGTTAAGGAAAGACCAGAGCTTATAAACAAGATCATCGGGACGACTGAAGAAACAACAACGGGACTAGTTCGTTTGCGAGCGCTTGAAAAGAGCGGTCGAATGACCTGGCCCATAATTGCAGTCAACGACGCGCAGACTAAGCACTTTTTCGATAACCGCTACGGCACAGGTCAGTCGACACTTGACGGTGTAATTCGCGCGACAAATATTCTCCTCGCCGGAAGAACACTCGTCATAGTCGGATACGGCTGGTGCGGAAAAGGCGTTGCGATGCGAGGTCGAGGAATGGGCGCGAATGTCGTTGTATGCGAGATCAATCCGATTCGCGCCATCGAAGCGGTGATGGACGGATTCCGCGTGATGACGATGGAAGAAGCCGCCTCGCTGGGCGACATATTCATAACGGTCACGGGAAATCGGCACGTCATCGACGGCGAGCACTTCGCGAAGATGCGCGACGGAGCACTGGTCGCCAACTCCGGGCACTTCGACGTCGAGCTGAATCTGGTCGCCCTTGCCGAGTTGAGCGAAGAGAAGGAGCAACTCCGCCCGTTCGTCGAACAGTATAAGCTGAAGGGCTCGGGCAATCGAGTTATGGTTCTTGGCGAAGGAAGGCTGATCAACCTTGCTGCAGCCGAAGGACATCCAGCTTCGGTGATGGACATGAGCTTCGCGAACCAGGCGCTATCGTGTGAGTATCTCGTAAAGAATCACGGCAAATTGGCGCCCGGGGTTCAGCTCTTGCCCGAAGAAGTCGATATGGAGATTGCATCGCTCAAACTCGAAGCAATGGGAATAAAGATTGACCAGCTCACTCCCGAAATGATCGAATACATGAACACCTGGGAAGCAGGGACATAGTTGCCTGCACATTCGAACGACGTGAGGTCCTTCTCATGAAATCTAATCGCATCACAGTCGCAGCAGTTGTAGCGCTCACCGTTGTCTCGTTTCTTGCCGCGAGCGCCGGTACAACCAGCGCCGGAGTCGCCGACGCTCCATCGCGTTTCGCGAAGCTTGATGGCGTTCGCGTGCATTACAAAAGCTACGGCAAAGGCCGCGAGGCGCTCGTGTTCGTGCACGGATGGACATGCAACATGAGTTTCTGGCGCGGACAAATCCCTGCGTTCGAAGGCAAGACTCGAGTGATCGCGATCGATCTTCCCGGACACGGACAAAGCGACAAGCCTCACGTCGACTACTCGATGGATTTCTTCGCGCGCTCGATTGATGCCGTGCTTCGCGACGCAGGAGTCGATCGCGCTGTGCTTGTCGGCCACAGCATGGGAACTCCAGTGATCCGACAGTTCTATCGGAAGTATCCCAACAAGACTTTGGCGTTGGTCGTCGTAGACGGACCACTGCGCCCATTTTTCGACGAGGCGACGATAGCAAAGTTAATCGAGCCGCTTCGTGGCCCAAACTACAAGGAGGCAGCCAGCCAGCTCGTCGAAGGCATGCTCGCGCCGGTTTCATCATCTGCGCTTCGAGAAGAAATAAAGTCCGCGATGCTGAGTACTCCTCAATACGTCGCAGTCAGCGCGATGGACGGAATGGCGGGCAAGGCAATTTGGACAAACGATAAGATCAACGTTCCGGTGCTTGCGATCATGGCTAAGTCACCGTTCTTGCCGGCCGACAACGAGCAGTTCTATCGGAGCCTGGCGCCCAAGCTCGAGTATCATAT
>Ga0075426_10000376_pt1 | contig 30566 bp, 28 predicted proteins | sample SoiMethybrSBSTD5_FD_75304 | JGI IMG/M metagenome (GOLD analysis project Ga0075426, IMG submission 75304) | Bulk soil microbial communities from a Populus tree surrounding site in Tennessee, USA - Soil MetaG P. TD hybrid SBSTD5 | ecosystem: Environmental > Terrestrial > Soil > Tree plantation... | reverse complement strand
TCGCTCTCATGGGACCAGGTGAAGCGCTTCAAGGACAAGCACGACGTGCCGCTCATCATCAAGGGCATCGCCACTGTGGAGGATGCCGAGCTCGCCGTGCAGCACGGTGTGGAGGTGGTGTACGTCTCGAATCACGGCGGCCGGCAGCTCGATCATGGCCTCGGCAGCATGGCCGTACTGCCGGAGATCGTGAAGGCGGTCGACGGCCGCGCGGAGGTCTGGGTCGACGGTGGTTTCATGCGCGGCACCGACGTGGTGAAGGCCATCGCGCTCGGCGCGAAGGCCGTCGGTATCGGCCGGCTCGCCGGCCTCGGCCTTGCGGCGGCCGGCGTGCCAGGACTCGTGCGCGCGCTCGAGATCCTCGAGGACGAGATCCGTACCTGCCTCGGCCTGCTCGGCGTTACCTCGTACGCCGGCCTTACGCCGCGGCACCTGGCGCCTGCGCCCTCGGTGCGCCAGCCCGATACCTTCAGCGCCTTTCCGCTGCCCGGCCCCGAGCAGCCGCCGATCGCCGAATGAATTCGGCTTATCGCGGCATTAGCGTTTTCGTCGCCCACGCGCGGCGCGCATTGGTAGCGTAGCGCTCACCATGGCTCTCCCCGCACCGCACGGCGCCAAAGCCCTGCGGCCGCTCTTGGTCGATGAGGAGCGCGCCCGCGAGGAGGGCCGCCGCGCCCAGACGCTGCCCCAGCTTCGCGTCAGCTCGCGCGAGAAAGGCGATCTCGTGATGCTCGGCCTCGGCGGCTTCACGCCGCTTGAGGGCTTCATGACGCACGCCGACTGGCGCGGCGTGTGCGACGAGATGCGCACGAGCGCCGGCTTTTTCTGGCCGATCCCGATCACGCTTTCCGCAGCCGAGGAGTTCGCCGCGCCGCTCAAGCCGGGTGCCGAGATCGCGTTGATGGATCCGGATGACGGTACCGCCCTGGCGGTGATGACCCTCGCGGAGAAATACCGCATCGACAAGGCGCACGAATGCCAGTCGGTGTTCCGCACCACGGACGCAGAGCACCCCGGCGTGAAGATGGTGATGCAGCAGGCGCCGATCAATCTCGCCGGTTCCGTGCGCGTGCTCTCCGACGGCGGCTTCAAGGCGAAGTACGACGCGCTCTTCATGACGCCGGCGCAGACGCGCGCGGAATTCGAGCGCCTCGGCTGGTCGCGCGTCGCGGCCTTCCAGACGCGAAACCCGATGCACCGCTCGCACGAGTACCTGGCGAAGGTGGCGATCGAAATCTGCGACGGCGTGCTCGTGCATTCGCTTTTGGGCCATCTCAAGCCGGGCGACATTCCCGCCGAGGTGCGCACGCGCGCCATTTCGGTGTTGGTAGAGAAATACTTTCGGCCCGGCACCGTCCTGCAGGCGGGCTATCCGCTCGACATGCGTTACGCCGGCCCGCGCGAGGCGCTGCTGCACGCCCTTTTCCGCCAGAACTACGGCTGCGCGTACCTGATCGTCGGGCGCGACCACGCCGGCGTCGGCAGCTACTACGGGCCCTTCGACGCGCACCGCATCTTTGACGAGATCCCGAAGGACGCGCTCGAGATCCGGCCGCTCAAGATCGACTGGACGTTCTGGTGCTACGCCTGCGGCGGCATGGCCTCCGCGCGCACGTGCCCGCACGGCGATGCCGATCGCCTGCTCGTCTCGGGCACGAAGCTGCGCAAATGGCTCTCCGAAGGCAGCGCGGTTCCAGCAGAATTCAGCCGGCCGGAGGTGCTCGAGATCCTGCGCGCTTATTACGCCAGCCTGGAAGAGTCGCAAAAGGTCGAAGTCAAGTTGACCGGCCACTCCGCGCGCTAGCGATGGACTGGTGGGTCTGGCCGGTTGCGCTACTCGCGGTCACCTTCGCCATGGGCATCGTCGCGGTGCTCGCCGGCGTCGGCGGCGGCGTGCTCTTCGTGCCGATCATCGGCGCGTTCTTTCCTTTCCATCTCGATTTCGTGCGCGCCGCCGGGCTGCTGCTCGCGCTCACTGCCGCGCTCTCGGCGGCGCCCTCGCTCCTGAGAAGCGGCCTCGCGAGCGTGCGGCTGGCGCTGCCGCTCACGGTGGTGAGCTCGATCACGTCGATTGCCGGCGCCCTCCTCGGCCTCGCGCTGCCGACCGGCGCACTGCAGATCGCGCTCGGGCTCCTCATCCTCGCGATCGCCGCTGTCATGTGGCGCAGTCGCGCCTCGGTGCACCCGCAAGTCGCGCGCGCCGATCCGCTCAGCATGGCGCTCGGCATGCACGGCATGTACCACGACGCCGCGCTCGGACGCGATGTCGAATGGAAGGTGCACCGCACGGCCGCCGGCTTCGTCGCCTTCGCCGGAATCGGCGTCATCGCGGGAATGTTCGGCCTGGGCGCGGGCTGGGCGAACGTGCCGGCGCTGAATCTCCTCATGGGCGTGCCGCTCAAACTCGCGGTCGGCACCTCGGGCTTCCTGTTGATCGGCGGCGCGACCTCCGCCGCGTGGATCTACCTCGAGCGCGGCGCCGTGCTGCCGATGCTCGTCGTGCCCTCGATCATCGGCGTGATGCTCGGCGCCAAGGTGGGCGTGCGCCTGCTCAAGGCGGCGAAGCCGGCGCACGTGCGGCAGGTGGTGCTGATTCTCCTCGTGCTCGCCGGCGCACGCGCGCTGCTGAAAGGCTTCGGCATCTAGCGATGGCGCCGATCGAAGATCGCATCAGCGCACGCTGGATCGAGGTCGGCACGCATGTCGCGTTCACGATCCTGGTGCTGAGCTTCGCCATCTATGCGCTGCAAATACTCGATCCGCTCGTGCCGCTTCAGGACCTCGTGCGGCTCTGGCAGCTTCCGGTCGATCGCTTCGTCGCCCAGACCGGCGCGCCGACCGGGTGGGCATGGCTGCGCCTGCTCGGCAAAGGCGACTATCTCAACCTGCTCGGCGTCGCGGTGTTCGTGGTGGTCACCATCGCCTGCTACGCGCGCATGGTGCCGCTCTTCATACGAGAAGGAAAACGTACGCAGGCGCTGTTCGCGTTCCTGCAGGTAGTCGTCCTGCTCGCCGCGGCGTCGGGCCTCTTCCGCTAGGCGGCGAGCGGCTCGCTCGCGCCGAGGCGCTCCTTCGCGAACTCGAGGAAGGTCGCGACGACCTTGGAGTGGAAGCGCTCCTTCGGATACACGACCGAGAAGTCGCGGATCAGCGCCGGCCGCAGCGGCACCTGCACGAGCTGGCCGAGCTGCACTTCCTTGGCCGCGATCACGCGCGACATGATCGCGAAGCCGAGGCCTGTCGCGACGAGGCCCTTCAGCGCTTCGGGGCTGCCAAGCTCGACAACGACGTCCATCGCCTCGGGCGACACGCCGGCCTTCTCGAGATAGTGGTCGATGACCGCGCGCGTGCCCGAGCCCGCCTCGCGGCTGATGTAAGCGTGCTGCGTCAGCATCGCCGGCAGCGCCAACGACTGCTTGGCGAGCGGGTGCGAAGGCGCGCAGACGACCTGCAGCTCGTCTTCGCAGCACACTTCGTTGAGGAGCGTCGAGCGGTGCGAGTCGCCTTCGATGAAGCCGAGATCGAGCGTGCGCTCGGCCACTCGGTCCTGCACCGCTTCCGAGTTGCCGACGAAGAGCGTCGGCACCACGGCCGGGAAGCGCGCCTTGAACTTGCCGATGAGCTGCGGCAGCACGTATTCACCGATGGTCATGCTCGCGCCGATGAGGAGCGGCCCCGCGATCTGGCCGCCGAGCTCCTTCATGCGCGCATCGAGCTCGGCCGATAACGCGAGAATGCGCTCCGCCTGCTCGAGCGCGAGCGCGCCCGCGGCCGTGAGCGTGATGCGCCCCTGCGAGCGATCGAAAAGGCGCGTGTTGAAATGCTCCTCGAGCTGCTTGATCTGGAACGTGACGGCCGGCTGCGTCATGAAGAGCGCCTCGGCCGCCTTGGTAAACGACAGATGCTTCGCTACGGCGTGGAATACCTGCAGGCGGCGCAGACCCATAGTTACTAATGGTTATGCGCTAATGCCGTTTACGTCAAGATCGGCAGGCCAGCGCGAATGGCTCGAGCGGCAGCGCGCACACACCGCGCCCGAGCAGGCCGCGGCCGTCGGCCGACACCATTCCGGTGGACAGTAACGGCGCGCGTCCTGCCTTCAGCACGAGCGCGGCATCGAGCGCGAACGGCGTCTCGAGGATCGGATGAAAGCCGGCGAGCATCGCAGTCGCGGCTTTTTCGTAATTCGCTGGAAGGAATTCCGAAAAGGCGGCAAGCAGGCTCGGCGCGTGGCGCAGGCCCTGGCCGCCAAGGCCAAAGGCGTCGATGATGCCGCTGTCGCCGGTCACCGGCGCGAACTGCGGATTTTCCGGCGCGCCCTTCATGAAAGGGCCCTTGACGAGCGTCGCCGGCGCGGTGAACCACTGCCCCGGCTTCGCGCCGATCTGGATGCCGACGCGCTCGCCGTTCGCGCACAGGCGCGATACGAGCGTGCATCCGGGCTTGTTTTCCATCGCCAATAAAACCAGCTGGCACGCCGGCATCCAGACGTTCAGGAAGTAAAGCGGCGCTTCGGCGATGGTTCGCATTGCGGCTTTTGCTTCTTCCGTCTCTGCTTTCCTCGTCAGAAAAACCGCATGTAGCAACGTGGTGGCGCTCGAGAGCCGGTTGTGGAGGTCGTCGCCTTCGCGGATCGCGGCTCTCGCAATGGCGAGCAGGTCCACCGGGGTTTGCAGCAGCTCTTCGAATCCCTTCCTTAAAATCGTTTCGCGAAAGGCAAGGCGCTCCACTATGGCCGGATCGCGCGAGCCGAAGCGCTGCTGCGGCCCGGCTCCGGTGCCAAGGTATGCGTAGTACTTGCGGCTGCCATCGGCGATCTCGGCGACGATGGTCTTGGGCGAGACCAAGGCGACGAGCGGCGTCGCGACGCCGCGCGTGAACGACGGCTCCAAGCGCACGGCACCCGAGGCGACCATCTTTTCGGCTTCTGCGCCGTCCCGGGCCCAGCCTTCGTGCATGCAAGAGAGCGCGGCGGCATTCAGCATCGGCGGCGGCGGGCGCGTGGGATCCGCGAGCGGCGGCCCGGCGTGCAGCAGGACGCGTCCCTCGAGCCCGAGCGCCGAGCGCGCCTCGCGCACCGCAGTCCATTGCGGGCGAACGGCGCTCATCCGCTCGAGCGCTTCGATGTTAGGATTCAACGGCACACAGGGAGATCCGTCATATGAAAATCCGTGGCCTTTATAGCATTCTCGCCGCACTCGCCTTTGCCGCGCCTGCGCTCGCGCAGGAGCCGATCAAGATCGGCGTCACGCAGCCGCTGACCGGCGCCTTCGCCGCGTCGGGCAACTATGTCGCGCAGGGCGCAAAGATGGCCGAGGAGGCGATCAATGCCTCGGGCGGCGTGCTGGGACGCAAGATCGAGCTCGTCATCGAGGACAACAAGTCCAATCCGACCGAAGCGGTCGCCACCGCAGAGAAGCTGATCTCCAAGGACAAGGTGCCGGTGCTGATGGGTGCGTGGAGCTCCACGCTCACGCTCGCCATCATGCCGAAGCTGATGGAGTACGAGGTGCCGATGCTGGTGGAGACCTCCTCCTCGGGCAAGATCACCACCTCGGGCAATCCGTACATCTTCCGCATCAGCCCGACTTCCGAGATGGAAGCGAAGGCGTTTGCCGGCATGGTGAAGCGCTTCGGCATCAAGAAGGCCGACTTCCTCGCCACGAACAACGACTTCGGCCTCGGCGCCTCGCAGGAGTTCTCGCAGATGCTGAAGGGCCAGGGCGTGCAGGTCGGCACCATCGAGACCATGGACCCGAAGGCGACCGATTTCTCGGCGCAGCTCGCCAAGATCAAGGCCTCCGGCGGCGACACGCTGTTCGTCACGACCGCGGTCGAGCAGATCACGCTGATCCTGAAGCAGGCGAAGGAGCAGCAGCTCAAGGCGCGCATCATCACCACCGGCGGCTCGAACTCGCCCGACCAGCTCATCCAGCAGGCGGGCGAAGCGGCGAACGGCTCCTACCACCTCGTTTTCTTCACGCCCTGGTTCCCCGAGGCAGTGAAGAACGCCGACATCGCGAAGAAGTTCGTCGCCGACTGGAAAGCGCGCAACTACAACGTCGGCGGCCTCACCGAGGGCTTCCGCGGCTGGGACGGCATCCACACCATCGTCGAAGGCATCAGGGTCGCCGGCAAGGCCGAGCCCAAGGCGATCACGCAGGCACTGTGGAAAGTGAAGGTGAAGGGCATCAACGGCGACATCCACTTCATCAAGCAGGGCCCTGCCGGCAAGGAGAGCGCGCAGAACGTGCCGAGCGTCTACGTGGTGCGCATCGACAACGGCAAAGTCGTTAAGAACTAGCGCCGGCCGTTTTTGTCGCCCCCGCGGAGCGGGGGCCCCTCCTCTTTAAACCTGGGTTCCCGCCTTTGCGGGCACGACGGCCTGCTTGATGGATCAATTCCTCCAGCACTGCCTGAACGCCGTCATGCTCGGCGGCACGTACGCCCTGCTCGGCATCGGCCTCACGCTCATCTTCGGCATCATGAAGGTGGTCAACTTCACGCACGGCGAGCTGTACGCCTTCGGCGCGTACATGATGTACATGCTGGTGATGCGCACCGGCATGGATTTCTTCGCCGCGCTCGTGCTTGCGATCGTCCTCGGCGTCATTCTCGGCGCGCTGCTCGAGCTGGTGCTGCTGCGCAAGCTGCGCGGCGCGGACATCGATACCACCATGCTCGTCATGATCGGCGCCTGGATCGCGCTGCAGAACACCGAGCAGCTCGCCTGGACCGGCGTTGCGGTGTCTATCAACAACCCGTTCCCCGCGGCGCCGCTCGTCATCGGGCCGGTGTCGGTGGCGTGGAACCGGGTGTTCGTCTTCTTCACGGCCATCGTCCTCATTTTTGCGACCTACGCGCTGATCAACCACACCAAGCTCGGCCGCGCGATGCGCGCCACCTTCCAGGACAGCGACACGGCAGCGCTCATGGGGGTGCGCATCGGCAACGTCAACACGGCGACGTTCGCGATCGGCTCCGGCCTCGCGGCCGCGGCCGGCGCGCTGCTCGGTCCGGTGTTCGTCGCCTATCCGAGCATGGGCGACCTCGCGGCGGAGAAGGCGTTCGCCATCGTCATCCTCGGCGGCCTGGGCAGCATCCCGGGCGCGACCATCGGCGGTTTCATCCTCGCCTTCGTCGAGGAGCTCGGCGCGGGCTACATCTCCTCGGGGTATCGCGATGCGATGGGCTTCCTGCTCATCATCGTCATCCTGCTTTTCCGGCCGACGGGTCTCTTCGCGCGCAAGGAACGCATCGGGTGAAAGCCGCGGGCGTCATTGCCGGGCTTTTTTTTGCCGCCAGCGTTCCGCTGTGGCTCGACAATCCCTACCTGCTGCACGTCCTCATCGTCACCGGCATTTTCATCATCGCCGCGATGAGCCTCAACCTGCTCCTCGGCTACGCCGGACAGCTCTCGCTCGGCCATGTCGCCTTCTTCGGCATCGGCGCGTACGCGAGCGCACTGGCATCGCTCGGGTTTTCCGTGCATCTCCTTCCGGACACCGTTTTGAAAGTCGAGGCGAGCCCGGTCTGGCTCTCCATGCTCGCGGGAACCGTCGCCGCCGGGATGTGCGGCTGGTTCATCGGCCGCGTCGCGTTCAAGGTCCGCGGCGCCTACTTCGTCATCGTCTCGATCAGCTTCGCCGAGGTCGCAAGGCTCGTCGCGCTGAACTGGGTCGAGCTCACGCAGGGACCGATGGCGCTGAACAATATTCCGCCGCTCGCCATCAGCAGCTTCACTTTCTACAAGAAACCCGAAAACTACTGGCTCGTGCTGGCCGTCGGCGTCGTCTGTTTCATTCTCATTCAAAGGCTCGTCAACTCCAAAGCGGGACGCGCGATGGTGGCGCTCGCGGAAAACGAGGCGCTCGCCACCTCGATCGGCGTGGACGTGACGCGCACGCTCGCACTCGCTACCGTGGTCTCCGCGGCGATGGCCGGCGCCGCGGGCGCGCTGTACGCGCACTACGTGCGCATCGTCGACCCGGACGTCTTCCTCTTCATCTATACCGTGACGATGGTCATCATGGTCGTCACCGGCGGCAAGGGCACGCTCGCCGGTCCGGTGGTCGGCGGCATCCTCTTCGGCCTGCTGCCCGAGGCGCTGCGCGCTGCGGCGATCAAGCCCGAGGCGCAGTGGATCGCCTACGGCGTGCTGATGGTCCTGGTCGTCTACTTCCTCCCGCGGGGGATCGTTCCTGCGTTGCGACGCGGATGAGCTTTCTTGAAATAAGACATCTCTCCGTCACCTTCGGCGGCCTTCGCGCCATCGAGGATCTGACCTTCAGCGTGCGCGAAGGCGAGTTGCTGTCGCTCATCGGGCCGAACGGCGCCGGCAAGACGACGGCGTTCAATGCGATTACCGGCTATCTGGCTTTTTCCTCCGGAGAGGTGGTTTTCCAGGGGAAAAATCTCAAGGGCTTGAAAACCAATCAAGTCGCCGCCCTGGGCTTGGTGCGCACCTTTCAGAAGACGAGCCTGTTCGGCGGCCGCACGGCGCTCCAGAACGTGCTCATCGGCCTGCATATGCGCGCGCGGCAGACGCCGCTCGCGATCATGCTCGGCTTGCCGTACGTCGGACGCGAGGAGCGCGGGCTGGAAATCGAGGCTGCCAAGATCCTCGCTTTCGTAGGACTGGAGCGACGAAAAGCCGAAACGGCCCATGCCCTTCCCTACGGCGAGCAGCGGCTGCTGGAAGTGGCGATTGCGCTCGCAGCGAAGCCGAAGCTGCTCATGCTCGATGAGCCGGTGTCCGGAATGAACCCGTCGGAGACCGCGAGCTTCATGGCGAAGCTGGCCGAGATCCGCGCGCTCGGGGTCACCGTGCTGCTGGTCGAGCACGACATGAAGATGGTGATGGGCGTTTCCGACCGCGTGGTGTGCCTGTCGCAGGGACGCATCATCGCCGAAGGCTCGCCGGCCCAGATCCAGCGCCATCCCGAGGTCATCAAGGCTTATCTTGGCGAGAAGTACGCCCGTGCTCACGGTTGAGAATCTCCAGTGCAGCTACGGCAAGGTGGCCGCGGTGCGCAACCTTACGCTCGAGGTGCGCAAAGGCGAGCTGGTGAGCCTGATTGGCGCCAACGGGGCCGGCAAGACGACGACGCTGCGCGCGATCTCGGGCGTGCTGCGCGCGGCCGGCGGGCGCATTGCTTTCGAGGGCGAAGACATCACGCGTCTTGGTGCGCGGCGGGTGCTCGAGCTCGGCATCGCGCACTGCCCCGAAGGCCGGCGCGTGTTTCCCTACATGAGCGTGCGCGAGAACCTCGAGATGGGCTGCTACCTGCGGCGCGACAAGGCGGGCATCGAGGCGGACATGAACCGTCTCTTCGAGCGCTTTCCGATCCTCGCCGAGCGCCGCGAGCAGGCGGCCGGCACGCTTTCGGGCGGCGAGCAGCAGATGCTCGCCATCTCGCGCGCGCTGATGTCGCGTCCGAAGCTCGTGCTCTTCGACGAGCCCTCGCTCGGCCTCGCGCCGAATATCGTCGAGCGCAGCTTCGAGATCATCCGGCAGATCCGCGCCGAAGGCGTCACGGTCGTGATGGTCGAGCAGAATGCGCTGGCCGCGCTCGAGCTCTCCGATCGCGCGTACGTCATGGAGCAGGGCGCGGTGACACTGTCGGGCCGCGGCGCCGACCTCCTCGGCAATCCGCAGGTGCAGAAAGCCTACCTGGGCGGCTGATGCCGTCTTATAGTGGCGCCACCATTCGAAGGGGAGTCGCCATGCGCATCCGCGATGCAGCCATCTGGACGCTATTTCTTGCCGTTGCCTCGACCGCCGGGGCCGCCGAAACCGGCAAGCCGCCCGAGGCGCTCGGCAAGGTCACGTTCCCAAGCTCGTGCAACCAGAACGTGCAGGCGAATTTGGTGCGCGGCGTTGCGCTGCTGCACTCGTTCTGGTTCCGCGAGAGTGAAAAGGCGTTCCGCGAAGTGCTCTCGGGCGACGCGGAGTGCGCCATCGCCGGCTGGGGCATCGCCACGAGCCTGATCGGCAATACCTTCGCCACCGGACCGAACCCGCAGCAAGCGCAGGTCGCGCGCGAGGCCATAGAGCGGGCGCGCTCGACGCAGCGCAAGAACGAGCGCGAGCGCTATTTCATCGAGGCGATCGCGCAGTACTACGAGCAGTATCCTTCCCAGCCGCATGCCAAGCGAATGAAGTCGCTCTCGGACGCCTTCGAGCAGGTGGCGAAGAAGTTCCCGGAGGACGACGAGGCGCAGATCTTCTCGGCGGTCTACCTGACCGCGACGCAGCCGCTGACCGACAAGAGCTATGGCGCGGCGCTGAAGGCGGCGGCAATCCTCGAGGTGCAGTTCAAGAAGCACCCCGACCATCCCGGCGTCGCGCACTATCTCATCCACAGCTACGACTTTCCGGAGGTCGCCGACAAGGGCATGAATGCCGCGCGGCGCTACGCCGAGATCGCGCCTTCGGCGCCCCATGCGCTGCATATGCCCTCGCACATCTTCACCCGCGTCGGTGCCTGGAAGGATTCGGCGGCGATCAACGGGCGCTCGGCTGCCGCCGCGAAGGAGCAGAACGAGCCGCACGATCGGCTGCACGCCATGGATTACGCCGTCTACGCCTATTTGCAGCTCGGGCAGGACGACGAGGCGCGGCGGGTGCTGAGCGAGGCGCAGGAGATAAAAAGCTTTACCCCGACGGTGCGCGCCGGGCCGTACGCCCTGGCGGCGATGCCGGCGCGCATCGCGCTCGAGCGCGCTGCGTGGGACGAAGCGGCGAGACTCGAGCCGCAGGAAAGCAACTTTGCCTATGCGAAATCATCCACGCACTACGCGCGGGCGATCGGCGCCGCGCGTGGCGGAAACGCTGGCGCAGCGCAGGCCGACGTCGCGAAACTGGCGGCCATCGTCGACGAGCTGAAGCCCAAGGACGCGTACTGGGCCAACGAGGTCGAGGTCCAGCGGCTAAGCGGCGCAGCCTGGATCGAGCTCGCGAAAGGCAATCGCGACGCGGCGCTCGGCTTGATGCGCAGCGCCGCCGACATCGAGGACGCGGCCGAGAAATCTTCGGTCACGCCGGCGCGCATGCTGCCGGCGCGCGAGCTCTTCGGCGACATGCTGCTCGCCGCGGGAAAGCCGGCCGAAGCGCTTGTTGAGTATGAAAGATCTCAGCTGCGCGAGCCGAACCGCTATCGCGGGCTTCTCGGCGCCGGCCAGGCCGCGGCGCAGGCCGGCAACCGCGACAAGGCGCGCTACTACTTCGCCAAGCTCGTCGAGATGGCGGGAACGGGAGTGCGCAGCACCGACCTGCAGGCCGTGCGCGAGTACCTGGCGAGCAACTAGAGAGAAATACCCGACGCGGCGAGGATGCCGCGTACGCGCTCGCGCTGCTCGTCGCTGATCAGGAGCCGCTGGGCGAAGTCGCGGCCGACGGGCTTGGTGGCGTCGATGCCCATCTTGGTGACGGTAAAGGTCTCCGGATCGGAGGTCGGATCGAGGATCGCCGCCTTGCACCCTGGGACCATGGCGATATCCTTCTCGGCCTGCACGCGCGTCGCGACCGCCCACATGACGTCGTTCATGTCGTAGATGTCGACGTCCTCGTCCACGACGATCACGTACTTGGTGTAGAACTCGGTGCCGAGCGCCGCCAGGATGGCCTGCTGCGGCTCGCCCTGCGCGGTCTTCTTCATTTTCACGATGGCGAGGAAGGCTCCGCAGGTGCGGTGCGGGACGTGCACCGCCTGTACGTTGGGCAGGTTCCTGCGCAGCGTGTTCAGGATCTCGCCTTCTCGCGTGATGCACGAGACGAGGATGTGGTCCTGCGACATGCCGGAAACCACCGAGTGGTACATCGCATCGCGCCGCATGCGCATGCGGTGCGCGACGAACACGTTCTGCGTGCTGCGGAACGAGGCGTAGCCGGTGAACTCGCTGAACGGCCCTTCCGGCTCGTGCACGCCGGCGAGCACCTCGCCCTCGATCACGATCTCGGCGCCGGCCGGCACCTCGAGATCCTGCACGCCGGTCTTCGCCAGGCGATAGGGCTCGCCGAAGAGCGCGCCGATGATGTCGAATTTGCGCACCTGCGGCGGGTAGGCATAGACCATCGAGCCCATGTAGTGCAGCGGGTGGATACCGAGCGTGATCGTCGCCGGCAGGTTTTTGCCGTTCGCTTCGGCGCGCCGGTGAAACTCGTACATGCGCCGCCGCGAGTGCAACGACACGCCGAGCCGGTTCTTGCCCCGCAGCATCAGGCGGTGGAACCCGGTGGTATCGACGCCGCTGACAGGATCGCGCGCGCTCAGCTGGCCGGCAGTGATGTAAGGCGCCGCGTCGATCGGGAAGTGCGTCGGGATCGGCAGCTTCGTCAGGTCGACCTGGTCGCCTTCGAGCGTGATCTCCTGCCAGGGCGCTTCCTTGACGGTCTCGCACTTCAAATACTTCTGGCAGCGCTCGCGAAACGCGCTCGGCAGCTCGGCTGCCGAGACGCCGAGGCAGGCCGCGAGGAGCTTTCGGTTCCCGGCGATGTTGGTGACCACGGGCAGCTTCGAGCCCTCGACGTTCTCGTACACGACGACCGGGCTGCGCCCGGCGCGCTCGAGCTCGAACACGAGCGAGGTGATGTCGCGCTCGGCCTTGACCGGCGCCTTGATGCGCAAGAGCTCATCGGGATGGTCGCGCTCGACCATCGCGAGGAAGCCCCGCAGGCTCTGGTCCATGTTCAATCCACCTTGATCTTTGCTTCGGCGACGAGCTTAGACCAGCGCTGAAGCTCGAACTGGATCGTCTTTCTGAACTGTGCCGGCGAGTCGCCGATCGACTGCGAGCCGATGTCGGACATCCTCGCGACGAATGCCGGCTCGTGCGCGATTTTCTGGATATGGCCGGAGATGGCGTTGACGAGCTCGGGCGGCGTCTTGCCCGGCGCGATGATGCCGTTCCACGGCGCGACGTCGAAGCCCGGTACGCCCGCCTCGCCCAGCGTCGGCAGCTCAGGCGCCTGCGGCACGCGCGTGGCGGTGGTCACGGCAATCACGTTCAGCTTGCCGGCCTTGAGCTGCGGCAGCGCGTCGGAGAGGTTGGCGAACATGAACTGCACCTCGCCGGCGAGGAGCGCCGCAGTCGCCTGGTTGCCGCCGCGGAACGGCACGTGCACGACGTCCACGCCGGCCATCAGCTTGAGGATCTCGCCGGAGAGATGAGAGGTTGCGCCGACCCCGGAAGAGCCGTAGTTGAGCTTGCCGGGATGCGCCTTCGCGTAGGCGATGAACTCCGATACGGTCTTCGCGCCGATCGACGGATGCACCATCATCGCGAGCGCGTTGAATGCGACGTTGCTTACCGGCGCGAAATCGGCGACCGGGTCGTAGGGCACCTTTTCCTTGCCGAGCAGGAAAGGCGAGATGGTGTGCGGGCCGGTCGACTGCATGAGGAGCGTGTAGCCGTCCGGCGCGGCACGGGCGAGCTCGATCGTCGCGATCACGCCGCCGAGGCCGGTCTTGTTCTCCACCACCATCGGCTGGCCGAACATGTCCTGCAGTCGCTGCGCGAGGATGCGCGTCACGATGTCGGTGTTCCCGCCCGGAGCGAAGCCGACCAGGATGCGCACCGGCCTGTTGGGCCAGGCGCCCTGCGCGAGCAGATTGGTCGAGAAAAAGAGCAAGGCAAGAAAGAGTTTCATCAATGTTCTCCATCCCTGTAATGCAGCGGGCAGAACGACCACGGCGCCATCTCGTCGTGCTTGCGGCCGAGCGGATCGGATTGGTGCCAGCCGTCCCAGACACGCTCGGCCGCGGCTTGCGCGCGCTGCCGGATCGCATCGAGGTCGACGCCCGGGATTTTGCCGCCCTGCATGCGCACTTCCCCGGCGACGATGACGGTATCGACGTCGTCGCCGATGCCGCATTCGACGAGCGCTTTTACGGGGTCTCGCACGGGCCCCATTCTCAGCGTATTTCTTCCCGTCAAATCGATGGTGATGATGTCTGCGCGAGCGCCGGGCGCGAGGCGGCCGAGATCCTCGCGGCCGAGCGAGCGCGCGCCGTTCAGCGTGGCGGCCGAGAACACTTGCGCCGCGGTGGCCGACTTGTAATCGTGGCTCATCGTCTTGCCGTGGTAGGAGGCGGCGCGCATGTTCTGCATCATGTCGCGCGGATAGGTGTCGGAGCCGAGCGCGATGTTGATGCCGAGCTCGCGGTAACGCCGCCAGTTGTCCAGCACGCGCGCGCGCCGCACGATATTGATCGGGCAGTGCGAGATCGAGACTCGCGCTGCGCCCATCAGCGCGAGATCCCGGGCGCCGGGATAGTTGAGGCGCACGCTGTCCGAGGGCAGGTTGCCGTGACCGATGTTCATCGTCGGGCGCAGCATGCCGAGCTCCTCCAGCAGCTCGATCGGCGTGCGGCGGTGCTCGCGGACCACCTCGTAGAACTCGATGATGCTGTAGGCGGCGTGCGTGGCCATCGGCAGCTTCATCGCGTCGGCACGCTCTCGCGTCATGCGCAGCAGCTCGAGGCTCGTGGTTTCGACCTCGCGCGGCACGAGAATGCCCTTGACGAGGCCGCCGCCGGCGCCGTCGTGCTTCTCGATCCACTTCATGGCGTCGGCAAACTCGCGCCGGCCGTGCTCCTCGTCGATCACGCGTTTCAGCCGGCCGTGCTCGTCGCCGACCCAGCGCCCGGAGTCGTAGCCCGGCCCGAGATAGCCGCGCACCCCGAGCTTCAGGCATTGCTCGCGCAGCGCATCCTGGATCAGCCGCTGGCTGCCGTACTCGACGAAGGTCGTGACGCCGTTTCTCAGCAGCTCGGCGACGGTGAAAAGCGCGTGGAACTCGCGCTCGCCCTCGGCGCCGGTCTCCTCGGGCCGCAGATAGCGCACGTCGCCGTCGATGCGCGTACCCTCCTTCGGCACGCTGATCTCGAGGAAAGGCTGGCCGAAGAAGTCGCCGCGGCCCGCGTCGGTAATGAGGCGGTGCGAGGCGCGGTGGCCCGAGTGCACGTGGGTATCGATGAATCCGGGCGCCACCAGGCGCTCGGCGGCGTCGATCTCGCGATCGACACGCCCGTCGAAACGCGGCCCGACATAGAGGATCGAATCGCCCTCGAATACCACCTCGTGGTCGCGGTCCAGGGTGTGGTCTTTACCCTTGTAACCCACCACCCAGCTGCCGCGAATCCTGGTTCTCACGGCGCTTTCAGCACACGCTGAATCGCGCGCACGATGCCCATGTAACCCGTGCAGCGGCACAAATTTCCGGAAAGCTCCAAGCGGATGCGCGCCTCGTCGGCGCCGGGAAGCCGAAGGACGATGTCGCGCGCCGTCATCAGCATGCCGGGCGTGCAGTAACCGCACTGCAGGGCGTGCTCGGCGCTGAATGCCTCGCGCAGCTTCTCCATTACCGGATCGTCGTCGAACGCTTCGATGGTGCGAACGTGGGCTCCCTCGCACGCCGCCGCAAGCGTGATGCACGAGCGCGCAGGAGCGCCATCGATCTCCAGCGTGCAGGCACCGCATACGCCGTGCTCGCAGCCAAGATTGGTGCCGGTGAGGCGCTCGCTCTCTCGCACGAAATCCGCGAGGCTGGTGCGCGGCTCGAGCTCCGCCTGCACCGGCCGGCCGTTGACCGTGAAGGCAACGCGTCGTGTGCGGGTCACGCGAGATGCGCCTGCGCCAGCGCGCGGCGAAGCGCCACCGCGTGCAGCTGGCGCTCGTACGGATCGGCGCATAACCGCGCGGCTTCGGCGGCCGGATCGCAATGGCGCGCATCGGCGATGACGTGCGGCGCGCCGCGCAGCGCGCCAATCACGGCGCGCGTGACGCCGCGCTCCGGATCGTGCAGCGCGCCGGCGATGGCCTGGGGAAATTCGCCCGCCTTGCGGCAAAATTTCCAGTAGCCCCAGCGGGCCTTCTCACTCAGCTTGTTCAAGCGCAGGGCGACGAGCAAGTCATCGTCGGCAAGCGCGGTGCTGAAAAGCCCGGTGACGAAGCGCTCGAGGGCGATTTCACGCTTTCCTTCTGGATTTTGAATGATCGCCACTCCCCCTAGCAGCGCCAGCGCACTCGGCCAGTCGGCCGCAGGATCCGCATGCGCGAGGCTGCCGCCGATCGTCCCGCGATTGCGCACCGCGCGGTAGGCGATGTTCGAAGCGACGTGGCGCATGAGGCCGCGCGAGGGATCGGGCACCCGCCCGTCTTCGATTGCGGCGTGAGTAGTGCAGGCGCCCAGCGTCACGGTTTCTGGGTCTTCGGAAAAACCACGTAATTCCGGGATGGACCGCACGTCGACGACGAGCGGCGGCTGCACGATGCGCAGGTTCAGCATCGGTCCGAGTGATTGCCCCCCGGCGAGGATCCTTGCCTCGTTCTTCAATAAGGACAACGCTGCCGGGACGTCTTGCGGCCGTTCGTACTCGAAGCGCGCGGGCTTCATTGCTTGCCGAGCAGCGCTTCGGCGATGCGCCGCGGCGTGAGCGGTGACTCGGTGATTTCGACGCCGAGCGGCGCGAGCGCATCGTTGACCGCGTTCGCGATCGCCGCCGGCGGCGCGATGGCGCCGCCTTCGCCAATGCCCTTCTGACCGAAGAGCGTGTAGGGCGACGGGGTTTCCAGATGATCGACGCGGATGGAAGGCACCTCGGTCGCGCTCGGCAGCAGGTAGTCGGCGAGCGTAGTGGCGAGCGGCTGGCCGGACGCGTCGTACGGCATCTCCTCGTAGAGCGCGGTGCCGATGCCTTGCGCCGTGCCGCCGAAGATCTGGCCGTCCACGATCATCGGGTTGATGAGCGTGCCGCCGTCTTCGACGATCACGTAGTCGAGGATGTCGACATGGCCGGTGTCGGTGTCGACCGCCACGACGGCCGCATGGCAGGCATAGCTGAAGGTGCCGGTATCGACCTTCGCCTTGTACCCGACGGTGGCTTCCAGGCCTGCCGGATCGACATCGGCGGGCAGAAGCTGCGGCTTGCGGTACCAGACGTGGGCGACTTCGGCGAGAGAGAGTTGCCGATCGGTACCGGTCACGCAAACAAAGCCGCCTTGAAAGGAGAGATCCTTGGCGGAGACCTCGAGCAGCCTCGCCGCGATCGCCTTCACCCGTTCGCCGATCGTCTCGCACGCGGTGCCGACCGCCCCGCCCGACATCACGGCGCAGCGCGATCCCCAGGTGCCGGTCGAGTACGGCGTGAGCGCGGTGTCGCCGTGCACGAGCCGCACGTTCTGCGGATCGATGCCAAGCACCGTGTGCGCGATCTGCGCGAGCGTCGTCTCGAGGCCTTGGCCGTGCGAATGCGCGCCGATGCGAAGCTCGAGCACGCCGTCGGGCGAGAGGCGCGCGACGCACTGCTCGAAGCCGGGCACCATCGGGATGCCCCAGCCGTGATAGACCGAAGTGCCGTGCGCCGCCTGCTCGCAGTAGACGGAGAAGCCGAGTCCGATGCGGCGGCCGTCGCTTTCGCCCTTCGCCTGTCTTTTTCTGATATTTGAAACATCGATCATCTCGGCGGCACGTCGCACCGCCTCGGGATAGTCGCCGCTGTCGAAATGCTTCCTGGTGATGTTGTTGAACGGCATGTCTTGCGGGCGTACCAGATTCGCGATGCGCACCTCGTGCGGCTCGAGCTTCAGCTCGCGCGCCAGGGCATCCACCATCAGCTCCATCGCGAAGCACACGCCGGTGCGGGCGACGCCGCGGTAGGGAAGGATCGGCGGCTTGTTGGTGGCGACCGACCAGGTCCTGCAGCGGTAGCGCTCCATCCGGTAGGGGCCGGGGAGGATGGAGCTCACCTGCGCGGCTTCGAGGCAGGCCGAGAACGGATAGGACGAGTAGGCGCCGGAATCGACCGTCGCGTCGCACTCGAGTCCGAGGATGCGGCCCTTGGCATCGGCGTAGATCGCGATGTCGTAGTCGTGCTCGCGGCAATTGGCGTTCGCCGAGAGCTGCTCGCGGCGGTCTTCCAGCCAGCGCACCGGCGCGCCGAGCGTGCGCGCGAGCCAGGCGAGGCAAACCTCTTCAGGCAGCAGGATGCCCTTGTAGCCGAAGCCGCCGCCGACGTCGGGAGAAATGACGCGGATCGAGCCCTGGTCGATGCCCAGGCACTCGGCGAGGCCGGCGCGATTGATATGCGGCATCTGCGCGGCGGTGTGCATCACGAGCTGCTCGAGGCGATGGTTCCATTCGCACACCACGCCGCGGCCCTCCATCGGCGCCATGTGCTGGCGTGCCGTCCTGATCCTTCGCTTGAGCGCGATATGAGCTTTTTTCCTGACCTCGGAAAGATCATCGTCCCAGAGCGTCTCCAGGAATACGTTGTCGCCCCAGTGCTCGTGCACGAGCGCCGGCGGCCGGGTGCGCGCCTCGATCATGTCGACGATGGCGGGCAGCTCCTCGAGCTCGACTTCGGTCTGGTCGGCGAGATCCTCGGCTTCGGCGCGCGTCGGGGCGACGCACATCGCGACCAGCTCGCCGACCTGGCGCACCTTGCCGGTCGCGAGCACCGGCTGCGCCGAGACCTTGAAGCCCTTGAGCGCCGAGGCAGCGACGATCGGTTTTACGTTTTTGAGATCTTGGGCAACAAAGACGCAATCTTCTTTTGCGCGGGGCTTGATGACTTTCTTCAAAACGCCGTGAGCCATCGGCGACCTGACAAAGGCGACCTCCAGCATTCCTGGCAAGCGGATGTTGCCGACGTACTCGCCGCGGCCGCGCAGGAAGCGGCGGTCCTCCTTGCGCGCGAGCCGGGCACCCACCCCACGACCCGGCGCGGGGTCCGGGGGGGCGCGGCCCGCGGCTGCGCTCATGCCGCTTCGGCGACGGGCAGGATCGAGGCGTCGGCGTCGAAGCGCTGGCCGGCGCGCAGGCAAAACGCCGGACGCAGCATGCGCTCAGCGACAACTTGCGTGCCTTCGTTGTCCTTCAGCGCCCAACGGCCGCGCTCGTCGTGGAGCACGCTGACGTCGGCCTCGCGGCCCGGCTGGAGCGTGCCGATGACCTCCTGCATGCCGCACATGCGCGCGGCGTTGATCGTCACCATCGGCACCACCTGCTCCATCTTGAGGCCGAGGGCGAGCATCGCGGTCATGGCGGAGGCGAGCGAGAACCGCGTGCTGCCGAAGAACATGTGATCGGTGTCGGGATGGCTGTCCGGCGTTCCGGCGGGCTTGGGCTTGGGCACGCGCGTGTTGTAGCCGTGCATGTCGGCGCCCAAGGTGTCCGGAACGATGCCAGCGTCGAGCGCGATGCGCGCCATCCTGTAGCTGAAGTGCGAGCCGTGGCCGACGTCGGTCTTGAGCCCCATCGCGAGCGCCTCTTTCACGACGGGGTGCACCTTGCCCTGGCGGTTCACGAAGCCGCCGGGATGGCGGGTGAACGGGTGCGCGAGGATGTCGCCCGGTTTCAGGAGCGGCACCACCTGCTCGAGGATCGTGTCCGGGTCTACACCGTTGGCGCCGCCCTGCGGTAGATCCCACAGCTGGCCGAAGTGGATGTAGACGGGAAGACCAGCCTGCTTCGCGATCTGCGCGGAGAGCTTCATGACCTCGATCCCCCAGCGCGCGAAGCCGCCGAGCTCGGCGTGCGCCTTGAAGCCTTTGACGAGGTCCGTGTTCTCGCGTGCCGATTTCACCGTGGCGTCGACGTCGAGGCAGTCGGGCCGGTAGAGCGACGGGTAGTAGTGGCCTTCCATGCCGCCCACGAGATAGGTCGAGAGGAAGGCAAGCACGCGGCTCTTCTTCGGCTCGACCGCGTAGACGCGAAAGCCAGGCAGCGTCATGCAGCTCGGCCCGCCCTGGTCGATGAGCGTCGTGACACCGGAGTGCACCCCGCACATGTCGGCTTCGAGGCCGAAGCGCCCGGTCACGTATTCGTAGACGTGGGCATGCGTGTCGATGAGCCCGGGCAGCACGAGCTTTCCCGAACAGTCGATCGTCTGTTTCGCGCTGGAGGGCGCGATGGAGGGCAGGACTGCGGCGATGCGGCCGTCCTTCACCGCGACGTCGCGCACCGCGTCGATTTTCTGCGCCGGATCGATGACGTGTCCGCCGCGCAGCAAGGTGTCGTAGAGCATCGGCTTCTCCGGGGAGGACCTCACCTGCATTCTAAATGTGATGCTCGGGCTATATTGCGACAATGCGATTCAAGGACGGAGCATCCATGATGATGCTTGGAAAACGGCGGGCTCTGCTCCTGGCCGCGGTGGCGGTGGCCGCATCGACGCCGCCGGCGGTCATGGCGCAAAGCGCCGCGCAGGACGCCGCTTATCCGAGCAGGCCGGTCCGCCTGATCATCCCGTGGCCGCCGGGCGGCTCCAACGACGTGCTGGGCCGCCTGCTGGCGCAACGGCTATCGGAGACGAGCGGCCAGCCCATGGTGGTAGAGAACCGGGCCAGCGCCGGCGGCATCCTCGGGCAGGAGCTGGGGGCCAAGGCGCCGCCGGACGGATACACGTTGACGCTCGCCACCAGCGGCACCATGTCGATCACGCCTTTGGTGTACGAGAAGCTCGCCTACGATCCGCTGACGAGCTACGAGCTCGTGACCCTGTACGCCGTCGTGCCTTACATGATGGTCGTCACCCCAACGGTCGAGGCGCGGGATGTCCGTGAATTCATCGCGCTCGCGAAATCGAAGCCGGGCGGCATGAACCTGGCCTCGACGGGCACCGGCAGCATCAATCACCTGGCGGGCGAGCTTTTCAATCTGATGGCCGGCACGCAGACGCTGCACGTGCCTTACAAGGGCGGCGGTCCGGCCTTGAACGATCTGATCGCGGGGCGCGTGCACGTCTATTTCGCGAGCGTCGCGTCGCTGATCTCCCACGTCAAGTCGGGCAAGCTGCGCGCCCTCGGCGTCGCCTCGCTCAATCGCTCGAACCAGTTGCCTGACGTGCCGACGCTCCACGAGCAGGGGCTCAAGGGCTACGAGGTCGTGTCGTGGGTGGGGATCGTGGCACCCGCCGGCACGTCGCCGGCGATTGTCAACCGGCTGCATGGGGAGATCTCGAAGATCATGGCGAGCGCCGACATGCGCCAGCGCCTGGCGTCGATCGGCGCCGAGCCGGCGGCCATGGGCCCGAGCGAGTTCCGCGCCTACCTCAAGGCGGATCTCGCCCGCTGGGCGCCCGTGATCAAGCAGGTCGGCATCAAGCCCGAATCATGAGCGGGTTTCGTACTTTCCAGCGTGCGCAGCGGCTCCCGGCCGTCGCGATGCAGCCTGTCGTCGACCCGGCAGGCACGGGCGAGGACCTGCGCGATGTCGGCTCCTGGAGCCACAAGCTCAGCGGCAGCGACGTCGACGAGCTGGTGGCCGGCGTCGAGGCGATGCGGCGCGATGGCGTTGCGCTGGTCGACATCGGCCGCGTGCCTTTTCCCCTCGGCGCCTTTGCCGGGGTGCTCGCCGATGTGCGGCGCGAGCTGCTCGACGGACGCGGCATCGTGCTGCTGCAGAACTTCCCCATCGACCTCGACCGCGAAGCGATCGCGATCGCGTACCTGGGACTCGGATCGCATCTCGGCCGCCCCATATCGCAGAACAGGGAAGGCCACATCCTTGGCCACGTGAAGGACCTCGGCGGCGATTACGGCGATCCCAACACGCGCGGCTATATGACCCGCGCGGAAATGCGGTTCCACACCGATCCCTGCGACTATGTCGGATTGCTGTGCCTGCACACGTCGATGAGCGGCGGGGCGAGCCGCATCGCCAGCTCCGTGACCGTGTACAACCGCATGCTCGAGCGGCGGCCCGACCTCGTGAAGGAGCTCACCCGCGATTTCTATCGCTCTCGCGCCGGCGAATTCGGCCCCGGCGAGGATCCCTGGTTCAAGCAGCCGATCTTCTCGTTCACCGAGGGCTATTTCAGCTGCTCCGGCATCGGCATGGCGGTGGAAAAGGCGCAGGGCCTGCCCGGGGTGCCGCCGTACACGCCGGAGCAAAAGGAAGCCGTCGAGGTCTTTCGCGCCACCGTCGACGAATGCGCGCAGGACATCGATTTCCATCCCGGCGACGTGCAGTTCCTGAACAACTTCGTGATGCTCCATACCCGCCGCGAGTATCAGGACTGGCCCGAGCCATCGCGCAAGCGCCATCTTCTGCGCCTGTGGCTGAACGATGCGCAGGGCCGGCCGGTTCCCAGTGCGGAGCGCGAAGGCCGCTCGCGCGGCGTCCAGCTGAAAGGCGTCAAGCTCGTTGCGCCGCTCGACGTGGAAGCCGAAACCGGAGACGTCGCCCGATAGCCGGTTTCAGTCGATGATGTGGTAGACCGGCGCCTTCTCCATCGCCCACGCGCCGCTCTCGCGGTCGTAGCGCGACAGGGTGAAGCAGTGCCAGTTCTGGTCGTCCAGCTTGGGATGATCGCCGCGGTAGTAGTACCCCGGCCAGCGCGTCTCTTCGCGAAAGAGCGTGTGGCGCGTCACCGATTCGGAAGCGATCAGGCGATGGTGCAGCTCCCACACGCGCTGCAGCTGGTGCAGGTCCTCGGCGCCCATGTGGCTCATGTCTTCCTTCAGCATCTGCAGCAGCTCGAGCCCGCGCTCGAGGAGCACACCGTTCGTCATGTACATGGTGCTGATGCCGCCGACGTATTCGTCCATGATCTTCTCGAGGCGCTGCAGGCCGTGGATCGGCAGCAGGTAGCTCGGCGACACGGTGCCGGCGACGATCTCGTTGCGCCCGACGCGGTAGTTCTCGAGCGGCTGGTAGATGGTCTTCTGCAGGTCGCGATATTCGTCTTCGCTCACCTGCGGCTGCGCGTTCTTCAGGTCCTTCACGTACTTGACCGCGGCCTTGGCGGCGATGCGGCCTTCGGTGAACGAGCCCGACGAGAACTTGTGCGCCGTGCCGCCGATCGTATCGCCGGCGCCGAAGAGGCCCTCGACCGTCATCATGCGGTTGTATCCCCACTGGTACTCGGCGGGCGCATAGTCTTCCGGTCCGCTTGCCCAGGCGCCCGAGCACGTGGCGTGCGAGCCCATGACGTAAGGCTCTGAGGTGGTGAGCTCGGGATTGGTGTGCTTGGGATCGATGTTCTGCGAGGCCCAGACCACCGCCTGCCCGATCGTCATGCCGAGGAAATTCTCCCAGCCGACGGTTTCCTTGTGCGGATCCTGGAACGCCTCCGTCGTCACCATGCGGATCGGGCCGCGGCCGGCGGCGACTTCTTTCAGCAGCGCGTGATTGCGCAGGCACGTCGGCACCGGGTGGCGGTCGACGTAGTCGCCCACCAGCGCCTTGGTATCTTCGTACCACCGCTTCTCGTACTCCTCGCCATAGCCGTTCTGCGTATAGGTCTTCAGATGCAGGAAGTACGCCCCCACTGGACCATAGCCGTCCTTGAAGCGGGTGAGGACGATGCGGTTCTCCATCTGCGTCATCTTGGCGCCGACCGGGATGGGCAGGCCGTAGGCGGATGCGCTCGACCACGGCGCGTACCACGTGCGCCCCATTCCTTCGCCGACCGCACGCGGCTTGAAGATGTGAGAGGCGCCGCCCGCGCTGATGATCACCGCCTTGGCGCGAAAGACATGGAAGTCGCCGGTGCGCACGTTGAAGCCGACCGCGCCCGCCACCCGATTGGACTTTGTCGTGTCCATCAGCAGGTGCGTGACCATGATGCGGTTGTAGACCTCGGTGGCGGCCTTGCGCGCGGCCTCGGCGACGATCGGCTTGTAGCTCTCGCCGTGGATCATGATCTGCCACTTGCCTTCGCGCTGGTAGCGCCCGGTCTTCGGGTCGCGCATGATGGGCAGGCCCCACTCCTCGAACTTGTGCACCGTGCCGTCGACGTGCCGCGCGATGTCGTAGCCGAGGTCCTCGCGCACGAGGCCCATGAGATCGTTGCGCGCATAGCGCACGTGGTCCTCGGGCTGGTTCTCGTTCCACTGCATGCCCATGTAGCAATTGATGGCGTAGAGGCCCTGCGCGACGGCGCCGCTCCTCTCGATGTTCGCTTTCTCGACGCATACGATCTTGAGGTCGCGTCCCCAGTAGCGCGACTCGTAGGTCGCGCCGCATCCCGCCATGCCGCCGCCGATGACGAGGATGTCGGCGTCGACGACTACCGTTTTCCTGCCGCCGAAAAGGCCCATCAGACGAGTCCCTGCTTGAACCGGTCGCGGCGCAGCGTCGGCAGTCCGCCTTCGACCTTGAGCGAGGTCGGCTCGTGCGCGAGCTCCTGGCGCGAGAAATCCTCGGGTCGCGGCGCGTCGTAGTCGGCGGGACTCTTGATCGATCCCCACGCTGTGGTGCGGATGGGCGAGACGAAGTTCTTCTCACGGCCGTCGCGGAACTTGAGCCGCCACGAGATCGTTGCCTTCGCCTCTTCGCGCAGCACGCGCACGCTGTGCCCGAGCGGCGCGAAGTCGGCGTAGCCGCGCACGTCGATCGCGTTCTGCGGGCAGGCCTTCACGCAGGAGTAGCACTCCCAGCACATGTTCGGCTCGATGTTGAAGGCGCGCCGATACGTCTTGTCGATGTGCATGATGTCGGAGGGGCAGATGTCGACGCAGTGGCCGCAGCCGTCGCACCGGGTCATGTAAACGAAGGTGGGCATGTTTTCTTTTCCCTTAGTAATTGCGGGCGTGCTTGACACGCGTACCGAACTGCTCGGGCTTGTCGGCGGGAGCCGGCAGGTTGGCGCGCGTGCCGTTTGCGTTGGAAACCCGCTTCTCGAACGCGGCCGCGGGCTTGAAGAACATGTGCGCGAACTTGGACCAAGGCACGGAGCCGAAGAGCACCGTCGTCGCTATGACGTAAAGGGCGAAGAACACGCCCGCCGCAGCGCTCGCGCTCGCCTGCAGCCAGGCCCAGATCACGCCGAGCGTGACGCTCACGATGAGCGAAAGCACGAAGAGATCTGCGCGCATGACGCGAAAGGGCGAGCTGCCCTCGGCCGCGACGTCGACGCGGATGAAGAACCAGAACCAGTACCCGCCGATCAGGATCAGCAGGGCGCCGATCCACCAGAGGTGCGGCCACAGGTCGGTCGTCGGATTGCCAAACACCATGGCGACGGTGGCGACGACGTAGATCACGAACCCGTACATGGTGAGCAGGTGCGCGATGCGGCGGCGCATGTTGCAGAATTCACCGGACGCCAGCACGTCGACGACGGCGGTCTGCATGGCGATCGACATCAATTCGCCGCCGCCGAGCTCTTGCGCCTTGCTCTTCGATCGGCGCCAGTTATCGAAGAAGTACCTGGCGCTTCCCTTGTGCAGGATGTCGAAGAGCGTGCCGGCGGCGACCAGGATGATCATCAGCACGACGTAGCCCTGCATGAGCGCAGGCGATATCGACGCCGAAAGCGCGGCAAACGGATTGATTGCGAACATCGACGCCCTCCTCCGCGGCGATTGTAGAAGCGCGCCGTAGAGGTTCCCGCCCAAAAAAAGCTATGCGGCTATAGAGAGAGCGAATGCCTCTCGAATCGCATCGCAGCAAGATCGCCCAGCATCCAGGTCGCCGGGGCGGCGAGCCCGGCCACCGTGCCGGGATTGACGAGCCAGGTCTTGCCGCCCTTGACGTTTGCCACCTGGCTCGCGCCCACAACGTGGGAATGACCGCAGCAGACGAGGTCCCAGTCGCCGGTGCAGGCCATGCCATAGCCGTACTCGGGGTAGTGCACGACGAAAATGCGGCGCCCGGCGATCTCGAGGCGCGCGTCCGGGCCGTGGTAGTTGAGCTGCCCATTGCTCTCGCGCGCCCAGCGCGAGAGCGACACCGGGTCGCCGAGGTTGTTGCCATGGATGACGTGCATCGGCAGGCCGATCGCCATCGCCGTGCGCAAGGTCTGCGTGCCGATCACGTCGCCGCAATGGATCACGACTTCGGCGCCCTGCGCTTTGCCCTGCACCACAGCCTGAGCGAGCGCATCGGCGCGGTCGTGGCTGTCCGAGACGATGCAGATCTTCAATGCACGTCGGGGCGGGGGTCCGGGCTGACGAAGCCGTTGCGGTTGGGCATCTGCACCGAGGCGAGCGCGGCCGCGTTCATGGTCTGGCCCTTCGGCACGATGTTCGCCTCGCCGAGGATGTACGCGGCGAGCGCGTAGACCTCGTCGTCGCTGAGCGAACCCGGCGCGTTGAACGGCATCGAGCGCTTCACGTAATCGAAGAGCGTGCTGGCGTAGGGCCAGTAGCTCTCGACCGTCTTCACGGGCGGCTTCGCCGGACTGTTGTTCACGAGCGTGCCGCGTCCGCCGATCAGCTTGTCGCCGATCTTCGTGCCTTCCAGCTTCTCGCCATGGCACGCCATGCACTTCGCCTGGTAGACCTTCTGCCCTTGGGCATAGGAGCCGCTGCCGGGCGGCAGTCCGCGCCCGTCGGCCGGATAGGAAAAGTAATGCGCGAGCTCGGCGCTGGTCGGCGTCGAGCCCAGGCCGAGCTTGCTGCCGCTGTATGCAGGCTGCGGCGCCTCGGCGGAGCGATGCGCGGCGCAGCCCGCGACAAGCGCGAGTGCCGCGGCGAGCGCCGTCGTCCGGTTAAGCGTGGACATTGGTCACCCTCCCGTCGCCAGCCACCGCCCAGCTCTGGATGGCGTTGAGGTGATAGATCGACCCGAGCGGCCCATTGAGGCCGCGTACGTCGACGAGCTGCCTGAGCGTCGGCTGCACATAGCCCGTCTCGTCGGTCGCGCGGCTCTGCAGCACGGCCGGCTTCCCGTCCCAGAACCAGGGGAAGCGAAAGCGCGTATGGCAGATGGGGAGCACCGGGCCCTGCAGGTGCGCATCCGCCCAGGTCTTGCCGCCATCGGCGGACACCTCGAGGCGCGTGATCTTGCCGCGCCCGCTCCAGGCAAGGCCAGTCACTTCGTAAAAACCGGGCCCCGGGAGCCGCATGTCACCCGAGGGGAAGGTGATCACCGATTTGGCCTCCATCACGAAAGTGAACTGGCGCGCCGTGCCGTTCGGCATGAGATCGGTGTACTTCGACGTCTCCTCACGCGTCATGAACGGCACATCGCTCACTTCGAGGCGGCGCAGCCACTTGATGTGCGTGTTGCCCTCCCAGCCGGGCAGCACGAGGCGGATCGGATAGCCCTGCTCGGGGCGTATCGCCTCGCCGTTCTGGCCGTAGGCAATGAACGCATCGTCGAGGCATTTCTCCAGCGGAATGCTGCGCGTCATGACCGCGGCATCGGCGCCTTCGGCGAGGACCCACTTGGCGCCGGGCTTGAGCCCCGATTCCTTCAGGACCAGCGCGAGCGGCACGCCGGTCCATTCCGAAGTGCTCGTGAGCCCGTGCGTGCCCTGAACGGTCTTCAGCGTCGGCTTGCTCCATTCGGTGAGGCCGTTGCCCGAGCACTCGATGAACATGGTGCGCGAGATCGACGGAAAGCGGCGAATGTCGGCCATCGAATATTTCTTCGGCTGCTCGACCATGCCGTGCACGACGAGCGAATGGCGCGACGGGTCGATGGTGGCGATGCCGCCGTGATGGCGCTCGAAGTGCAGCCCCGAGGGCGTGATGACCCCCATGCCGGTCTCGAGCGGCGTCATGGTCCACGACGACTCGCGCGTCGCCGTCCCGAAGCGCCAGCGCGTCTCGGTCTCGAACTGCGAGCGCGAGCCGTAGCCGCCATCGTCGTTGGTCGGCGTGCCCTGCTCCTTCGTCGGATCGGCCGGCACGGCGCGCTCCACGGCACCGGCGGGCGCCTTGGCACGCACGATCGTCGGCAGCAGGCTCGCGCCCGCCGCCGCGGCGGCAAGGAAGCTGCGCCTTCCGGTGATGCGCGGCGGCGGTGCGCCGGGCGCGCGCGCCTTCTGCTGCGCCAGGTAGCGCGCCTCGGCTTCGATCATGGCCTCGATCCTGCGAAGCGTCTTCTCGTCGTTCATGGCGATCTCCCCAGCGTCGCGCCATTCTAACGACGTGTACGGCTGCCGGGATGTCCTGTTTCCCGTGGCACATGTTTCTCCGGGAAACGCGGGTATGAGCATGGAAGCGCGCGATCTTGCCGCTCGTACCGCAGCAGGCAGAGAATAAAAGCGACGGAGGTATTCATGAGCAAGACTGAAGCGCAGTGGAACGCCGCCCCGAAATTCCCGGCCAGCCATTACGTCGACTCGCGGCTCTACACCGATCCGCAGATCTTCGCCGAAGAGAAGGAGAAGCTCTTCAAGCCGGCGTGGATCATCGCCTGCCACGAGTCGGAGCTGCCCGCGGCGTACGACTATCGGCTCTTCACGCATCCGGCGGGCGTGCCGCTCATCATCATCCGTGGCGAGGACGAGAAGGTGCGTGCCTTCTACAACATCTGCCCGCACCGCGGCAACACGCTGCTGTACGACCCTTCGGGCAACGCGAAGCGGGTGACCTGCATCTTCCACCAGTGGTCGTTCGACGCGCGCGGCAACTGCGTGCAGATCACGCGCGAGCAAGAGGGCTACCAGCAGCGCTTCTGCAAAGACGACGTGGGACTGCGCGAAGTGAAGTGCGAGGTGGCGTACGGCGGTTTCGTGTGGGTGAATGTGCTCGACGATTGCGTGCCGCTGCGCGACTTCATCGGCGGCGCGCTCGACATCCTCGAGCCCTTCATGCAGCAGCCGATGGAAGTCTTCCACTTCCACAAGGCGCACATCCACACGAACTTCAAGCTGTGGCACGACACCAACAGCGAGTTCTATCACGACTACATGCACTACTTTAACCGCATCACCGGCATGCTCCAGCCCGGCTACTTCGAGCGAAAGTACACGCCATTCCCGAACGGGCACGCGAGCGTCGGCTCGATGCAGATCCAGTACGACAAGTACGAAGGCTCGAAGGAACGCGCGGTCGGCTGGCCGGGGCTCGCGCGCGGCGGCTGGTACATGGTCGATCTCTTCCCAGGGATGACCTACAACCTGCGCACGTCGGTGATCCGCATCGACACGTCGATCCCGCTCGGGCCGAACGACGTGCTGATCGAGTTCCGTGGCCTCGGCTTGAAGACCGACAGCGCGGAAGAGCGCGCCCAGCGCATCTTCGACCACAACATGATCTGGGGTCCCTTCGGCCGCAACCTGCACGAGGATCTGCTCGGCGTCACGGGTCAAGGACGCGCGCTGCGTCAAGGCACGGGCAGCCGCTGGATTCTCCACGGACGCGAGGAGAACAACACCATCCACGACGAGGTCGGCATGCGCCACTACTACGCCGAGTGGTCCAGGCGCATGGGCCGCCCCGCATACGACCCCTACCGCGAGGGCAAGGCCGAGCCGGTGCGCGCCGCCGCTTGATGAATACCGAGCAACGCCAGGCGATCGCCGAGCTCATCTACCGCTCCTGCCTCGCGCTCGATGCGGGCGATTACAAGACGTTCCTCGCGCTCTGCACGCCGGATTTCCGCTACACCGTGAGCACGTACAGCCCGGAGATCAAGCGCGAGATGGTGTGGCTCGACCACGACCGAAAAGGCATGGAGACGCTCTTCACCGGTCTGCCGCGCCACAACAGCGACCATTCGCCGCTCAGCCGCCACGCCACCGTGTATACGGTCGAGCCCGACGGCACCCAGGCGAAAGTGGTATCGGCGCTGCAGGTATTTCGCACGCAGCTCGACGGCGGCAACACGGAGCTCTTCGCGGTCGGGCGCTTCCACGACACCGTGGCGCTCGACGGCGGCGCGCCGAAGCTCGCGCGGCGCCTCGTGCGGCTCGACACGCGGCAGCTCGGCTACGGCTACCACGTCCCCTTCTGAGGCATGCGCATCCAGGTCAACGCGCGCAATCGCGGCTATGACTTCGACGCCCGCCCGGGCGAGAAGCTGCTGCACGCCGGCCTGCGCAGCGGCATCGACCTGCCCTATGAGTGCAGCACCGGGACCTGCGGCACCTGCAAGGCGACCCTGATCCGCGGCCGCGTGGCGGATGCCTGGTCGCAGGCGCCGGGCAAGAAATTCCTCAAGAGCGGCGCAGCCGAGATCCTCATGTGCCAGTGCTCGGCCGAGGAGCCGGTGATGCTCGAGGTGCCGAAGTTCGTGCATCGCGCAGAGCCGGGCGCGTGCGCGCCGGACGCGAACGCGGGCACCGTGCGTCGCGTGCGGCGCCTCACGCAGGACGTCGCCGCCTTCTCGCTCGCGCTCGAGCGTCCGTGCGACTTCGACGCCGGGCAATTCGTCCTGCTCGCGCCGCCCGGGCTCACGGGCTTCCGCGCCTACTCGATGTGCAACTTCGCGCGCGCTGCGCGCGAGCTCGACTTCGTCGTCAAGCGCAAGCCCGAGGGCGGCTTCTCCGAATGGCTCTTCGGCGTGAGCCGCGAGGGCGAGCACCTGGCGATGTTCGGCCCGCTCGGAAGAGCCGTGTTCGATCCGGACCTGCGCAAGAACATCCTGTGCATCGCCGGCGGCTCGGGCATCGCCGGGATGATGTCGATCCTCGCGCGTGCGGCAGGCGAAGGCTACTTCGAGCGCCATTCGGGCTGGGTCTTCTTCGGCGTGCGCACGATGCGCGACGCCTTCTTCCTCGACGAGCTTGCCGCGCATGCGCGCCGCTTCCCCGGCAAGCTGAACGTCACCATCGCGCTTTCCGACGAGGAGGTGCCTGCCGGCGCGCCGAGCGAGCGCCCGGAGTTCGCCTTCTCGCGCGGCCTCGTGCACGAGGTCGCCAAGCAGGCGATGGTCGGCAAGT
>Ga0075426_10000374_pt1 | contig 30663 bp, 32 predicted proteins | sample SoiMethybrSBSTD5_FD_75304 | JGI IMG/M metagenome (GOLD analysis project Ga0075426, IMG submission 75304) | Bulk soil microbial communities from a Populus tree surrounding site in Tennessee, USA - Soil MetaG P. TD hybrid SBSTD5 | ecosystem: Environmental > Terrestrial > Soil > Tree plantation... | reverse complement strand
AGAGGAAGACGCCGAGAAGTAGGGTGCGGCCACCGACCCGAATCTCGAAAAAGGGGCCTAGCGCCCCTTTTTTTCAACCGTAAGTAAGGAGTCTGCAAGGATGACCGAGATCAGCGCAGGACTGGTGAAAGAGCTCCGCGAGCTCACCGGCCTGGGATTCATGGAATGCAAAAAAGCCCTCGCCGAAACGGATGGGGACTTGAAAAAAGCAGAGGAACTGCTGCGTATCAGGGGCAGCGCCAAGGCGAACAAGGCAGCGAGCCGCATCGCCGCGGAGGGAGTGATCGGCGCGTGGCTGGCCGCCGATGGCAAGGTCGGAGCGCTGGTGGACCTCAATTCCGAGACGGATTTCGTAGCGAAAAACGAGGACTTCATCGCATTTTCGAAGTCTCTCGCCGAAATCGTCGCCACCCGCAACCCCAAGGACACGCAGGAATTGGGTTCCCTGGATCTGCTGGGAACGAAGGTCGAGACGCGGCGCCAGGAGCTGGTCCAAAAGATCGGCGAGAACATTACCATCCGGCGCTTCAGGCGCCTGCAGGCGAAGGGCAGGCTCGCGCTTTACCTGCATGGGACGAAGATCGGCGTGCTGGTCGACTACGAGGGTCCGGACGAGGTGGGTAAGGACGTCGCCATGCATATCGCCTTCGCCAAGCCGCAATACATGACAAAAGCCGAAGTTGCTGCGGACGTCGTGGCGCGGGAGCGGGAGATTCAGCTCGCCCGGGCGAAGGAATCGGGCAAACCCGCCGAGATCGCCGCCAAGATGGTGGAGGGCTCGCTCAACAAGTTCTTGGGCGAAATTACCCTCATGGGCCAGCCGTTCGTGAAAGACGACAAGCACACGGTGGAGAAAATGCTCGCGGCGAAGAAGGCGAAGGTCAACGGGTATGCCTTCTTCGTCGTTGGTGAAGGAATCGAGAAGAAAGCCACCGACTTCGCCGCCGAGGTGATGGCTCAGGCAGGGAAGGCGCACTGAGGGAAAGCAAGCCAGAGCCAAGAACGTGACGCCGAAATACAAGCGCATCCTGCTCAAACTCTCGGGCGAGGCCCTGATGGGGGAGGACCCGTACGGCATCAACCGGCAGACGATCCTGAGCATTGTCTCGGAGGTGGCGCAGGTCTCGCGCCTGGGCGTCGAGATGGGCGTGGTGATCGGGGGCGGCAACATCTTCCGCGGCCTCGCCCCCGGCGCCGAGGGCATGGACCGCGCCACCGCCGACTACATGGGGATGCTCGCCACGGTGATGAACGCGCTCGCGCTCTCCGACGCCATGCGCCAGGCCGGCATCGCGAGCCGGGTCCAGTCGGCGCTCAACATCGAGCAGGTGTGCGAGCCTTACATCCGCGGCAAGGCGATCCGCTACCTGGAGGAGGGCAAGGTGGTGATCTTCGCCGCCGGCACCGGCAATCCCTTCTTCACCACCGACACGGCGGCAGCGTTGCGCGGCAGCGAGATGGGCGCCGAGATCGTGCTCAAGGGAACCAAGGTGGACGGGGTGTACACCGACGACCCGAAGCGCAACCCGCGCGCGCAGCGCTACGCGAAGATCAGCTTCGACGAGGCGATCAACAAGAACCTCAAGGTCATGGACGCCACCGCGCTCACGCTGTGCCGCGACCAGAAGCTGCCGATCAACGTGTTCAACATCTTCAAGAAGGACGCCCTGCGCCGGGTGGTGCTGGGTGAAGATGAGGGCACCCTCGTTCACGTATGATGAGGTAACCATGGTCATTGTCGACCTGAAAAAAACAACCGACCAGAAGATGGACAAGAGCGTCCAGGCGTTCAAGGCGGATCTCGCCAAGGTGCGCACCGGGCGCGCGCACACCGGCATCCTCGACCACATCACGGTCGACTACTACGGCTCGCAGATGCCGATCAACCAGGTCGCCAAGGTGACGCTGATCGACGCGCGCACCATCGGCGTGACGCCGTTCGAGAAGAAGATGGCCGGGGCGATCGAGAAGGCGATCCGCGACTCCGACCTCGGGCTCAATCCCGCGGCGCAAGGCGAGACGGTGCGGGTGCCGATGCCGGCGCTCACCGAGGAGCGCCGCAAGGACCTCATCAAGGTGGTGCGCCACGAGGCGGAGAACGCCCGCGTGGCGGTGCGCAACGCGCGCCGCGACGCGATCCACCAGCTCAAGGAGTCGCTGAAGAAGCACGAGGTGTCCGAGAACGACGAGCGCCGCGCGCAGGACGAAGTCCAGAAAATGACCGACCGGCACGTCGCCGACATCGACAAGCTCCTGCAGGAAAAAGAAAAGGAGTTGATGGCCGTATGAAGTCGAAACCAGGGAGGGCGGCGTCGTGACGCATCCGAGCTCGACGCAGGAGGTTCCTGCGCACGGCGACGTGCCGCAGCACGTCGCCATCATCATGGACGGCAACGGCCGCTGGGCGAAGCGCCAGCACCTGCCGCGCATCGCGGGGCACCGCCGCGGCGTGGAGGCGGTGCGCGCGACGGTGCGCGCGTGCGCCGAGCGCCAGGTGCGCTTCCTCACCCTGTTCGCGTTCAGCTCCGAGAACTGGCGGCGCCCGGCCGAGGAGGTGGCGCTGCTCATGCAGCTCTTCCAGATGGCGCTCACCAGCGAGGTCGAGAAGCTCCACCGCAACGGTGTGCGGCTCAAGGTCGTGGGCGACACGCGGCGCTTCGACGCCAATATCCGCCGCGCCATCGAGAACGGCGAGCGCCTCACCGCCGACAACAAGGGCCTTACGCTCACCATCGCGGCGAACTACGGCGGAAGATGGGACATCCTCCAGGCGATGAACAAGGTGTTGAAGGAAAAGCCCGGCCTGAAGGAAATCGGGGAGGACATGCTGATCCCTCATCTCGCCATGAGCTACGCGCCGGAGCCCGACCTCTTCATCCGCACGGGCGGCGAGCAGCGCATCAGCAACTTCCTGCTGTGGCAGCTCGCCTACACCGAGCTCTGCTTCACCGATACGCTGTGGCCGGACTTCGACGCCGCGGCGCTCGACCTCGCCATCGCCTCCTATCGCAGCCGCGAGCGCCGCTTCGGCCGCACCAGCGAGCAGCTCGACGCGGCGAAGCGCGCCGAGGTCGCCTGAAAGGTCCGCTCGCCGCGAGGCTCGTTACGGCCGCGGTCCTCATCGCCGCGCTGCTCGCGGCGCTGTTCCTGCTGCCGCCGCGCGCGCTGGAGCTGCTCGTCGGCCTGATCCTGCTCTTCGCCGCGCACGAGTGGGCGCGCTTGTGCCGCCTCGGGCGCACGGCGGCGCTCGTCTTCGCCGCCGCGGTGGCGCTCACGTTTCTCGCCCTCGAGCGCGCCGGCCTGCAGCAGGCGGTATTCGCCCTGGCGGCGTTCTTCTGGATCGTGCTCGCGCCCCTCTGGATGTGGCGCGGCGTGCAGCCGCGGCAGTCGGTCTGGATCGGCGCCGCCGGATTCGCGGTGCTGGTTCCCGCGGGCCTCGCCATGGACTCGCTCAAGCCGGCCGAGGTGCTCGTCGTGCTCGTGCTGGTCTGGATCGCCGACAGCGCCGCCTATTTCGTCGGGCGCGCGTGGGGCAGGCGCAAGCTTGCGCCCGCGATCAGCCCCGGCAAGACCTGGGAGGGCGCCGTTGGCGGCCTCATCGGCGCCGCGCTGTACGCTATCATCATCGCGTTTTTCACCGACCCGGGCGCCTGGCTCGCCCTCGTCGTAACCGCGCTACTGCTAGGCATGGCAAGCATTGTGGGAGACCTCTTCGAGTCGGCGGTGAAGCGGCAGGCGGGCGTCAAGGACAGCGGCGCTCTGCTGCCCGGCCACGGCGGAATCCTCGACCGCATCGACAGCACGACGGCGGCGCTTCCTCTCGCCGCGCTCTTATGGCCGATCGTCAAATGAATCTCGCGGTTCTCGGTGCCACCGGTTCGATCGGGGCGAGCACGCTCGATGTGGTGAGCGCGCACCCCGAACGCTACCGCGTCCTCGCCTTGAGCGCCCACGGTTCCGCGGACGCGCTGCTCGGCTTGTGCCGCGTGCACCGGCCGCGCTTCGCCGTGCTCTCGGGGATGGCCGAGGACCGCGCGCTGCGCGCGCGCTTCGGCGAATTGAACGTGGAGCTCATGTTCGGCCGGCGCGCCCTCGAGACCGTGGCGGCCCATCCCGGGTGCGACGCCGTCATGGCCGCGATCGTCGGCGCCGCGGGCCTGCCCTCGACGCTCGCCGCGGCGCATGCCGGCAAGCGCGTGCTGCTCGCCAACAAGGAGGCGCTGGTCATGGCCGGAGCCCTGGTGATGCGCGCGGCGCGCGAATCGGGCGCCGCGCTCGTCCCGGTCGACAGCGAGCACAACGCGGTATTCCAGTGCTTTTCCAACAAGGATTCGGTCAGAAAAATCATCCTGACTGCCTCCGGCGGCCCGTTCCGCGCCACGCCGCTCGAGAAGCTCGACGCCGTCACGCCGGAGGAAGCGTGCGCGCATCCGAACTGGGTCATGGGGCGCAAGATCTCGGTCGACTCGGCCACGATGATGAACAAGGGCCTGGAAGTGATCGAGGCCTGCCATCTCTTCGGCCTGCCGGCCGAGCGCATCGAGGTCCTGATCCACCCGCAGAGCATCGTCCACTCGCTGGTCGAGTACGTCGACGGCTCGCTCATCGCGCAGCTCTCCAATCCGGACATGCGCGTGCCGATCGCCTACGCGCTCGCGTACCCCGAGCGCATCGCCTCGGGCGCGCGGCCGCTGGACCTCGCCGCCGTCAAGGGCCTGGCGTTCGAGCGCCTCGACCCGCAGCGCTTTCCCTGCCTCGAGTTCGCCTATGCGGCGCTGCGCGCAGGCGGAACCGCGCCCGCGGTGCTGAACGCGGCGAACGAGGTCGCGGTCGAAGCGTTCCTCTCCCGGCGCATCCGCTTTACCGCCATCGCCGCGGTGATCGAGGACACGCTCGACGCCGTCGCCCCGACGCCGGCGAGCTCGCTCGCGGCCATCCTCGAAGCCGACGAGACGGCGCGGCGCAAGGGGCTCGAGCGCATCGCGCTCAGGGAGGCAGCGTGAAACTTTTCGATACAACAAAAACAGCGGCGGGTCGCGATTTTCCCCCGGCAAAGACGCTAAAACGTGGTCTGTGCTTGATTTCGGAACCTAGGACATGAGCGTTCTCATTGCCATCGTCGCGTTCATAGTCGCGCTGGGCGTGCTGATCGTGGTGCACGAATACGGGCATTACCTCGTGGCGCGCCTGTGCAACGTCAAGGTGTTGCGCTTTTCGGTCGGCTTCGGACGCCCGCTAGCGCTGTGGCGGCGCGGCGCGGACCGCACCGAGTGGGTCATCGCGGCGATTCCCTTCGGCGGCTACGTCAAGATGCTCGACGAGCGCGAGGGAGCGGTCGCGCCCGCAGAACTGCACCGCGCGTTCAACCGCCAGAGCGTGTGGCGCCGCCTCGCGATCGTGGTCGCCGGCCCGATGTTCAACCTCGCGTTCGCGGTGCTCGTGTACGCGGGGCTTTTCATGTACGGCCTGCCCGAGGCGCGCCCGGTCCTGGGAGAGCCGCCGCCGGACAGCGCGGCGGCGGCGGCCGGGCTGCATTCCGAGGACACGGTCAGAGCGGTCGCGGGCGCCCCGATCGCCACCTGGCAGGAGCTGCGCTGGCGGGTGCTGCAGGCGGCGCTGCAGCGCGAGAGCCTGCGCCTCGAAGTACAGCACGCGCGCGGCGACCTCGCGGAGGCGACGCTCGATCTGCGCGGCTATCCAACCGACGACGTCGAGACCGATGCCCTGGAGCGGGTCGGGCTGCGCCTTTACCGTCCGCCGCTCGATGCGGTCATCGGCCAGGTCGTCGCCGGCGACCCCGCCGAGCGCGCCGGACTCGTCCCGGGCGACCGCGTGGTGCGCGCCGGAGACAAGCGCATCGACTCGTGGGACAGCCTGGTGGCGGAGATCCGCGCGCATCCGGGAAAGCCGCTCGCGCTGCTCGTCGAGAGAAACGGCGGCACCAGCGCGATCGAAGTGGTTCCCGAAAGCGTGGCCTCGGGCGAGACCCGCGTCGGCCGCATCGGCGCGGGGCCCTACATCCCGCGGGCCCACGCCGACAGAATGCTGATCACGGTGCGGCACGGCTTCCTCGGCAGCATCGGCAAGGCGCTCGCGAAGACCTGGGACATCTCGATCTTCAGCCTGAAGATGCTGGGCCGGATGCTGACCGGGCAGCTCTCCTGGAAGCACCTTTCCGGGCCGGTGACGATCGCCGATTTCGCCGGGCAGTCCGCGCAGATGGGGTTTTCCTATTACCTCGGCTTCCTCGCCATCATCAGCATCAGCCTGGGGGTTCTCAACCTGCTGCCGATCCCGCTGCTCGACGGCGGGCACCTCATGTATTACGCGATCGAGATCGTGAAGGGCAGCCCGGTTTCGGAACGCGCGATGGAGCTCGGCCAGCGCGTGGGCCTCGCGCTGCTGCTCGTCATGATGGTGTTCGCCTTCTACAACGACCTGAATCGCCAGCTGGCGCGCCTGTTCACCGGCTGAATGATCCGCCGAGGCCTCGCCGCGGTCCTGGCCGCGCTTGCGTTCGCCGGGGCCGCAGGCGCTCAGTCCTTCGAGCCGTTCACCGTCAAGGACATCCGCGTCGAGGGCCTGCAGCGCACCGAGCCGGGCACCGTCTTCAGCTACCTGCCGATCAAGGTCGGCGAAACCGTAAACCAGGAGCGCGCGCGCGAGGCGGTGCGCGCGCTCTACGCCACGGGCTTCTTCTCCGACGTGCGCCTGGAGCACGAGAACGACGTGCTGGTGGTGTTCGTCCAGGAGCGTCCGGCGATCGCGCAGATCGATTTCTCCGGGATGAAGGAGTTCGAGCCCGACGCGGTGCGCAAGGTGCTGCGCGAAAACGGCCTCGCCGAGGGGCGCATCTTCGACCGCTCGGTGCTCGAGAACGCCGAGCAGGAGCTCAAGCGACAGTACCTCTCGCGCGGGCTGTACGGCGCCGAGATCCAGACCACCGTCACCCCCCTCGAGCGCAACCGCGTCGGCATCAACATCGCGGTCACCGAGGGCGAGGTGGCGAAGATCCGCGGCATCAACATCGTCGGCGCCCAGGCGTTCAGCGAGAGCGAGCTGGTGAGCCTGTTCGTGCTGCGCACGCCCGGCTGGCTCACCTGGTACACGAAGCACGACCGCTACGCGCGCGAGAAGCTGTCCGCCGACCTGGAGACGCTGCGCTCGTACTACCAGAACCGCGGCTACCTGGACTTCGCCATCGAGTCGACGCAGGTCTCGATCACCCCCGACCGGCACGACATCTACATCACGGTCAACATCACCGAGGGCGAGCGCTACACCGTGTCGGACGTGCAGCTCTCCGGCCAGACGCCGGTGCCGCGCGCGGAGCTCGAGAAGCTGGTGCAGCTCAAGCCCGGCGACGTGTTCTCGCGCGAGAAGCTCGCCGCGAGCACCAAGGCAATCGGCGAGCGCCTCGGCAACGACGGCTACGCCTTCGCCAACGCCAACGCCATCCCGAACGTCGACAAGGAGAAGCGCACCGTCGCGTTCAACATCGTGGTCGACCCCGGCCGGCGCGTGTACGTGCGGCGCATCGACGTCGCGGGCAATTCCAAGACCCGCGACGAGGTGGTGCGCCGCGAGATGCGCCAGCTCGAGGGCGCGTTCTACGACGCCTCCAAGATCCAGCTGTCGCGGCGGCGCATCGAGCGCACCGGGTACTTCAGCGAGACCACCGTCGAGACCCAGCCGGTCGAGGGAAGCGCCGACCAGGTCGACGTGCTGTACACCGTCAAGGAGCGCCCCACCGGCGCGCTGCTCTTCGGCGTGGGCTTCTCCAGCGTGGAGAAGTTCGCGATCTCCACCTCGATCCGCCAGTCGAACGCCTTCGGCACCGGCAAGTTCATCTCCGCCAACGTCAACAGCGGCAAGGTGAACACCGTTTACGCGCTGTCGTACAACGACCCGTACTACACCGTTGACGGGGTCAGCCAGGGCTTCGACGTCTACAAGCGCAAGACCGACGCTTCGAGCCTCGCGACGGGCGCCTACATCACCAACGCGGTCGGCGGGGGAATCAAGTTCGGCTACCCGGTCTCGGAGATCAGCTCGGTCGACGTCGGCGTCAACCTCGAGTCGGTGACGCTCACCACGTTCGACACCAGCCCGCGGGCCTACCTCGACTTCGTCAACCAGTTCGGCAACGATTACGTCTACGGGGCGTTCACCGCCGGCTGGCAGCGCGACACCCGCGACAGCGTGATCACCCCCAACGCCGGCGGCTTCACGCGCCTGAGCGGCGAAGTCGCCGGCGGCGACCTGGAGTACTACCGGCTCAATTTCCAGCAGAGCTACTACTGGCGCCTGAGCCGGATCTACACCTTGCTCGCGCGCGGCGAGCTCGGCTACGCCCACGGCCTCGGCCAGAAGCCGGTACCCTTCTTCAAGGGCTATTACGCGGGCGGGCCGGACTCGGTGCGCGGCTTCCGGCCGTTCTCGCTGGGACCGCGCGACGTGGATGGAAATTCCACCGGCGGCACCTTCAAGGTCATCGGCGCGACCGAGCTCCTGTTCCCGATGCCCGGGGCGACCGCGGAGCAGTCGCTGCGCCTGGGGGCGTTCATCGACTTCGGCCAGGTCTACGCCGCCGACACCCAGGTCCGCCTTGGCGAGCTGCGCTACGCGGGCGGTTTCGCGCTCCAGTGGCTGTCGCCGTTCGGGCCGCTGCGGCTTTCGATCGCCAACCCCATCAACCGCAAGGACGGGGACCAAGTGCAGCGGCTACAATTCACCTTCGGCACCGGATTCTGAACATGAAAAAAGCGCTTTTCGCCATCGTGTCCGCTACTGTGCTGGGGTCGGCCGTGCTGCCCGTGACGGCGCAGCAGCCAGCGCCTCAGGCGCCGACGGTCACCGGCAAGCTGGGGTTCGTCAACACCGAGCGCATCCTGCGCGACGCGCTGCCGGCGCAGCGCGCCCAGAAGAAGATCGAGGCGGAGTTCCAGAAGCGCGACCAGGAGCTCGCCAAGATCGCCGAGCAGCTCAAGCGCATGCAGGACGATATCGACAAGAACGCGATGACCATGGGCGAGACCCAGCGGCGCAACCGCGAGCGCGAGTTCCAGGAGATGAACCGCGACTTCCAGCGCAAGCAGCGCGAATTCCGCGAGGATCTCAACCAGCGCAGGAACGAGGAGCTCGCCGGGGTCGTGGAGCTCGCCAACCGGGTGATCCGGCAGATCGCGGAGCAGGAGAAGTTCGACATCATCTTCCAGGATGCCGTTTTCGCCAGCCCGCGCATCGACATCACCGACAGGGTGATCAAGGCGCTCGACTCGGGCAAGCCGCCGGCGAAGTGACGCGCATGCCGGGGGCGCTGACGCTCGCCGAGATTGCCACGCGCCTGGGCGGGCGCGTGGCCGGCGACCCGGGCGTCCGGGTGAGCCAGGTGGGATCCCTCGAGAACGCCGCCGCCGGCGAGATCACCTTCCTCGCCAGCCCGAAGCACCGGGCGAAGCTCGCCGCGACGCGCGCCTCGGCGGTGATTCTCTCCGAGGAGTCGGAGGACCTGACTGCGCTGCCTCGGATCGTGTGCGACTCGCCCGCTCTCTACTTCGCGCGCGTGTCGCAGCTCTTCAACCCGCTTACCAGCCAGCCTCCCGGCGTCCACGCTTCGGCAGTTCTCGGCAGGAACGTGAAACTCGGGCAAGACGTGTCGATCGGCGCGGGCTGCGTGATCGGCGACGGCGTGGCCATCGGAACCGGGAGCTGCCTTTACCCGCGCGTGGTCGTGTACCACGGCTGCACCCTCGGCGAGCGGGTCATCGTGCACTCCGGCGCGGTGATCGGCGCCGACGGGTTCGGCGGCGCGCAGGACGAGGCCGGGCGCTGGATCAAGATCCCCCAGATCGGCGTGGTGCGCATCGGCAACGACGTCGAGATCGGCGCCAACACCACCATCGACCGCGGCGCGCTCGACGATACGGTGATCGAGGACGGCGTCAAGCTCGACAACCAGATCCAGATCGGCCACAACTGCCGCATCGGAGCGCACACGGCGATGGCGGGCTGCACCGGGGTGGCCGGCAGCACCCGCATCGGCAGGCACTGCGCGATCGGCGCCGCCGCGCAGATCCTCGGCCATCTCGAGATCGCCGACCGCGTGCAGATCTCGTCCTGCACCACGATCTCCCATTCCATCCACAAGCCCGGGACCTACACCGGCCTGTATCCCTCTTCCGACAACGCGTCGTGGGCGCGCTATACCGCGTGGGTGCGCCACCTCGATCGGCTCGCCGACCGGGTGCGCTCGCTAGAGAAGGAGAAAAAGAAATGACCGAGATGGACATCTTCGAGGTGCTGAAGAACCTGCCGCAGCGCTATCCGATCCTGATGATCGACCGGGTGAAGCATTGCGAGGCCAACAAGCGCATCGTCGCGCTCAAGAACGTGTCCGCGAACGAGCCCTATTTCCAGGGCCACTTTCCGGGACGGCCGATCATGCCCGGCGTGATGATCCTCGAGGCGATGGCCCAGGCGGCGGGCGCCCTCATCATCAGCAGCGACAAGAGCACCAACCATCACGAGAACATCTACTATTACGTCGGCATCGACGACGCCCGCTTCAAGAAACCGGTGATCCCGGGCGACCAGCTCGAGCTCGACGTCAAGGTGGAGCGGATGCTGCGCGGCATCGGCAAGTTCTCGTGCGTGGCGCAGGTGGCGGGAGAGGTCGCGGCCGAAGCCACCATCCTCCTCGCGATGCGGCGCGCCGAGCCATGACCGGCCGCATCCATCCGAGCGCGGTGGTGCACCCGGGGGCGCGGCTCGCCGCCGACGTCGAGATCGGCGCGTTCGCCGTCGTCGGCGCGGAGGTCGAGATCGGCGAGGGAAGCTCCATCGGCCCGCACGTGGTGATCGAAGGCCGTGTGCGCATCGGGCGGCGCAACCGCGTCTTCCAGTTCGCGTCCATCGGCGCGGCTCCCCAAGACAAGAAGTACAAGGGCGAGCCGACCAGCGTCGAGATCGGCGACGACAACACCATCCGCGAATACGTGACGATCAACCGCGGCACGGCGCAGGACGTCGGCGTCACGCGCATCGGCAACGAGAACTGGATCATGGCCTACGTGCACTTCGCGCACGACGTCCAGGTCGGCAACAAGACGATTTTCGCCAACTGCACCCAGCTCGCCGGCCATGTGACCGTGGAAGACTGGGTGATCTTCGGCGCCACCACCCTGGTGCACCAGTTCGTGCGCATCGGCGCGCACGCCTTCACCGGCATGGGCAGCTTCATTTCGCAGGACGTGCCGCCCTACGTCATGGCGGCGGGCCACATGGCGAGCCCCTACGGCATCAACAGCGAGGGTCTGAGGCGGCGCGGATTCACTGCGCAGACCATCCAGTCGATCAAGCGCGCCTATCGCACGCTCTACCGCAGCGGCCTCTCGCTCGAGGATGCGAGGCGCGAGCTCGAGGCGCAGTCGGCCGCCTGCCCCGAGCTCGGGCTGCTCACCGAATTTCTGGCCAAGAGCACCCGCGGCATCATCCGGTAGATGGCCGAGCTCCTGCGGGTCGGCATGGTCGCCGGCGAAGCCTCGGGCGACCTGCTCGCCGGGCATCTCATCGCGGCGCTGAAGGCGCGCCGCCGCTCGATGATGTTCGCCGGCATCGGCGGCCCGCGCATGATGGCCGAGGGCTTCGAATCGCACGTTCCGATGGAGAAGCTCTCGGTGCGCGGCTACACCGAGGTGCTGCGCCACTACTTCGAGATCGCAGGGATCCGCCGGCGCCTCGGCCGCGCGATGCTGCAGGAGCGGCCCGACCTGTTCATCGGCGTGGATTCGAGCGAATTCAACCTCGGCCTCGAGCAGCGCCTGAAGGAAGCCGGCATTCCGACCATCCACTACGTGAGCCCCTCGGTGTGGGCCTGGCGGCGCGGCCGCATCAAAAGAGTCGCCCGCGCCGTGAACCGCATCCTCGTGATGTTCCCGTTCGAGAAGCCGATCTACGAGCAGGCGGGCATCCCGGTGAGCTACGTCGGCCATCCGCTCGCCGACGTGATCCCGCTCGCCCCGAAGAAGGACGAGGCGCGCGCCCAGCTGCGCCTGCCCGGCGGCAAGCTGATCGTGGCGCTCCTTCCGGGGAGCCGGCGCTCGGAGGTGCACCACATGGCGGCGAGCTTCGTGCTCGCGGCGCACCGCTTCCGGCAGGAGCTGCGCGACGTGCACTTCGTGTGCCCGAGCGTGACGCGGGCGACGCGCGACCTGGTCGAGCGCACCCTGCACGAGCAGCAGCGCACCGACCTGCCAATCACGCTGCTCTTCGGCCATTCGCACGAGGCGCTCGCGGCGGCCGACCTGGCGCTGGTGGCGAGCGGCACGGCGACGCTGGAGACGGCGCTTTTCAAGACGCCGATGGTCATCGCGTACCGCCAGTCGCCGATCAGCTACCGCTTGATGCGCAGGATGCTCTACCTGCCGTACGTGGGGATGCCGAACATTCTCGCCGGCGAGCGGCTGGTGCCGGAGCTGCTGCAGGACGACGCGACCCCCGCGGCGCTCTGCGCGGCGCTGCTCGCGCTCTGGCACGACAAGCCGGCGCGCGAGCGGCAGGTCGCGCGCTTCCACGACTTCCATCATCTTCTGCGGCAGAATACGGCCGAGAAAGCCGCCGAGGCGGTCATGGGTGTACTAGAAAAGAAAAATGGATAGTGTCCTGGTGTGCGGTGTCGACGAAGCGGGCCGCGGGCCGCTGGCCGGGCCGGTGTACGCCGCGGCGGTGATCCTGGACAAGAAACGCCGCATCAACGGCCTCGCCGACTCCAAGGTGCTCGCGCCCGAGCGCCGCGACGTCCTCGCGGGGCGCATCAAGGAGCGGGCGATCGCCTGGGCGGTGGCGCACGCCACGGTCGAGGAGATCGACCGCATCAACATCTTCCATGCCTCGATGCTGGCCATGCGCCGTGCCGTGCAGGCGCTCGGCGTGAGACCCGAGGAAGCATGGATCGACGGCCCCCATTCCCCGGGCCTGTCCTGCAGGACCAGAACCATCGTCGACGGCGATGCGCTCCATCCCGTCATCTCGGCGGCGTCGATCCTCGCGAAAACCGAGCGCGACGCCGAGATGTGCGTCCTCTCCACGCGCTACCCGCATTACGGCTTCGACCGCCACAAGGGCTACGCCACCGCGGAGCACCTCGACGCCCTGGGCCGCCTCGGACCCTGCGAGATCCACCGGCGCAGCTTCTATGCCGTCGGGGTGTTTTTCCAGAAGGATCTCTTCGCCGACAGCTGGGGCGGCATGGCGGAGCCGCTCCGGGTGCGCAGCTACCGCATGTACTGCAGCGCGAAGAAGCTCGCCGCGGCCCCGGGACTGTCGCTCGCCCAGTTCCGGCTCGAGGAGCGGCGGCTGAGGCGGGACTACGCCGACGTGCTGGGATGCGCCGAGGCGTCGCCGCACGCCGACCTGATGGAGCAGGTGCTGTCAGCCGCGAAGGCGGAGCTGGGCTCCCCCCGGCGGCAAAAGCGCACGCCGACGCCCACCCGATAGGGGAATCCCGGACACCCGCCGGAGGGTCCCCCCCGGTGTCGTACGTCATGCAACCGGCAGCATGCTATCCGGGTGATTCGACCCGCCTGCCTTTCGCTCCTGCTGCTCGCGGCCTGCGCCGGCGCCCCGACCGACAGGTCCCCGGCCGACAAGTCGAGCGACCGCGCAGGCTACGCCGGCACCGTTCAGAAAGTCCTGCGCGTAGTCCGTCAAGGAGCCGACCTGCCCGGAATGAGTCTCCTGGGCAAGTGGGAAAGCGTGCTCAAGCCGGCATTGCGTAAGAACTCGGAGACGCTCCAGTACGTGGTGCGCACGCCCACCGGCCAGATCATGGCGCAGTCGGACCGCGAGTTTTCCGTCGGCGACTGCGTGCAGGTGATTCCCGGACCGAAGGCCTCCGGCCCCGCGTTCCGCTATGGCGAGGCCGAAGTCGTGCGCTCAGAAAGCTGCAGCGGATAGCGCGGCGAGCAGGGCGCGCGCCTCGGCGCGAGGCGAGACCATTCCTCGCAGACCGTTTACCTGCGTTTTCAGCTTCAGGTAAAACCGGCGATCCGTCGCGGCGCGGCGGATGAGCTGCGCAAGAGCACGCTCGTCCTCCAACGGAAAATAGCCTGCATACCCCGCGCCAAGCAGGCCGACGTTGCCCGGGATGCGCGACGCGAGCACCGGAACTCCGATGCGCAGCGCCTCGCACACCACGTTCGCGCCGCCCTCCATGCGCGAGCTGATCACCATCGCGTGGCTCGAGGCAAGCCAGCGCAGCGCGCGAGCATGCGCCACGCTGCCGAGCCACCTGTAGCGCGGCTCGCGCGCCATGGCGGCTTTGGCTTCTCCGCCAAGTGCCTCGTCGAGCGGCGCCCCCAGGTGGACGACTTCGATGTTTTCGTTCGGGAGGCAAGCGAGGGCGGCGAGCGTGCGCAGCGGATCCTTCTCCGCGCGCAGGTGGCCGATCACGCAGACGCGGAAGCGCCGCCCAACCGGAGCATGTCGCAGCGCCGTCGACGAGCTCTGCACCACCACGCGAACCTTCTGCCGCAGCCGCGGCGCCAGCTCGCGCGCCGCCATGGGCTGCAGCACGATCAGCCGGTGCGCGAGCTCGAGGGACTCCCGCGCCTCGGCCGACTCGCGGATGTCGCGATAGACGTCGGTGCCGGTCAGCGCCACCACGAGCGGCCGATCCGAGGGAAACGCCTTGATCGAGGGATAGCTGCGGCGCGCGTGCAGCGCGAGCATCGCGTCCGCGGCCCCATGGCGCGACGACTGCAGGGGCGACCACTGCACCGAGACCTCCACGGCGTGCCCGGCGGCGCGCAAGAACGCCGCCCAGCGCAGCGCCGTGTGTCGGTTGCCGTTGCGCATGCCCGGCCCCGCCGGTGTCACAAGAGCGATTCTCAACCTATTGCCATCTTAGGTTGCCGCAGGCCATCCTTGGCGAAGGAGGGGACAACCAGTGCGCACTGCGCCCGGACTGCGGCGTCGGGTTCGGGGATTCCACGCTCGTGGTCATGATGATCGCGGCCATCAGCGACGACGGGCGAATCACCTACGACTCGGAATCAGATACTTAGGCAGTTTCGTTTAGACTGGGGCGGGTGACGGCGGAACTCATCGAGGAGCTGCGCTCCGCGCGCGCCCACCTCAGGCGCGTCGCCGACGGGCTGGACGGCGAGCGCGAATTCGGTCCGCGGCTCGCGATCGTCAACCCGCCGCGCTGGGAGGTCGGCCATGTCGGCTGGTTCCAGGAGTGGTGGTGCCTGAGGGACGCGCGCGAGGACCGGGCCTCGATCCTGGAGAATGCCGACCGGTTCTACGACTCGGCCAAGGTGGCTCATGCCACGCGCTGGGGTCTCCCGCTGCCATCGTTTCAAGACACCCTCGCGTATCGCGACGAGGTCACCGAGCGGCTCGTCGCCCGTATTAAGGAAGGGGATGCGGATCCATATTTCGTCCAGCTCGCCGTGCGCCACGAGGATATGCACGCGGAGGCCTTCCACTACACCCGGCAGACGCTCTCGTATCCGGAACCGGAAGGCGCGCAGCCAGCCATTGCAGAGAGCCCTGCAGGCGATATCGAGTACGCAGGTGGAATCTTCCGCCTCGGGTCGAGACCTGGCGAAGGTTTCGTGTTCGACAACGAGAAGTGGAGCCATCCGGTCGTGCTGCAGCCTTTTCGCATGTCACGCGGGTGCGTGACCAACGCGCAGTACGAGGCGTTCGTGGGGGCCGGCGGCACTGCGCCGCGCTACTGGAAGGGAAAACACCAGCGGCGCTTCGACCGCTGGATCGAGCGCGCCCCGGACGAGCCGGTGATGCACGTGAGCTGGCACGAAGCGCAGGCGTATTGCCGGTTCGCCAAGCGGCGCCTGCCGACCGAAGCCGAATGGGAGTTCGCGGCGCTGCACGGCCTGGAAAACACGGGCCAGGTGTGGGAGTGGACCGCGAGCGACTTCCTGCCCTATCCGGGGTTCGTGCGCGACCCGTACAAGGAATACTCCGAGCCCTGGTTCGGCACCCACAAAGTGCTGCGCGGGGGCAGCTTCGCGACGCCGGCACGCATCGCGCGCGCGCGCTTTCGCAACTTCTACACTCCCGATCGCGCCGACATCTTCGCGGGCTTTCGCACCTGCGCGGTATGACCGCAGTCATCCGCTCGCGCGACAACCCTCGGGTGAGGCGTTGGGCAAAGCTCGCGACGGATGCCCGGTTCCGGAGAAGCGAAGGGCGGGTCCTGATCGAAGGACCCCACCTGGTCGCCGAGGCGCTCCAGGCGCAACTCGAGCCGGTCGCGCTGATCGTGAGCGAATCCGGATTGAAGAAGGCCGAGGTCCGGAAGCTCGTCGGGCAGCGCGAGCCGGTCGTCCTGGGCGACCACGTCTTCGGCATCGTCGCCGACGCCGAGACGCCTCCGGGCATCGCGGCCGAAATCGCAGTTCCAAAGGTATTGGAGAAACCAGACGCTCCGGCGGTATTTCTGGAGGGCGTCCAGGACCCGGCGAACGTAAGCGCGATCCTGCGCAGCGCCGCCGCATTCGGCGTGGGCGAAGTCGTCGTGGACCGCGCGTGCGCCGACCCGTGGTCGTCCAAAGTCCTGCGCGCCGCGATGGGCGCGCATTTCAAGCTCGCGCTACGACAGGTGGCCGACCTCGCGAAGAGCGTCGCGGATTTTCAGGGAACCACGGTCTGCACGGTATCCAGCGGCGGAACGCCGCTGAAGGAAATCCAATTCGGCGAGCGCGTCGGCTGGATTTTCGGTTCCGAGGGGAGGGGCGTCGGTGAAACCGTGCTCAGGGACGCCAGGCTGAAGGCGACGATTCCCATGGCCGGCGGAACCGAGTCGCTCAACGTTGCCGCCGCTGCGGCGATCTGCCTGTACGAGGGGTACCTAAGGCGGAGGCCTCAGTAGACCTGCCGCTGGATGCGCAGCTCGCGCAGGATCGTCGTGGCGATCTCCTCGATCGACTTCGTGGTCGAGTTGATGCTGCGGATCCCTTCGCGCCGCATCATGCTCTCTGCTTCCTCGACCTCGAAGCGGCAGTTGTCGAGCTCGGCGTAGCGGCTGCCCGGCCGGCGTTCCTTGCGGATCTCGTGAAGCCGCTCCGGCGCGATGGTCAGCCCGTAGAGGCGCGTTTTCTGCGCGCGGAGGGCCTCGGGCAGCTTGCCGCGCTGGAAATCCTCCGGAATGAGGGGGTAATTGGCGGCCTTGACGCCGAACTGGAGCGCCAGGTACAGGCTGGTCGGCGTCTTTCCGCTGCGCGATACCCCGACCAGGATCACGTCCGCTTGGGCTAGTTCCCGGTGCGACGCCCCGTCGTCGTGCGCCATGGAGAAGTTGATAGCCTCCATGCGTTGCGCATATTCCTTCTTGTCCATGGCGCTGTGCGAGCGCCCGATCGTGTGGCTCGACTTGACTCCCAGGCCCGCCTCGAGCGGGTCGATGAAGCTCTCGAAGAAGTCGATGACGAGCGCATTCGCGCGCCGCACCACCGCGCGCACGTCGTGGTTCACCAGCGTGGAGAACACGATCGCGCGGCCGTTGCCGGCCTCCGCGGCGATGCGCGCGACGCACTCATCGGCCTTCTCGGTGCTGTCGACGAACGGCAACGTGACCTGGTTGAATTCGACCCCTTCGAACTGCGTCATCAGGCTGTGCCCGAGCATCTGCGCCGTGATGCCGGTGCCGTCGGAGACGAAAAACACGGTGCGCCGATCCATGGCGATAAAATACTGCAATGCGGTTAGCCTGGCTCTATGCGCGTAGCGTGGCTTAAGGACCTCCGCCTCAAGGATCTTGCCGAGGTCGGAGGCAAGAATGCGTCGCTCGGCGAGATGATCGGCGCGCTGGCCAAGGCCGGCATCCGCGTCCCGGGCGGCTTCGCCACCACCGCCGAGGCGTTCCGCGAGTTCATCGCGCAGGGCGGGCTCGAAAAGCGCATCGATGAGCGCCTCGACCGGCTCGACCCCGCGGACGTCGACGCGCTCGCCGCTGCCGGCAAGGAAATCCGCTCGTGGATCCTGAAGACCGCGTTTCCGGCCGCGTTAGAGCAGGAGATTCGGCAGCATTATCAGCAGCTTGAGCAGCAGGTGGGCGGTCAGGTGTCGTTCGCGGTGCGTTCCTCGGCCACCGCTGAAGACCTGCCGGAGGCCTCGTTCGCCGGCCAGCAGGAAACCTTCCTCAACATCAGCGGCGTCGACAACGTGCTCGAGGCGATCCAGCACGTGTTCGCCTCGCTCTACAACGACCGGGCGATCTCCTACCGCGTTCACCAGGGGTTCGCGCACGGCGCGGTCGCCCTGTCGGCGGCCGTGCAGCAGATGGTGCGCAGCGACCTCGGCGCGAGCGGGGTGCTCTTCACGCTCGACACCGAGTCCGGCTTCCGCGACGTGGTCTTCATCACCGCGTCCTACGGGCTCGGCGAGATGGTGGTGCAGGGCGCCGTCAACCCCGACGAGTTCTACGTGCACAAGCCGATGCTCGAGAAGGGCCGCCCGGCGATCGTGCGGCGCGCGCTCGGCTCGAAGCTGCAGAAGATGGTGTTCTCGCGGTCCGCGACCACCGGCAAGTCGACCCGCGTCGTGGACGTGCCGGAGGCCGAGCGGCATCGTTTTTCCCTTTCCGACGACGAGACCCTGGAACTGGCGCGCTACGCCGTGGCCATCGAGCGCCACTACGGCCGGCCGATGGATATCGAGTGGGGCAAGGACGGCGACGGGCGCCTCTACGTGCTGCAGGCGCGGCCGGAAACGGTGAAATCGCGCAAACGCGATGTCGAGGAGCGCTTCGCGCTGAAGGGCAGCTCGCGCGTGCTCGTGAGCGGCCGCGCGATCGGCAACAAGATCGGCAGCGGCACCGTGCGGGTGATTGCCGACGCCTCGAAGATGTCGCGCGTGAAGGAAGGCGACATTCTGGTCACCGACATGACCGATCCCAACTGGGAGCCGGTGATGAAGGTGGCGGCTGCGATCGTCACCAACCGCGGCGGGCGCACCTGCCATGCCGCGATCATCGCGCGCGAGCTCGGCATTCCCGCCGTGGTGGGCTGCGGCGAGGCGACCAGGCGCCTGAAGGACGGGCAGCAGGTCACGGTGTCGTGCGCCGAGGGCGACACGGGCAACGTCTACGAGGGCCTGATCCCCTTCGAAGTCACGAGCCGCGCCCGCGGCGAGATGCCGCGCATTCCGGTGAAGATCACCATGAACGTGGGCAACCCCGAGCTCGCGTTCGAGTTCGCGCAGCTGCCGAACGCGGGGGTCGGCCTCGCGCGGCTGGAGTTCATCATCAACAACGAGATCGGCGTGCACCCGCGCGCCTGCCTCGAGTACCCGGCGCTGCCCGCGCCCCTGAAGGCGAAGCTCGAGGAAAAGGCGCGCGGCTACGCCAGCCCGAAGGACTTCTTCCGCGAGAAGATGGTCGAGGGCGTGGCCACGATCGCGGCGGCGTTCTGGCCCAAGCAGGTCATCGTGCGCCTGTCGGACTTCAAGTCGAACGAGTACCGCAAGCTCCTCGGCGGCGAGCGCTACGAGCCCGAGGAGGAGAACCCGATGCTCGGCTGGCGCGGCGCCTCGCGCTACGTCGCCGAGGACTTCCGCGAGTGCTTCCAGCTCGAGTGCGCCGCGATGAAGAAGGTGCGCGACGAGCTCGGCCTCGCCAACGTCGAGCTGATGGTGCCGTTCGTCAGGACCATCGGCGAAGCAAAGGAAGTCATCAAGTTGCTTTCCCAGAATGGGCTCGAAAGGGGAAAGAACGGCCTGAAGATGGTCATGATGTGCGAGCTGCCGTCGAACGCCATCCTCGCGGAGCAGTTCCTCGAGCTCTTCGACGGGTTCTCCATCGGCTCGAACGACCTCACCCAGCTCACCCTCGGCCTCGATCGCGATTCGGGACTGGTCGCCGAAGGCTTCGACGAGCGCGACGCCGCGGTCAAGGCGATGCTGGCCATGGCGATCGGCGCCTGCCGCAAGCACGGCAAGTACGTCGGCATCTGCGGCCAGGGGCCGTCGGACCACCCGGACCTGGCGCGCTGGCTGATGGAGCAGGGCATCGAGAGCCTTTCGCTCAACCCCGATACCGTGGTTTCGACCTGGACCGCGCTCGCCGAGGATGCCGCTGCGGCGAAAAAGTCCGCCGCGGCCTGAGTTATTTGCTGCGCAGCAGGCGCTGTTTTTCTCTGTTCCATTCCTTCTCGCGCTGGTCGGCGCGCTTGTCGTGCTTGAGCTTGCCGCGCCCGAGCCCGACCTCGAGCTTGATGCGGCCCTTGCTGTAATGCAGGTTGAGCGGCACCAGCGTGTAGCCGCGCTGCTCGACCTTGCCGACGAGGCGCCGGATCTCCTCGGCGCGCAGCAGGAGCTTGCGCGTGCGCGTGGGGTCCGGGTTCACGTGGGTGGACGCGGTGGGCAGCGGGCTCACGTGGGCGCCGAAGAGAAACAGCTCCTCGCCGCGCACCATGACGTAGGCCTCGCCGATGTTGCCCCGGCCGCCGCGGATCGCCTTCACCTCCCAGCCCTCGAGCGCGATGCCGGCCTCGTAGCGCTCCTCGATGAAATAGTCGTGGAACGCCTTGCGGTTCTCGACGATCGACATTTGACCCCGATTTTCCCATGAAGCGAATTGCCCGGTCCGCGATCGTCGAGCACTCCGCAGGCGAGATGTTCGCGCTGGTGGACGACATCGAGTCGTATCCCCGCTTCCTTCCCTGGTGCCGCGCGGCGAAGGTGGAGGAGCGCACCGCCGAGCGGGTGGAGGCCACGCTGAGCGTGGGAATGCGCGGCCTGAACCAGACCTTCAGCACGCGCAACGAGCTGCGCCCCCCCGAGGCCATGGACATGCGCCTGGTGAAGGGACCGTTCCGGCATTTCGCCGCTGCCTGGCGCTTCAAGCCCCTCTCGGCGCAGGCCTGCGCGGTGGAGTTCTCGCTCGAGTATGAAATGGCCGGGCCGCTCGCGAGGATCCTGGGACCGCTCTTCGACCACATCGCCGACACCATGGTCGACGCCTTCACCCGGCGCGCGCACGAGGTTCATGGCAAGCCTTAGGGTCGAGGTGGTGTACGCGCTGCCTTTGGACGAGGACGCGGTAACGCTCTCGCTCGCGGCCGGCGCGACGGCCGGGGAAGCGGTGCGCGCCTCGGGCGTGCTCCAACGCCATCCGGAAATCGACCTTCGACACCAGCGGATCGGGATCCACGGCCGGGTGGTGACCGCGGGGACGCTGCTTCGCGACGGTGATCGGGTCGAGATCTACCGCCCGCTCACCGTAGACCCCAAGGAGGCGCGCCGCCGGCGCGCGTTCAAGAAGACCTGAAACTTAGTTGCACCACTCCTGCATGAGCTGCTGCGCCCTGGACTTCTCCTGCGCGATCTGGGCCTCGTCCAGGTAGTAGTTTTCGCCCTGGGCGTCGGTGCGCATGGCCCGGCCGGTCTCGAGCGAGCGCACGGCCTCCTGGGAGCGCCTGCAGTTGTCTTTCTTCGCCTGATTGTCCTGCTCCGCCTTGGCCTGCTTCTCGCGCTCCTTGGCGGCCTCCTGCTGGCGCTTGCGAAACGCCGCGTCCTGCTCGGCCGGCGTGAGCGGGCCTTTCTTCGCGTCCTTGGCGTCGTCCTTGGCGTCCTTGGCGTCGTCCTTGCTGTCCGAAGACTCGGCCCGCGGCGGCGGCGCCGACCTCTGGCGCATCGGCGCGGCGTTGACGCCGGCGGGCGGCGTGTCGCTGTACTGCACCCGTCCGTTCTGGTCGGTCCACTTGTACTGAGCGCAAGCGCTGCCTGCAACCAGGAGCCCCGCGGCGAATACGAGAGATCGCATCATGGTGCGCCGACACTATCGGCTTTCACCGGGGGGGTCAAACAAGGGCTCCACAGACCCTCGCGTATAATGCCGCTTTGCGTGAAAGAATTCTCATGCGGGTGATTCAGAAGGCGCTGACCTTCGACGACGTTCTCCTCCTCCCCGCCCACTCCCGCGTCCTGCCCCGAGAAGTCTCGCTGAAGACCCGGTTCACCCGGAGGCTCGAGCTCAATCTGCCGCTCGTGTCCGCGGCCATGGACACGGTGACCGAGGCGCGGCTCGCCATCGCCATCGCGCAGGAAGGCGGCATCGGCATCGTGCACAAGAACCTGCCGCCGGCCGCGCAGGCGGCGGAGGTGGCGAAGGTCAAGCGCTTCGAGTCCGGCGTGCTGCGCGATCCCATGACGGTCACGCCCGAAATGACGGTGCGCGAGGTCATGGCGCTGCAGCGCGAGCACCGCATCTCGGGATTCCCGGTGGTGAAGTCGGGCAAGGTGGTCGGCATCGTGACCAACCGCGACCTGCGCTTCGAGACCAACCTCGACCAGCCGGTGAAGGCGATCATGACGCCGCAGCGGCGCCTCATCACGGTGCGCGAGGGCGCGAGCCGCGAGGAAGCGAAGGAGCTCATGCACCGCCACCGCCTCGAGCGGGTGCTGGTGATCGACGAGGAGTTCCACCTGAAGGGCCTGGTGACGGTGAAGGACATCACCAAGGAAAGCGAGCATCCGGCCGCGGCCAAGGACCCGCACGGGAAGCTGCGGGTGGGAGCGGCGGTCGGCGTGGGCGAGGGCACCGAAGAACGCGTCGCCGCACTGGTCGAAGCCGGAGTCGACGTGATCGTCGTCGACACCGCCCACGGCCACGCGCAAGGCGTGCTCGACCGGGTGCAATGGATCAAGAAGAATTTCAAGATCGACGTCGTCGGCGGCAACGTCGGCACCGGCGACGGCGCCCGCGCGCTCGTGGATCACGGCGCCGACGGCGTCAAGGTGGGGATCGGGCCCGGCTCGATCTGCACCACGCGCGTGGTGGCCGGGGTCGGCGTGCCGCAGATCAGCGCCATCCAGAACGTCGCCGAGGCGCTGGCAAAGACCGACGTGCCGATCATCGCCGACGGCGGCGTGCGCTATTCGGGCGACGTGGCGAAGGCGCTCGGCGCCGGCGCCCACGCCGTGATGCTCGGCTCGATGTTCGCGGGCACCGAGGAGTCGCCGGGCGAAATCGAGCTCTACCAGGGCCGCTCCTACAAGTCGTACCGCGGCATGGGCTCGCTCGCGGCGATGCAGAAGGGCGCGGCCGATCGCTACTTCCAGGACTCCGAGATGAACGTCGACAAGCTGGTGCCCGAGGGCGTCGAGGGCCGCGTGCCCTACAAGGGCAGCGTCATTTCGGTGATCCAGCAGCTCGCCGGCGGGGTGCGCGCGAGCATGGGCTACACCGGCTGCGCCACCGTCGAGGAGCTGCGCACCCGCACGCAGTTCGTCGAGATCACGAGCGCGGGCATGCGCGAATCGCACGTCCACGACGTGCAGATCGTCAAGGAGGCCCCGAACTACCGGGTGGAATGAGCTCGCACGAGAAGATTCTTATCCTGGATTTCGGAGCGCAGTACACGCAGCTGATCGCGCGGCGCGTCCGGGAAGCCAAGGTCTACTGCGAGATCCATCCCCACGACGTCGCCGATGATTTCGTGCGCGGCTTCGGCGCCAGCGGCATCATCCTCTCCGGCAGCCACATGTCGGCGTACGAGGAGTCGACCGGGAAAGCCCCGCGCGCCGCTTTCGAAGCGGGTGTGCCGGTGCTCGGCATCTGCTACGGCATGCAGACCATGGCGCAGCAGCTCGGCGGCCGGGTCGAGGCGGGCAGCGTGCGCGAGTTCGGCTACGCCGAGGTGCGCGCCCGCGGCCACACCCGCCTGCTCGAAGGCATCGAGGATTTCCGCACCGCCGAGGGTCACGGCATGCTGAAGGTGTGGATGAGCCACGGCGACAAGGTTACCGAGCTTCCCGCCGGCTTCAGGCTGATGGCCTCGACCGAAGCCTGCCCGATCGCCGGCATGGCCGACGAGACGCGGCGCTTTTACGGCGTGCAGTTCCATCCCGAGGTCACCCACACCCGCCAGGGGACGAAGCTCCTGCACCGCTTCGTGCGCGACATCTGCGGCTGCCGCGGCGACTGGAACATGCCCGACTATGTTTCCGAATCCACAAAACGCATTCGCGAGCAGGTTGGCAGCGAGGAAGTGATCCTCGGCCTCTCGGGCGGTGTCGACTCGTCGGTCGCGGCGGCGCTCATCCACCGTGCGATCGGGGACCAGCTCACCTGCGTGTTCGTCGACCACGGGCTGCTGCGCCTGGACGAGGCGAAGCACGTGATGGACACCTTCGCGAAGCACATGCACGTGAAGATGTTTCACGTCGACGCCTCGGAAGATTTCCTGTCTGCCTTGAAAGGCGTGGCCGACCCGGAGGAGAAGCGAAAGATCATCGGCCGCCTGTTCGTGGAAGTGTTCCAGCGAGAAGCGCAGAAAATCCGGAATGCGCGATGGCTGGCGCAGGGCACGATCTATCCCGACGTGATCGAGTCCGCCGACGCCCGCAGTGGTCCGAGCGGGAAAAAAGCCACCACCATCAAGTCGCACCACAACGTGGGCGGCCTTCCGGAGACGCTGCACCTCAAGCTCCTCGAGCCGCTGCGCGAGCTCTTCAAGGACGAGGTGCGGGAGCTCGGCCTCGCGCTCGGCCTGCCGCGCGAGATGGTGTTCCGCCATCCGTTTCCGGGACCGGGTCTCGGGGTGCGCATCCTTGGAGAAGTGAACAAGGACTACGCCGAGCTGCTGAGGCGAGCCGACGCGATCTTCATCGACGAGCTGCGCAAGGAAGGGTGGTATGAAAAGACAGCGCAGGCCTTCGCCGTTTTCCTGCCGGTGCGCTCGGTCGGGGTGATGGGCGACGGGCGCACCTACGAATACGTGGTCGCGCTGCGGGCGGTGCAGACCACCGATTTCATGACCGCCGACTGGGCGCCGCTGCCGCACGAATTGCTTGCGCGCGTCTCGAACCGGATCATCAACGAAGTGCGCGGCGTAAACCGCGTCACCTACGACATTTCCTCCAAGCCCCCCGCCACGATAGAGTGGGAATGACCGCAGACCGTGCGCAGCCTGATCGTCTCCACGTTCGCGTTTTTCGCCTTTAGCTACTACCTCATGCGCTGGGCCGACGATCACGAGCTCCCCAAGGGCATGACACGCAGCACCAGCATCCTCGTGGTAGCCGGCGTGCTTTCGTACGGCGTCGCCTGGGTCGTGGACAAGCTGCTCACCTGAGTGCTGTTACCGCGCTGAAACAAGGCAGCAATCCCCACGTCAGGTCGGGAGAGTAAAGTGCCTGCGCGATGCTAGCCAATACCGCCGAATCGTGGGGCACGCCCGCGAAGTTTTTCCACTGGACGGTCGCGGTCCTGATCCTCGTGCAGATCGCGCTCGGCTTCACCGCGGCGGCGTGGCGGCTCTCGCCAATGAAGCTCGAGCTCTTCGTCTGGCACAAATCCACCGGCGTGCTGATCCTGGTGCTCATGCTCGCACGCCTGGCCTGGCGGCTCGGGAACCCGAGTCCGGCGCTGCCGGCGAACACGCCGCCCTGGGAACGCACTGCCGCGCACGCAAGCCATGCGTTGCTCTATGGGCTCGCGCTCGCCCTGCCGCTTTCCGGCTGGGTGATCAATTCGGCGGCGGGGGTGCCGTTCAGCGTGTTCTGGCTCGTGCCGTTGCCCTCGATCGTCGCGCCGGACGAGCGCCTGGAAGAGCTCGCGAAGCTGGCGCACTTGTCGCTGCTCATCGCGCTGTGCCTGGTTCTCGCCGTCCACATCGGCGCGGCGTTGCGGCATCACTTCATCAAGCGCGACAGCGTGCTGCTGCGCATGCTGCCCGAAACATGGAGACACGCTTGACGCCTGCCTGGATCGTCCCGCTCGGTTTCCTGATGTGTGCGCACGCGCTTGCCGCCGATTGGAAGATGGATCCTGGGGCGAGCCGCCTGGATTTCGTCGCCAGCTTCGAGAAGAACGCGGCGCCGGGCGTGTTCAAGGAATTCGATACGCGCCTCGCGCGATTCGAGCCGGACAGGCCCGAGGGCGCGAAGCTCGACGTCACCGTCAAGGTCACGAGCGCCGACATGAAAAGCGGCGACGTCAACCGCGCGATCCGCGGTCCGGAATGGTTCGATTTCGCGCGCTTTCCGCAAGCCGAGTTCCACGCCGAAGACATCCGGCGCGTCGCGCCCGGGCGCTATCTGGCGCGCGGCGTGCTGAGCCTCAAGGGCGTCAAGAAGGAGCTCGAAGTGCCCTTTGCCTGGCAGGAGTCGGCCAGCGCGGCGACGATGGAGGGCGAAGTGAACGTCGAGCGCCTGCAGTTCGGCATCGGCACCGGCGAATGGGCGAACGGCAGCACCATTGGCCTGGGCGTGCGGGTCAAGTTCAACGTGCGGCTGCGGAAGGAAGGCTGAGTGCCGCGGGTCTCGCGGTTGCTGCTTGGCCTGGCGCTGCTGGGAGCAGGATGCGCGCCGGTGCCGACGGCCGCCCCGCCGAAGCAGGCGCCCGCCGGAGCTCCGGATCTCGACGCGGCCTATTACCGCGACGCGGTGCAGCGTGGCGCAAAGGTTTACGGGGCCGAGCCGGGGGATTCTCTCGTCGTCGTCCGGGTCTACCGCGGCGGCCGGCTGGCGAAGCTGGGCCACGACCACGTAGTGTCTACCCGGGACGTCCGCGGCTTCATCGATGCCGACCAGGGCCGCGGCGACTTCTATGTAGGGGTGGAGAGCCTGGCGGTCGACGACCCGGCGCAGCGCGCCGCCGCCGGCTTCGAGAGCACCCCGAGCGAGTCCGACATCGCCGGCACCCGCAGCAACATGCTCGGGAAGGTGCTCGAGGCCGAGCGCTTTCCCTTCGTGGCACTGCGGGTGCGCGCGGTGGAGCAGGGCACGCTGCAGGGTGAGCTGGCGCTCCACGGCGTGACGCGACAGCTGCGCATCCCCGCCAAGATCGATGCCGGTGCCGAGCGTCTCGAGGTCAGCGGCAGCTTCGCGATCAACCAGACCGACTTCGGCATCGAGCCGTTCTCCGTCTTCGGCGGCGCGCTCAGCGTGCAGGACCGGGTCGATCTTTCCTTCACCATCCACGCCGGGCGGATGACAGACGCGAAGCTGGCGGCAAGGCCGGCGCCCTAGATCAGGCTGTCGAGCCGGATCGGCAGCTTGCGGATGCGGCGGCCGGTCGCGTGATAGACGCCGTTCGCGATCGCCGCCGGGATCCCGGTGATGCCGATCTCGCCGATGCCGCGCGCCCCGACCGGATTGAAGTTCGTGTCGTTCTCGTCGCAGAAGCTGACATCGATGATGCCGATGTCGGCGTTGACGGGCACGTGGTACTCGGCGAGGTTCGCGTTTACGATGCGCCCGTCGCGCGGATCGAGCAGCGTCTCCTCGAAGAGCGCCATGCTCACCCCCCAGACCAGGCCGCCGATGAGCTGGCTGCGCGCGAGCTTCGCGTTCATGAGTCGTCCGACGCTGTACGCGGCGACGATACGAGGCACACGGATGACGCCGAGGTCCTCGTCGACGCGCACCTCGCAGAACACGGCGCCGAACGAGCGCGTGCCGAAGTTCTTCGCCGCCTCGGTTTCCTGCGCGTGCGCTTGCGCCTCGATCACCTCGTTCGGGCGGCCGGCCGCGACGGCCGCGTCCTTCTTCCTGCGCGCCTCCTCGCACGCGGCCTTCACCGCCGGGGCCACGCTCGCCACCGTGGTCGAGCCGCCCGAGACGCCCGCAGGCGGCATGAGGGTGTCGCCGAGCTCGAAGCGAATGCGCTCCGGCGGCATGCCGAGGGCGTCGGCGGCGACCTGAGTCATGACGGTGTACGTGCCGGTGCCGATGTCCTGCGTCCCGGAGCGCACGAGCGCCGTGCCGTCGGGCAGGATGCGCGCCATCGCGCTCGCCGGGCGCTGGTGCGCGGGATAGGTCGCGCTCGCCATGCCCCAGCCGACGAGCGTGCGTCCGTCGCGCATGCTGCGCGGCTCGCGCGAGCGCTTCGACCAGCCGAAGCGGCCGGCCGCGTCGGCATAGCACTGCCGCAGCATCTTGCTCGACCAGGGTCTTCCGGTGTGCGGCTCCTTCTCGGCATAGTTGGCGAGGCGCAGCTCGAGCGGGTCCATGCCGAGGGCGTAGGCGAGCTCGTCCATCGCCGACTCGATCGCGAACGTGCCGCTCGACTCGCCGGGCGCTCGCTGGAACGTGGGCGTGCCGACGTTAAGCTGCGCGAGGCGGTGGCTCGTCGCCACGTTGTCGCAGGCGTAGAGCTCCCGCGTCGGCATCGCCGAAGGCTCGGTGAAGTCCTCGATGAAGGAGGTGTGCGAGACGACATCGTGGCGGATCGCCAGCAGCCGGCCGCTCTTCTCCGCGCCGAGCGCGACGCGCTGCTCGGTGCAAGGCCGCCCGCCCACCGGCCCGAACATCTGCGGCCGCGCGAGCGTGACTTTCACCGGACGGGCGACACGCTGCGCGGCCATCGCGGCGAGCGCGACGTGCGACCACGTCGAGCCCTTGCAGCCGAAGCCGCCGCCGACGAAGGGCGACACGACGCGCACGCGCTGGGGCTGGATGCCGAGCGTCTTGGCGATCGTGTCGCGCACGCCCGAGATGTACTGCGTGGAGTCGTACAGCGTGAGCTGGTCGCCGTCCCAGGCCGCGATCGTCGCGTGCGGCTCCATCGGGTTGTGAGTCTCCATCGGCGTGGTGTAGGTCTGCTCCACGCGCGCCGGCGCCCCTGCGAGCACCTTGTCGGCGTCGCCCCAAGCAAGGGCGGCCTCGCCTTGCGGCATCTTTTTCGGCGGATAAGCCGACGCCTTCGCGCCCGCGAAGTCGAGTTGTGGTTTTTCTTTTCGATAGGAGACTTTGAGGAGCTCGGCGCCGGCCATCGCGTGCTCGAAGGTATCCGCGACGACGAGCGCGATCGGCTGGCCGTTGTAGTGCACGACGTTGTCCTGGAGCAGCGAGAGGACGCGCCCGGCCGGCGGGTTCACGCCCGCCTTGCCGCCCTTCGGCAGCTTCGGGGCGTTCAGGTGAGAGAGCACGAGCAGCACGCCCGGGACCTTCTGCGCGGCGGCGGGATCGAGGCCCGTGATGGTGCCCTTCGCAATCGTGCTCTGGACCATGACGGCGTGCGCAAGCCCCGGCAGCTGGAATTCGGCGGCATAGCGCGCCTCGCCGGCGACCTTGAGCGGGCCGTCGGTCCGGTCGAGCGGTTGGCTGACGACGCTCATGCCGCACCTCCGGCCGTACGCACCGCACGCACGATGGCGCGCTGCGCGAGCTCGATCTTGAACGAATTGTCGCGATAGCCTTTCGCCCCCTCCACGGCAGCCGCCGCGGCCTTGCGCAAGGAATCCTCTTGAAGGCCGGAGCCGGCCAGCATCTCTTCACTCCGCGTGGCACGCCATGGCTTGTGCGCCACACCGCCGAGCGCGATGCGAGCCGCCTTAATGCGCTCGCCTTCCATCTGGAGCGCCGCAGCGACCGAGACGAGGGCAAAGGCGTAGCTCGCCCTGTCTCTCACCTTCAGGTAGTGCGCTTTCGTGAATTGCGCAGAAGGCAGATCGACGGCGGTGATCAACTCGCCGTGCTGGAGCGTGGTGTCCCGCTGCGGCGCATCGCCGGGCAGGCGGTGGAAGTCGCTCATCGGAATCGCGCGCTCGCCCTTCGGCCCTCGCACTCGAACCGTGGCGTCGAGCGCGGCGAGCGCGACCGCCATGTCGGAGGGATGCACTGCGATGCACTTGTCGCTCGCGCCCAGGATGGCGTGCATGCGGTTGTGGCCCTCGAGCGCCGCGCAGCCCGACCCTGGCTTGCGCTTGTTGCAGGCGGAGAAAGCGGTGTCGTAGAAGTAGGAGCAGCGCGTGCGCTGCAGGAGATTACCGCCGGTCGTGGCCATATTGCGCAGCTGCGGCGAGGCGCCGGCGAGCAGCGCCTGCGAGAGCAGCGGGTAGCGGGCTGTGACAAGCGGATGGCTCGCGGCGTCGGCGTTGGAGACCGTCGCGCCGATGCGCAGGCCCCCGTCGGACAATTCCTCGATCGCGGCGAGCGGAAGGCGCGTTACGTCGACTAGCCGCATGGGCTGCTCGACGCCGCCCTTCATCAGGTCGAGGAGGTTGGTGCCGGCGCCCAGGTAATACGTGTTGGCCCGCGCGCCTTCGCGCACCGCCGCATCCAGGTTGCTGGCGCGCACGTAAGTGAAGGAGTTCATCCGGCGTCTCCCACCTTCTTCACCGCAGCCACGATGTTCGGATAGGCGCCGCAGCGGCAGATGTTGCCGCTCATGCGCTCGCGGATCACGTCTTCGGTAAGCTGGAAACCCTGGGCGCGCGCCTCGGCAAGCAGGCCGACCGCGGAGCAGATCTGACCCGGCGTGCAGTAGCCGCACTGGAAGGCGTCCTGCTCGACGAAGGCCGCCTGCACCGGATGCGGCTTCCCGGCCGCTTTGCCAAACGAGGCAAGACCCTCGACGGTGACGACCTCATCGTCTGCGTGGGCAAGCGCGAGCGTCAGGCACGAATTGACGCGCCGGCCGTTCACGAGCACGGTGCATGCACCGCACTGCCCGCGGTCGCATCCCTTCTTCGTGCCGGTAAGGCCGAGGTACTCGCGCAGCGCGTCGAGCAGCGTCACGCGCGGCTCGATGGCGAGCACGTAGGGTCGGCCGTTGACGCTCAGCGTGACCTGCTGGATATGCTCGCCCCGAGCACCCGCGGCAGCGGCGTCGGGTAGCGGGGTCTGCGATGTGGCGTAGGGGGCTGTGCCATAGGCCGCCGCCGCCGCGGCGCTCTGCATGAAGCGGCG